>Ga0315905_10000965_pt1 | contig 31305 bp, 28 predicted proteins | sample LakEriMetagenome_5_FD_203522 | JGI IMG/M metagenome (GOLD analysis project Ga0315905, IMG submission 203522) | Freshwater fungal communities from buoy surface, Lake Erie, Ohio, United States - Buoy 4 MA121 | ecosystem: Environmental > Aquatic > Freshwater > Lake | place: USA: Lake Erie, Ohio... | reverse complement strand
GAAGCGCTTTGCCCGCGCGGTCCTCCTTGTCGGCACCCCCCTCCCGGACGCCGAGGATTCGCGCTATCGTGCGCGCATCTATCGCGGGATGTCGATGACAGTGTGATCGGGACAGCTTGATGGAATACCTGTCGTTCGAAAAGCCGATCGAAGCCCTCGCGAAGCGCGCCGCCGCGCTTCGCGAGGGCAATGCCGCAACAGGAGAAGGCGAGGCCGAGGCCCTGATGCTCGACGAGCGAGCGCACCGCCAGCTCGGCGATATCTATGCGCGGCTCACCCCGTGGCAGCGCACGCAAGTGGCGCGGCATCCCTTGCGGCCTCATTTCGTCCACTACGTGCAAGGCCTGTTCGAGGACTTTCTCCCGCTGGGCGGGGACCGGCTTTATGGCAACGACCAGGCGATCATCGGCGGCTTTGCGCGGCTCGGTGATCGACCGGTCATGGTCATCGGCCACGCCAAGGGTGAGGACACGACCTCGCGCATCAGGCATAACTTCGGCATGGCGCGGCCGGAAGGCTACCGCAAAGCGATCCGCCTGATGGATATCGCCGACCGTTTCCGCCTTCCCGTGATCACCCTGGTCGATACTCCGGGCGCCTTCCCCGGCGTCGATGCAGAAGCGCGCGGACAAGCCGAAGCGATTGCCCGCAGCACCGAAAAGTGCCTCGAAATCGGCGTACCGCTCATCGCGGTGATCGTCGGCGAAGGCGGCTCGGGCGGCGCGGTCGCGCTTGCCAGCGCCAACCGCGTCCTCATGCTCGAACACTCCGTTTATTCGGTGATCTCACCCGAAGGCTGCGCCTCGATCCTCTGGCGCGGCAACAACCGCGCGCCCGATGCAGCCGAGGCGATGAAGATGACCGCACCCGATCTCATGCAGCTCGGCGTGATCCACAAAGTGATCTACGAACCCGTCGGCGGGGCGCACCGCAACCATGCCGAAACGATCAAGCGGCTCGGCACGGCGCTGCGGGCGGAACTGCAGGACCTTTCGTCGCTTACCTCCGAAGAACTCCGCGCCGACCGCTGGTCGTTCTTCATGAAGCTGGGGTCGATCTGAGAGCGTGCCTTCCGGTCCTATCGAGAACGAGCGCGAGGGCCGCGAACTGCTGCCGAACATGCGCGGCGGCCCCGGCAGCGTCACCCTGCGACACTTCCGCTTTGATGGAAACGGCGCGCCTGCGCGCTTCCTGATCCTCGAAATTCCGCCCGGCGCGGCCGAAGGCAGCCATGTCCACTATGCCGACGACCGCAACGGCTCCGGCGCCTACGAGGAATTCTACTATATCATCTCCGGGCGCGGCCTCGCCACGCTGGGGGACATGGTCTACCCCGTCGCGACCGGTGACTATTGGCATGCCCCGCTTGGATCAGCGCGCGGCCTAGCCAATGCCGATTCGGTCGAAATGCTCAAAGTGCACCTCACCGTCGTGTTGCGCGATCCCGTCACTGGCTAAAGGCCAGCGCAGGCCTTGTCCGCGATCGCCCTCGCGCGCTCCGGCGCTGCACCCAGACCCGTGAGCCCCAGCACCAGCATCGTGTCCAGCGCCGCGCGCGCGGCATCGCTTGCGGACCGGTGCTCGACGAGGTTGGCCATGAGAATCTGGCAAAGGCCCAGCCAATAGAGCACGCCGCCCGCGCGCGCTTCCTCGCGCACCAGACCTGCCGCCAGCGCGGCGTCCATATCCTCTGCCAGCCCGCGATTGAGTGGATGGCTGCTCAGTGTCGAGCTGGCATGGCTGCGCAGCAGGACGATCGTCCGCTTGGGTTTGGCGAGCGCAAACACCGCGCCCGTGCACATCCCGCCGGCAATCCGCGTCAGCGGATCGGCCACCCCGGCATTGGACGCCGCGATCCGCAGCTCCAGTTCGAGGCGAACCTCGTCTCCGATTGCAGCAGCGAACGCAGACTTATCCCTGAAGTGATTGAAAAAACTTCCCTTTGCCACCCCTGCTCGCGCCACGACGTCATCGATCGGGATTGCGTCGATCGGCCTTTCGGCGAGCAGCTCGAAGCCCGCGGCAATCAGCGCGGCGCGGGTACGCGCGGCTCTGGGAGACAAGATGGGTGGCGAAGGGGCAGGAAGCGAAGCCATGCCTCTCCTCTACTTGACTACATGGTCAGAAGCAAGGTATTTGACCATATAGTCAACTGCGACTCGCTCAGGACCAAACTGCGGGTCAGCCGGGAGAATGCGCCGTGGCGGTGATCAGGATCGAAGACATTGCGCATGTCCGTTTCGCCGCGCCGCATCAGGCCGAAATGCGCGGCTTTCTGCAAGACTTCGGCTTCGAAACCTTCGAGATGGGCGGCCGGCTCTATGGCCGCGGCCGCGATGGCAGGCCCTTCTTGCACGTCACCGAGCCCGGCAAGGCCCGCTTCCTCGCCGTCGGTTTACGCGCCGCTTCACTCGCCGATCTCGAAACGCTGGCCCGGGCCGAACGCGTGCCCGTCGAAACCCTCGATGAGCCCGGCGGTGGCCAGATCGTGCGGCTCGTCGATCCGGATGGCTACCAGGTCGAGGTCGTGGCCGGACAGGATGTCGGTGCCCCGGACCTATCCGTCGCCGATCCCCCGCGCAACAGCGCCACAACCAAGCCCCGTCTGCGCTCCCCGGTCCGGCTCAAGAGCGCACCCGCGCATATCCAGCGCATCGGCCACGCGGTGCTGCGCGTGCGCGATTTCCGCATATCGGAGGCATGGTACAAGGAGCGCTTCGGCTTCCTCACCTCGGACGAAGTGGAAGCGGCAGAGGGCGTGCCCCTCGGCGCATTCCTGCGCTGCGACCGGGGCGAATTGCCCAGCGATCATCACACGCTGTTCCTCGCGCAATTGCCCGGCCCGCCCGGCCTGCTCCACGCCGCGTTCGAAGTGGCCCATCTTGACGACCTGATGCTCGGCCACCAGCACCTCAAGGCCGCAGGCCACAAGCCCGCCTGGGGGGTGGGCCGCCATATCATGGGCAGCCAGATCTTCGATTACTGGCTCGATCCCTTCGGCAACGAGCTGGAACACTGGACCGACGGAGACCTCTTTACCGCTGCCGATCCGCCCAGCAAGCAGACCATGCAGGCGCTGCTTGCCGTGCAGTGGGGTGCGCCCCATCCCATGCTGGCAGGTCGCTTCGCCCCGCCGGTCAGCCTCGTCGCTTTCCTCATGGCGCTGCGCCTTCGTGTGCTGCGCCTCTTCCGCCGCAAACCCGAAGGAACCCCCGCATGAAGCTTGCCACCTACAGCGCCGATGGCCGCACGCGCACCGGGATCGTCGTCGACGACCGGATCATCGATACCGGCGTCGACGGAACGATGATCGACCTGATCCGTGCGTGGGATGCGCTGAAGGATGACCTCGCGGCGAAAGCTGCGGCTGGCGGCGGTGTTCCCCTTGCCGACGTCACGCTCGAAGCGCCGGTCCAGCGCCCCGGCAAGATTTTCGCGATTGGCCTTAACTATGCCGACCATATCGCTGAATCGAATATGAAAACACCTGAACGACAGGTGTGGTTCACCAAGGCGCAGACCAGCGTCAACGCGCCTTATGCCGACATCGCCATCGCCAAGGGCCAAATGACCACCGACTACGAAGTCGAGCTCGTCGCGGTAATCGGCAAGGGCGGCAAGCACATCTCCGCCGCCGATGCCCCCGCCGCGATTTTCGGCTACTGTGTCGGCAACGATGTGACCGAGCGCATGTGGCAACACGCCTCGCCGCAGTGGTCGCTCGGCAAGAGCTTCGACACCCACGCGCCGATGGGTCCGTGGATCGTCACCGCCGACGAAATAGGCGACCCGCATGATCTAGGCCTGCGCTGCATCGTGAACGGAGAAAAGCGTCAGGATTCCAATACGTCACACCTCGTTTTCAATGTGTGGCAACAAGTCGAGCATCTCTCTGTCGGCATGACGCTGGAGCCGGGCGACTGCCTCTTCACCGGCACTCCGGGCGGCGTCGGCGCGGCAATGGACCCGCGCCAGTTCCTGAAGGCCGGCGATGTCGTGCGCTGCGAGATCGACAAGCTCGGAGCAATTGAAGGCACGATGATCGCGGAAGGATAGGGCCATGGCCTTTGATTGCGATGTCCTGATCGCAGGCGGCGGGCCGACCGGCGTCACGCTGGCGATCCTGCTAGCCAAGCGCGGCGTGAGGGTCATCGTCGCGGAGAAGGAGCAGGATATCTACCCGCTCCCCCGCGCTGCGCACATCGACCACGAAGGCATGCGCATCCTGCAGGAAGCCGGCGCTGCCGATACGGTCATGGCCACCAGTCGCCGGGCCTCACGCTACGAGTTCCGCAACGCGAGGGGTGAAGTGCTGTTGTGCTTCGAAGGTTCCGACCGCATCGGCCCGGGCGGCTGGCCAGGGGCCAACATGATCCATCAGCCGTCGGTCGAGCGGTCGCTGCGCGACAGGCTCGCTGCGTACCCCGAGGCGACGCTTCACGGCGGCTGGGACCTTGGCACCTTTGCCGAAGATGCGGAGGGCGTGACAGCCGAGATCGCCACACCGGAGGGCCCGCGGACAATCCGCACGCGCTGGCTCGTCGGCGCAGACGGCGCGCGCTCGCCGGTGCGCAAGGCGATGGGGATCGAGTTCGACGATCTCGATTTCGAGGAACCGTGGCTGGTGGTCGACATGCTGGTCGATGATCCCGCGCGCATGCCCACGGCCAATCTGCAGATCTGCGATCCGAAGCGTCCGACGACCTGCGTGCTGATGAGCGAAGGCCGCCACCGCTGGGAGTTCATGATCCTGCCAGGTGAGACGCCCGAGCAGGTGAGCGAGGATGCCTACATCGCGGGGCTGATGAAGCCTTGGAATGTCGAAGGCGCCGTCCGGCTCGAACGCAAGGCAGTCTACACCTTCCGCGCGCGCATCGCCCGCAATTGGCGCAAGGGCCGCGTCTGCCTTGCCGGGGATGCCGCACACCAGACGCCGCCGTTTGCCGGTCAGGGCATGTGCTCCGGTCTGCGCGATGCCGCGAACCTCGCATGGAAACTGGCAGCGGTAATCCGGGACGACGTGCCGGCCAGCCTGCTCGACAGCTACCAGCCCGAACGCGAGCCCAACCTCCGCGCGACCATAGCGATGGCGATCATGATGGGCCGGATGGTCTGCATCACCAGCCGCTGGGGTGCCTTCCTGCGCGATACCAGAATGCGCATCGGCCGCGCGCTGGGCAAACTGCCGACCACCCCGCCGGATTACCCGCCGATCTCGGAAGGCGCCATCCTCGCTGGCAGCGCGGGGGCGGGGAGCTACTTCCCGCAGGCTCTGGCGAGTGACGGCACGAAGCTCGACGACCGGCTGGGTAGCGCAGCCTGGCTCATCAGCCGCGGCGAGCTTCAGGGAGACGCTCTCGCCCCCTTCGCCGCGAAGCTCGAAGGCTGGCTCGACAAGCACGGTGCAGATGCCGTGCTTGTGCGGCCAGACCGCCATGTCTTCGGCACAGGCACGCCCGCAGCGCTCCGCAGCGCCTGGAAGGCCGCAACGGGCCTTGAACCGCCCTCACCCGTCGCCTAAGCCTGCCCCTGCCGGAGCAAGCAGAAGGATCGACCCTGCAGGCCCCGCCATCGCTACTCGCGGCGCGCCAGAACCAGCCGTGGGTGCCTGGGCCGAGGGTTTTGGCCTACCAGGGAATGATCAGCTGCCTGCCGTCCCAGTTTTCGGCCTCGTGACGCGCCCTAGCATACATGCGGCGAATGATGTCGCTTTCCGGATAGAGCTCGATCATGTGCCCCATCGTCGCACGCGTGTCGATATAGCAGATCTGCGCTCCGAAACTGACCACGAACTCGCTCGCCACTGGCATTCCCGCCGCAACGTGGCGGTCGCGCGTACCCTCATAGTCCTCGCAGAACATCGCCATGTGGTGGATGCCCTGCCCGCCATCGGGATACATGTCGTGGAACGCGCTCGGTCCGGTCGAGACCAGCTCGACCAGCTCGATATTGAGATCGCCGCTCTGCACGAACACGCCGCGGATGCGGATGGGCTCGGCCGGCTGACCGCGGTAGACGTGATCGGACAGCACGCCCTGACCTCCGCCGATGAACGGCCCCATGCCGAACAGCGCATTGTAGCGCGCGCAAGCCGCCTCGAGGTTGTCCACCACGTGGCAGACCTGAATGAACGCGCCCGTGGGTATTGAGCTCGGCACCGTCATGGCATGCATCTCCCCTAGTCGACCACGGCCTCCACAAGGCTCGGGACATCCGCCGCGAATGACCACGCGAGCGCTTCATCCAGTTCGGCCGCAGTCTCTGCCCGCCGCGCCGCCACGCCTTGCGCCTGAGCCAGCGCGCAGAAATCGAGATCGGGCAACTGCGTCCCCGGCAACTTCTGGATCCCGAAGCGCCGGCCGAAACTGTGCAGCGCTTCGTATCGGCCATTGCGAATGATCACGAAGCTCACCGGCGTGCCGAGCTGGGCCGCTGCGTGGAGCCCCTGGATCGCGTACATGCTCGCACCGTCTCCGAGCACCGCGATGACCTTCTCGCCGGCGCGCGCCAATGCTGTGCCGATCGCCGCCGGCAGGCCGTAGCCCAGCCCGCCGCTTGCCGTCGTGTAGAACGTGTCGCGCGCCAGGATCGGCAGGCGGTCATGCATCGCACCCCGGCTGGAGGCGGCTTCCTCCACAATGATCGAACCTCTGGGGCGCAGCGCCGCGATCTGCTGGAGCAGGAAGGCATCGGTCATCACGCGGCCATCCAGCTCGGGCAGCGGCGCAAGTTGCACCGGCGCAGCGCGCTGCACCGGCGCCGGGCCTGCCAGCAGTGTTTCCAGCGCCAACCGGCAATTCGCTACCACGGCGTTGCCTTGAGGCAGCCATGCCGCATGAGCCGGATTATCGCTGATGAACCACAGGCTGGCGCCTTCCGGCACATGCGGCCCGAACCCTTCCACGTGATAGAGCGACATCGGCCCGCCCAGCACGAGGATCAGATCATGTCCCGCGAGGCTCTCGACAATCGCCTCGCGCCCCGCCGTCAGGAAGCCCTGGAACAGCGGGTGGTTCTCGGGAAAGCTGCACTGCGAGGACAGCGGCGCGACCCACACGCCCGCCTGATGCCGCTCGGCGAGCGCGACGACCTGATCCCAGGCCGCATCACGCCCCACTCCGGCCCCGACGACGAACACCGGATTGGCCGCCTTGGCGAGCGCTGCTGCCACTTCCGCCAGCGCCACCGGATCGCCGGGATTGCGCGCAAACATCCGGCGCGCGGGGATGGGCTCGCATTCCCGATCCCAATCATCGATCGGCACAGAAACGAACGTCGGCCCCCACGGCGGCTCCATCGCGACGTGATAGGCACGCGCGATTGCGGCAGGAACGTCTTCGGCCCGCGCCGGCTCGCACGCCCACTTCACGAAAGGCTGCGGAAACTCTGTCGCCGCTTCCGCGAAGAGAAAGGGCTCATACGGCAGGATCGAACGCGCCTGTTGCCCCGCTGTCACCACGAGCGGAGTTTGGTTCTTGAAGGCGGTAAAGAGATTGCCGAGCGCATGGCCAGTGCCGGCGGAGCTGTGCAGATTGACCAGCGCGGCATTGCGGCTGGCCTGCGCATGGCCGTCCGCCATCGCCAGCACCACCGATTCCTGCAGTCCGAGCACATAGCGGAAATGATCTGGAAAATCCCGGAACATCGGCAGTTCGGTCGATCCCGGGTTGCCGAAGATCGTTGTCATTCCATAGGCTTCAAGCAGAGCGAAGGTCGCCTCGCGAACGGTCGTCATGATCTCTCCTGGGCGCGCTGCCTCCCGGGCACACGCTGGTTGTGCGCCGCCGCCCGCGCAAAGACAACCGCCGCGACAGGCCGCGTCACGGTGCGAAACGCACGCGCCCCCTCCTGCTGCAATTTGCCCTTGCGGAGCGGCACCCGCCCCGCGATGAAGCAGGCCAGAGCGCAAAGCCAATCACGCGAGGATGCCTGCCATGAATACCCGCCATCTGGTCGATCCCGCTTTTCTGCCGCTGATCGATCTCCTGCCGGATAACGCCTTCACCCGCGAGGCGCTGCCCACAATCCGCGCAGAATCCGAAAACCGTTTCGCCTTCGCGGGCGCGCCGCCCATCACGCCCGACGTGAAGGTGATCGAAGGCGAAGGCGGTCCGCTTGAGATCTACTGGTATGATCCCGCCCCTGGCACGACAGGCCGCGCCGCGCTGCTCCACGTCCACGGAGGGGGCATGGTGATCGGCTCGGCGCGGTCGATGCAGCAAGCGCCTTCCGGCATGGCGGCCGCGCTCGGCATTCCGGTCGCCTCAGTCGAGTACCGCCTCGCGCCCGATCATCCGTTCCCCGCCCCGCAGAACGATTGCTACGCCGCGCTCCAATGGCTGGCTGCCCATGCCGATGAACTCGGCGTCGATGCTTCGCGTCTGGGCATCACGGGCGAGAGTGCGGGCGGCGGGCTTGCCGCGGCAACCGCATTGATGGCCCGCGATCTCGGCGGGCCTTCGCTCGCCGCGCAGTTCCTCACCTATCCGATGCTCGATCACCGCACCGGCAGCCAGGAATGCCCCTACGGCAATCCGATCACCGGCGAGTTCGTCTGGACGCGGCTGCACAATCAATTCGGCTGGGAAGCCTTGCGCGGCGACTATGCAGCCGTCGACGAGCGCAAAGGCTGGTTCTCTCCCGCTCTTGCGGAGGACCTCGCAGGCCTGCCGCCGACCTGGATCGGCACCGGCAGCCTTGATCTCTTCCTCGACGAGGATCTCGACTACGCGCTGCGCCTTGTGAAGGCAGGCGTATCTGTGGAGCTGCATTCCTATCCCGGTGCGATCCACGCCTTCAACGCGCTTACCGAGGCCGCCACCGCCAAGGCCTACACGCGGGACCTGCTCGGCGCGATGGCGCGGATGCTGGGGGTCTGATCACGGCGCGGGCGGCCAGTATTACAAAAACTCACAGCCGCCCCGATTTTCCGGCATCCGCACAATTCGTCATTCCAATCCGGCCCGGCCCGATTAAGCTCTTCAGCAAAGGCCGAGAGGGAGCCCCATGAATTTCGAGACATTCATCACTTGCGCCGTCACCGGCTCGGGGAGCACCGCAGACAAGCATCCGGGCCTGCCCATCACGCCGGCGCAGATCGCGGATGCCGCGATCGAGGCCGCACGGGCAGGTGCCGCCATCGCCCATATTCATGTGCGCGATCCGGAAACCGGCAAGGGCAGCCGCGATGTCGCGCTCTACCGCGAAGTGGTCGAACGCATCCGCGCGTCCGATACCGACGTCGTCATCAACCTCACTGCCGGCATGGGCGGCGATATCGTTTTCGGACCAGGCGAGAATCCCTTTCCGCTCGATCCTGCGGGCACTGACATGGTGGGGCCTATGGAGCGCCTCCTGCATGTGCAGGAACTGCTGCCCGAAATCTGCACGCTCGATTGCGGCACGATGAACTTTGCCGAAGCCGATTATGTGATGACGAACACGCCGGGCATGCTGCGCACGATGGCCGCCGAGGTGCAGCGCCTCGGCGTGCGGCCGGAGCTCGAAGTGTTCGATACCGGCCACCTCGTCTTCGTTAAGGAGATGATCCGCGACGGGCTGCTCGATGATCCGGTGATGATCCAGCTGTGCATGGGGATACCCTATGGCGCGCCCGATGATCCGCTCACCACAATGGCCATGGTCCACCAGCTGCCACCGGGCGCGGTGTTCAGCGGCTTTTCCATCGGTCGCAACCAGCTGCCTTTCGTGGCGATGGCGGCGCTCGCGGGCGGCAATGTGCGCGTGGGGCTGGAGGACAACCTCTATCTCGGGCGCGGCCAGCTCGCCACCAACGGCCAGCTGACCGAACGCGCGGTGCAGATCCTTACCGGCATGGGTGCCCGCATTCTCACGCCCGCCGAAGTGCGGGCCAAATTGAAGCTGCAGAAGCGCTGAGAGGCCCGATCCCATGACTTCAGAAATCCGGAAAGTCGGCATTGTCGGTGGCGGTGTGATCGGCGCCGGCTGGGCGGCGCGCTTTGTGCTCAACGGTATCGACGTTTCGATCTACGATCCAGATCCTGAGATTGAGCGCAAGACCGCGGCCGTCATCGCCAACGCCCGCCGCGCGCTTACTCGCCTGTTCGGCAATGCGCTGCCGCCTGAAGGCAGCGTCACTTTCGCAAAGAGTCTGCAGGATGCGGTGCGAGAGGCTGATTTCATTCAGGAAAGCCTGCCCGAGCGGGAGGACCTCAAAATCCGCCTGCTTTCCGAAATGGACGCGGCCATGCCCGCCCATGCGGTGATCGGCTCTTCCACTTCGGGCCTGCTGCCCACCAAGCTCCAGTCCAGTATGGCGCGGCCCGACCGGCTCGTGGTCGGCCACCCGTTCAACCCGGTCTATCTGCTCCCGCTCGTCGAGATCTGCGGCGGCGACCAGACCAGCCAGCAGACCAAGGACATCGCCGCAGCTGTCTACACGCGGATCGGCATGAAAGTGCTCCATGTCCGCAAGGAAATCGACGGGTTCATCGCCGACCGCCTGCTCGAAGCCGTTTGGCGCGAGGCGCTGTGGCTGATCAATGACGGGATCGCGACCGCCTCCGAAATCGATGATGCGGTGCGCTTCGGCGCAGGAATGCGCTGGTCGTTCATGGGAACATTCCTCGTCTACCGGCTCGCGGGCGGCGAAGAGGGCATGCGCCATTTCCTCCACCAGTTCGGCCCGTCGATGGAATGGCCGTGGACCAAGCTGATCGGCCCCAAGCTGACCGATGAGCTGATCGACACCATTGCCAGCCAGTCGGACGAACAGGCTGGCGGCATCGACCTGCGCACCTATGAAAAGCTTCGCGACGACTGCCTTGTCGACCTGACCCACGCGCTCGAACGCAACGATTTCGCCTCGGGCCAGATCGCGCGCGCGCACCGGGCTCGGCTGGCAGAGGCGGGCTTGGCTGATGCCCCGGCTATCGGCTCGATCCTTGCCGACGGGCGAATGCTCACCATCGCGACCCCGGTCCAGCCCGAATGGATCGACTACAACGAGCACCTGACCGAGTACTGCTATCTCAAGCTCTTTGGCGATGCGACCGACGTGGTGCTTGGCGCCATTGGCGCGGGTGCAGACTACGTCGCGGCGGGCCATTCGTGGTATACGGTCGAGACGCATATCCGCCACCTTGGCCAGGCGCGGCTGGGCGACAACGTCGCCGTCCGCACCCGCGTGATCGCCTGTGACGGCAAGCGGCTCCACCTGTTCCATGAAATGGCAAGGGGGGCGGAGGAAGCCGTGATCGCCACCGCCGAGCACATGCTTGTCCATGTCGATGCGGCGGCGGAAAAATCAGCTCCCGCGCCCGTGACAATGAAGGCCGCAGCTGAGGCACTGGTGGCCGGACAGCTGCATCTGCCACCGCCCGACGGCATGGGCCGCCAGATCCGGATGCCGGGCTAGCCAGCCAAACACGCAAGGGGGATCGCATACCGCATGGCCTTGGTTGAAACGCGCTCGATCGACTACATCCCCCTCGCCGAAAGGCGCGGCAAGGTGCACCATCTCTGGCCTGTGTGGTTCATGGGCGATGCGCACCTTGCCACGCTCGCGACGGGTGCGATCAGCGTGGTCGGCGGGCTGGACTTGTTCTGGTCGAGCCTCGCGGTGATCGGCGGCTGCGCTTTCGGCACGGTGCTGATGGCGCTCCACTGCACGCAAGGGCCTCATCTCGGCCTGCCGCAAATGATCCAGTCGCGCCCGCAGTTCGGCTATATCGGCGCGCTGCTCGTGTGGATCGTAGCCCTGTTTACCTACATAGGCTTCAACGCCCTCAACCAGTCGCTCGCCGCCAGCACGCTGCACGAGCTGGTCGGTCTGCCCGAGGTGCCCGCGATCATCGGCTTCGGCCTTGTCGCCGCGCTCGTCGCGGGGATTGGCTATGACGTCATCCACGCCACGCAGCGCGTGCTCGCCTACATCATGCTGGCCGCGCTCGCGGTCTATACCCTCGGCTTCTTTACCGCTTTCGATCTCGGTGCCCTGCTGAAGCCGGGCGAATTCAAGTCCACGCTGTTCCTCGTGCAGTTCTTCGCGGCGGCCGGCTACCAGCTCAGCTGGTCGATCTACGTCTCGGACTATTCGCGCTACCTGCCGCGCGAAGTCGGCATCAAGTCGGCCTTCCTGTGGACCTTCTGCGGCGCGTTCATCGGCGGCACCTGGATGATGCTCGTCGGCGCCTTTGCCGGAGCAACCTTCACCGATCCCGATATCGTCGTCGCCTTGCGCCGCAGCGCGGATGCGATGTTCGGCGGCTTCGGCTGGCTCATGCTGGTGAGCAGCTTCTTCGGTCTCATCACGATAACCTCGCTCAATCTTTATGGCTCATCGCTCACCTTGCTCAGCGTGATCGACAGCGTGCGCCCCATCCAGCTGGGTGCGCGGGCACGGCTCGCTGCGCTGATCGTCTGCCTGATTGCCTCGCTGTCGCTCTCGCTCGGTACGGGCGGCAATGTGCTCCACCAGTTCGAGGCCTTCCTCGGTGTGCTGGTCTACCTCTTCACCCCATGGACCGCGATCAACCTTGCGGACTTTTTCTTCGTGCGAAAAGGCGTCTATTCGATCCGCGCGATGTTCATGGCCGATGGTCTCTATGGTCGCTGGAACTGGCGCGGCCTTGCCGCTTATGCGCTTGGCTTCGCCGCGATGATCCCCTTCTTCAAGACCGAGCTTTATGTCGGCCCGGTCGCGCACAGCCTCGGCGGCGCGGACATCTCGATGCTCATCGGCCTGCCGGTCTCGGCGGCGGTCTACCTGCTGCTTTGCCGCAACCTCGATCTCGCCGCCGAACTCGCGCAGATCCCGGCGCTCGACCGCAATCTCGAAACAGAGCCGGTGCGATGATCAGCCGTCTGCCGGCGCTGGCGCTGGCACTGGCACTGGCACTGGCACTGGCTGCCCCGGCGGTTCCAGCCACTGCTGAAACCATTGCTTTTCCAAATCATTTTGATTCGATCGGCACTCCGGTCCGCAGCCTCGTCACCTCGGCAGGCCGCTCTGTCCACTACACCGATACCGGCGAGGCCGGCTGGCGCCCCATGCTCTTCATCGGCGGTGTCGGCACCAGCGCCCGCGCGCCCGAACTTGTCGCTTTCCTCGACAGCTTACGCCGCCGCCTCCATGTCCGCATCATCGCGGTCGAGCGCAACGGCCTCGGCGATACCGCGTTCGATCCGGCCTGGTCTTTCAACGATTACACGGGCGAAGTTCGCGAAGTTCTGGATCACCTCAAGCTCGAACGATTCGCCCTCGTCGCGATCTCCGGTGGCGGCGCCTACGCCGGCCATATCGCTGCGGCCATGCCCCAGCGGATCACCTCTTGGCACATGCTTGCAGCCGTCGCCTCGATCCCGGCGGACAATCCCGTCTGCACCGCCGAGCCCGCTGCGCTCGAAGCCATGCTGGCAAAGCAGGTTGGCGCCCCTCGCACGTTCTGGGCCATGCCGGCGGATGGCGTCGCCGCCAAGATCCCCGGCTTTGCAGACCGCGCCGCAGATGAAGGCGCGCATGCCTATTTCATCGCCGGACAGCACGGCGACGCCCGCGCTGTCGCGCGCGAGTACCGCAGCTTCTGTACAGCGCCCGCACCCGTCGCCGGGTTCCCCGCCCCCGCCTTCTTCACCTATGGCGAGGCCGACCCGCTCGTACCGCCCGCGCAAGGCGAATACTGGGCGGCGCGGGTCGCCGGCAAGGTGACCTTCCGCCGCTATCCCGGCGAAGGCCATGACGTGCAGTATCGCCACTGGGATCAGGTGCTGCTCGATGTCGCGGGCCATGGCGACGAAACGCTGGTATGCCGCAAGGGCCGCACCCGGCTGGTTACCGGCGTTGTCCAGGCGGCCAGTTTGCCCAAAGGCACAACGCCAGGCCTCTGCGCATGGCAGGCTGCCGCCCCCAACCAGCCGTGATGCAGGCAATCAGTTTTTCCGATGGCGCTCCAGCCACCGCTTGCCAAGCCGCGCGCTTTGCCGTCTCACCGCAGCGCGCCATAACAGGGATGGAACGCCATGCCGCCCGAAACTGACAGCCAGGCCCACGGGCTCACCACGCCGCTCGAAGGCGTTGCTGCCGAGCCGTTCCAGCCGGGCGAGGCGATCCCCGCCCCCTTGCGCCTGATCCGCCCGACCGTCCCGCGCGAATGGGTCGATTACAACGGGCACATGAGCGAGTCCTGTTACCTCCTCGTCTTCGGCGACCAGTCCGACGCATTCTTCCGCAAGATCGGCATCGACGAGGCCTACCGCGCCGCGGGCCATTCGCTGTTCACCGTGCAGACGATGATCTTCAACCTTGCCGAAGCGCACCTCGGCGATACGCTCGATCTCGCGCTCCAGCTGATCGATGCCGACGACAAGCGCCTGCACATCTTCCACACCATGCACCATGGTGAAACGGGCGAACTTCTTGCCACGGGCGAACAGATGCTGGTGCATGTCGACATGAATGCCGGCAAGTCCGCTCCCATGCCGCCCGAGCTTCACAGGCGGGTGCACGCCGTTCTTGCCGCCCACGCCGGGCTCGAACGCCCCGCCCAGGTTGGCCGCTCCATCGGAATCAGACGGGATACCAAGTGATGCATTTCGAACTTTCTTCCGAGCAGCAGATGCTGGTCGAAACCGTCCGCCGCTTTGTCGAGACCGAACTCTATCCGCACGAGAAGCTGGTTGAGGACACGGACAATGTGCCCGCCGACCTTGCCGAGGACATCCGCCGAAAGGCCAAGGACCTCGGTCTCTACGCGGTCAACATGCCGGCGGAGCTTGGCGGCGGTGGCCTTGGCACGTTCGATACCACGTTGATGGAGCGCGAACTCGGACGCGCCAGCTACGGCCTGCAAATGATGATCGCGCGCCCCAGCAATATCCTGCGGGGGTGCCAGGGCAGTCAGATAGAGGAATACCTGCTCCCCACGATCCGGGGCGAGCGCCACGATTGCCTTGCCATGACCGAGCCGGACGCCGGTTCCGATGTCCGCTCCATGCGCACTTTTGCCCGGCGCGATGGCAGCGATTTCGTCATCAACGGCACCAAGCATTTCATCAGCCACGCCGACGTCGCCGATTTCGTGATCCTCTGCGCCGCGACCGGAGAGGCTGGCGGCAAGAAGACGATAAGCTGCTTTCTCGTCGATTTCGGCACCCCCGGCCTCACCCGCCGGCGTGGCCCGAAATGCGTTTCACACCGCGGCTATCACCAGTGCGAGCTGATCTTCGAGGATTGCCGCGTCCCTGCCTCGGCGCTGCTCGGCGAACTCGACAAGGGCTTCGACCTGATGGGCCAGTGGCTCGGCTCGACCCGCCTGCAAGTGGCGACAACTTCGGTCGGGCGCGGCCAGCGCGTGCTCGAAATGGCGACCCAGTGGGCGGCGACGCGCAAGCAGTTCGGCCAGGCCATCGGCAAGTTCCAGGGTACCGGCTTCAAGCTGGCGGATATGAAAACCGAACTGGAGGCCGCCGAACTCCTCACCTTCCGCGCTGCCTGGAAGGACGATCAGGGCAGCATGACCGACACCGACGCGGCTATGGCCAAACTTTTCGCCTCCGAGGCGCTAGCCCGCGTCACCGACAACGCATTGCAGATCTTCGGCGGCATGGGCCTGATGGATGAACTGCCGATCGAGCGCTTCTGGCGCGATGCCCGCGTTGAACGGATCTGGGACGGGACCAGCGAGATCCAGCGCCACATCATCAGCCGCGCCCTGCTGCGCCCGCTGGAGGCATGAGCGCAGATCGGCTCTCCCGCCTGCTGCGCCCGCGCAGTCTGGCGATTGTCGGCGGCAAGGCGGCCGAGGAGGCCGTGCGCCAGTGCCGCGCGCTGGGTTTTGCCGGTCCAATCTGGCCGGTAAACCCGAAGCGCACCGAGATGGGGGGATTGCCCTGCTTCCCGGATATGGCCAGCTTGCCCGAAGCGCCTGATGCCGTCTTCGTTGCTGCACCCGCGCCTGCTACAATCGCTCTTGCAAGCGGACTGCAGGGCACGGGCGGCGCCATCTGCTACGCGGCCGACTTCGCAGAGGCCGGCGAAGAGGGCCGCGAACGACAGGCGGCACTGCTGGAAGCCGCGCAAGGCGTCCCGCTGATCGGCCCCAATTGCTACGGCATGCTCAACCTGTTCGACCGCATAGCCTTGTGGCCGGACCAGCATGGCTGCCTGCCCATTGACGAGGGACGCGGCGTCGCCATCGTCAGCCAGAGCGGCAATCTTGCGCTCAACCTCACGATGCAGACGCGTGGGCTCCCTATTGGCTACGTGATCTCGGTCGGCAATTGCGCGGACGTTACGCCGGCCGACTTGATCGAAGCCTTGATCGCCGATGAACGCGTCAGCGCCATCGGGCTCCATCTTGAAGGCCTGGGTTCGGTCGCACGTTTCTCGCAGGCCTGCCTTGCCGCACGCGCGGCGGGCGTGCCCATCGTCGCGCTCAAGACCGGCGCTTCGGCCAAGGGCGCGGCGCTCACCATGTCGCACACCAGTTCGCTGGCAGGTGCCGATGCGTTGTGCGATGCGTTGTTCGCGCGCTACGGCGTGGCTCGGGCGCATGATCCGGCGACCTTCCTCGAGACATTGAAGCTGCTCCATGTGGCGGGTCCCTTGCGCGGCCGCCGCGTCACCAGCGCCTCTTGCTCGGGCGGCGAAGCCTCGCTCACCGCAGACCTCGCCGAAGCTGCCGGCCTCGAAACACCAGACTTTCCTGCCGCCACGCAAGCCGCGCTCGAGAAGGTGCTCGGCCCGCGCGTACATGTCGCGAACCCGCTCGATTACCACACCTATATCTGGGGCGATCTGGCGGCGACGACGGCGTGCTTCGGCGCAATGCTCGGCGCAGATTTCGAAGCCTCGCTGCTGATCCTCGACTTCCCTCGTGCCGACCGCTGTTCCGGCGCCGACTGGGACGTCACCCTTGCCGCCTTCCGGGAAGCCTGTGCGCGGCCCGCCAGCCCCGGCACCGTGCGCATGGTGGTGAGCTCACTGGCCGAAACGATGCCCGAAGCTGTCGCCTCCGCGCTGCTCGCTCATAGCATCGTCCCGACCGCCGGTCTGGCCGAGGGCCTGCGCGCGATTGCCGCCGCTGCCAGCATCGGCGCGGCTTGGGCGAGGCCAGCTGCGGACGCACTGCCGGACATGCCGAGCGTCAGGCCAGGCGAACCCACCACGTGGGATGAAGTTCGCAGCAAGGCCGCGCTCGCCGCTGCCGGTGTTCCGATCGCGCGCGGCAAGGTCCTCAGCCTTGCAGAGCTGGAAAACCCGGCCACAGCACTTCCTGCCCCGTTCCCTCTTGTTCTCAAGGCCGTAGGGGCCAAACTTGCGCACAAGACTGAACTTGGCGGCGTGGCGCTGAACCTTACCAGCCGCAATGCCGTGCTCGCGGCAACCCAAGGCATGAGCCACCTTTCGGGCACCTTCCTGATCGAGGAAATGATCGGCGGCGCCGTGGCGGAGCTCATCGTGGGCGTCGGCCGCGATCCGCAGTTCGGCCTGTTCATGACGCTGGGTGCGGGTGGCATTCTCGTCGAGCTGCTGCGCCAGACCGAGCAGGTACTGCTCCCCGCCAGCCGCAACGATATCGCGGCCGCGCTTGAACGGCTGCCGTTGTACCGGGTGCTGGCGGGCTATCGCGGCAAGCCGGGCTGCAACATGCCTGCACTCGTCGATGCAATAGCCCGGATCGCCGCCTGGGCCATCGACCATGCGGACCGGCTCGAGGAAATGGACGTCAATCCGCTGCTCGCGCTCCCCACTGCCGCCGTCGCCGTGGATGCGCTGATCCGTATCAGGGAGCCCCAGCCATGAGCGCCGTCAGCCTCGAAAACCGCGATGGCATTCTCGTCATCACGCTTGATCGCCCCAAGGCCAATGCCATCGACGTGGCGACCAGCCTCGAGCTCTACGCTGCGTTCAAGACGCTGAACGACAATCCGGCCCTGCATGTCGGGATCGTGACCGGCACGGGGCGCTTCTTCTCCGCCGGTTGGGACCTGGGCGCGGCCAACGATGGCGAGGCTGTCGATGCCGACCATGGGCCCGGCGGTTTTGCCGGCCTCACCGAATACTTCGGCCTGACCAAGCCGGTCATCGCCGCGGTCAATGGCCTTGCCGTCGGCGGCGGGTTCGAACTGGCGCTGGCAGCGGACTTGATCGTTGCGAGCGAGGCCGCGAAGTTCTGGCTGCCCGAAGCGCAGCTTGGCATGCTTCCCGATTCCGGCGGCCTGCTGCGCCTGCCCAAGGCCATCCCGGAACGGATCGCGCGCGAGATGATCCTCACCGGACGGCGCATGGATGCGGACGAGGCGGCATCGCTCGGCCTTGCCAGCCGTGTCGTGCCCGGCGAGACGTTGCTTGAGGCCGCGCTCGAGCTCGCGACGATCATCGCCCGCGCCGCCCCGCTGGCAATCACCGCCGCGCGCGATATCCTGCGCGACACGGCCGGGATGGAGGTGGAAGCAGGCTACCGCCACATGCGCAGCGGCAGGGTTCCGTCGTATCAGGCCATGCTGCAATCGGACGACGCGCTCGAAGGCCCGCGCGCCTTTGCCGAGGGCCGCGCGCCGGAGTGGAAGGGGCGCTAGGCCTTCTCCCAGTCCACCGGCACGACCTTTGGCAGGATCGCCAGCCAGCCGACCAGCCCGAGCACGTTGACCAGCCCCGCCAGGAGGAACGCGGTGCCATAGGAACCGCCGCCCGCGTCAATCAGCACGCCGGCAAAGAACACCCCGATGATCCCCGGCATGTTCCCCATCATGTTCTGCACCCCCACCCAGCGGGCGGCAGCGGATGGTCCGCCCATGATCTGGGGGATCATGAAATAAGCAGGCGAGGAGAACCCGAGGAATATCTCATAGACGAACAGGAGCGCGATGCAGGCCCCGAGCGGCATGAACGGCATTGCCAACATGCACCCCAGCCCCGCCAGATGTGCCAGCGCCAAAGGTGCCTTCAGCGTGACCGAGGGCGACCAGCCGCGCTGGATCAGCTTGTCGAAGGCCCAGCCCGCAGCGAGCGCGGCCAGCGCGTTGACGAGATAGGCGCTGGAGACGACTTGCGCCATCTGCTCCTTGGAAAAGCCGCGCTGCATTTCGAGATACATCGGCAGGTAACCGAGGATGAAATACCAGTTCCAGTTGCCCGCAAAGTGCCCCAGCGAGGCGCCCCACAAGGCGCGGCGCGAGAGGATCTGGCGCATCGTCACCGCCTGCCGCGCCCGCGTTTCGGCGGGCCGGGCCTCGCAGATCTGCACTCGGCTCCAGGGCAGCAGCCAGAGCAACGACAAGGCGCCGAACAGGATGAAGGTCGGCCGCCAGCCCCAGCGCGCCATCAGCATGCCACCGATCAGCGTGCCTGCCGCAGGGCCGACAAGATAACCGAAGCCGATAAGCCCATTGGCCAGTCCCATCTGTGCCTTGGGCACATTGCTCGCGATGATCTTCGAGGTGGTGGTGAACGCGACGCTCTCGCCCAGCCCCAGCATCAGGCGCAAGATGAAGAGCCCGTAGAAGCCCTGCACGAACCCCGTCAGCAGCGTGGAGACCGACCAGAGCAGTGCGCCCAGCCCCAGCACCAGCTTGCCGCCCAGCCGGTCTGACAGCGCGCCTGCCGGGAGCTGGCAGAAGGCATAGGCAAAGTAGAACGCCGCCGCGAGCACGCCATAAGCGGTGGCGCTGAGCTCGAGTTCGCTGCGGATCTGCGTAGCGCCGGTCGCCAGGTTGCCGCGGTCGATGAAGTTGATGAACAGGCTGGTCGCCATGAGCGCGACGAGCACCAGCGGCGCCGTGAGGCGGCGGGCTGCGGTATCACCGGGCATAGTCTGAGCCCTGACGGTCCAGCATGCGCTTGAGCGCGGCGAAATGCAGTTCGATGCGGTCGAGGCCCTCGACCTCGGCGGAACTGGTATACTGCTCGATGGTCCGGACCAGTACAGGTTCGCCCACCAGCCGCACCCTCTGGCCGCTCGATTGCGCAAGGATCTGGGTCATCGCCGCGCGTTCGAAGAAGTAGAGTGTGTTGAAGGCCTCCGCTACGCTCCTGCCGGTCGTTACCAGGCCATGGTTGCGAAGGAGCAGAACGGACTTGTTCCCCAGCGCCGCCGCCATGCGCCTGCCCTCGCCGCTATCGAGCGCAAAGCCCGCATAGTCGCAAAGTGCAACGAGCTCGGCAAAGCCGATCGCGTTCTGGCTGGCCATGAGGAGTTCAGGCTCCTCCAGCATGGAAAGCGCGGTAGCGTAGGGCATGTGCGTGTGCATCACGCAAGCCACATCGGGCCGAGCGGCGTGGAGCGGTGCATGGATGTGGAACGCAGTGTCTTCCACCGGCCCCTCGCCCATGAGCTTGTTGCCGGCAAAATCGACCACGAGGAAATCGGACGCACGGATTTCGGACCAGTGGAGGCCGAACGGCGCGAGGAAGAAACGGTCTGTCCAGCCCGGCACCAGCAGGGTGAAGTGGTTGTCGATGCCCTCGTTGTAGCCAAAGTGTATCGCCAGCCGGTGCGCGGCGGCAAGGTCCACCCGCGCCTGCCATTCGGCCAAGTCCATCAGGGCCTGGCCTCCGGCGCTCCATCAAGCTCGCGGATGAGCGGCTTTCGCAGCAGCAGGATCACGAGAGCGCCAACCACGCCGATGGCGGCATCCATCGTCCAGAACGCCGAAGGGCTCATCGTGTCGAAATAGCTGCCAACCCAGCCAGCGGTGACATGGGCGACGAATGGCGAGAGGAAAGCGACGCCCATCAGTGTCGAGGCAACGCGCGGCGGCGCGGCCTTGCTGACGATCGCCATCGTCGTCGGCCAATAGTACATCCAGCCGAGGCCCATGATCAGCCAGCCTGCGATAGCCCAGAATGCGCCGACGCTGTGCTGCTCCGTCACGCCCCAGTTGGCGAAGGCAAAAAGCAGCGCCGCGAATGCTACGATTGCCGTGCCAATGCCCTGCTTGGTGACATTGGCCGGCTCCTGCCCGCGCCTGGCTTGCCAGCCCCACAGCGCGACAAGGATCGGCGCGGCGAGAATGGAACCGAACGAATCCATGCCGGCAAACCAGCTCGACGGCACGGTGCCCAGCGGCGTTGCCAGATTGACCCACTGGTCGACCCAGAGGATGCCGATGCTCCAGACCATCGGGTAGGTGATCTCGGCCGGAAAGGTGAGCGCGATGACGAAAATCAGCACCGCCACCCGGCGGCGCTCGGCGGGCGTCAGGGGCGGCGCCTTCTCGCGCGCGGTGGTAACAGGCTTGAAATCGGGCAGATGGCGTTGGCCCATAATGTAGCCGATCATGGCCACCAGCATCAGCACCGCCGCCACCGCGAACCCGGCATGAAAGCCCCAGATCGCGGCAACGAGGCCGGTTGTTACAGGGCCGCTCGCTGCGCCGATGTTGATGCCGGTCGCGAAGATCGTGTAGCCGCGCGATCGGCGCGATTCATCCTCACGCGGGTAGAGCGTGCCGACCTGCGCCGAGATATTCCCCTTGAGGAAGCCCGATCCCATGATCAGCAGCGCGAGCGCGATCACGAAGCTTTCGTAGAACGACATCGCCGCATGCCCGGCGGCCATGAACAGCACGCCGAGCAGCACGGTGCGCTTGGGGCCGAGCACCCGGTCCGCCACCCAGCCGCCGATGATCGGCGTGAAATAGACGAGGCCCGCGTACCAGCCGTAGATGATCGAGGCGAAGGCGATGTCGCTCATCGGACCATTGAACTCGAGCCCATGGCGCAGCGCGGCGAGCCCGAGCACCTGGCCGGCATGGAGCGGCAGCAGTTCCTTCACCATGTAGAGCGTGAGCAGCGCCGACATCCCGTAGAACGAGAAGCGCTCCCACATTTCGGTGAAGGCGAGGTAGTAGACCCCCTTTGGATGGCCGGCAAACTGTTCGAACTGCTGCGCTTCGGCCGCCATCACTCTTTTCCACCCCGCTTTCGCCCGCGTCGGTTCACGCATGCGCCTGTGACAGGGATGGGCGATAGGCCCTCCCCTCGTCAATCGCCAAACGCGAGTCTTTGCTCAGGCAATTGTGATCACGGCGTTGCCGATCAGCAGGCCGGTCTCCACCGCTTCGTGCGCCTTGGCGCTGTCGGCCAGATCGAACGATGCTGCAATGGCGTGCTGCAAGGCTCCCTCCTCCAGCGCAGCGGTCAGCCTCGCAATGGTCGCCGCGCGTTCCCGGGCCGAAAGCAGATAGACAAGGAGCATCCGCACAGTCGCATGGCGGAACATCAGCGGATAGAACGGCAGCTTCGGCTCGGCGTCTGCCATCGAGCCATAAGCCGCGATGATGCCGCCTTCGCCGAGGACCGCCGTCGTCACCGGCAGATTTCCGCCGAACTCGACCTCGACGACACGGTCGACCGGCTTGCCCTGATTGGCCGCAAGGATCGCCTCCGCGACATCGCCCTCGCGGTAGTTCACCACGGCATGCGCGCCAGCCGCCTCGGCCGCCGCCGCCTTCTCCGGCCCGCTAACGGTGGCGATCACCCGTGCGCCGCCCCAGCGCGCGAGCTGGATGGCATAGTGCCCCACCGCACCCGCGCCGCCGGTCACAAGCACGGTCTGCCCGGTCACATCACCATCGGCAAACACGGCATGGCACGCGGTCGAAGCCGGGATACCGAGGCAAGCCCCCGCCTCGAAACTCGTAGCCTCCGGCAAAGGGACAGCCTGTGCCTCGGGCAAGCATGTAAACTCGGCACAGGTACCGAAAGGCCGCCTGTAGGCAGCATTCCACACCCAGACCCGCGTGCCGATCCGCGAAGGCGAGACACCTTCACCAACGGCATCAATCATGCCCGCACCATCGGAGTGCGGAATGACACAAGGAAAGGCGATGGGTCCGCGCGCCCCGGCGCGCGATTTCACGTCCGACGGATTGACCCCCGAGGCATGCAGCCGCACGCGGACGTCGCCCGGGCCGGGCTGGGGACCAGCCACCTCGCCCAGCCGAAGCACGGCATCAGCCGGCCCCGTTTCTTCGTACCAGACCGCGCGCATCAGGCCTCCAAATCCAGCGACAGGCTTTCGGTGTGGCCGTCGATCGCGATCGCCTGTCCCGAGATGCGTGCTCCTGCGGGCGACATCAGGTACTGCACCATCGCCGCGACATCGTCCTTTGTCGCGAACGTGCGCAGCGAAGTCTGCCGTTTGTACTCGTGCTCGACCTCGCCAACCGACAGCCCTCGCTCGGCTGCATCGGCGGCGATCACGCGGTCGATCCGAGGCCCCTCGACACTGCCGGGACAAATGGCGTTGGCACGGATGCCTTCGGGCCCGAGTTCCATCGCCAGTGTCTTGGTCAGCCCGATCAGGGCCCACTTGCTCGCCACGTAAGGCCCTCGCAGCGGGCACCCGAACAGCCCTGCGGTCGAGCTCATGGTGATGATCGCCGACCCCGGCGCGCGCTGGCGCAGCAGCGGAATCGCACGGCGCGTCATCAGGAACATGCCATTAAGGTTGACCCCGATCGTGGCGTTCCAGGCCTCGACGGGCTGGTCTTCCAGCCGTGCCGTCGGCCCGGCAATGCCAGCGTTGTTGACGAGAAGGTCGATGCCAGTGGCGCCTTGCCGGGCAAGGTCGCCTTCAATCCAGGCATAGAACCGTTCGACCGAGGCCGCATCGCTGACGTTGCAGACCATGGCGGCAAGGTCATCCCGGTCCGGTCCCAGCGCCGCCACCGCCGCTGGATCGTGATCGCCGACATAGACGTACCAGCCGTCCGCGCAGAGAGCCTCGGCAATCGCCAAGCCAATGCCGCTTGCTGCAGCCGAAATGACGGCAATACGCCGGTCCATGCCTCTCGATCCCCGCCTTTTGTCTTGCTCAGTCGTTTATGGTCCGGTCGCTGGCCGGATCCGAATGGAACTCGTGCCAGATGCCATTGAGGATCGCGACGCTGACAGCAAGCCCAAGGCCGAGGATCCACGCAAAATACCACATCGAATCTGCTTTCTCTCAGTACATGTCGGGGTTGAGGCGGACTTCCTCGGCGCCGACGCGGCCGAACATCACCCGGTAGGCCCAGGTCGTGTAGGCAAGCACGATCGGCAGGAACACGAGCACCACGACCAGCATGATGAACAGCGTCAGATGGCTGGACGAGGCGTTCCACACCGTGAGGCTCGAAGCGGGATCGATGGAGCTGGGCAGGATGAACGGGAACATCGACAGACCAACCGTGGCGATGATGCCCGCCACAGCAAGCGAGGATCCGCAAAAGGCCAGCGCATCAATCCGCATGCGCAAGCCCGCGAACGCAAGCAAGGGGCCGAACAGGCCGAGGACCGGCGCCGCCATCATCCAGTGATGCTTGGCAAAGTTGGCAAGCCAGGCGCCCGGCGCCGCCACGGCGCGGGCAAGATGCGGATTGGACGGCCCGCCCGTATCCACCATCTCGGCCATGCGGAAACCAAGGCCGCCCCATGCAACCACCGCTCCGCCCGCCGCGAAGAGGAAAAACGCCGCGCCGGCCGCTGCTACGCCAAACCGCCGCGCGCGGAACTGGACCGGCCCCGGCTCCAGTTTCATCGCGAGCCAGCCGGCACCATGCATGACCAGCATTGCAACCGAAAGCAGCCCCGCCAGCACGGCAAACGGGCTGAACAGGCCGAGTAGCGAGCCTTCATAGAATGTGCGCAGATCGCCATCGAGGCGGAACGGCGCGCCCAGCAGCACATTGCCTACGGCGACGCCGAAGACCAATGCCGGAACCAGTCCACCGACAAACAGCGCCCAGTCCCACCGTATGCGCCATGCCGGATCGGGCCGCTTCGAACGGTACTTGAAGGCCACTGGCCGCAGGATCAGCGCTGCCAGCACGAGGAACATCGCAAGGTAGAAACCCGAGAAGCTCACCGCATAAACATAGGGCCAGGCCGCGAAGATGGCCCCGCCGCCAAGGATGAACCACACCTGGTTGCCTTCCCAGGTCGCGCTCACGGTGTTGATCACCATGCGCCGCTCAAGGTCGTTCCTCGCGACAAACGGGAGCAACGCCATCGCGCCAAGATCAAAACCGTCGGTCAGCGCAAAACCGATCAGCAGCACGCCGATCAGCGCCCACCAGATCAGCCGCAGCGTCTCGTAATCAAGCGGCAAGGCCATGGCTGCGCTCCTTCACTCGGCCGGGAGACTGTGGAGCGGGTTCGGCGCGCCGGGCGGCGGGACGGGATCGCGGCGCGGCTGCCAGGGCGTATAGCCTTCCGGCCCCTTGCGGATCGTCGCCAGCATCAGGCGCACCTCGATCACCGCGAGCACGCTGTAGAGCAAAGTGAAGCCCGCGATGGTGATCCAGATCTGTCCGGTCGTGAGGCTCGATGCGCCAAGGAAGGTCGGCAGCACGCCGTCGACCGCCCAGGGCTGCCTTCCTATCTCGGCCACCAGCCAGCCCAATTCGACCGCGACCCATGGCAGCGGGATCATCAGGACCGCCGCGCGCAGAAACCATTTCGCATCGAACCGGCGCGTGTTGGCAAGAACCAGCGCGGTCGCAAAAAAGCCGATGAACAGGAAGCCAAGCCCAGCCATGCCGCGGAACAGCCAGAACAGCGCGGGCACATTGGGCACAGTGGACCAAGCCGCTTTGTCGAGCGCGGCACCGTCCGCCTTGCGCGGATCAGTGACAAAGCGCTTGAGCAGCAGGGCATAGCCCAGATCCTCCTTTGCGCTTTCGAACTGCGCGCGGGCCGCAAGGTCGTTGGGGTTTGCCTTAAGCTTTTCCACCGCATCATAGGCGACGAGCCCATGCTCGATGCGCTTGCGCGCATGGGCGACCAGCGGATAGATTCCCTCGACTTGCCCGGTCAGGCTGCGTGTGCCGATAATGCCCAGGACATAGGGAATCTTGACCTCATAGAGCGTCTCGCGCCCCGTGTTGGAAGGCAGGCCGAACACCGCGATCCCTGCCGGCGCCGGCTCGGTGTGCCATTCCGCCTCGACTGCGGCGAGTTTCATCTTCTGGTTGTCGGTCAAGGTATAGCCGCTCTCGTCGCCCAGCACCACGACCGAGAGCGCGGAGGCGAGCCCGAACGCGGCGGCCACGGCAAAGCTGCGCTTGGCAAGTTCCAGATGCCGCCCCTTGAGGAGGTACCAGGCCGAGACCCCAAGAACGAACACGCTCGCCGCAACATAGCCCGCGCTCACCGTGTGGACGAACTTGGCCTGCGCGACGGGATTGAACAGGACGGCATAGAAGTTGGTCACTTCCATCCGCATCGTGATCGGGTTGAATGCCGCGCCGGTCGGATGCTGCATCCAGCCGTTGGCGACGAGGATCCACAACGCCGAAAAGTTGGACCCGAGCGCGACCATGAACGTCGTGAACAGGTGCTGGCGCGCGCTCAGCTTGTCCCAGCCGAAAAACATCAGCCCAACGAACGTCGCTTCGAGGAAGAAGGCCATCAGCCCCTCGATCGCCAGCGGCGCGCCGAAGATATCCCCCACGTAGTGCGAGTAGTAGGACCAGTTGGTGCCAAACTCGAACTCCATGGTAAGGCCCGTGGCCACGCCCAGCACGAAGTTGATACCGAAAAGCTTACCCCAGAATCGGGTGATATCCCGCCAGATCGGGCGGTCGGTCATCACATAGACGCTTTCCATGATGACCAGAATGAACGACAAGCCGAGCGTGAGCGGCACGAACAGAAAATGGTACAGCGCGGTCAATGCGAACTGCAGGCGGGAAAGCTCCACCACTGCCATATCCATCGCCTGTGCCCTTTCGCGGCCTGAGCGCGGCGGAGCATCCGAATCCGGCGCCGCCTGTCCCGATCCGATAGACGAATCCGGAACATGAGGATACCCGGAGCGGCAGGCCTTGCCTGGACTTCCGATGTGGCTGGTGCCGCCGTGTTCGCCTGGGGCGTGGCAACTGCGCTGGACGCCAGCCTCGCCGGAGAAGGGCCTCGCGGCCTTATCACTGGAGCAGCGCTCGCGGTTTTTGGCGGCCTGCTAAGGCTCTCCAGCCAGTACGGGGCGCAGATCCTCGGCTTCGATGAAGGGCGTGCGCTTGCGCGGGCCCGCCGAGCCTTTGTCTATCCGCGCCTCCTTGGGATAACCGGCCCTACCGCCCCTGCGCTCGGCGCCACCGCGACGCTCGGGATCGATCATATCGCAGCCGAACAGGCGCGCGCCGCGCGATTTGATCCGGTGCGCCAATCCGCCACGCTGGCTCCGCTCGTTGTGGTGATCGTGGTCGCGTTCCAGAGCCGGGTTGCAGCGCTGATCCTCTTCGCGACACTGATCCCCTTCGTGATCGGCATGATCCTCGCGGGCGGGGCTGCCCGGCAGGCGGCGGACCGGCAGATGGCGGCCATCACCGCGCTTTCCGCGCTTTATGTCGACCGTATCCGCCACTTGCCGATCATCCGCCACTACGGCGCGGAAGACCGGATCGCCCGGCAGGCCGGCAGCGCCGCCGAAGATGTCGCCGCCCGGACGATCGCCGTGCTACGCGCCGCGTTCCTCTCGAGCGCGGTGCTTGAATTCTTCGCTGCACTGAGCGTGGCGCTGGTTGCGGTCTACTGCGGGTTCAGCCTGCTTAGCCTGCTGCCCTTCATCGCGCCCGAAGCGCTGGACTTTCGGGCAGCCTTCTTCGTGCTGGTGATGGCGCCCGAATTCTACCTGCCGATGCGCCGACTTGCCGCCGCCTACCACGAGAAGCAGCTGGGCGAGGCGGCGGAGAAGGCACTCGCCGACGTGTCGGAACCGGCCGCACGCCCTGCCGCATCGGAGAGGGTCGCCCTGCGCGAGGTCGTTGTTGCGTGGCCGGGGTACCGCATCGGACCGGTCAACTTCGAGCTTGGGGCGACCGGGCTTGTCTGTGTGACGGGGCCGACAGGCAGCGGCAAGACCAGCCTGCTTGCGGCGATTGCCGGCCAGATCGGGCCAAGCGAAGGGACGCTGGAAACGCTTCCCGCCGAGGCCATCGCCTGGGCCGGACAAGTACCGCTCCTGCTGCCAACGACACTGGATGAGAACCTGCGCCTCGGGAGGCCCGAAGCAGACGCGCAGGCGGTAAACGAAGCGGTTCACGCGGTTGGCCTCGATGCCCTGCTCATCCGCCGGTCGGAAGGACTAGGCACGGCCGTCGACCATCACGGCGCCTGGCTTTCGGGCGGCGAACGGCGGCGCATTGGTCTTGCCCGCGCGCTGATCGCTGACCGCGCGCTGCTCCTCGCGGATGAACCGACCGCCGATCTCGATGCGGCGAGCGCGGAGCGGATCATTGCCCTCCTCGCGGCTGAAGCAAGGCGCCGCGCCGTGATAGTTGCGACGCACGATGAGCGGCTGGCGGCCCTCGCCGACCAGGTCGTCGTGCTGTGATCACGCGGCGCTTTCCCCTGCCGCTGCCGGCGCGCGTCCGGAGCCGGATCACCATTGCGTTCCTCGCAGCGCTCGCAGCTGGAGTGGGCGGGCTTGGGCTGCTGGGCGTTTCAGGCTGGTTCCTGACCGGCGCGGCACTGGCGGGTGCGAGCGGCGGGGTGGCCGCTTTCAACTACTTGCTGCCAAGCGCGGCGATCCGCGGCCTCGCCGTGCTGCGCACAGCAGCGCGGTTCGGCGAACGACTGTGGTCGCATGAGGCTGCGCTGCAGGCCCTCGCCGGGCTGCGCACAGCGCTGTTCACTCGGCTCGCCCACGCCGACGGTCGCAGTTCGCCTGACCTTTCGGGCGGCGATGCCAACGCGCGGCTGATCGGTGATATTGCCGCGCTCGAAGACCTCGTCGTGCGCCGGCCCGGCATTCCGGCGGCCATCGGCACGGTGTTTGCAGGACTGGCAGCTGTCCTGCTGGCCGGGTGGCTGGCGGCGCTGCTGCTCGGGGCGACACTGGCGCTGCTGCTTGCCGCGCTGGCGCTTTTGCCACCGCGCCTGAGCGCCGAACCGGCGGCAGAGGCGGCAGCGGCGGTCGCCCGGCTGCACCGCATGCTGGTGGACTATGCCGCCGCACGCAGCGAGATCATCACCTATGGCCTTGCGGCCCGCGTGACTGCGTTGCTCGCTGCCGAGGCCGACAAGCTTGACGCTGCTCAGCGCCGGCTCAACCGCATCGAAGCGGCGAGCAGCGGCCTGCTGATCCTCGGCAGCGCGGTTGCTGCCGCCGCGACGCTCGTGGCCAGCACGGCCACGCCGCCCCTGACGGCCCTTGCCGTGCTGGCCGCAACCGCCAGTATCGAGGCGGTGGCGGCGATCGCACGCGCCAGCGCACGGGAGGCGTCGGTCGCCGAAGGTACGGCACGGCTGCGCGTGCTGCTTGCCCTCCCCGCACCCGAAGCCGTGGCAGCAGCGCCGGCGAGCGCGCCGCCGTCGCTTACGCTTGGCTCGGCATGCTTCGCGCCAGGAAGCCGCATTGCGCTCACCGGCCCGTCAGGATCGGGCAAGACACAGGTCATTGAAGCGCTGGCTGGCCTGCGCGTGCCATTCCATGAGCTTGCCCTCGGCGGCAGGCCGCTTGCGGAGCTGTCCGCCGACGCCATCCGCGCGCATATTGCCCTGGCACCGCAGGAGCCCATGCTGATCGCGGGAACCGTCGCGGACAACCTGCGCCTTGCGCGCGAGGGTATCGATGCCGCAGCAATGGAGATGGCCCTGCGCACGGCACAGCTGTGGACGCGGATCGCGCGCATGCCGCAAGGGCTCGATACGGTCCTGGAGGAAGATGGCGGCGTGCTTTCGGGCGGAGAGCGCAAGCGGCTCTCGATCGCGCGCGCGCTTCTTGCCGAGCGGGCCTGGCTTCTGCTCGACGAGCCCAGCGAAGGGCTGGATGCCGCCACGGAGGCCGCTTTGGTCGACTCGCTGCAGAGCTGGATTGATACGCGCGGCGCGGGGCTGCTCATCGCATCCCATCGCCCGCGGCCGCTGACGCTGGCGATCGAGCACGTGTCTGTGGAGACCATCCAGACGGCAATTGGTTGATTACACGTTGTAGCAGAAATCTTGGCTTAGGGGCCTCGGGGCTGACACCTTCCGCGTCGACGCCAACGCCGGGACTGATACCTGCAGCGGCGTAACGCAGAGCGGCACGATCTCCGCCTTCACAGCCGATGTCATCATCTGACGAAGAAACCTGCCGCGCGATGGATCGGTGTGGTCAACCGGCCTCGCGGGGGTCGGCACCTAGCCTATTCGTCAGCCGCGCCGCCGCCCGGCATCGGCTAGATTTCGCGGAGGGACGTACCGGCCTGGTCCGTGGCGGCCAGAACAAGGGAAGTACCCATGTCCGTGACCATCCTCACCCTGCTCAAGCGCCGCCCCGGCATGAGCAAGGCCGACTTCATCACCTATTACGAAACGCATCACCGCCTGATCGGCGAGAAGGTTCTCGGCCCCTGGGCAATCCGCTACGAACGCAAGCATCTCCATCCGCTGGACGGCAACGACGCCGACCATGATTTCGACGTGGCGATGGAAATCGAGTTCGCCGATGAAGAGGCGATGGCCGCGTGCTTTGCCGCGATGGCCGAACCTGAAACGCGCCGCGAGATCACCGAGGACGAGGAGCGCTTGTTCGACCGGCCCCGCATGCGGGTTTACCGCGTGGAAAGGCACCGTTCCGAACTTTAGCCGAAACAGAACTGAGCCGCGCTTCAGACCACCATCTTGCCGGCATAGATCAGCCTCAACACCTCGTGAGAAAGCCGCTGGGCGCGGCGTGTGCGCGCCTCTCCGAAGACCGGTTGCTGCAGCAGCAAGCCCATATGCAGCACGTTGATGAAGTCGCTTGCAAGCTTCATCTGCTCCCACTCGTCGCGCCAGTGCGGGAATGCCTCGATCATCTCGGCGATCCACACTTCGTCATATCGGCGCGCGACGGGACCGAAGAACTGATCGAGTTCCGCATCGGTCCGCGCGGCGACCGCGAGTTCGAGGTAAGCCGCATATTCCCGCGTCTGCACGCTGCGCCAATGCGCGGCCGTGGCGATCTCGAGCCGGTCAGCTTCCGAGGCATCTTTCATCTCGGCAAGATAGTCCTCGAGAAACAGGCGCATGCGCTCGAAGAACACGTGCTCGACGACAGCGCCGACCACCTCCATCCGGGTGGTGAAATGGTGGTGCAAGGCGCCGCGCGAGACGCCAGTGCGCTCCACCACAGCCTGCGTGGTGAGGCCGGAATAACCGGTGCCCACCAGGCAATCGATCGCCGCCTCGATGATGCGCAGCCGCGTGCGTGCGCTCTTCTTCTGCTGCCAGCGAGCCGGCTGCATGTCATGCCCGGCCGGAAGCAGGGCGTGCAGCACACGCGTCTTTGTGGTCGATCCGGTCAAATGGCCTGCCCCTGCCCCGCCTGCGGCGAGGCTGCAACAATGCCCGTACCGCCATATGGCATTACC
>Ga0315905_10000964_pt1 | contig 31309 bp, 29 predicted proteins | sample LakEriMetagenome_5_FD_203522 | JGI IMG/M metagenome (GOLD analysis project Ga0315905, IMG submission 203522) | Freshwater fungal communities from buoy surface, Lake Erie, Ohio, United States - Buoy 4 MA121 | ecosystem: Environmental > Aquatic > Freshwater > Lake | place: USA: Lake Erie, Ohio... | reverse complement strand
GCGTCATAGGTTTCTAAAACGGCATCAACATCAAAGCGGTTTTTGGATGTTGCAGAAATTTTCACCAAGATTAGTTCTGCCTGAACAGATTCCTCCGGCTTTAACTCTGCAATATGAATAACGTTTACTAATTTATCTAGTTGACGAATAACCTGCTCAAGTGAGTGACTCTCAACGTTTATAACTATTGTCATTCGAGAGATTGCTGGATTTTCTGTTGGTCCAACAGCTAAAGAGTCAATGTTGTAGGCACGTCTAGAAAAAAGTCCCGCAACGCGTGCAAGTACTCCAGGTGAGTTCTCAACTAAGACGGCAAGAGTGTGTTTGCTCATTAGAGTTCCTGTGAATCCCAGTCAGGCGCCATTTCACGGGCGATCATAATGTCATCGTTAGATGTTCCAGCCGCAACCATTGGCCAGACCATCGCATCTTTAAAGACTCTAAAGTCAACAACCACAGGTTGATCGTTGATTGAATTAGCTTTCTTGATGATTGAATCAACATCTTCTGGTCGATCACAGGTTAAGCCGATGCAACCCATTGCATCTGCCAATTTAACAAAGTCTGGTACTCGCTTAGATTCCAAATTAGTATTTGAATATCTACCTTCATAGAACAGCGTTTGCCACTGGCGAACCATGCCAAGAGATTCATTATTGATAATCGCTACTTTGATTGGAATATTGTTAAGAGCGCACGTTACTAACTCTTGATTTGTCATCTGGAAACAACCATCACCATCGATTGCCCACACTGGTGTGTCAGGTGCGCCAACTTTGGCACCCATGGCTGCAGGAACTGCATAACCCATTGTCCCAAGCCCACCAGAGTTAAGCCATGTACGAGGGTTTTCGTATTTAACAAACTGTGATGCCCACATTTGATGTTGCCCAACACCTGCAACATAAATTGCCTCTGGGCCAGTTAGTGCGCTTAATCTTTCAATTACATACTGAGGTGAGAGCGATCCATCTTTTGGTAAGTCATATCCCAATGGATAGGTTTCACGTAGTTTGTTCATTGATGCATTCCAAGCAGAATAATCCGGAGCCTTCTTTGCAAACTCTGCCTTTACTGCAGGAATCAACGCTGCAATGGTGCGCTTTAAGTCACCAACGACTGGAACATCTGCAAAACGATTCTTTCCAATTTCAGCTGGATCAATATCTGCGTGAATAACCTTTGCATTAACAGCAAATGTTGAAAGCTTTCCTGTTACGCGATCATCAAAGCGTGCACCTAAAGTAATAAGTAAATCTGATTTTTGAAGAGCAGTTACAGCGCCAACTGTTCCGTGCATTCCAGGCATTCCATAGTGCAAAGGGTGACTATCAGGAAATGCACCACGGGCCATTAGCGTTGTAACAACTGGGACGCCAAGTAACTCTGCAAGCTGTAATAACTCTTTGCTCGCATTTGCCTTAATTGCTCCGCCACCAACATAGAGAACTGGCTTAGATGACTGCGCAATCAAAGCCGCAGCATCAAGAATAGATTGGTTAACTGGTTCTAACTGTGGGCGATATCCAGGGAGTGATAATTCCTTGGGCCAATTAAAATCTGTCTCTTTTTGCAAAGCATCTTTTGCTATATCGACCAATACCGGACCAGGACGACCTGAGCTTGCAATGTAGAAAGCTTCAGCGATTGCGCGTGGAATCTGATCTGGGTCAGTAACTAAATAATTGTGCTTTGTAAATGGCATTGTGATTCCACGAATATCTGCTTCTTGAAATGCATCTGTACCAATTGCATTTGATGGTACTTGACCTGTAATTGCAACCATAGGAACAGAGTCCATAGCTGCATCTGCAAGAGGAGTTACAAGGTTGGTTGCACCTGGTCCAGATGTTGCAATACAAACGCCAACACGGCCAGTTACTTGCGCATAACCAGTTGCAGCATGGCCTGCGCCTTGTTCATGTCGAACTAAAATGTGGCGGATTGAACTATCGAAGATGGGATCGTAAGCAGGAAGAATTGCACCACCTGGAATTCCAAACATCACATCGACGCCTGCTGACTCCAGTGATTGAACGAGTGAACTTGCTCCACTCATCTTCTTTCCCATAACCATCTCCTTTCTTTACTTTGTTTCAATTAACTTCGGTTACAACATTGCATGTAATGAAATGAAAAAACCCTCAGGTAACTGAGGGCGGCGCGAGATCAACAAAGGATCACGCGCTATTAAATCACCACCACAAATGTTGTGCTCATGGCTCTATTGTCCAATAAGCCGAGGGGTTTGGTCAAGAGATGAGATACACATCTCATAATTCGGACGTAGAAACTAGGGCAACCCAGGGTTGGTCCAGAGTTATTCGCAGACTGCTCCTTTAGAAGCCGATCCAACTAGTTTTGTGAACTTAGCCAAAACACCACGGGTGTACTTATGTGTCAGCGGCTTCCATCCAACTTTTCGCTTTTCCAACTCTGCGGGATCAACGAGAAGATCAAGTGTTCGCTTTACGGTATCAATGCGGACAATGTCTCCATCTTTGATGAATGCAATTGGACCACCATCGACTGCTTCTGGAGAAATATGTCCAACACATAATCCAGTAGAACCACCGGAGAATCGGCCGTCAGTGAGAAGCAATGTAGATTTCCCAAGACCGGCACCTTTAATCGCACCAGTTACCATCAACATTTCTCGCATACCTGGTCCACCTTTAGGACCTTCGTATCGAATTACAACTACATCGCCGGCTTGAATCGTTCCATTTTCAACTGCGTCCATTGCCAACTGTTCACGATCAAATACGCGAGCTGGACCTTCAAATTTATCTATTCCAATTCCAGCTGTTTTACATACTGCACCTTCTGGTGCAAGTGAGCCACCTAAAATTGTAATTCCAACATCTTTAGATAATGGTTTTTCTGCCGAGTGAACAACAACTCCATCTGGAAATGGAGGATTAATGTCGGCAAGATTTTCAGCCATTGTTTTTCCAGTAACAGTCAGTGTGTCGCCGTGTAGATAACCAGCATCCAGCAAAATCTTTAGAACCACAGGAATTCCACCAACACGATCAAGATCTGTCATTACAAACTTACCAAAAGGCTTTAAATCTCCAAGTAGTGGAACCCTGGAGCCAATTCTGTTGAAATCTTCCAGCGTCAAATCAACCTCTGCCTCGTGAGCAATCGCTAATAAATGCAGCACAGCATTAGTAGAGCCACCGAGTGCCATCAAAATTGTTATTGCATTTTCAAATGCTTTCTTCGTCAAAATCATTCGAGTTGTAATTCCAAGACGAATCAAATTAACAACGGCTTCACCTGATTTGATTGCGTAGGCATCACGACGGCGATCAACTGCAGGTGGCGCCGCCGAACCTGGCAATGAAAGACCTAAAGCTTCACCGATGGCAGCCATCGTGTTAGCTGTATACATTCCACCACAAGCACCTTCACCTGGACAGATTGCACGCTCTATTTGATCCACACGCTCTTTAGTAATTAATCCACGGGCACATGCACCAACTGCTTCAAAGGCATCGATAATCGTTACATCTTGACCATCTACTTGGCCAGGTAGCGTTGATCCGGCATAAACAAAAACACTTGCAACATCTAAACGTGCTGCAGCCATCATCATTCCGGGCAGTGATTTATCGCAACCTGCGAATGTGACCATTCCATCAAAGCGTTCTGCATTCATAACCGTTTCAACAGAGTCAGCGATAATTTCCCGTGAAACTAAAGAGAAGTGCATTCCCTCATGTCCCATTGAAATTCCATCAGAGACTGAGATCGTTCCAAACTGCATAGGGAAACCACCAGCTGCAAATACGCCTTCTTTAGAGGCTTTTGCTAAACGATCCAGAGACATATTGCATGGAGTAATTTCATTCCATGACGATGCAATTCCGATCTGAGGTTTCACCCAATCCTCATCACCCATACCCACTGCGCGAAGCATTCCGCGCTGTGGCGCTCTTTCCATTCCATCAGTTACAACACCTGAGCGAGGTTTCATCGTAGACATGAGATGATTCTACCCTCTTGAAAAGAAATCACTCAATCTAAAATTGGAGCTTTTACGTGTCAAAAACTAATTCTATTGAAACCCTAGATCCCACAAGGTGGCGAACCCTGTTTGTGGTCGCAATCGCACAGTTAATGATCGTTCTAGATAGCTCCATCATGAACATTGCGATTCCAAGTGCCAAAATTGAACTAGGAATCTCAGATGCTAATCAGCAATGGATCATTACTGCATACACATTGGCATTTGGCTCACTTCTTCTATTGGGTGGTCGAATCGGTGACTACATGGGCCGTAAAAAGATCTTCCTGATTGGCTTAATTGGCTTTGCTGCAGCTTCGGCAATTGGTGGCGTGGCATCTAATGAAGGACTTTTGTACGCATCTCGCGCTCTGCAAGGTGTTTTTGCTGCACTCCTTGCACCAGCAGCTCTTGCAATTATCTCAGTAACTTTTACGGTTCCGACAGAAAGAGCAAAAGCATTTGGTGTCATTGGTGCAATTTCAGGAGGCGGCGCCGCAATTGGTTTGATTCTTGGCGGAACACTTACTGAGTACTTCTCATGGCGTTGGTGCTTAGGAGTCAATGTTCCTATCGCCGTGATCGCTGCACTTCTTGCCATTAAATTTGTCCATGAGTCAAAAGCTCAAGGTGATAACACCTATGACATTCCGGGAGTGCTAACTGCAACAGCAGGTTTGTTCTCACTTACTTATGGCTTTAATGAGGCTGCCCTAAAGGGATGGTCAAGCAGCATCACAATTAGTTTCTTGGCAATTGCAGTTGTTCTGCTGGTGCTCTTTGTTCTCATTGAAATGCGAGTAAAGAATCCACTCATGCCACTTCGTGTTGTAACAGAGCGAAATCGTGCTGGTTCATATCTTGGATCATTAGTTGTAGGCGCCGGACTTTTCTCAATGTTCCTATTTCTAGGTCTCTACCTACAGGTAATTCTTGGTTATACGCCATTGCGTTCTGGCTTTGCATTTCTGCCATTTACTGCAGGAATCATTGTCTTTGCAGGAATTGCATCACAGTTGCTACCAAAATTTGGCCCGAAACCATTGATGGTGCCTGGTCTAGTTGCAGCAAGTGTTGGAATGCTCATGATTGCCCGAATTACTCCAGAGACTTCATACACAACGCATGTACTGCCAGCTCTGCTCATTATGTCTAGCGGTATGGCACTTGTCTTTATTCCTTTAACTTCAACATCGCTACACGCAGTTTCATCTCATGACACAGGCGTGGCAAGTGCAATGCTCAACACCAGCCAGCAAATTGGTGGATCACTAGGTACTGCACTTTTGAACACTGTTGCAGCAACTGCTACTGCTACCTATGCAGCGGCAAATACTCAACTAGGTGAGAAAGTGATGCCATTTGCTATGACTCATGGCTTTACGGTTGCTTTCAAGTTCAGTGCGGCGCTCTTGTTTGTCGGCGCTATTGTTCTCTTCTTCTTTATCAATATTGGTAAAGATTCACTTGTTGAAACTGAAGGTGCAGGCCTTCACTAATTAAGTAAACAACTAGAAATCAACTAGTTGGTTGTCCAAGGTGGCCAAGTAGAAGCTCTCGTACGCGAGCAGCATCTGCTTGGCCCTTTGTCTCTTTCATAACCGCACCGATTAGCGCTCCTGCTGCGGGAATATGTCCTGCTCTAACTTTCTCGGCAGTTTCTGCTTGTTCAGAGCAGACCTTTTCAATTGCAGCCATAAGTGCGCCATCATCATTTACAACTTTGATGCCACGCTTTGCAATAACTTCAGATGGCTTACCTTCTCCAGCTATTACCCCTTCAACAACTTGTCTGGCAAGTTTGTCAGTCAGATCCCCAGAGTTAACTAGTGCAACAATTTCTGCAACATCCTTTGGTGTAATTGCTAAATCAGCAATTGCAACGTCTTTGTCATTTGCAATGCGTGAAATCTCTCCAAGCCACCAACTGCGGGCCTTTGTTGGATCTGCGCCAAGCAATACAGTTTCTTCGACGATATCTAAAACATCGGCATTAATCATCGCCGCCATTTCTTTTTCAGGAACTGCCCATGCTTCTTGTAAACGCTTACGGCGAATCGATGGACGTTCTGGCAATCCTGCACGCAATGTTTCAATCCATGCAGCATCAGGTTCAACTGGTACTAAATCTGGTTCAGGGAAGTAGCGATAATCCTCTGCTTGTTCCTTTGATCGCCCAGAGCGGGTCAGGCCTGTATCTTCTTGGAAATGTCGTGTCTCTTGAACTACTCGCCCACCTGCATTTAAAAGCTCTGCGTGGCGAATCATTTCTCCGCGAACGGCGCGCTCAACAGAACGTAGTGAGTTCACATTCTTTGTCTCACTTCTAGTTCCTAATTTCTCTGCGCCAATTAAACGTAGCGAAACGTTTGCATCACAACGCAAAGAACCCTGTTCCATCTTTACATCGCTCACACCAAGAGAGCGCAAAATATCTCGAAGTTCAGCAACATATGCCTTTGCAACCTCTGGTGCGTACTTTCCTGTACCAGGAACAATTTTTGTCACGATTTCAACTAAAGGAATTCCTGCACGGTTGTAATCAAGAAGTGAATACTCAGCACCGTGAATACGTCCAGTTGCACCACCCACGTGGAGTGACTTACCTGTGTCTTCTTCCATGTGTACGCGCTCTACCTCTACGCGGAATTTCTTTGGACCTTCATCTGTTTCGATCTCAACATCAACATAGCCATCAATACAGATTGGCTCGTCGTACTGAGAGATTTGAAAGTTCTTTGGCATATCCGGATAGAAGTAGTTCTTGCGAGCAAAACGTGAAAAAGGTGCGATTGAACAGTTAAGTGCAAGACCAATTTTGATTGTAGATTCGATTGCCTTTTCATTGACGACCGGCAGCGCGCCAGGCAAGGCAAGGCAGACAGGACATGTCTGTGTATTTGGTTCTGCTCCAAAAACCGTTGCGCAGCCACAGAACATTTTCGATTCTGTGTTGAGTTCAACGTGAACTTCAAGACCTAAGACTGGCTCATACTTTGCAACTACATCATCATAGGTAAGGCTCATTTGCCGGCCTCCAATGCTGGTGCACGATCTAAAAGCGGTGCGCCCCATTGAGAAAGTAACCCTGCTTCAAGTGCTGCACCAACTGAGTACATGCGTTCATCTTTCATAACAGGAGACATGATTTGAAATCCAACAGGCAGTCCATCCTCATCTGCTAAACCAGCAGGCAAGGACATGCCACCGATTCCTGCCAAGTTCACTGGGATCGTTGCAATGTCATTTAAGTACATCGCCAATGGATCATTAGCTTTTTCGCCAATCTTAAAGGCTGTTGTGGGACAAGTTGGCGAAACAAGAACATCGGCTTTCGTAAATGCTTGAGTGAAATCCTGCGTAATCAAAGTTCGAACCTTTTGAGCACTTCCGTAATATGCATCGTAATAACCAGATGAGAGCGCATATGTTCCAAGGATAATTCTTCGCTTTACTTCTTTACCAAAACCAACTTCGCGCGTTAGATTCATGACCGCTTCAGCTGAGGCTCCATCAACATCGCCCACGCGTAAGCCATAACGCATTGCATCAAATCGAGCTAAGTTAGAGGACGCTTCAGAAGGTGCAATTAAATAATAAGCGGCAAGTGCGTATTCAAAGTTTGGCGTAGAAACTTCTACGATTTCAGCTCCAGCTTTTGCAAGTAGTTCTAACGCCTCTTCAAATCGAGCACGTACTCCAGGCTGGTAGCCATCACCATTTAACTCTTTAACAACTCCAATTTTCATTCCCTTTACATTGCCATCTTTTGCAGCTTGAACTACTTGTGGAACAGGAGCATTAATTGACGTTGCATCCTTTGGATCGTAACCGGCGATAGCCTCGTGCAAAAGGGCAGTATCTAAAACAGTACGTGCACATGGACCGGCTTGATCTAGTGATGATGAAAATGCAACTAGTCCATACCGTGAGACCCCACCGTAAGTTGGTTTAACTCCAACTGTTCCGGTAACTGCTGCAGGTTGGCGAATAGAACCACCAGTATCGGTTCCTATTGCAAGTGGTGCTTCAAAAGAGGCAAGTGCGGCAGATGACCCGCCACCAGAGCCGCCAGGAATTCTAGATAGATCCCAAGGATTATGAGTTGGTCCATATGCAGAGTTTTCAGTCGATGAGCCCATAGCAAACTCATCCATGTTTGTTTTACCTAAAATTACAATGTCATTCTTTTTTAGATTTGCTACAACCGTTGAGTCATAGGGTGGAAGCCATCCTTCAAGAATCTTTGAACCACATGTTGTTGGCTTATCTTTTTGTGCCAAAACATCTTTAAGTGCTAATGGAACGCCAGCTAATGGAGACAACTTCTCACCCTTGGCTCTTTTAGCATCTACTGACGCTGCTTGCTCAAGTGCGCCGTTTTCATCTATAAATAAGAATGCATGCACTTTATCTTCGACGGAATTAATGCGATCTAAATGTGCTTGTGTCAACGCAACAGATGTTGTTTCACCGCTTGCAAGCTTTGCTGCCATCTGCGCAGCAGTACTGCGAATCACTCTTCACCTAAAATCTGAGGGACTCGAAAACGTTGTTCTTCTTGAGCCGGGGCGCCAGATAGAGCTTGTTCCGGTGAAAGACTTGGAACTACAACATCAGGGCGAAAAACATTACGAAGTAAAAGTGGATGAGATGTGGGTGCCACATCGGCAGAGGCAACTTCCTGAACTCTTGCTACTGCATCTAAAATTACTGTGAATTCCTTAGACAAACTCACTAACTCTTCTTCACTCATTTCAATGCGAGCAAGTCCTGCTAATTTTGCTACTTCGTCGCGGGACAGGCTGCTCATAGTTACGGAGTCTAATTTATTTCGAGGTTAACTGCGAATCTGACCATTTCCAGTAACAATCCAAGTGGTGGTGGTCATCGCTTCTAGGCCCATTGGACCTCTGGCATGAAGTTTCTGATTAGAGATCCCGATCTCTGCGCCAAAGCCCATCTGTTCACCATCTGTAAATCTAGTCGAAGTATTTACCATTACCGCAGCACAATCACTCATGGCTATAAAACGCTTTGCTACTTCTTTATTTTCGGTGATGATCGCTTCTGTGTGCTGAGTTCCATATTTTGCAATGTGTTCACTTGCATCATCCACTGAATCAACGATGGCAACATTAATTTCTAAATCTCCGTACTCGGTGCTCCAATTTTGCTCATTTGCCGCTGTGACTTCAATTCCAGCGCTCTGTGCAATCTTTTGAACTGCGCTATCAACGTGCATAACAACACCTGCATCATGCAAGGCTTTGAGTGCAATTGGAGCAAAGCTCTGGGCAATCTTTGAATGAATCAAAAGAGTTTCTGCAGCATTACAGACACTTGGCCTTTGAACTTTTGAGTTAATAATGATTGGTACAGCTTTTTCTAAATCAGCAAACTCATCGATATACACATGGCAAACCCCAGCGCCGGTTTCAATGGTTGGAACTGTTGATTCATCCACAACCATTCGAATCAAAGCTGCGCTGCCTCGTGGGATAACTAGATCCACTTTGCCACGTGCATTAAGCAATGCCTTGACGGTATCGCGATCATCTGATGGGACCAGTTGAATTACATCTTGGGAAATCTTTGTAGTTGCCAGCGCATCTCGCATAATGCGTACTAAAACTTCATTGCTATAGCCCGCACTTGAAGATCCGCGCAGTAGTGCAGCATTTCCTGACATCAATAAAATCACAGCTGCATCTACGGTTACATTTGGTCGTGCTTCATAGACCATTCCAATTACTCCAAATGGAACTGTTTTCTGTTCTAACTCAATTCCATTTGGCAACGTAGATTTACGTAATGAGATTCCAAGGGGATCTGGAAGTTGGCTTACTTGACGCGCGCCCCCAGCAATTGCCTTGATGCGCTCTGGCGTTAGCAAAAGTCGATCAAGTAACGATGAGTTCAAACCGGATGCTTGCCCTGCTTGCATATCTTTTTCATTAGCAGCAAGGATCTCTGCACTTCGTGACTGGATTGCATCGGCTATAGCCTCTAGTGCAGCTTTGCGTTCTGCGCCTGTTGCTAGATTTAATGTGCGCCCAGCAAGGCGTGCTTTGTCAGCTAATGAGTTAACTAATTCTTGAGATTTCATTTAGATCAACACCAAGTCATCTCTATGTACTAGCTCGCGCTCATACTCAGGGCCTAATGATGCAGCTAACTCTTTTGTTGAGCGACCCAACATTTGTGGAAGATCGGTTGAATCAAAAGCAACTAATCCACGGGCAATAACAACTCCATCTGGTCCCACTAATTCAATGGCATCACCAGAGATGAACTCTCCAATAACTTCTGTCACGCCAGCTGGAAGAAGTGAAACGCCTCTTTCTAAAATCGCAGTGACTGCGCCTGCATCTAAAACTAACTTTCCATTTGGTTTTGTAGCATGCGCCAGCCAGAGCAGTCGCGATGTAGTTTTACTTTCCTGTGCATGGAAATATGTTCCAAACTCTTGGCCCGCTAATGATTGCCCGGAATTTTCTAATGAGGTGAGCAACATTGGAATGCCCGCAGAAGTTGCAATTCTGGCAGCCTCAACTTTAGTAACCATACCTCCGCTACCAACACCAGAACTTCCTGCTCCCCCAAGAACTACATTGTCGATATCTGAAATATTGTGAACTTCACGGATCTGTTGCGCACCCGCTTGGGCTGGTGGAGCGTCATAGAGTGCATCAATATCTGATACAAGAACCAATAGATCTGCGCCAATAAGTAATGCAACCAATGCAGCTAAACGATCATTGTCACCAAATCGAATCTCTCCGGTTCCTACTGAGTCATTCTCATTAATGACAGGAACAACGCCAAGCTGTAGCAATCTGTATAAAGTGCGTTGAGCATTTTGATAGTGAGATCTGCGCACAACATCCTGTGTTGTTAGGAGTACTTGTGAGGCAGTTATTTTGTGACGATTAAAACTCTGTGTGTATTGAGCAACGAGTAAGCCTTGACCAACTGATGCAGCTGCTTGTTGTGTTGCTAAATCTTTTGGACGAGTTGATAAACCAAGTGGTGCTAATCCAGCTGCAATTGCACCGGATGAAACAACAACTACTTCTGATCCGCGTGCTTTACATGCAGCAACTACGTCTACAAGTTTATCGACTGCCTGTGGATCAAGTGATGAACCGGCTTTACCCGTTAGGGATGAAGAGCCAATCTTGATGACGATTCGCTTTGCGGCAGTGATCTGCTCTCGGCTCACTTGTCATCTCCATCCTCTTTGATCTGCGCTATTTCTTCTTTAACTATCGGTGCTGAAAGTCTAGGTGTGCGTGGGTCCTCAACGTTGTATTCCCACTGTTTGGCGATTTCATCTTCGCTTAATTCATCTACAGGTTTTTCTGTCATCGCCCAGGTTGATTCAAGACGTGAATCTTCACCGCGACGGAATAGATGGCCCGCAAGTTGCTCGGCTCCTGCCTCGATCGTTGGCTCCCAATCAAAGATAACTTCTGTTGCACCATCACCGATTCGAACTTCACTTCCGGCGACTGCGCCTTTTTTAAACAACTCTTTTTCAACACCTAATTGGGCCAAGCGATCTGCAAGGTAGCCAATAGCTTCTGCGTTCTTAAAGTTTGTCTGACGCACCCAACGCTCAACCTTTTGTCCGCGAATAGTAAATGATCCATCTGCATTTGCCTTAACAACAAAGCCTGAATCATCGACTGGAACAGGTCGCAGAATAATTCGAGTTCTCTCTTCTAATCCTGCAAGTTCACGATTTTTTTGAACCAACCGTCCCATTGCATAGTTAAGGTTTTGTAAACCTTCACGAGATGCTGCAGATACTTGGTAGACCTCGTAGCCCATCGACTGAAGCTCTGATTCCACCATATCTGCCATCGCTTTTCCGTCCGGCAAATCGATTTTATTTAACGCAACAATTCGAACGCGATCTTCTAAGCCACCATAGAGTGCGAGTTCATTTTCAATTGCTTGAAGATCTGCAACAGGATTGCGATCTGTCTCAAGAGTTCCGCAATCCAGAACATGAACCAAAGCAACACAACGTTCTACGTGGCGCAAGAACTCAAGTCCTAAACCCTTGCCATGTGAGGCGCCTGGAATTAATCCTGGAACATCTGCAACTGTAAATCTCGTTTCTCCTGCTTGAACAACGCCAAGGTTAGGAACAAGAGTTGTGAATGGATAATCAGCAATTTTTGGACGAGCAGCCGAGATCGCCGCAATCAAAGAAGATTTGCCTGCACTTGGAAAACCAACGAGTGCAATATCTGCGACCGACTTTAATTCAAGAGTTAACGTTCTTTCTTGGCCTGGCTCACCAAGGAGTGCGAAACCTGGTGCACGTCTTTTCGATGAAGATAATCCAAGGTTTCCTAATCCACCAAAACCACCCTGTGCTGCAAGAAAAGTAGTTCCATTGCCAATTAGGTCGGCAATCTGCTCACCATTGTGATCATAAACAACAGTTCCATTAGGAACACCTAAAATTAAATCTTCACCTTGATGACCATCTTTTCGATCGCCATAACCCTGATGACCAGAGGTTGCTTTGCGATGTGGCGAGTGGTGGAAATCAAGAAGCGTCGTAACGCTTGAATCAACAATTAATATGACGTCGCCGCCACGACCACCATTTCCACCATCTGGTCCACCCAGTGGCTTAAATTTTTCACGCTTAACAGAGACACAACCATCTCCACCTTTACCTGCGATTGCATAGAGAGTTACGCGATCGACAAATGTTGTCATCTGTTAACTCCCTACTTTCTTTAAAAACTATCTGGAAATATTAATTGCAATAAAAAAGCGAGCCGCATATATACGGCTCGCTCTCTTTGAGAAACCTAAAATTAAGCTGCCGGTGCCACATTCACTACACGGCGACCGCGAGCGCGACCGAACTCAACAACGCCTGCAGCTAGTGCAAACAAAGTGTCATCCTTACCGCGACCTACGTTCTTACCTGGGTGAAAATGTGTTCCGCGCTGGCGAACAAGAATTTCGCCTGCATTAACTTCTTGTCCACCAAAACGCTTGATGCCAAGGTACTGTGGATTGGAATCGCGACCGTTTCGTGTCGAGGAGACACCCTTTTTACTTGCCATTTATCTCAGCCCCTTACTTCGCGCCATTGATTGCAGTAATTTTTACACGAGTCAACTGCGCACGAAATCCTTGGCGGCGGCGATGACCTGTCTTGTTCTTGTAACGCAAAATATCAATCTTTGGTCCCTTGAGCTCTTCTAGAACTTCGCCCGTAACCTTTACACCTGCAAGAGTTTTTGCATCGGTTGTAACCGCGGCACCATCTACTAGTAGTACGGCAGGAAATGAAACAGTTGCACCAGCAGCAGCGTCGATACGATCAACGATTACTGTGTCGCCGACTGCGACCTTCTCCTGGCGTCCGCCAGCTTTAACGATTGCGTACACGTGTTACTCCACTTCATTTTTAGCCCTACCCGATCAGTCATTGGGACCGATGGGCTGTTGGGCAGAGGGTAAGCGTACGCAAGCGTGTATCTAGCGGTCAAATTGCGATGAAGCTATCTTTGTTACAGCCTTTTCAAGCGCATAAATGGGGTCACTGGCCGCGCCTTTGACTTCGGCATCTGCCATTGCGATGGCCCCGACAGCATCTGCGATTTGGCCAGGATTCCATCGATTCAACTGCCTGCGCGCTTTATCAATCTGCCATGGTGCCATCCCTAGAGCGCCAGCTAGTTCAAAAGATTTTTGATTGCGGTTTGCACCAGAGACTTTTGCAAGAGATCTAAGCGATGATGCAATTGCGCTAGTAATCATTACAGGATCTGTTCCAGTTTCTAGTGCACTACGCAGAGCAATTAAAGCTGCTGGCAGGTTTCCATCAAGGGTTGCGTCGGCTACATCAAATCCAGTTGTTTCAATACGACCTTGATGAAATTTATCTACCATCAACTCATCAATAACTCCGGCGGGAGCATCGGCTGAGATCTGCGTGACCGCACCTGCCAACTCTCTTAAATCATTTCCAAGAGCGCCCACCAGCGCAGCAACTGCAGCCGGTGATGCTTTTCTACCTAAGTCAAGGAAAAGTGTTTTAACAAAATCAGATTTCTCTGCCTCTTTTTTTAACGCCTCGCATGCAATTATCTGTGGTTTTACTTTTTTGATCGCATCAATAAGAGCTTTACCTTTGACGCCACCTTTATGAACAAAAATGAGTGTCGTTAACTGATCCGGTGCTTCTAAATAGCGCGTAATTTCCGCACGGTTATCTTCGGGTAAATCTTGTAAATCCCGAATGATCAAAGCTCTTCGTTCTGAAAAAAGTGAGGGCGCTAGAGCATCTGCAATATCTCCGACAATTGTGTCTCCAGCAAACAAAGTTGTGACTTCACATTTTTGATCTTTTAACTCTGCTTGCAGTTTCGTCAATGCCCGTTCTGCTAAGGCCGATTCTGGGCCAAGAATGAGGTAGATGGAATCCATTAACCAATCCTTCCTTTAGCTATTAATCACTATGTTAACTAGCTTTGGTGCCCGAGTGATTACCTTACTGATACTCACTCCAGATAATGCAGCGACAACTGATGGAAGAGCCAATGCTGCAGCCTCTAACTCTGCATCTGAAATCGTTGGTGCAACATCGATTCGATCAATGATTTTTCCATTTATCTGCACGACAACTGTTACCGCATCGGCTACAAGTAAAGCTGGATCAACTGTTGGCCAACCAGCAAGTGCAACGCATGGCTTATGACCTAGGCGCCCCCACATCTCTTCAGAAGTAAAGGGTGCAACAAGTGAAAGCATGATTGCAATTGCCTCTACTGCTTCACGAACAGCAGGATCTGCCGGTCCGCATCCAGAATCTATAGCTTTACGTGTTGCATTTACTAACTCCATCACTCGAGCTACTGCAACGTTGAATCTAAATGATTCAACAGCAAAGGCCGCATCATGTAAGGCTTTGTGCAGTGCTTTACGAAGAGCCAGATCACCCTTACTAAAGTCCACACCTGGCGCACTTGTTACATCACCAGATAAGCGCCATGCACGGGTTAAAAACTTAACAGAACCAGAAGGTGAAACATCAGACCAATCAACATCATCTTCAGGTGGTCCAGCAAATACCATTGAAAGACGTATCGCATCGACACCATGATTTTCTAACTCATCAGATAGGCGAACTAAGTTGCCGCGGCTCTTTGACATCGCAGAACCATCCATTACGACCATGCCTTGATTGAGAAGTCGTGTAAATGGTTCGTTGAAGTCAACCATTCCCATGTCGTGCAGAACTTTGGTAAAAAAGCGACTATAGAGCAAGTGCAAAATCGCGTGCGTAACTCCACCCACGTATTGATCTACTGGTAACCATGTATCAACAGATTTTTTAGAGAAAGGTTCATTGGCATTAGTTGGATCGGCATAACGCAGGTAATACCACGATGAATCAACAAATGTATCCATAGTGTCTGTATCGCGCTTTGCATCGCCAGAACATTGAGGACACTTAACATTTACCCAATCGGTTGCAGCACCAAGTGGTGATGTCCCTTTTGGTTTCAAATCTAAGCCTTCAGCATCGGGCAAAGTAAGTGGCAATTGGTCGAGCGGCACAGGAACTTCACCACATGAAGGACAGTGAATAATTGGTATTGGAGTGCCCCAATAGCGTTGACGAGAAACTAACCAATCTCGCAAGCGATAGTTACGTGCCGCAGCACCTTTTTTATCTGCTTCTAATCTCTTGTTGATGGCAGCAATTGCATCTGATTTGCTCAGACCATTTAAGTAATCTGAGTTAATTAGCTTTCCATCACCGGATGTTGCAATCCCTGAAGTATTTGGATCTTCCTCACCTGTATCCACAACTACTTGAACAGGCAGTTTCATTGCACGTGCAAAATCTAAATCGCGTTGATCATGTGCGGGAACGGCCATGATGGCGCCAGTTCCATAATCCGCTAAGACATAATCACTTGCCCAGATCGGCAGTTTTTGACCATTAACTGGATTGATCGCATATCGATTTAAAAAGACTCCACTCTTGGGACGATCTGTTGCAAGGCGGTCGATGTCACTTGCAGCTTTAGTTGTTTCCAAATACTTTGCAAACTCTGCCTCAACACCTGTTCCTGTAACTAACTCTGCCGCCAGCTCGCTATCGACAGCAACAACCATAAATGTTGCACCAAACAAAGTATCGGGTCTTGTTGTGTAAATTGTGATTGGCTTTTCGCGACCTTCAATAACAAAGTCAACATTTGCTCCAGTAGAGCGACCAATCCAGTTGCGCTGCATCGTAAGGACTTTATCCGGCCACTTACCCTCTAGTTGTTCCATGTCATCTAACAAGCGATCGGCATAATCTGTGATCTTGAAATACCACTGATTTAACTTCTTCTTTGTAACGGCCGAATCACATCGCTCGCAAAGCCCCGCAACAACTTGCTCATTAGCCAATACGGTCTGGCAGCCTGGACACCAGTTAACGGCCGAATCTTTTCGATAGGCCAACCCTCGCTCATAGAACTTTAAAAATAGCCATTGATTCCATTTATAGTATTCAGGATCGCATGTATTAAAAACGCGATCCCAGTCAAAAGAGCATGCATAGCGACGCATTGAAGATTTTTGAACTGCGATATTCTCATAAGTCCAAATTCTTGGATCAGAGTTTCTCTTAATGGCAGCATTTTCTGCCGGCAAACCAAATGCATCCCAACCGATTGGGTGCATAACATTGAAACCTTTTTGCGCCCAGTATCTGGCAATTACATCCCCTAGTGCATAGGCCTCGGCGTGACCCATATGAAGATCACCTGATGGATATGGAAACATATCGAGAACGTATTTTTTCTCGCGCTTGTCATCTTTGTCGCCAGACTTAAATGGTTGAAGTTGATCCCAAACAGGTAACCATTTTTCTTGAACGTAGGCAAAGTCGTACGCCGCGTGTTCGCGCTCTTCGTTACCGTTGTTGTTCATACGTGGAGCTAAGGGGATTTGAACCCCTGACCCCCTGCATGCCATGCAGGTGCGCTACCAGCTGCGCTATAGCCCCTTATTTCTAGAAAGTTGGTTTCCTAGATTTCTAACGAGTGCTGACCTTACCGTATTTGCCCCCGTGAATTTATGCAGGTGTAGCGCCGCTTTCTTCACCAAAAACAGGTTCAGGAATAGATCCTGCGTTATGTTCTACTAAATGCCACTGACGTGGATTACGTTCAAGAACTGACCATGACGCATTTGAAAGCCCGCCAATTACACCCCAATGTGACATTGGAAGTTGAAGTAAAGATCCCAAAATACATCGAGCAGTTCCACCATGAGTTGTAACAACTAAAACTTGATCAGTTTTATCAGCTAACGCCTTTGTGATGGCACGTATTGCGCGAGCTGCAACTTCACTTCGGCGCTCACCTGTTGTTCCGGCAGGATTATCTTCTCCATCAATCCAGCGAATGAAATTGTGTAGATCTTCTGCTCGATTTTCAGCACCGGTTTTGCCTTCCCAATTACCACCATTGGTCTCACGCAAATCAACATCGATTTCAACATTTAAACCTGTAATGGTTGCCAGAGCTTGTGCAGTTTCTTTTGCTCGTCCTAAATCACTAGAGATAATCGCTGTTGGATTCATACCAGCCAAAATCTGTGCTGCATGCTTTGCTTGAAATCTACCCACTTCGTTCAAATCAATATCTGAGTGACCTTGGAATCGATTGACAACATTCCAATCAGTTTGACCATGACGCCACAAAACAACGCGATTACCTGCCATGGGCGGCTGCATTCTTTACGGCTTCGAGTTCAATTTGTGGACAGTCATTCCATAAACGATCAAGCATATAGTACTTGCGAAGTTCAGCGCTTTGAACGTGGACAACTAAATCTGAATAATCTAGCAAGATCCATTCTGCTCCATGTTCGCGTCGCAATGGCTTATCGCCAATGGCTGCTAACAGCCGTTCAACTTCATCTGCAATTGCATCGACCTGTGCTTCGTTTTGACCTGTTGCAATAAGAAAAACTTCGCTCAGGACAAGCTGTTCGGATAGGTCAAGTGCCACAACATCAACGGCAATTTTGTCTATTGCAGCTTTTGCAGCAACTTGTGTGATCTCGAACGTTCTTTTGCTAATTGTCATAGAGGTTATTCTCTCGTATAAATGCCGCCACCGATGACGAAACATCTGTGCTGACTCCTTGACGAATAGAGGTTGCAGCAACATCAATTGCACCAATGTCAGTGCCATTCCCAGAAAAACCAGGTCTTTTGATGATTAAGAACTCAACTAAGCCCTTGAGATCTTCGATGCGATGCCACTGATCTAGTTTTTCGGCTGCATCTTGTCCAATGATCAAAACTATTTGATCATCTGGGTATGTTTGCTTGATAGCCTCGATGGTATCGATAGCATAACTAGGGCCTGTGCGAAGAATCTCTATGGGATTAACAAAAACCTTTGTGGCAACATCGGCGGGTAAATCTTTAAGTGCAAGCTGACACATCTGCCGGCGATCTTCGCCCGAAGCAACTGGAACGTTTGTCCGAAGCAATGGCTGACCGGCGGGAATAAGGATTAATTGATCGACTAAATTCTTTTCAATAACTTGTTGGATAACATGCAAATGACCCACATGAATTGGGTCAAATGTTCCCCCATAAATACCTATTCGAGCCAAAGCGTTATCTGTCTAAGCGAAGGACTAAATACAGAAGTGCTGCGAAGATAACAAAGGTAATGACAGCAAAAGTTAATGGTGATGCAGGAAGTTCGCGAGTGATTTCGCTAGCAAGATTTATCATGGGTACATACTACTACTTGTAGTTGCTGGTTCTGCAGGATGTTTGAGTGCTACTTAGCGGGTTGACCATTAGCAAGTAATGCCTTGAACTGGTCTTCATCAATAATTGCTACGCCAAGTTCCTGTGCTTTAGCTAACTTGGAGCCTGGATCAGCGCCAACCAAAACATAATCAGTTTTCTTAGAAACCGATGACGATGCTTTGCCACCATGATCGGTTATGGTTTGAGCAATTCCATCTCTGGTGAAATCATTTAATCCACCCGTCACAACAAAAGTTAGCCCAGCTAAAGTTTGTGGCATTTTTTTGACGGGAGCATCAACCATTGCCACACCGGCAGCGCTCCACTTACTTATGATTGCTCTATGCCAATCTATTGAAAACCACTCCACAATAGATTCTGCGATTGTTGCTCCAACTCCATCGATCTCTGCTAGTTCGGCAGCTGATGCTTTCGAGATCTTCTCCATCGATCCCAAGGAGCTTGCTAAAGCTTGCGCAGCCGTTGGACCAACGTGTCGAATAGAAAGTGCAACGAGTGTTCGCCATAACGGAAGTTTCTTTGCAGATTCAAGTGCAGCCAGCAGCTTGTCAATATTTGCACCAGGAGTTCCATCTTTCTTGGTAAAGAAATCAGAGCCCATGAGTTTTTCATGAGTTAAGTCAAAAAGATCTGACTCATCCTTAATTAACTTTGCATCTAGCAAAGCGGTGGCCGCTTCATATCCCAAGACATCTATATTCAAGGCTGCTCTTGAACCAATGTAATAGATTCTTTCTCGTAGCTGTGCTGGACAATTTTGAATGTTCGGACAGCGAATATCCACATCACCTTCGGTCATTGCGCGCAACGGTGTTGAACACTCCGGGCAGTGCGTCGGCATAACAAAGGCTTTTTCTTTTCCGGTTCGACGATCAATCACTGGTCCTAAAACTTCAGGAATAACATCTCCGGCTTTTCGAATCACAACTACATCGCCAATCAAAACACCTTTGCGCAATATCTCTTCACTATTGTGAAGAGTTGCATGAGTAATCGTTGAACCTGCAACCTTGACTGGCTCCATAAATGCAAAGGGTGTAACTCGACCAGTTCGACCAACGCTTACTTTAATATCCAAAAGTTTGGTGGTGACTTCCTCTGGTGGATACTTAAAAGCAATAGCCCACTTAGGTGCACGAGAGGTGTAGCCAATTTTTTCTTGATCTGCCAGTGAATCAACCTTAATTACTACACCGTCGATTTCGTGTTCAACATCATGACGGTGCTTTGAATAATGCTCGATAAATTTCTCAACTTCTTTGCGGCTGGAAACAACAGAAAAGCGATCACTTGTGGGAAGGCCTAGATTTTTCAGTACCGCGTAAGCCTGACTTTGTGAATCAAAGTTGATTCCTTCGCGCGCTCCAACACCATGGACCACAACAGACAGCGGCCTTGATGCACTAATTCGTGGATCTTTTTGGCGCAATGACCCAGCCGCACCATTTCGTGGATTAGCAAATAAAGATTTGCCAGATTCTTCTAACGATTCATTGAGTTCGTTGAAAGCTGCAATTGGGAAAAATACTTCGCCTCGAATCTCTATAAGAGATGGAGTCTTTTCTCCCACTAGTGCGTGAGGCAAGTTTTTTATGGTTTTAACGTTAAGGGTCACATCTTCGCCCGTCACACCATTGCCTCGGGTTAATCCTCGGACTAACTGCCCATTTTCATAGGTTAAATTAATTGCAAGTCCATCTACTTTAACTTCACAAAGATATGTTGGAGCCGGAACTTCTTTTTCAACGCGATCAAACCATGCAGCTAACTCATCTAGGTCGAAGGCGTTATCAAGGCTCATCATCTTTTCAATGTGATCGCGTTGCTCAAACTGAGTAGAAAAGCCTCCACCGATGTGAAGTGTTGGTGAATCTGTTTGTCGTAATTCTGGATTCTTATCTTCAAGTGCTTGGAGTTGCTTAAGTAGATCATCAAATTGTGCATCTGAAATTGATGGTTGGTCTAGTACATAGTATTTAAATTGGTGATCTCTAATTTCATTGATCAACTCAGTGATGCGGTGTCTGGCTTGATTACTCATATGTTTCTACCAATAATCACTGTGTCTGACATATCGTCGCAGAACCAACAACGCGATCCCCGTCATAGATAACCATGGCTTGTCCTGTTGCTAAGCCAAGGAGTGGTTCTGCCAACTTTGCGACAAGCAATTGCCCATCAAAATAGTATGTGCAAGGCAAGGCAGCACCGTGTGCTCGAATCTGCACAAAACCCTCTTGCTCTTTATCGGTTACTTGTGGACCGCACCAAACTGGGCGTTCACCTTTCATTGTTGTGATTGCTAATTCTTCACGTGCTCCAACAACAACAGTGTTAGTTACAGGCTCAATCTTTAAAACAAAACGAGGAGAGCCATCGGCTGTTGGAACCGTAAGACCTAAACCTTTGCGTTGGCCAATCGTGTATGTGTATGCACCTTTGTGTTCACCTATTTTCTTGCCATCTTGATCAACGATAGGACCGGTTTCACTGCCCAAATGATCACGTAACCATCCAGCGTTATCTCCAGATGGAACAAAGCAAATGTCATGGCTATCTGGTTTTTGTGCAACAGCTAAACCACGGGCCTCTGCTTCTTTACGGATATCAACTTTTGTCGTATCACCCAAAGGAAATATGGCACCGGCAATCTGTTCAATTGTTAAAACTGAGAGAACATAGGATTGATCTTTTGAATGATCGACTGCGCGATGGAGTGTCTTTCCGCTTTCGCTGATTTGTGTTCTTGCGTAATGGCCTGTGACAACACCATCAAATCCCATGGATCGCGCACGATCTAAAACGGCTGCAAATTTAATTTTTTCATTGCAGCGAAGACATGGGTTGGGAGTCCGTCCTGCTGCATATTCGGCTAAGAAATCCTCTACAACGCCATCATGAAATTCTTCGGCCATATCCCAAATGTAAAAAGGAATTCCAATGACATCGGCTGCTCTGCGCGCATCGTGTGAATCTTCAATTGTGCAACATCCGCGGGCGCCAGATCGATACTTTTGAGGATTCGCAGCCAGTGCAAGGTGCACACCAATCACATCGTGACCAGCTTCAACAGCGCGCGCTGCTGCAACGGCAGAATCAACCCCGCCACTCATCGCTGCAATTAACTTCATTTGATGTTGGCCGCCCTTCCTCGGGCAATTACATCAGGTAACACAGAGAGTATGAAGTTCAGATCATCAAGAGTGCTTGTAGAACCAAATGAGAATCGAAGTGATGACTGCGCGCTCTGTTGTGTGTGACCCATGGCAAGTAAAACATGGCTGGCCTCGTGCACGCCGGCGCTACAGGCCGATCCAGTAGATGCTGAAACATTTGCTTTATCTAGCAGCAGTAACAAAGTGTCACTTTGTGTTCCAGGAAAAGTGACATTAACTATTCCTGGCAACCGATCAACATTATTCCCATTAATGATTACATCGGGAAATAGCTCTTTAACTCGATCAATGAATTGATCCCTTAACTGAGCAACCTGCGTACTCGGATACTCATCTTGTGCCGCGGCTGCAAATGCAACGATGCTTGGTGCGTTAAGAGTTCCACTTCGAATCTCGCGCTCTTGTCCCCCACCGTGCAAAAGAGCAGGAATTTCAACTGCGCGCTTTAAAATTAGGGCACCGATTCCAAGTGGCCCGCCAACTTTATGAGCACTTAGTGTCATTGCATAAACACCGAGTTGAGAGAAAGAAAGCGGTGTTTTCTTGAAACTTTGAACTGCGTCGGTATGAACCGGAATCTGACCTGCCATCGCAACAACTTCTGAAACAGGCTGCAGAGTTCCAGTTTCATTGTTGGCATGCATCACAGAGATAACTGCAATTTCTGATCCACGCTGCTCAATAACATTTTTGAGAGCGACTAAATCAATGACTCCATCGGCTGTCACATCAACTGTGATCAACTCTGCGCCTTCATGATCTTTAAGCCATTGCGCCGGATCTAAAATTGCATGGTGTTCGATAGCTGAAATGACAACAACATTTTTGCCTTGAGCACGACCTTGCCAGTACAAACCTTTAAGTGCGATGTTGTTAGCTTCGGTTCCAGATGCTGTGAAAATTACTTCACTTGGAAGACAGTTAACCTGTTTTGCAATCACTTCTCTGGCATCTTCGACTGACTTTCTGGTTGAACGTCCGTGTGTATGCAAACTAGAAGGATTACCTAGTACTTGCATCTGCGAGGAAATTGCCTTGAAAGCTGCAGGCGACATTGGTGTCGTTGCAGCATGGTCTACATAGATCGAAGGCACGGGCCTAAGTCTAGGACTTGTGGGCTTTTACGCCTTCCGTTGCCTTAGGCAGCACGGCAAATAAATCACCGATCACGCCAAAATCTGCAATTTCAAAGAGTGGGGCTTCAGGATCTTTATTGATAACCACAATCGTCTTACTGGTTTGCATTCCTGCGCGATGCTGAATTGCACCAGAAATTCCACACGCTACATAGAGTTGAGGACTAACCGATTTTCCGGTCTGTCCAACCTGATGTGAATGTGGATACCAACCAGCATCTGTTGCAGCACGTGATGCACCAACTGCAGCTCCCATTGAATCGGCAAATGCTTCAACTGGCGTGAAATCTCCATTTGTTCCGCGACCGCCAGAGACAACAACGTTTGCCTCTGTTAATTCAGGACGCCCGCCTTGCACAGGTGGTTTTGAAGATGTAACAGTTGCTTTCTTTGCACTCTCTGAAATCGTTAACTCAACAGTTTCGATTGCAGGTGATGCAGCTGTTAAATCTGGGCTCACTGAATTTGGGCGAAGAGTAATAATTGGTGTTCCATGTGAGACCTTTGAATGCACTGTTGTTGATCCACCAAAAACAAGTTGAGTTGCAGTTAAATCAGCCGAAACATCAACTGCATCGGTAATGATTCCTGACTCTGTCTTTACTGCAACACGAGCTGCAACTTCCTTGCCATAAGCATGTGATGCAATCAGAACCGCTGCAGGTGATTTAGTAGAAACCAACTGAGATAGCGCATCGGCAACCGCTGCTACACCGTTGTATGAAAAACTATCTGATTCAACAACTAGAATATTTGAAATCGGACCAGCGTTTAGCCCTGCTGACATTGCACTTGCCTGTCCGACAGGTGCAAAAACAACGGCCGTTACCGAACCGATTCGTGCGCCAGCTGTTGCTAGCTCTGCATTTGTTTTTGCAGCTTTACCGCCAACAAAATCGGCCAAAATAAATACGTTGCTCATATCAACTTCTTTTCTGCTAAGTAGCTGGCAAGTTTTTCCCCGCCAGTTCCATCGTCTGTAACCTTAATTCCTGCAGCACGTGGTGGTCGTGGCGCTGAATCGGCCACAAGTGACCATGCGCTAGTAACACTGACACCCACAGTTGCTAGATCGCGAACATCAATAACCTTCTTTTTTGCTGCCATAATTCCTTTAAATGATGGATAGCGTGGTTCGTTAATCTTTTCTACAACCGAGATCACACAAGGGAAATTTGCATACATCTCATCAACGCCAGCTTCTGTCACGCGTGTAATTGTCACTTTGCTCGCTGCTGGATCAACCGTTACAGAGGAGGCAAAAGTTAACTGCGCTGCATCTAGGCGCTCTGCCAACATAGCTGGCACAACACTCATTCGCGCATCAGTTGACTCCGTTCCACAAATAACTAAATCAAAACCTTCTTTTGCAATGACTCCTGCAAGTACTGCAGAGGTGGCGAGCGCATCGGCACCTGCCAGCTTTGCATCGGTAATTAAAATCGCATCATTTGCACCCATAGATAAAGCTTTGCGAACAGCCTCTGTTGCGCGCTCTGGGCCCATAGAAATAACCGTGACTGTGTGGGGTCCACCTTCTTCATTTCCGCCATGTGCTTCGGCGATACGAAGTGCTTCTTCAACGGCGTATTCGTCTAGGTCGTTGAGAACAGCGTCAACATTTTCACGGTCTAAAGTTCCATTGACCATTTTCTTCTCGGCCCAAGAATCTGGAACTTGCTTAATACATACGGCGATCTTCATGGGCCAAATGTTACTGGTCGGTAAATGAATTGGCTACACGAAGTTCAGGCTGGCTATCTACTTAACTTTTGAAGGTGACTGAAACGGTCGCTGTGACAGTTTTTTCAATGGTGCTGGTGTCATAGGCGCCGTAGTCAGCCGTCATCGTTGAATCAGGTGTGGTGATCTGAATTGGACCAGCTTTGACATTAACTAGTGATCCGATTTCTCCACCCACGGCCTTAGTCAACGCCTCGGCGCGAACCTTTGCATCCTTCATTGCTTCGGCCATTAACTGCGGGCGAAGTTCTGGAAGGTTTGAGATGTAGTAGGCAGGTCCATAGTTATTCACGTTAATTCCTGTAGCAAGCAAGGTGCCAATTCCTTGACTCAGTTTTGAAATCAACTCCACATCTTTTGAACGCACTGTTACTTCACGGTTTGCACGGTAGGAAAGAATTCGGCCCGTTGCATTTCCGTTAACAAACTCTTCGTTGGCATAGGTTGAAACTGCGCCAAGTGTCAGTGCATCGGTTGGTATTCCAGCTTTAACTAAATAATCAGAAAGTGCAGCCACATCAGAGTCAACTTTTTTAACAGCTGTTGCCACGGCCGGAGATGAAAGACTGACATTTAAAACCCACACGGCGTTATCTGCAGTTGCAGAGATTTTTGCCGAGCCGGTAACGGTTATTCCATCGCTACTTCGGGATGCAAAACCAGAGCCCACCTTCATTAATCCCCCACCAAGGGCGATCGATAAAATAACTGCTGCGATGATTATTGTGATGGCTTTGCGTCGTTCAACCGTGATGATTGGGCTTTCGTTTAATTGGCTCATGGACAAATCTTATCGCTTAGATCGCCCGCAGATGCGCAGTTGCCAGAGTGTCAGCACTTCTAAAGCGCTCTAGTTGATTTTCCCACGGTGTTCCCAGAGATTTCGCAATGCTTTCCCGTAAAGAATCTTCATCAAATGATTTAGCGAGGTTTTGAGTTAATTGATTTTCAGATAATAGCGCAGCACCAGATTGATCTATGGCCACCCTGTGCATTCCTAACTCTGGTGTGAATCGAAAGATCTCACCCAGCGGTTCACCGCTTTCAATCACTTCAAAATTTAAGTAATGCCAGCTTGCAAGTGCACTTGCAATTTCTGCTGAGGCACCGGCGCGATCTCGAAACTCTAATTGAGTGCGAAAAGTTCCAGGCACTAAGTTTTGTTGGCTCCAGGTTAAGTTAATCCAGTTACCCAAAACGCTTTGAATAGCCCAATCAATATGGTGGCGCAGGGCAGATGGCGCTGAATAAATAGTTAAGAAACCTCTCACCTGCAAACGGTTAGAAGGCTGTGTTAGACGTTGCATTGTTCTCCTAGCAAGGTGCGCCTTATGCGACCTTCCCCAGCGGCATAAACACCCTTGAATTGCTGATAACAATTCAATAACTTGCTTTGTGAACGCCTTAATTACACACCCTTGAGCCTGAAACTGTCTACCCCTGGTATAGGTGTATGGGCTCATAGGAGGTACAGTTGTCCCTAGTCGGACGCTTAATCAGTACCCGTTTCATGTTTTGCATAATCGGTATAGCTGGAGCAAGAGGAAGACCGTGATTCGAGGATTTCTCGGATCACCCACATATCGAAGGAAATAAATACATGGCAACAGGCACAGTTAAGTGGTTCAACTCTGAAAAGGGTTTCGGTTTCATTGCAGTTGATGGTGGCGGACAAGATGTTTTCGTTCACTACTCAGCGATTCAAGGAAACGGTTACAAGTCCCTTGAAGAGGGTCAGGCAGTTTCATTTGAGGTCGTGCAGGGTCCAAAGGGTCCTCAGGCTGATGCAGTAAACCCTGCCTAATCAACACTAACTATTAAAAAACCCCGCCGGGTAACTGGCGGGGTTTTTTATTTCTTACTTCTTTGGTTCAGGTGGAATCTCTCCCACTTTTAATTTGCGTGCATTCACTTCTTTAACAGGTGATAAATCTTTTCCTTCTTTCCACGCATTTAAATATTTCCATGGCAAAACTTCACCGCGGCGAACCCACCAAATATCGGCAGCAGTTGGCCATGAAATTCCAAAATGTAAATGCGGCGCAGTTCCACGGGCACTTCCTGTTGAGCCGACAGTTCCAAGAGTTTGACCAGCCTTTACAGCCAAGCCAGGAACAATGTTTGATGGAATTGATTTCAAATGTGAACCGTAATAACGAACACCATCTACGCCAATAAGGGAGACTGAGCGGCCACCGCGGGTTATTCCAAGATTAACCTTGCCACTCCATGTATCAACACGACTGACTTCATCGATGACGCCATCAATCGGAGCAACAAACTTGCAACCAGACTTTGCCAAAATATCAGAGGCTGCGTAATCATGATGTGCTCTGGCGAAATTTACTTCACATCCTGCAACTGGAAATTGATACACCGGGGCTGCACTTGCAGGAGTAATTTGAGTAAACAGCACAATGACCAGAGCTAATTTTTTTATCATAGGCAGAGATTACAGAAAAGTGTTAAGTAAAGAACGAAATTCGACCGAGTTTTGCTGTGACAATTATGTGAAGCCCTACAACAATTGCAATTACGAAGATCTGAACTAAAGATTCTTCATATCTTGCAAATGTCGTGGCCCTTAACGAATAACTCGAGCGCTGCCTCCGCCTGCAAGCTTTTTCACTTCACTCAGAGTTGCCATGGAAGTATCTCCAGGGGTGCTCATCGCGAGCGCACCATGTGCTGCACCGTATTCAACTGCTTCTGCGATGGAACCTATTTCCATAAGGCCATAAGCAAGGCCCGAAGCAAATGAGTCTCCACCGCCAACGCGATCAAAGATTTCTAAATCTTTTCGTTGAGTAGATTCAGCAAAACCTTCTTCACGAGACCAAGCAATCGCTGCCCAATCATTTCGAGATGCACTTTTCACACCACGAAGTGTGGTTGCAATTACCTGGAAGTTTGGGTACTCCTTTGATGCTTGAGTAATCATTGACTTGAAGCTTGAAGTATCAAGATCAGTTAAGTGTTCATCAACTCCTTCGATCTTAAAGCCAAGGCTTGCCGTAAAGTCCTCTTCATTTCCGATCATGACATCAACGTATTTAGCTAAACGTTTATTGACTTCTTGAGCTTTTGCTTGCCCACCGATTGTTTCCCAGAGAGATGGTCGGTAGTTCAAGTCATAAGAGACGATTGTGCCGTTTGCTCTGGCGGCTTTCATGGCAACTTCTGCAACATCGGCTGAAGAGTCAGAGAGTGCAGCAAAAATTCCACCTGTATGAAACCAGCGCACTCCGCGACCGAAAAGTTCATTCCAATCGATATCAGTTGGTTTCATCTGCGAAATTGCAGTGTTGCCGCGATCACTAACGCCAACTGCGCCACGAACACCAAATCCACGTTCAGTGAAGTTGAGTCCATTACGAACGCTGCGACCGATCCCGTCGTACTTAACCCACTTCACATAACTTAGATCTAAGCCCCCGGTAAGCATGAAGTCTTCAATAAGCCGTCCGACTTCGTTATCTGCAAGTGCGGTAACAATCGCACCACGAAGACCAAAACATTTTCGTAGACCACGAGCAACGTTGTATTCACCGCCGCCTTCATAGGCATCAAAGTGGCGAGCAGTGCGAACTCGACCCTCTGCAGGATCAAGTCGCAACATAACTTCACCTAGTGAAACAACATCAAAATCACACTCACTCTTTTCGCGAATTTTCATCGCGCTTCGTGTATCAGACAACTTGTCCCGCCAATACGATTGCAGCGCCCTTTTCACCGATCATGATGGAAGGTGCCTGTGTGTTTCCACTGATAAGAGTTGGCATGATGGATGCATCGATTACTCGAAGACCTTTGAGTCCGTGCACGCGAAGTTGTGTATCCACAACAGCCATGTCATCACTTCCCATCTTGCAAGATCCAACTGGGTGATAATCAGTTTTTGACCACTCTTTAATGTACTTTCGAACCTGATTTTCATCTTGGACATCTACACCAGGCATGAATTCCTTCTTGATGAATGGAGCAAAAGCTTCAGCAGCAAGGATTTTTCTACCCCACTTAAAGCCTTCCATCGAAATCTTCCAGTCATATCCCTCTTTGTCGCCACAGAAGTCAGGGTTGATAAGTGGAATTGATGTTGGATTTGTATCGCGCAATTTAACTTCGCCAATACTCTTTGGACGTAAGTTGCAAGTATTAATTGTGATTCCATGACCCTTAACGCGCTTGCGTCCATGGTCGATCACATATGCAGGAAGACAGTGAATTTGAATATCTGGTGAGTCAACCTTGTCACTGCTTCGAATAAAGGCACCAGCCTCTGCAACGCATGCGGTCACAGGCCCAGTCTTATAAAGGAGATATTGGATTCCATGTCGAATTGCACGATCTGGACGATCTTCCATGTTGTAACTAACTGGTGATGTTTCAGCAGTAATGTAAACATCCATGTGATCTTGAAAATTCTTACCCACTCCTGGGAGATCATGTACAACTTCAATACCTGCAGCTCGAAGTTCATCGGCTGGACCAACTCCTGAAAGAAGTAAAAGCTTTGGAGAGTTAACTGCGCCACTTGAAAGAATTACTTCCTTATCAACGTATGCAACAGCTTTCTTGCCTTTTTGAATAAATTCCAGACCAATAGCCTGCCCATTCTTAAACAGGATCTTGCTACCTTGTGATCGAGTCAAAACAGTTAGATTAGGGCGCTTTTTTGCAGGATTAAGGAAAGCTGTTGCAGATGACTCGCGTCGAACATCTCTTTGAGTTACATCATAGAAAGTAACTCCATCTTGCTCAGCACCGTTTACATCCTGATTAAATGGGATACCCACTTCTTGAGCCGAGCGAACGAATGCGCGAGTCAAAGGGTTAGATTGAGTTTGTTGCGTGACATTCATATCGCCACCAATGCCGTGCCATTTGTTATTCAGGCGTTCATTATTTTCTGATTTCTTAAAATAAGGCAATACATCTTGATAGCCCCAGCCCTTGTTTCCTTGCTGAGCCCAAGTGTCATAATCATTTCTGTGGCCGCGAATATAAATCATCGCGTTAATTGAAGTACTCCCTCCAAGTGTGCGACCTTGCGGATACCACATTTCACGATCATTCATCTCTGGTTGTGGGACCGTACTAAAACCCCAGTTAACATCGGGCGTTGTTAGTTTCGTAAATCCGATTGGAATATGAATTAGCGGATTCCAATCTTTTCCGCCAGCTTCAAGGAGCAAGACAGTATTGTTTGGGTCAGCACTTAGGCGATTTGCAACAACGCATCCTGCGGCGCCGGCTCCAACAACAATGTATGAGAAATGGCCATAATCTTTCATCTTCTTGCTCCTGTCTACTTAGTTTCCATATTTACTTGACTTGCTAACTTTTTAATTTCTCCCCAATTTCCTTCATCGATCAGCTTGGCAGGTGCTATCCATGAACCCCCCACGCATACAACATTGGACAAAGTGAGAAAATCTTTGTAATTGGCTAATCCGATTCCACCTGTTGGGCAAAATGAAAGTTGTGGAATTACAGATGACACTGCCTTAAGCCAAGCAGTACCACCTGACTCAACTGCGGGGAAAAACTTTGCAGTGGTAACTCCATTATCAATAAGTTCCAGGGCCTCTGAAAGTGTTGAACATCCAGGAAGATATGGAAGTCCACTGCCCTCAAGAGCTTTAAGAAGGTTTTTTGTTGCACCTGGTGAAACTATGAATTTTGCGCCTGCTTCAACTGCCCGGGTGGCTGTTTGAAGATCTATAACCGTGCCTGCACCAACAAGAGCCTCTGGTACTTCAGCAGAAATTCGTGAAATCGCTTCGAGCGCTGCAGGTGTGCGTAGCGTGATCTCAATCTTCTTGGTACCAGATGCAACCAAAGTTCGTGCTAGCTCCACTGCGTTATCTGCATTATTGATAACAACAACTGGAATCACTGGCTGATCGTTCCAAAAATCTGCAGGCGTAGACATCTACCAGCCCCTTTTCTTTTTCAGTTGGCGCAGATGTTCAACTATCAGGTCATGATCATCTAGGTGAGGAAGGCCGGATACGACTGCAATTCCTACTAACTTTCCATTTGTTGTTAATGGAAATCCACCTCCGCACACTGCAAGATTGGAAGTTTTGAAACCAAGATCAGCCTCTTGGATATTGAGAGCTTCTACTTTTTCTCTAAGTGCAAGTGAACTATGTCCTGTTAGTTCAACTGTATTAACTTTGTAGGAAATCCATAGATCATTTTCAGTCGATGTTCCATCCAGTGCCATTTGAAACACTCGCTGCCCATTAAGAAACATTGCCGTTGCAACAACTAACTTCTTACTGAGAGAATCAGCAGCAATTGAATTGCCAAGTTCAATAAGGTCCTGGCGGGTCCAAGGGGCTTCTGACAACTCTTTCTCGTGCTCTAACGCACTTTGGCGATTGATTGTCAT
>Ga0315905_10000962_pt1 | contig 31327 bp, 29 predicted proteins | sample LakEriMetagenome_5_FD_203522 | JGI IMG/M metagenome (GOLD analysis project Ga0315905, IMG submission 203522) | Freshwater fungal communities from buoy surface, Lake Erie, Ohio, United States - Buoy 4 MA121 | ecosystem: Environmental > Aquatic > Freshwater > Lake | place: USA: Lake Erie, Ohio... | reverse complement strand
ATCCTCATGGAGGACGTCCCCGACACTGACATCGTCATGTCGCTCTTGCCTGACTTCAACGCGGTCTACGCCGACGTTGACGTGCAGATCGAGAAGCTCCCTTACGACCAGATGAAAGACAAACTGGTTGCGTCGTTCCAGTCGCCCGAGCCTGCCTATGACCTCATCGTCATTGACAACTCGTGGGTGAATGACTTCGTCGCTGCCGGCTTCATCCAGCCGATGGACGCTCGGATTGACGCTGTTGCCGACTACGACGCAGGCGACTTCTTCTCGTCGCTGACCGAGATCACCAAGGTCGACGGAGTCCGTTACGGCGTTCCGTTCTACAACTACGCACTCGGATACATCTACAACACGGACATGGTGTCCGCAGACCAGGTGCCGACGTCGTTGGACGAACTGGTGTCGCTCTCGGCGTCCCTCACCGAGCCTGACCGTGCCGGTCTGGCGATGCAGCCTCAGACTGGCTACAAGATCATGGAGGAGTGGACCAACTTCCTCTACTCCGCCGGCGGTTCGATCTATGGTGCGGATGGCAAGGCCAACCTCAACACCCCCGAGGCCAAAGCGGCTCTCGAGGCGTACATCGAGCTCTACAACAACTCGGCACCGAAGAACAGCCTCAACTGGGCCTTCGATGACGCGTTCCGTTCGGTCTCGAGCGGTGGAGCAGCAGCCATGGTCTCCTACAACTGGAACCTCGCCGCGCTGAACCAGCCCGACTCGGGTCCTTACGCGGGCAAGTTCAAGCTCGCCGTAATGCCGGGTGGCAAGTCCGCACTCGGTTCGTGGACATGGGCATTGCCCGTGAACTCGGCTGCACCGGATGCCGCATGGGCATTCACCGCATGGCTCACCTCGAAAGAGGTTGACGTCCAGCGCGTGATCCTCGGTGGCGCCGCTATCCGCGAAAGCTCGATGACGGACCCCGCAGTGCTCAGCGAAGGTTTCGGCGCTGACTACTACGCGGCAGTCACGGAAATCTTGGCGAACGCAGCCCCTCTCACCCAGGGACTGATGGGCGACGAGATGATCACGGCGGTCGGTGAAGCACTGAACGCCGCGGTTTCTGGAACGATGACGGTGGACGACGCGTTGGCTCAGGCTAACGACGCCATCAACACCATCCAAAGCCGATAACTGAGTAACCGAACCCACCGCAACCGCTACCCGTCAGAAGAAAGGAGTCCATCGTGAAGTTTCAGAACGCGATGATGACCCCGCTTCTGGCGGTCATGGCGGTTGCGGTGGGTTTCCCTCTTCTCTACAGCTTCTGGCTCGGTTTCACGAGCTATCAACTCGTCAGTGGCGGAGTCACCGACTTCGTCGGGCTTGACAATTACATTCGCGTTTTGACTGACCGCGAATATTGGGTATCGATGTCCGCGACCGCGTCGTACGTCCTTCTGTCGGTCGCGTTCGAACTCATCATCGGGCTGTCCATCGCCCTCGCGCTGCAGAGCCAGAAGTGGTTCAAGAACTTCACGCGTTCTTTTCTGCTCGCCCCCATGTTTATAACTCCCATCGCCGTCGGGTTGATGTTCCGGTTCTTCCTCAACGACCAACTCGGCGCGATTCCGCACTACCTCGACCAGGTCGGGTTGTCCTACGACTTCTTCGGCGCAGGTCGGGCGCTAATCACTCTGGCGTTCATCGACGTGTGGCAGTGGACGCCGTTCATGGTGCTGCTGTTGTTGGCGGGCCTCGAATCCATCCCGAAGCAGCCCATCGAAGCCGCTCGCGTGGACGGCGCGAACCGGTTTTACATCTTCCGTCGCGTCACGCTGCCGATGCTGTCACCCATTCTGATTGTTGCGATTCTGCTGCGCGGCCTAGATGCGTTGAAGGTCTTCGAATACGTGTACGCCACCACGCGCGGTGGCCCCGGTATCGAAACGAAGACGATCCAATACCTGACCTACCAGACCGGGATTTCCTATTTCCGCCTGAGCGAAGCGAGCGCGATGGCATTCATCCTTCTCATCATCGTCATGGGCGTCATCGTCCTGTTGTTCCGCCGACTCGAGCGGGTGAACATCCGATGAAACGGTTCACCACCTTTGACGCGTCGCGAATGATTCTGTTGACGCTCGCGGTCGTTGCGGTTTCGTTGCCGCTGCTGTGGGTATTGCTCGCGAGTTTCAAGACGCCCGCCGACCTGAACCAACCGGGCCTCATCTGGTTCACGCCGACGATGTCCAACTGGACCGAGGTCCTGGGGTCCGACTTGTTCGCCGCTGTCGGACGCAGCGTGTTCGTCGCGACTGTTACTGTCGCCATCGCCGTCGTGGTCGGGTCGATGGGCGCTTATTCGATTGCCCGTTTCCAAACAGGTGGGTCGCTATCGCGATTCGGCATCCTCGCGTCTCAGGTGCTGCCGCCCGCCGTTCTCGTTTTCCCGTTCCTCAGCGTCGCGTACATGCTGCGTCTCAACGGGACGCTCTTGCCCGTGATTTTCTCGCACCTCAGTTTCGTCGTTCCCGTCGTCACCTGGTTCCTCATCGGTTTCTTCGCGGCGGTCCCGAAAGAAATCGAAGAACAGGCCCGCGTCGACGGATTCAATAGGTTCGACACCTTCCGGCTGGTCGTTCTGCCACAAGTGCTGCCCGGCATCGGCGCCGCGGCTATCTTCGGCTTCACCCTGTCCTGGAACGACATGTTCTACGGTCTCATTTTGTCGCCGGCCAACTCGACGATTCTGCCCGTCGCCATCGCCGGGTTCAACACATTCCGTGGCGTCGAGTTAGGCCCGATGTCGGCGGCAATCGTCATCGCCATCGTCCCGGTGGTCATCGCAAGTTTCTTCGTGCAAAAGCGACTGGTTCAAGGAATCAGTGGCGGAGCCGTCAAGGGATAAGGACAGGAAGAGAAACATGGCACGCGTAACGTTCGAGAACGTCGTCAAACAGTTCGGCGACAACACCATCGTCAAAGGTCTCGACCTCGAGTTGCCCGACGGCGCCTTCACGGTCCTCGTCGGTCCATCCGGCTGCGGAAAGACGACGACCCTGCGGATGATCGCCGGGTTGGAAGAAGTCACGTCGGGCACGATTCGCATTGGCGACAAAGACGTAACCCGTCTCGAACCGAAAGACCGCGACATCGCGATGGTGTTCCAGAACTACGCGCTGTACCCGCACCTCACGGTTCGGGAAAACCTCGCGTTCCCGCTGCGGGCGATTCGGGTGAATCGTGCCGAAGCGCTCGCCCGAGCAGAAGCCGTCGCCACGACGATGGGGCTGTCCGAACTCCTCGACCGCAAGCCCAAGGACTTGTCGGGAGGGCAACAACAACGAGTCGCCATCGGTCGCGCCATCATTCGTGAACCCGCGGTGTTTCTGTTCGACGAACCGCTCAGCAACCTCGACGCAAAGTTGCGCGTCGAGATGCGCACCGAGTTGCTGCAGATGCAGCGCCGGCTCGGGATCACCTCGCTGTTCGTGACGCACGACCAGGAAGAAGCGATGACGCTCTCGGACTTCATCGTCGTGATGCGCGACGGCGAAATCGCCCAACAGGGCAAACCCAAAGACGTCTACGACAAGCCGAACAGCACGTTCGTCGCCGCGTTCGTCGGAAGTCCCAAGATGAACCTCATCGACGGGACCGTTGCGGCCGGGGTGTTCTCGACGAAACCTGGACTGTCTCTGCCGCTCAAGGGTGTGGCGGCGGGACCGATCACCCTCGGCGTGCGTCCAGACGACCTGATTCTCGATTCGAAGTCCACCAAGGGCACGAAAGGACGCGTCGGCGTCATCGAACTCCTGGGCCCCCGCGCGATCGTCCAGGTCGACGCCTCGGGGCACTCGCTGACGGCCGTGGTCGAGGCATCGCGCATGGATGGGATCGTCGAAGGCGCCGAGGTCGGTGTCAGTATTCGCCCAGGTTCGCATCACCTGTTTGACGTCGCAACGGGCCTTCGGGTATAGACGGCGACGAGCTCGCGCCGCAGGTAATCCTCGACCTCGGGGACCAGCGACCAGGGGACAAGCGCGGGAAGTTTCGGTGCAATGCCGACGCCCGACGAGGTCCGACGCAGTCGCCGGTCGATGAATGGCACGACGTCTCGCAGGAACCAGGCCACGGTTTCGCCCAGCGGGCGATCCGCCGCGAAGCTCGGTTCGTAGTCTCTCGGCGAGTAACGGGCGGTGGTGTCCAGCAGTTCGGCGGCCGCGTTCGCGATCTGTGCGTGGCCAATCGCGGAAAAGTGCACCATGTCGTGGTGCCAGAACTCAAGGTGCTCGAGCTCGCTCATTCCGTAAACATCGATGACGGGGAATCCCAATTCCGCGGCGACTCGGTCAATCATCTGGGACATTCGCATGGCGTTGGGGCGAACCGGTCCGAAGAAGCGCAAGTGGCAGGGGTTGATGGTGTTCGCGACGACGACGTGGATCCCCGCAATCTTGAGACGCTGCAGGCCCGATCGGAAGATGCGTTCGAGGCGCTCGACCGTCTCGGCGTTGCTGAAGAAGTTGTTGCTGCCCGCCAGAATCGTGACGAGGTCGGGGCGCAACGCAATCGCGTGCTCGACCTGGTCCTCCATGATGGCCTCGAGCTTGCACCCCCGAATCGCGATGTTCGCGTATTCGAAGGAATCTCCGCGGTCGGCGGCGTCGGTTGCGAGCAGGTGTGCGAGTCGGTCGGTCCACCCGCTCCCGACCCGATGAGAGAGGAAGAAACGGTCGCCCATTCCTTCCGATAGCGAATCCCCGATGGCGACATACGAGCGAATGTTCACGGTTACAGAGTGACAAGTTTGCCCCTGAACCCGCTGAGTTTCGCGTGAATGGCGCGTGAACGAATTGTGAAGATTCCCCTCGCGAATCGGGCGTTTACGATTGACGTGTGACTACTTCTCGCAACGGCGCACTGGCGGATTGTCGCCGATGTCGCTGGTCGGAGCGGTAACGATGTATTCGCTTATCCAACGCGCACTGCACCGATTGCGGACCGTCAACCTCGATTCTGCCTCCGTCCGGCCTGATTCGGTCGCTGTGGTCGAGCGTGACGAGTTTGGCCCGCTCGTGATTTCGATCGCGGACGCAACGGTGTTTCCCGATGGGTCGGTCACGTCCAACGGACGTTGGCTCGTCAGTGAACGGTTCGGCATGCTGCCTCACCGTGCCGCGGCGACCGAAACGATAGACGTTGAGTCGCCGTGTGCGTTTCTGCTTTCCGTCCGACCGACACGACTCAATATCGTTACCTCGATCGGTCCGTCCCTCACCACGCTTGGGAGGGTTCACTCCGGTGTCGCTGTCGTTGTGCCGGATCTTTCGGAAAAACCACATCACCCCATCACGGGATTGGCTAGAGCGTGCGGCGTGACAATGGCGGGATTTGCCATCACGGGGGGATCTGCCCGCAGGGTTGGCTCGGCGTTGTTTGTTCGATTGCCCTCGCCGACGATTGATGACGGTCAGGTTGAGCGATTCGCCGAAACGTTGCGCGGTGACGCAACCTCGACTCCGACGAGTGTTTACCTCGAACACAACAACCTTCGGGGGCCGCTCGGCGACGAGTCTGTCGTTGACGTCCGTTTCGAGCACGAATCCGCCGGCGCCCAGTTGCTGGCCGTCAATCGCTTGTCGGTCGAGGACATCGCGCAGACCGTATCAGGCGCGTCCTCGGTGTTCGTCGAGTCGCCAGAGTTGTTGCCGTTCGCCGGGTTCGCCCAACCTTCCGCGGCGGTCACCATCGTCGACACAACGATTCCGGCCCGCCGCGACCCTTCACGCGTAACCGTCACGGGACGTTTCGACATGGACGAAGCGCTGCGCGGTGGGCTGACACTGCCGCGCGGAGTCGAGGTGATTTCTCAACCAGATTACGAAGTCGACGACACCTCGGTCGAGGCGCACCGAGTTTTTCGGAATGGCACATGGAGACACCAGGAGGCGAACGTCCTGCGGGAGCGTTCACCGGGGCCGTGGCTGATTTCGGTCACCAACGCGATTGTGGCACCGAACGGTTCCGTCCTGCTCGAGGACGGGACGTTACTAGCCGGCACCTACTTTGGGGAGCCTCAAAATGTGATTCCGGTGAATGGCTGGATCACCGATGAACGATTGGGCCGAGCCGGCCTCGCGCTGACGATGTCACGTGCGTTCGGGAACGGGTTGATGCAGGTCGCACCCCGCATTGACGCGTTGAATCGATTCGACCCGAAGTTACCATTCCTCGTCAGCCACGTGCCGTGGGACGACACCGCGCAAATGGCCGCTCAGGGGGTTGCCTCTGAACGAATCGTTCGGGTCCACCAACAACAATTGCAACATCTTGTTCGAGTGCCCGAACTGATTGTGTCGACCCAGTTGCAACCGGAATCGAGGACCGCCCGCGCGGATCCGCGATGGATGTCGGAATTCGTGGCCAGGCTAACGCCCGAATCCTCGCCCGCGCCCGCGCGCCGCGTCTACCTCGCCCGTCAGGATTCGTCGGGACTTCGAGGTGGTTGCGCCAATCGTCACGAACTGGATCGAATCGCGGCGGATTTCGGCTACGAGAAAGTGATTCCCGAATTGTTGAGTTTCGACGAACAACTGCGCCTCGCGTCGTCAACCGTGGACATGTTTGGCGAACAGGGAAGTGCGCTCACCTGGTCCATGTTTATGCCTCCCGATTCCAGGCTCGTGACGGTGCAGAGCAAACCCGATGACCTGCAGAATAGGTACGTGACTTTCCTCAACCCCACGCTCGCTGCCCGCGGATCGAAGTTTTTCGACATCGGAGCCGTGCGGGCGGGCCAGCACCTCAGCTTCGAAGTCGATCCACGTGCACTGCGAACAGCGATGGAACAACTGCCATAAAGACCAAACCCCTTCGAATTGTGAAGGTTCCTCGCGGGCGGGCGAGCGCTACTGTTGGGTGTGAGTGAATTCTGCGAAGGCGCACTGTGCACGTTCGGCCGACTTCTAGAGTCGGTACGGTAACGATGTATTCCCTCATCCAACGTGCCCTGCACCGGGTACGAACGGTTGACCTCGATTCCGCGTCCGTCTGGCCGAATTCCGTCAGTGTGGTCGGGAGTGACGAGTTTGGCCCTCTCGTGATTTCGATCGCGAACGCAACCGTGTTTCCCGACGGTTCGGTCTCGTCCGAAGGACGCTGGCTCGTCAGCGAACGGTTCGGCATGCTGCCTCACCGTGCTGCGGCGACCGAAACGATTGAGGTTGAGTCTCCGAGTACGTTTCTGCTTTCCGTCCGACCGACACGACTCAATATTGTTGAATCAATCGGTCCGTCCCTCGCCACCCTGGGGGAAGCTCACCCTGGTATCGCTGTCGTGATGCCGAATTTGACGGAAAAGCCACACCACCACATCACGGCATTGGCTAGTGCGTGCGGCGTGACGATGGCGGGATTTTCCATCAAGGGAGGATCCGCCCGCAGGGTCGGCTCGGCTATGTTCGCTCGATTGCCCTCGCCAAAGACAGATGACGGTCAAGTCGAGCGATTCGCCGAAATGTTGCGCGGCGACGCAACCTCGACTCCGACGAGTGTTTACCTCGAACACAACAACCTTCGGGGGCCGCTCGGCGATGAGTCTGTCGTTGACGTCCGTTTCGACCACGAATCCGCCGGTACACAATTGCTTGCCGTGAGTCGCATGTCGGTCGAGGACATCGCACGGTCCGTTTCGGGCGCGTCCTCAGTGTTCGTCGAGTCTCCTGAATTGTTGCCGTTCGCCGGATTCGCACAACCTTCCGCGTCGGTCACCATGGTCAACACGTCAGTCCCGGCCCGCCGCGACCCTTCTCGGGTCAATGTCACCGGCAGTTTCGACATGGACGAAGCGTTACGGAACGGGCTGACACTGCCGCGCGGAGTCGAGGTGATTTCGCGCCCAGATTACGTCGTCGACGATACGACAGTGGACGCACATCGAGTTTTTCAGAACCGTGTGTGGCGCCGTCAAGATGCAAACGTCCTAAAAGAGCGGTCACTGGGACCGTGGCTGATTTCGATTACCAACGCGATTGTGGCACCGAACGGATCCGTCCTTCTCGAGGACGGAACGCTCCTTAGAGGGACGTACTTTGGCGAACCACTAAAAGTAATTCCCATCGATGGCTGGATTAGTCGTGAGATGCCACGGCGCACGGGTCTCGCTATCACGATGTCACGAGCATTCGGGCACGGGTTGCTCCAGGTTGCTCCGAGGCTTGAAGCCCTGAATCGTCTCGACCCGTCGATGCCGATGCTGGTCAGTCAAATGAAGTGGGATGACACTGGGCTGATGGCCGCATCGGGAATCAGTCCAGAACGACTTGTTCGGTTGGGGAACGAACAACTGGAGCACCTTGTGCGAGTGCCCGAACTAATCGTGTCCACGCAACTGCTGCCCGAGGCGGTTTCCGGCCGCGCCGACCCGCGATGGATGTCAGAATTCGTTGCTCGACTCACGCCGCCCACGACAGCCGCGTCATCGCCCGCGCGTCGCGTGTATCTCGCGCGTCAAGACGCGTCGGGAGTTCGAGGGGGTTGCGCCAATCGTCACGAACTGGATCGAATCGCGGCTGATTTCGGCTACGAGAAAGTGATTCCCGAACTGTTGAGCTTCGACGAACAACTTCGACTTTCTGCGTCAACGGTGGACATGTTTGGAGAACAGGGAAGTGCGCTGATTTGGGCGATGTTTATGCCGCCCGAATCCAGGCTCGTCACGGTGGAGTGCAAACCCGATGACCTGCAGAATAGATACGTGACTTTCCTCAACCCCATGCTCGCCGCCCGCGGATCGCGATTCCTGGATATCGGGGCAGTGAGGGCGGGCGGCAACATGAGTTTCGAGGTCGATCCGCGTGCACTGCGTACGGCGATGGAACAACTGCCATGACAACCCAACCCCTTCGAATCGTTGCCGTTTCCGCACCGTACGTGTGGGACGTGATCGAGTCGGCGACCCGGTCCGGTCGCGAACCCTTGTGCGTCGACAACGTCGGCGGGGCAGACCCTGAACTTCCCAACCTCGTGGCCGAATCGACCGTCTCGGATCGTTCCGTCGAGTTTGTGCTCGGGACGGGTTCGTCCGAAGCCCGCCGCGCCAGCGCGGTGGCCACGCACTTAGCCGGATGGAGCACGCCGGTCTCTCTTGTCGACGCGACCTCGACGGTTCCCCGCAGCGCGAGCGTCGGTCACGGCGCTTATGTCAACGCGGGTGTTGTGGTCGGTGCTCAGGCCCGGATCGGGTGTTTCGCGAACGTCAATCGCGCAGCGTCACTCGGGCATCACACGGTGGTCGGAGACTTCGTTCATGTCGGACCGGGTGTGACGCTGGCGGGTGAGATCGCCATCGGTGCCGGTGCGTTCATTGGTGCCGGCGCAGTCGTGCTTCCGCGTGTGACCGTTGGCGAGGGCGCCATCGTCGGCGCAGGTGCTGTGGTCACGAAAGACGTTCCGCCCTTCACGACGGTGGTCGGAAGCCCGGCCCGCGAGCTCAAGACGGTAGAGGAGTGGGATACGACATGTCCGTATTGCGCGACGAACTAGCGAAACCCGTCCCGATTGTCCTCGCGCCGACCGGGATGATTCCGACGAAGGCGATGACGCCCCACGTCCCCATCACGCCGGCCGAGATTGCCGATGATGTGTCCGCCGCGGTCGCTCTCGGCATTTCTGCTGTTCATCTTCACGCGCGGGATGAGGACGGAGTGCCCACATGGGAGCGCGATGTGTACGCCGACATCATCACCCGCATTCGCGACCGACACCCCGACCTCGTCATCAACGTGTCGACCTCGGGTCGGAACGTCGCCGAGCTCGAAAAGCGGGCGGATGTTCTTGCTCTCGACGGAGACATCAAGCCCGAGGTCGCGTCGCTCACGATGTCGTCGCTGAACTTCCTTGACGGCCCGTCGGTCAACGCGCCAGCGACCATCCGTGCGCTCGCGACAATCATGCGTGACAGGGGAATCGTTCCCGAGCTCGAAATCTTTGATCTGGGGATGATCAACTTTGCGCACGTCTTACAACGCGAAGGGATTCTTGTTGGCGAGTTCCCGGCGAACATTTTCCTCGGGAACATCGCGGGTATTCAAGCGAGTCCTTCGGAACTCGGTCTGGCGGTTGACCGCCTTCCCGCCGGCGCGCACTGGAACGGTGCTGGTTTGGGGGACGCACAAACGTCGGCGACGATGATGGCGCTGGCCGCCGGCGGTGGCGTTCGAGTCGGGCTTGAAGACGGAATCTACCTCGACCATCGCCGCGAAGAATTGGCAACGAATGCGGCCCTCGTCGAACGAGTTCACCAGTCAATCCAGTTGCTGGGACGTAGAGTCATGACTCCGGCCGAATACCGGGTCACGGTGCTCGGTCGCTAGCTGGCGACCTCGAACGACGTCACGCTGTCGACAATGTGTTCGATGTCGACCGCAGTGAGATTCGCGTGCATGGGTAAACGCACGATGCGTGAGGCGAACGACGTCGCGTTCTCTCCTGAGTCAAACGAGCGACCAAACCGTTCGCCTGCATCGGCGGAATGAAGCGGCTGGAAGTGGGTCGCTGAGGGAACGCCTCGCGCGGCGAGATGGTCGATGAAGGAGCGCTGTCTCGGTTGGTCGGGCAACAGTACGTAAAAGAGGTGCGCGGTGTGATTGTTTCCCGATCCCGCGTCCATGACTTCGACGCCCGAGCTTTTCGCCCAGGCGGCAATCCCGTCGTTGAGCGAACTCCACGCGGACATTCGACGGTCTTGGATGATGTCGTAGTCCGCGAGCTGGGCGTCGAGCATCGCTCCTTGAACGTCGCTCGGGAGGTAGTTCGAACCGAGGTCGACCCAGGTGTAGCGGTCGACCTCGCCGCGCAAAAAGCGGTGTCGGTTCGTGCCCTTCTCGCGCGCGATTTCGGTGCGTTCGATGAAGGCGGGGTTATTGACGACGAGCGCTCCGCCTTCACCACACGAGATGTTCTTGTGAGCCTGAAACGAGTGAAGAACAAGGTCGCCGCAACGCCCCATCGGCTCGCCGTCGGCGGTTCCGCCGAGCGAATGACAGTTGTCTTCGATGACGATCAGGTCGTTCGCGTCGGCGATGCGACGAATCGCACGGGTATCGGCGTTGACCCCCGCATAGCTCACGAACGTGATGGCCCGAGTGTTGGGGGTGATCGCCGCTTCGGCGTGATCCACGTTGATGTTGCCCGTGCGCGGATCGACATCGACGAACACCGGAGTCGCGCCTCGAAGTGCGACCGACAGTCCGGCAGACGGAAACTGGTACGACGGAACGATAACCTCGTCGCCCGGTCCGAAATCGGCAACAATTCCCGCGAGCTCGGCAGCATCCGTGCCCGAGGTGACAATCGCAACGTGTGCCGCGTCGAGCATCTCGGTGAGTCGCTTGGCTGCCGAGAGCGTAAACGGCCCGTCGCCCCACGTGTGCCCGGATTCGATGGCACGACGAACCGCATCCATCTCGGTGGACGCTATGTAGGGGTGTGTGAATCGAAGGGACATCGGTTCCTATTGTTCCCTATCGAGAGAGCAATGACGAGAAAATACCAAATGTGACGAACACCCGCTCGCCTAGAATTGAGGCGTGACCGAAAACCCCCGCCCGATGGTCGCCGTCCTCGACATCGGCGCGGGCGAGGCGAACTCGGTGGTCGATGCGCTGACAGCGGCCGGGGCGAATGCGACTCTCACGCGTGACCGCGACCTCATCGCGAACGCGGACGGGCTCGTGGTCATCGGCGACAGCGATTTCGCCACGGCGATGGAGCAACTTCGTGAGACGCGAGGCGACGAGCTCATTGAACGACGTCTCGCTGGTGGTCGCCCAGTTCTGGCTATCGGTGTGGGAATGCAGATCCTGTTCGACGGGGCCATCGCCGGCGATGTCGACACCGAGGGACTCGCCCAGTGGCCGGGTGTGGTCACCGAGTTGGATGCCCCGAGCCTGCCGCACGCCGGCTGGAGCACCGTCGAGGAAGTACCCGATTCCGTCCTCTTCGCCGGCATTGAGGGCGAGCAGTTTCATTTCGAGCACTCGTACGCCGCAACAGAGTGGACGCTCGAGGCGTATGGCGCGTTCCTGTCGCCGCGCGTGACGTATGCGACTCACGGCGAGCGTTTCATCGCCGCGGTTGAAAACGGTCCGCTGTCGGCCACCCAGTTTCACCCCGAGAACTCCGGTGAGGCCGGGTTGCGCCTTCTACGCAATTGGATTGCCTCGTTCTAAACGAAAGCCACCATGACCAAACTCATCCTGCTTCCCGCTGTGGACGTCGCCGACGGCCAGGCCGTTCGACTCACGCGGGGCGTGGCCGGTTCCGAAGAAACCCACGGCGACCCGCTCGACGTCGCCCGGGACTTCGTCGACCAGGGCGCTGAGTGGTTGCACCTCGTGGATCTCGACGCAGCGTTCGGCCGTGGCAACAACACCGAAGTGTTGCGCCGGGTCGTCGACGAACTCGCTGGCTCGATCAACATCCAGTTGTCGGGCGGAATTCGGGACCAGGAGTCGCTCGACCGTGCGATTGCTGCCGGTGTGCGGCGGGTCAATCTGGGAACAGCGGCCCTCGCGAATCCGGAGTGGGTCGCGTCGGCCATCGTCGAACACGGAGACCGCGTTGCCGTCGGGCTGGACGTTCGCGGGTCCACACTCGCCGCTCGCGGAACCACGGACGTCGGCGCAGACGTGTTCGAGGCATTGGAACGCCTCGAAGCGGCGGGGTGCTCGCGGTACATCGTCACCGACGTCGACACGGACGGCGCGATGAGCGGCCCGAACCTTGATCTGTTGAGCGAGGTCGCACGCCGAAGCAAGGCACCCGTCATCGCATCCGGCGGAATCGCGACGCTCGACGACATCGCCGCGATTCGCGACCTCGTCGACTTCGGTGTCGAGGGGGCAATCCTCGGCAAAGCACTTTATGCAGGCGCCTTCACTCTGAGCGACGCCCTGGCCGTAGCGAACGGGAACTGACTCGGTGGAGGGCAATCATCACGCGGATTCGTCCGGAGTTCCGTGGGAGGGACGCACGTTCCACGACAACCCGCACGCGGGCGACACCGGCGAGACGCCAGCCGACGTAACCGAAAGCCTTACTGCGTGGCGGGCCGGCACCGGAACATTCACGGATCTCGTCGCCGCTTTGGCGGTCAACCGGTTCCTCATTCCGCTCGTCACCCACGCGGGGGATGACTTCGACGTCGACAACCCCGTCATGGAAGACAAGGTCCAGGAGTTGTCGGTCATCACCGTCGCCGGCCCCAGCGGCGAAAAGGTCATCCCGGCGTTCACGTCCGTCGCGGCGATGTCGGCATGGAACTTAGAGGCGAGACCGATACCGATCGACGCGCAGCGAGTCGCGCTCGCCGCCGCGAGTGAACAAACCGATCGCATCGTCGTGAACCCGGGGACCGACTCAATTGTGTTGCGTCGACCGGCGGTGTGGTCGATTGCTCAGGGGAAACCGTACACCGCCCCGTGGGAGTCGGCTGAGTTTTTCGCGGAAACCCGCAAGCTTCTCGCGGGAATCGATGACCTGGTCGAGATCGGTGCCGGGCCAGGCGACCCGAACGCGACCGGCGACGGTCCCGACGTGACACTGATCCTCGGGCTAATCGACGGCCTCGATGCGGATCGGGTTCGAACCCTCGTTGCCGAGGTGCAGGCTCGAATCTCGAACAACGACATTTACATCAACCTGGTCGACGCCCTCGCACTATCGCTAAGCACAAGTGCGGCGAGACCGTAGCAATGCCCTGGCCCTATTAGTCGTTCTACGAATTCGTTTGGCAACAACTGTTGACAGTTTGAATGGCGCTCGTTAGATGGTGACTCTTGTCGCACTTGGATTCGAACGGCGGGCAATGGCACGCTGCACCGGGGTTGTGATCGCAGACACACATCACCGTGTTGGCGGAATCTTGAGCGCATTCACACGCTGCGGTGTTCTCTTCAGATTCTCCGTGCTCAGGCAAAGTCATGCCACGATTCTAACCGCCACTAACCGTCTAACTGTTGTTCCCTGACCAGTGCGGGAATGCGCTCGCGGAACGGGAAGAACCCGCGCGCGGCGTGCGGCCAGGCTTGGCTGTCCCACGTGCGCAGAACCGTGGACAGCGTGATGCCCTCAGCTGCGAGCTCGACGCTCAGTCGGTCGAGCCGGTCGCGCACCGGGCCAACCGGTGCGTACGGGGCGACGAGAGCTGTCACATTCTGCGACCGAAGCCACGGCAGAACATCAGAGGCGTCGATCGAACCAAGCACGCTGGCTTCCGCTGCGAAGTGCTCGCCCGCGCGGCTCAGGCCATCGGCTAGGGCGCTGCCCGTGAATGACCCGACGAGCGACAATGTTGGTAACGACTCGGTGACTGCATCAACGCGTTGACCCGACGGCCCGGACGACGCTGACAAAATTGAGCGCGGTTCGCCCGCACGTGGGGCCGCGACCGCCACGACCTGCGCGCCTCGTGTTTCCAGTAGCGGTGCGAGCGACTCCACCGAAACGTCATCCTCGTGCAGCAACAGGGCTATCCGCCCGTTGGGAATCGGCCCCTGTTGTGGGGCGGCGATAGGAGTTGGCCTGGGGGAGTCGTCGTCGAGGGCGATTGCCTGCGTGGCAAGTCCGCTCGGGCGAAACCTGCCACCCGTCGCTGACTCAATGTTCTGAGTTGTCGCGAGGTAGGTTTTGCCGACCGTCTGTAATCCGCCAACCCAGCGCCACGAGAGTGTGTTCGATGCGGGATCGCCATCGAGCAAGTGCCGCATGAAAAAGTCAGCTCCCAGTTGCCAGGGCAGCCGCAAAGTAAAAATCCAGATGCTCGCAAACCACATTCGCGCGTGGTTGTGCAGATAGCCGGTGCCGACCAATTCCTTTGCCCAGTCGTCAAAGCCATCGATGCCAGTCGTGCCCGTTATTGCTGCCTCGAAGTTGGTTCGTTCGGCTGCGGTCAAACCCGTCAACGCAGGCTCGATGCTCGCCGAGTATCGGGCCCAGACGCTTGGTCGCAACTCCAGCCAGCCCTTCCAATAGGTGCGCCAATACACCTCTTGCACAAACTTCGAGGCCGAATCAAGTGAATGCCGTTTCAGAACCGATTCAACGACGTCCCGCTCGGTGATGAGCCGGTGGCGCACCCACGGTGACAGCCCCGAAACATTTGTGCGATCGTCGGGACCACGGTCGAGGTTGCGTTCCGCGGCGTATGCCCGACCCGCTCGGGGAACAAAGTCCCTGAGCCTCGCAAGTCCGGCTTCCCGCGTCGCAACCAGTTCCATCGCCCGACGCCCGCTAACGGAGCAGCCCTTCCATGTCTCGGTGTGGCAGTGCGATCCACCCTTCAACTCGGGCGATGGCAAGGTCATCGTCTGCCGGCAATGTAGCCGATCCGGTCGCGGCGGCTCGGGCGGCGAGCGATGCAATGACGGCATCGAACGCGTCGCAGGAATCCACCATCATCTCTCGAAACTCAGAAAAATCAATCCACGGGGCTTTCGATGAAATCGCATCGAGCAATGCGGACCGGGAATCGGTAGAAGCGCGATAGCCGGCGGCGTCAAAACCCCAGATTTTCAAGCTACCGGCGGGGTAAACCTCGACTACCCCACCCAGTCCTGCTCTGTCGATAACCACACCCGCGGCCCCGAGGCGTTCCATTAGCCCGGCGCAGCGCAGAGCTGTGACGCCAAGTCGATCCGTCGCAACGCTGAGGGGCCAGCGTCCAGTCGCCTCGCGCACTCGTCGGTCTGTTTCTCGATACGAAAGATCTCGGCGCCAGTCCATTGCGCCGAATTCGCGGCTCACTGCGTGGTTGAAGGCCCGGTGATTCACCACGAAATCGACAAATTTGTCGGGCCACCCCAACGCACAATCGATTCCGATTTTATCGGCGGACCGTGAAGCCTCAACGATGTCATCATCCGCCGCCCCCAGCGTCAAACTCGTCAGTTTGGCGTGCCCATCAGCCCAGTCGATTCCCGCAACCGCAGTGCCTTTGGGTTCGGCCGCGAGATCAACGCCGATGGTCAACATAGGGCAAGACTAGCCCAGCCCACGTGCGAGAAAACTGACAGGATTCTGTGCATCCGCAGTGCCATTGACACGTCAAGCCCCGACTGAACAGCGAAAGGGTGCGAGCGACAGCCTCGACCTTGTTGTGCATTTTCACGCGCGGTTTTCCCCCAAACACGCAGGTTTAGTGCAAAAGAGTACGCAAAACTGACCGAAATCGTGGGTACAATTTTCTCATGTCTCCTGTTGACCCCACCCTCACGACCGTCGACGTCCCCAGCGCCGACCTCGTCGCCGAGCCCGCGTGGATTGCCCTCAAAGCCGCGGCCACCGCGCTGCAGGGTCTGCAGATCAAGAACGGTTCGATTCCGAAAACCGCAGGTGACGACGGCGCGAAGTCCACGGCGCACGCCGAAGCGGCCGCGCACGTCGCAACGATCTGCTCGTCCATCGAGCAACTCGCCCCGCACTTCCCGCACGATGCCGGCTACCTGGACGCCGCGATCGCCGACTTTGGTCGATGGGTCGAAGGCGGTTTTGGAGAGCCCGATTTCCTTGCATCCATCCTTGAGTTCGCGCCAGCAACGCACCGCGTGAACGGCATCCGCCATCTCGTCGTTTTCCCGATGTACACGCAAAACGGCAGCACCAATCGTTTCGTCGAGGCAGTGCTGGTCGAAGTTCTCTGGCCGGAATTCATCGCCGAACTCGAAGCCGGCGAGTACTCCAACAAGATGCTCGTGCCACTTCGTTTCCTGGACTTCACTCCTGGTTATGACACCAACTCGGCCGTGCTGTTTCCCGAATCGGTGGCCATGAGCTCGGTTCCCACGTTCACGTGGGGTGCGCTTTTCCAGGACCGCGAGGCCGCTCGCTTCCGTAAGGTGACACGGGCCGCAGCAGACATCACAGGACTCACCTTGCCCGCCGATGCCGAAGAACTCCTTACGGACCAAAACCTGGCTGAAGAGATTTTCATCATGTGGGACCTCATCCACGACCGCACCCACATGAGCGGCGATTTGCCGTTTGACCCGTTCATGATCAAACAACGCATGCCGTTCTTTTTGTATGGGCTCGAGGAAATGCGCTGCGACCTCACCGCCTTCCGCGAGAGCGTGAAGATTGAACGTGACAACGACGCCAGCCCCGAGATGCGTCGGCACGCCCGGCTCGTTCAGTACGCCGTCATTTTCGACCGCATCTTCCGTTTTTCGATGACGGGTTCTCGCGTTCGCAACTACGACGCCGTGGCCGGGCAAATGCTCTTCGCCTGGATGCACCAACACAAGGTGCTGCACTGGACCGACAACAAGCTCTCGATTGACTGGGACGATGTGCCCGATGTCGTGGTGAGTCTCGGGGACGCTATCGACGATCTCTACTGGCGTTCCATCGATCGACCCAAGATTTCGCACTGGCTCGCCGCCTACGAACTGGTTGCCAGCACGCTGACACCGCACCCCGCCTCTGTTTGGGCGAAGGGCGCCGACGCGCTTCCGGTCACCGGTGCGCCCGGTGAATTGACCGACCAACTGCTGGATGACGAATTCCCGCTGTCGATGTTCTACGAAGCACTGCAGCGCAAGATTTCGCCGGTGATTGAGTCGACCGTCGGCATCCGCGCCTAGGGTAAAGGCATGGACAAACTGCACGACACCGCCTGGCGCGGATTCGCATCCGACAACTATGCCGGGGTGCATCCCGAGGTGCTCGATGCCCTAGCGGTCGTCAACGGCGGACACCAGGTTGCCTATGGCGAAGACCAGTACTCCGAACATCTCGGTGTTGTGATGGCGAAACACTTCGGTGACGGAATCGAAGTATTCCCCGTCTTCAACGGCACGGGCGCCAACGTTTTAAGTCTGCAGTCAATGATTCCGCGCTGGGGTGGCGTCATTTGTGCCGCGACCGCCCACGTGAACAACGACGAGTCCACGGCGCCCGAAGCCGTGGGTGGGTTCAAGTTGCTGACCGTGCCGGCGTTCCAAGGCAAGTTGACTCCCGCACTCATCGACGAGCAGGCCTTTGGTTTTGGCGACGAGCACCGCGCCCAGGCCCTCGCGGTCACCATCACGCAGTCCAGTGAACTGGGCACCATTTACACGCCGGACGAAGTCTCGGCCATCGCCGATCACGCCCACTCGCTGGGAATGACCGTGCACTTGGACGGCGCGCGCATCTCGAACGCGGCCGCCGCCCTGGGCGTTCCGTTCAGCGCGTTCACGCGAGATGCCGGCGTCGACATCGTGAGTTTCGGTGGAACCAAGAACGGACTGATGGGTGCCGAAGCAATCGTGGTCTTGAACCCGGAAGCCGTCAACGGCTTGATTTATCTGCGCAAGATGAACATGCAACTGGCGTCGAAGATGCGTTACGTGTCGGCCCAACTCATTGCCCTTCTCGAGGGCGATCTGTGGTTGCGCTCCGCGTCCCACGCCAACGCAATGGCCACCCGCCTGCGCTCCGCCCTTGAGGGAGTGACGGGTGTCAACTTCACGCAGCCGACCCAGGCCAACGGAGTTTTCACAACGCTGCCTCCGGGTGTTGCCGATGAACTCCGCAAAGAGTTCCGGTTCTACGACTGGAACCCCGCCACCGGCGAGGTTCGCTGGATGTGCGCCTGGGATACCACCGAGGACGACGTCGATAACTTCGCGGCCGCTGTCCGTCGCCTCGTCTAGGACTGAACGAATGCACAGTGATTCCGTCGACGTTGCCATAATCGGCGGTGGTCACAACGGCCTTGTCGCGGCGGCATATCTGGCCAAAGCGGGAAAATCGGTCCTCGTGCTCGAGCAGCACGATGTGCTCGGTGGGGCAGCGATATCGGCGCAGGCGTTCGATGGCGTCGACGCCAAACTGTCACGATACTCCTACCTCGTGAGTCTTCTTCCGAAACGCATCATCGAGGACCTTAGTCTCGACGTCACGACGGCCCCGCGACGCTACGGGTCGTTCACCAACGCACCAGGCGGTAACGCTGGATTGCTGATTGACGAAGTCGATGCGGAAGCGACCGCACATTCGTTCGACTCGATCGGTGCGGCTAGCGACTTCGACGCGTGGAACGCGTTTTACACAAAAACGAAGACCATTGCTCAGCAGTTGTTCCCCACGGTTTTGGAACCACTGAAAACCGAATCGGAAGTCCGGCAATTAATCGGTCCTGACTTGTGGGAAGAATTCTTCATCCGGCCCATTGGTGAAACGATTGCCGATTCGTTCGAGTCTGATCTCGTGCGTGGCGTGGTCATGACAGACGCGCTCATCGGGACATTCGCCTCTAATCACGATGCAGACCTCGACGCCAACAAGTGCTTTCTGTACCACGTGATCGGAAACGAAACCGGCGAGTGGAACATTCCCGTAGGCGGGATGGGCGCAGTCACACGTTCGATGGCGGCGCGTGCCCGGGAACTCGGTGCCGAATTGAAGGCAGGGTGCGAAGTGCTGTCCATCGGCGATCTTGACGGGGGCACCGCAACAGACAATCCCGTTCGAACCGTCACCTACCAACAGAACGGTGAAACTCGCTCGGTGTCGGCGCGATTCGTGCTCGCCAATGTTGCTCGGCCGGTTCTCGAATCACTGCGCGGGCGGTCGTCGGCTCACGATATCGAAGGCGCGCAGGTGAAAGTCAACATGGTGCTCACGCGCTTGCCGAAACTGAAATCAGAAACCGATCCCGTCGCCGCGTTCGGTGGAACCTTTCACATCAATGAAGGCTTCGAGCAATTGCAGTCCGCTTTCGAGCAAGCGACGCGCGGCGAGGTTCCCAACCCGCTGCCGTGCGAGATCTATTGCCACTCGATTACCGACCCGACCATCCTCGGTGAAACTCTTCGCGAATCGGGTGCCCAGACCCTCACGGTCTTCGCGCTTCAGACACCACATTCTTTGCTGCGGGACAACGACAACGACGTGATGCGCACGAAACTCGAGGACGCGGTCATCGATTCACTCAATTCGGTATTGTCCGAGGACATCCGCCATTTGTTGGTGTTGGACGCGAACGGCAAACCCTGTATCGAGACCAAGACGACACTCGATCTCGAGCGCGCTTTGGGGTTGCCGGGCGGAAACATCTTCCATGCGCCACTCAGTTGGCCGTTCGTTTCGGACGATTCGCCGCTCTCGACTCCCGCCGAACGGTGGGGTGTGGACACCCGCGAGCCGCGGATCTTCTTCTGCGGCTCAACCGCGAGGCGGGGCGGCGCCGTCAGCGGAATCGCCGGCCACAACGCGGCGATGGCAGTTCTCGAATTCGACTAGCTTCACGATTGACTCGTTTGCGCAATTTGCCGGTTGTTCGGTCTGTCTCTCATCGGCAAACAACCTAGAAATTCCGCTGCCGCTGCGCTAGGTTGGGGCAGTGCAGATGACTCTGCACGACCACAACTCAAAGGAGAGTAATGAACGGTCAGCAACAAGAAGCGGCTCTGTCCCAAGAGCTCAAACGTCGAATCGACATCATTCAGTCAGACGAAGCGGGTGACGAGTCACATCGGGCACTCACGTCGACTGAATTATGGACGGCGGGGATTATCGTTTTCGTCACCTTAGCTATCGGATTGGTGGTTTCGCTCTAATGTCACAAACTCAAGAAGCAGTTCGTCAAGCAGGAACTTTCGGATCGTTCCCCGTTCTCAAGAGCGAGCGCGAGTGGGGATTCGCAGACTTTACCTGGGTCAACATCGGCCTCGCCATCGCCACGTGGGCATTCCTGGTTGGTGGTGCAACCGCGAATTTTGTCGGCTTTGGTCCAGGCATTCTCGCCATGATCATCGGCAACGTTGCCGGTGTCATCATCATGTTGCTCGCCACCACGGTAATCAGCAGCCGATACGGAGTCGAGCAGTACACCATCCTTCGGAGCATATTCGGTTTTGGTGGGGTCGCGTTGATTTTCTTCACGGTGATCACCTTCACCGAGGTCGGTTGGTCGGCACTGCTGGGAGCGATGTTCGGTCGCGCAACGGCACAGGTTTCGAATACGGTTTTCGGGACTGCCATTGACCCCAACTCGATTCTGGTCACTGTGTTCGCACTGGTCTGTATCGCCGCCGCTTGGGCGCTTGTAGCCAAGGGCCCAGTATCGATTAAGGCGTTCAACCGAATCGTTGCTCCCGGGTTGGCGCTCGTGACTCTCGGACTCATCGTCTTCCTGTTCACACAAACGACATGGACCGACCTGATGGCTGCAGCCCCGCTTGCGCCATTTGACGACCCAGCTTTGAACTTTGCGATTGCTGTTGAGTTCAACCTCGGCGTGGCTTTCTCGTGGTGGCCCATTATGGGAAGCCTTGGGCGCCTCACGAAGTCCCCTCAAGTATCGTTGTGGCCCGCGTTTATTGGTCTTGCGATCGTGACCATCATCGCGCAATTGGTGGGAATGGCGTCGGCGCTTACTCTCGGCGAGTGGGACCCCACGGTGTGGTTGATGACGGCAGGTGGAGCGGTGTTCGGTGTAATCTCGTTGCTGTTTATCGCTTTCGCCAACATCACGTCTCTCGCGTCCATCGTGTATTCCAACACTCTGGCTTTGCGTCAGGCGAGTGGAAAACTCTTTGCCACCACCCGGTGGGAAGTTCTTGCGGCAATCTTCCTGGTTCCCGCAGCAATCGTGAGTTTCTTCCCCGGATTGTTGTACGACCAGTTCTTGCTGTTCGTCACCTTCTCGGGCGCGTTCCTCTCGGCGGTTTGTGGAACAGTCATCGCGGATTACTTCGTCTTGCGCAAGCAGCGGATTAACCTCGGTGCGCTCTACGCACCCGGTAGCAAATCGCGTTACCACTTCCACGGTGGCTTCAACCTCGCGGCGATGATCTCATCTCTGGCTGGGGTCGGCGCCTACCTCTGGTTGTACAACCCGATGACGTTGGAAACCGATTCGCTGTTCAACTGGACGACCGCGTCCATTCCCGCCGTGGCGGTTTCCTTTGTGCTGCACTTGTTGCTCACGCCACTGCTGAACTCGGCCAAGTCCGGGCGCGGCGGCTATGAATTGCCGACCGAGCTCGAATCCGCAAAGAAATAGCAAGACAGTAGATAGGAAACTCTCGATGCCCCGTTCGATGAAAGCGGCTGTCCACACCGGCAAATCTGACCGACTCGACATTGTTGATGTCGAGCTCGGTGATCCACAAGCCGGCGAGGTGCTGATTCGAATGGGTGCATCGGGAGTTTGCGGTTCCGACCGCCATGTGGTTGATGGCGAATGGCCCATGCCCACACCCACCATCCTTGGTCACGAGGGTGCTGGTGTCGTGGAAGCGGTAGGAGCAGGCGTCACCACGGTTCGTCCAGGTGACCACGTCATCCTCTCGTGGTTCGCACCGTGTCAAAAGTGCCGATCGTGCGCTGAGGGTAAGTCTTGGGCATGCACCCGCACGCGCTCGGTTGAGTGCATCATGCCCGACGGAACAACCCGTCACACGATTGATGGCGCACAAGCTTTCCCTTACTTGGGACTAGGGACGATGGCGGAATACACGGTGGCGCCAGAATCGGCCGTCGTGGCCATCTCTAAGGATGTCCCTTTCGACGTCGCGAGTCTGATTGGCTGCTCCGTCACAACGGGCGTAGGTGCGGTGCTCAACAACGCTCATGTAACCGCCGGTTCATCGGCCGTAGTGATTGGTTGTGGAGGCGTAGGGCTTTCGGTCATTATGGGCCTCGCGCTTGCCGGTGCGCACCCCATCATCGCGGTGGATATCAGCACAGAAAAGTTGGACGCCGCGGTTCGATTCGGCGCAACGCACACTGTCGTCGCCGGCGACAACATGGTCTCTGGAATCAAGGAAATCGTTGCCGATGGTGTCGACTACTCTTTCGAGGCAATAGGTCGAGTGGGAAGCATCGAGGACCTCCCGAGCATCACACGAGCGGGTGGTACCGCGGTCATTGTTGGACTTCCTCCCGTTGGCCATCGCGCGACCATTGACCCACTGAGCTTCGCCGAGTTGGGCCTCACCCTCGTCGGTTCAAACTACGGTGGTTCTGTTCCACTCGTTGACTTCCCGCGAATCGCGGAGCTTTATCTCGCGGGTAAATTGCCTCTCGACGACCTGATATCAGATCGTGTCCCGCTCGACGGTGTCAATGACGCTCTCGATGCGATGCGACGGGGTGAGCGCACGCGTTCCGTGATTGTCTTTTAGAGTGACCACTCCCGACGAAAATCCTCGCAACTCCCGCGTCCGCGTCGCCGCGCTCCAGTTTGAGCCGGTACACGGCGATGTTGACGCGAATCTAAATCTGGCGCGCGAACTTCTCTTGGCCAGTGACGACCCTCGGCCCGCAATCGTCGTCTTCCCCGAGATGGCGCTGACGGGGTACATCTGGTCCAGTGTCGACGAAATCATGCCCCACGCAGTTTTGTGCAGCGATCCGGCAACACAGGCACGATGGATCGCCCTCGCGAAGGAAAGCGGGTCCTGGCTGGTCATCGGTCACCCCGCCGTCGACGCGGACACGGGACTGCTCACCAACCGCTGCACGCTCGTGTCTCCTACCGAAGTCGTGGGGCATTACGACAAGACGTGCCTCTTCGAGGCGGACCTTCCATGGGCGACCGCGGGTACATCAATCCCGCCGCTGTGGGACACACCCATAGGACGAGTCGCCCCGCTGATTTGCGCCGATTTGGATTACCCCGAGCCGATTGAATCAGCGGTGGCGCGGGGTGCTCAGGCAATTGTTTTTTCCACCGCGTGGGTGGCCGAACCCGCGCCGAGTGCGACGTGGACTCTCCGTGCGGCGGAGTATGGGATACCGATCATTGCGGCGAACCTGATTGGAACCGATCAGGGTGTGGTGTTCAGCGGTGGCAGTTGCATCATCGACCGCGACGCGATTGTGGTCGCTTCGAACGATTACGACCGCGGTCTTGTGTCGGCGGACCTGGAGTTTGATTCAACCCCGGCACCGGCAAATGCTGTCGTGGGGGAGCCCGACATTCGCGTCCACCGTCTCGCCGTGACAGATTCAGGGGTTGAGCCGAACGCCGTCACCATCAGCGTTTGGTCGGGCGACCCGACGTCTATCGAACCTGCACCGAGCTTCTCAGATGACACCCCTCGCTTACTTGTCCTTCCAACGACGGTCAAAGCCCGCGACACGTGGATCAACGACACGCGAGCCTACGCCTCATCACACAACTCACTGGTGGTTCAGGGACGGCGACTAAACGAGGAAGGTGCGACGGAGATTCTCATCGCGACTCCCCATTCCGAATACTTTTGTTTCCCTGCGTCGGAAAGCCTTCCGACCGCCGCACTTCTCACTTTTGCAGGAGTTCAGATTGGGGTTATGCCGAATTCAGGTTTCGCGACCCATTCTGTTTCGCGGGCACTGTCGATTCTCGGCGCTTCGGTCATTCTCGGGCAGGGTCGTCACGCGCTTCGACCACCTCGAGGATTCACCGGAACCAGCGCCCCTTTTCTTGGCGGATTGGGCCAAGCAGACACTACTTTTGGGCATCCGATTCGGTTCCGTGCTGGCGACGCGAATGTGTGGGCGGGATTCTGTTCTGAGACCGAATCGGTCCCATCAGGGATTTTCAGTCCAGATCACGTTTCGTGGCCGAGGCACGAAAGTCTTGGGGTGCCGGGGCGCTGGGTGACACAAACCTGTTCACTTGAGGTCGTGGATTCGTGGGGAATGCATGCCATCACGAAACCACTTCTCTCGTCACGTAATCTCGCGCTGTACGATGACTCGCCCCAGGTCGAGCTTCTTCCTAGCGCTTGGACGATTTAGGCGCCGGAAGGACACACTGGAACTCACACGGAGCGAGCAAACATCGCTTGAAGCCGTCGAAGCTTCAGATGCTAACCTTTTATCGTTCCTCGCATTTAATGCTTTTCGCCGTTGTTGTGGAGGCTTGGCCAAGGCTGGAACGACGAACACGACCCTCGACTTTTAGGAAAACTCGGCGATGAAGGAATTTTTCCGCAAACACATCTTTTTCGTGGTGAGTTTGTTCGTCGTTAACTCATGTTTCGTGGCTTTGCTTGTTTACGAGCGGAGTTTCGGAGGCGATTTTTGGCTTCACCTTTGGCTCATCAAACTTCAAGAACAGAGCTTCACCGAATTTGCTGTACCTGCACTTCTGTCCAGCTTTGATCCTGCGGGGACATTGAGTACGGCGCCGTTGTTCACCGGAGGTTTTGCGTATTCCGTGGCGGGGCTCGTTGATGCACTCGGAGCATCAACATATGCGGCCGCGATAACTTTTGCCCTGATCGCCTTCAACGCAGCCTTTATCTCGTCGTATGCGCTGCTCGACACTTTTCGGTTGACGAACTTTGTGAAAACAGCTCTCGCCTATATGCCACTTGCCTTCGCTTTTCCAATCGGAGACGGATTTGGCCGAGGGGGACTCAGCAGCATGATTGCCGGACTCTTCGGCATAGCAGCGGTGTGCTTGTTGACGAAAATCATGGTGTCCAAGGCAATCAAACCGCGGGTTCTTGTGTTGTGCGTTGTTGCGATTGTGTTTGCAACGAGCACGCATCTGCCCAGTGCGATTATCTTCGGCGTATTCAGCATCCCGATGGTCATCATTGCTGGACTGTTCTGGAAAGAACGCGTCACGAAGAAGGGAGTTCTTCTCGCCGGCGCGACGACGATCTCTGGATTCCTGATGTCGTCGATTTATCTTGTTCCGACGCTTACGTGGGCACTCCAAGCATCGAATCAGGCAACACAGGTGGAGCCTTTTCAACTTGGCGCAAGTCAGTACTACGCAGACCCGTTCTATCAATGGAACTTGTTGCGACTTGTTCCGCCAGGACACGTCCAGTTTTGGACCGATCAAACCTCAGATGGCAGCGCGACTACTTTGATCACAACGCTTCCAACCCTGTTATACCTCGTCGCAATTGCAGGGTTGTTTGTTGCGATTCAACAGAAAAAGTTTCGGCTCTACCTCGGCGCATTGGTGCCGCTAACGCTAACGACGGTCTTGTTGATTGTTCCTGAGATGTGGACCGTATTTCCCTATCCGCTGCGCTCACTTCAATACAGTTTCAGGGTTTCGTACGCAATCATTCCGTGGCTGATGATTTGTGTGGCGCTCGTGGTTGAGTCAACTCAGGGCCGAAAATTGAGAGCCAGTATCAGCGCGTGGGTGGTGGGTTCGATTGTTGTGTGCACCGCACAGAGCTTCGTTCAGCTTGCAACGACCAACAACTTGTCGATTCTTCCCACTGGCGACCAATTGAATCGATTTGTCAGAGATGTTCCGCCTAGCGAAATGTTGACAGCGAGTTCGCCGGAGTTCTTTTGGTATGCGTCGAGTGAACAAAAAGCAGTCGACAATCTGAATGCGAACATGGATGTCACGGGCTGCACCTATTTCGATTCAGGCGAAAAATGGCCGTCGTTCCCTGCAGTGAGAAGCGTCTCCATTCCAAAAGACTTTAGGTGCGCATACTTCTCGATGAATTTGCCCGTCTCGTGGCTAAACATCGACAACGCCACTGTTCTTGGCCGAGATCCCAATAACTTCAACCTGATAGTCAAACAGGTCAACAAAAAATCACCGACCGTGATTTCCCTCAACCTGGTGAATCCTATGAGTGTGTCAGTCTTCTTCAGCGCCATCGGGATAGTGCTTTTGGGATTGATTACGTTCCCACGAAAGAGGAATGCCCCGAAGAGGGCCAAAGACTCGATCGGATCGTCGACTTAGACGACGGGACCTGTCCACTTTTCGCCTGGTCCTGCGCCGAGTTCGTCGGGAATCACCGATGCTTCGCGGAACGCGAGTTGCAACGAGCGGAGACCGTCGCGCAGCGGGCGGGCGTGGTGATCGCCCAATTCGGGGGCAGCAGCCGTCATGAAACCGGCGAGGGTGTTGATGAGCATTCGCGCTTCGGCGAGATCCGGCTCGACGTCCTCGGCCAGTCCGACCTTGACCGCGGCGGCGCTCATGAGGTGGACGGCGACCCCCTGAATCACCTCGACCGCGGGTACTTCGGCGATGTCGAGAGCGGCGTCGTGGTCGGCGTTGGGGGAGTCAGACATGGTGGCCTTTCGGGGCGGGATGCGCGAACGCGCGGTTACTGCTATTCTGATGGAGGTTTCGGGGTAACCCGAACAAGGAAGTGGAGAAATCCCACCTGACAATCGTAAGAGGGTTTTCGGGTCGTTGTACTCCGCCGGGCAACCGGCAGCGAAAGGGTGCGTCCCCGCGAGGGGTTTGGGTTTCTGTGTTTTCTTGGGGCGTTGTCCGCCGCCACCGGGTCACCGGTCGCACGCAGCACCAAAGGAGACACACATCACAGATCCGCGAATTAATGAGCGCATCCGCGTTCCCGAGGTTCGACTTATCGGACCCCTCGGTGAACAGGTTGGCGTCGTCACGCTCGAGGTCGCACAGCGCATTGCGCGCGAAGCAGACCTTGATCTTGTCGAAGTAGCTCCGGAAGCGAAACCGCCCGTTGTCAAAGTTATGGACTTCGGGAAGTTCAAATACGAAGCCGCTCAGAAAGCGAAGGAGGCACGTCGAAACCAGGTACAGACCGTTCTCAAAGAAGTTCGGTTCCGCCTGAAAATCGACACCCACGACTACGAAACCAAACTCAAGCATGCCCAGACGTTCCTCAAGGGGGGCGACAAGGTCAAGGCCATGATCCAGTTCCGCGGTCGTGAACAATCCCGCCCCGAGGCGGGAGTGCGACTCCTTCACAAGTTCGCAGAAGCCGTTGCCGAATTCGGAACCGTGGAACACGCTCCGACCGTTGATGGCCGAAACATGACGATGGTTATCGCCCCACTGAAAAACAAGTCCGACGCGAAAGCGGAGTCTGCCAAGGCACAGCCCAAGGCAACGGAAGCGGCACCCGCCGCCCCCGAGACCCCGACCGAAGCGGAATAGCGAAAGAGAAGAACATGCCGAAGCAGAAGACCCACTCGGGTACGAAGAAGCGCTTCAAGATCACCGGCACCGGCAAGATCAAGAAGCAGGGTGCGGGAATGCGCCACAACCTCGAGGTCAAGTCGAGCAGCGTCAAGCGCAGCCTCAACAAGGACCGAGTCCTCGCCCCCGCCGACCAGAAGGTCATCAAGAAGCTTCTCGGCAAGTAGCCCGAGACCGAATTTAAGGAACTGACATGGCACGTGTAAAAAATGCTGTCAACGCGGCAAAGAAGCGCCGCACAATACTCGAGCGCGCCGAGGGATACCGCGGACAGCGTTCGCGCCTTTATCGCAAGGCCAAGGAACAGGTCGTTCACTCGCTGAACTACGCCTACCGCGACCGTCGCGCGAAGAAGGGTGAATTCCGACGCCTCTGGATCCAGCGCATCAACGCGGCTGCACGCCTCAACGGCATCACCTACAACCGACTCATCCAGGGGCTCGCACTCGCGGGCATCGAGGTTGACCGTCGCATGCTCGCCGACATGGCCGTCAACGACGCCGCCACGTTCGCAACCATTGCGAAGGCCGCCAAGGCTGCTCTGCCCAAGGACACGTCGGCACCCAAGGCGTAATTCACGCCTCGATTAATCAGGAAGCCCTCGTCGAAAGACGAGGGCTTCCTGATTATTGGCCTGCGTTATTCGGCGGATTGCAATTCACCGAGATCGTCGAAGATTGCCTGGTTGTAGGCGAATGCCGCTTTAACCTCGTCGACCAATAGTTGTCGTTCGGATTCAATAAGGGGGATCTCATCGAGTGTTGTGCGGTAGGCCTCTTTGTAGTGAACCAGATTTTCAATTTCCGAAAAATTGCAAAAGGAGAGTTGATTTTTCTCTAGTCGGTAGTGTCGCCCTACGAGCGCCCCGATTGCTTGTCCGCCAGATAGATCACCCAAATAGCGGGTGTAATGGTGTGCAATCATTCGAATGTCGTCTCGCCCACTGATTGACCTTAGATAAGTTGAATAATCGCGAGCCGCACGTGCCACCAAGGACTCACCACCGTCTGATACTCCGAGAGCTGCTAAATCGTGGTCGATTGAATTGACGCGGTTGAGGCGGGTGTCCCATAACGAAATGGTCCCGGGGCGCGCGTCCCCACGAAGAATTGTGGTCTCGATTGCCTGGTATACAGGACGCAGGTTTGCCAAATAGGCGATATATGCGGCGGTGTCTAGTTCGCCAGCCATCAGCCGCGTGATGAATGGTCGCGATTCGGCCGAAGAATGTTCGCCTCGGCTCGATTCACGGAGCAATTGCGAAAGTGGGGTCATCTCAGTCTTTCTGGTTAGGTAAGGCTTACCTTACTAATTGGTCAATTTTCTGTCAATTGTGTTGGGTAGCATCAATTGGTGATCACAAATACCGCCGACCCTCAGGTCAAGGCCATCGCCCGACTCGGACAACGGTCGAGGCGTGAGGACGCGGGAGTGTTCATCGTCGAAGGCCCCCAGGCAGTTCGTGAACTTCTGACATTCGCCCCCGATTCCGTGGTCGACGTGTTCTACACGGCTGCGTTCGCGGCAAAACACGGCGGCATCCTGCAATTGGCCGAGCGATCCCCGGCAACGGTGGACGAGGTCTCCGAAAAGGTCCTCGACGTGATGGCCGACACCATGACCCCTCAGGGTGTCATCGCGGTTGCGCAGTTGCTCGAGCACTCACTTGACGACCTGGACGACATTCGCCTTGTCGCGATTTGCGACGAGATTCGCGACCCCGGTAATGCAGGCACCGTCATTCGGGCGGCCGATGCCGCTGGTGCGGACGCCGTCATCCTGACGGGTGCGTCCGTCGACCTTCACAACCCCAAACTCGTGCGTTCGAGTACGGGCTCGATTTTTCACCTGCCCATCATCGAGCACGACGACCTCGCCGATGTCGTCGAATGGCTTCAAAGCAGGGGAGTGACGGTACTTGCCGCCGCCGCGGATGGTGAGTCGATTCCGGACGTTCAGGCAACTCTTGCTGTGCCAACAGCCTGGTTGTTCGGGAATGAGGCTCACGGTCTCGATGACAACGCACGTGCACTGGCCGATCGGGTCGTTTCGGTGCCGATTTACGGCAAGGCGGAGTCACTGAACCTCGCCACTGCGGCGAGTGTGTGCCTCTACGCATCGGCGTTCGCCCAGAGCAAGGGCTGACACGCTCTCGTCTAGGATTGGGGAGTGTCGAGCATCTCTCCCCAGCAACTAGCAGACGTCGTCGCCGAGGCGATTAGCGCGATCGATGGCGCGAACACCGGTGAAGAGCTCAAACTGGTTCGCACCCAGTTCGTCGCGGACGGTTCACCGATTTCCGTCATTAACTCGACCCTGCGCGATGTTCCCTCGGACGAGAAGGCGGAAGCGGGAAAGCTTGTCGGACAGGCCCGCGGAGAGATCAACCAGGCGTTTGCCGCTCGTGAAGCCGGCATTCTCCAGGCCGAAGAACACGCTCGCCTGATGACCGAATCAGTCGACGTCACCGCCGTTGCCTCGCGTCGCCGTGTCGGGGCTCGCCATCCGCTCAACCTGCTCATGGAAGAGATGTCGAACATCTTCGTGGGAATGGGCTGGGAGATTGCCGAAGGCCCTGAACTCGAAAACGAGTGGTTCAACTTTGACGCCCTCAACTTTGACGAGGACCACCCCGCCCGTGCCATGCAAGACACGTTCTTTGTCGAGCCCGTTGAGCGCCACCTCGTGCTGCGCACGCACACCTCACCCGTGCAGATTCGATCGCTGTTGACGCGCGAGCTTCCCGTTTATGTGGTTGCACCCGGTCGCGTGTATCGCACCGACGAACTCGACGCCACCCACACACCCGTCTTTCACCAGATGGAGGGCATCGCCATCGACAAGGGTCTCACGATGGCACACCTCAAGGGGACACTCGAACACCTCGCTCGCGCGATGTTCGGTGACGGCGCCAAGATTCGCTTGCGCCCCAACTACTTCCCGTTCACCGAGCCCTCGGCCGAACTCGACATCTGGCACCCGACCTTCCGCGGTGGCGCTCGCTGGATCGAGTGGGGTGGGTGCGGAATGGTCAACCCCAATGTCCTTCGCGCGGCGGGCATCGATCCCGAGGAATATCAGGGATTCGCGTTCGGAATGGGCATCGAACGCACGTTGATGTTCCGCAACGACGTCGCCGACATGCACGACATGGTCGAGGGCGACGTGCGGTTCTCGCAGCAGTTCGGGATGGTGATCTAAGTGCGAATCCCCGCCAGCCAGCTGCGCGAATGGGTCGGGCTTCCCGCCGACGCAACACCCGAACATCTTCACGAAGCGCTCGTGTCCGTCGGATTCGAGGAAGAGGACGTTCACCCCAACGAGATTTCCGGTCCGATCGTCGTCGGCGAGGTCCTCGAGTTCACGCCCGAGCCCCAAGACAACGGCAAGACCATTAATTGGTGTCAGGTTCGCGTCGCGACCTCGGGCGAC
>Ga0315905_10000960_pt1 | contig 31375 bp, 27 predicted proteins | sample LakEriMetagenome_5_FD_203522 | JGI IMG/M metagenome (GOLD analysis project Ga0315905, IMG submission 203522) | Freshwater fungal communities from buoy surface, Lake Erie, Ohio, United States - Buoy 4 MA121 | ecosystem: Environmental > Aquatic > Freshwater > Lake | place: USA: Lake Erie, Ohio... | reverse complement strand
CAGTACAAATTGACTTGAATGATATTACAAAAAAGCCGACAGAAACAAACGTAACCATGTTTTTATACGAGGCCGGTACAAAAAATTTAAAATATACTTTTGTTCACACAATTAATAGATATGGTAATCCAGATACGCTTGTTATTAGTCCTGATTTCAAATATGATTTAGTTATTAATACAATTCCTTTAGTTGAAAAGAAAGACATTTCAATACAGAAACACACACACAATACAATAAAAGTTGATTGTCCTCAAGGATTTATAAAGGTTCAGTGTCCAACTTGTTCAAATGGTCTAAAGGATATCCCCGTAAGAGTTATGCAAGAAAATGTAATTCCAACATTGAATGTCCAAAATTTAAATTCAACCGTGAAATATATTGTTGGGAATTATGATATCGAATTATTAACACTGCCAAGATCAACCCAAAAAGTTAAAGTGCAACAAAGTAAAATAGAAACGATAACAATCATAGCACCAGGCACTTTTGATTATACATTTGGAGCTGAGTACATTGCCCAAGTATTTTTAGTGAAACCAGATGGTAATTCAGAATGGGTGCTAAACATTGATGACAAATCAAAAAAAGGACAATGGCAATTGCAGCCAGGTTCGTATAAGTTGGTATATCGAATGAAAAATCAAAAATCGAGCACTTACACTGGTGAAAAAGTATTTAAAATTGATTCAAATAGAACAACAACCTTTAATTTATAAGATATGATTGAATTTGAGATTCTGGGAAATAAAGACACAAGATCTGGTTTCGGCGAAGGATTAGCTGAATTAGGCAGAACAAATCCTGATGTTGTTGCATTATGCGCCGATTTGACGGGTTCTTTAAAAATGGATGCATTTCAAAAAGAAAATCCTGATCGGTTTTTTCAAGTGGGAATCGCTGAGGCCAATATGATTGGTTTGGCTGCCGGAATGACCATTGGTGGGAAAATTCCATATACCGGAACTTTTGCCAATTTTTCTACTGGTAGAGTTTATGATCAAATAAGACAATCTGTTGCTTATTCTCAAAAAAACGTGAAGATTTGTGCATCGCACGCAGGATTAACACTGGGAGAAGATGGTGCAACACATCAAATTTTGGAGGATATTGGAATGATGCGAATGTTACCAAACATGACTGTAATTGTCCCGGCTGATTTCAACCAAACCAAACAAGCAACTATTGCAATTTCTAAACATGAAGGTCCTGTTTACCTGAGATTCGGTCGCCCAGTAATGCCGATTTTTGTAAAACCTGACGCATCTTTTACTATTGGTAAAGCGGATGTTTTAACCGAAGGTACTGATGTTACAATTATCGCGTGCGGTCATTTAGTATGGAAGTCAATTGAAGCATTGAAAACACTTTCCGAGAAAGGCATTTCAGTCGAATTGATTAACATGCATACGATTAAACCCCTTGATGAAGAGGCAATATTAAAATCTGTTACAAAAACAAAATGTGTAGTAACAGCAGAGGAACACATGATGAACGGAGGTCTTGGAGAGGCGGTTGCTCAGGTGCTTTCTCGCAAACTGCCTGTTCCACAAGAGTTTGTTGCTGTGAATGATTCATTTGGAGAGAGCGGAGCCCCAATGGAACTCATGACCAAATATGGAATAGATACAATAAACATTGTTGAAGCTGTAGAAAAAGTGATAGCACGAAAAAGTTAATTCATGAATCCGAAGGATGTTTTTCTTTCAAATCAAGGCCAAACAAGTCCTTTTCCTTTCTTAATTGAGGTTGAATCGGCGGAAGGGATTTATATTTATGATAAATCAGGAAAACGATACACGGATTTAATTTCTGGGGTTGCCGTTAACAATATTGGTCATAGACACCCAAAAGTGGTTGAGGCCATAAAAAATCAGGTTTATAAGCATTTGCATGTGATGGTATATGGAGAATTTGTTCAGGATTCTCAAGTTGACTTGGCAAATAAATTGAAAGCTATTTTACCAGAATCATTGAATTGTGTTTATGCCGTTAATTCAGGCACTGAAGCTAATGAAGCGGCCATTAAATTAACCAGGCGAGTAACCGGAAGAATGGAAATTGTTTCTTTTCGGGGTTCTTATCACGGAAGCACAAATGGTTCACTTAGCATATCTGGAAATGAAGTTAAAAAGAAAGCTTTCCGTCCATTGATGCCTGAGGTCCGCTTTATTCACCTCAATAATTTTGAAGAATTAAACCAGATTTCGGAAAAAACCGCAGGTGTTATTTTAGAAACTATACAGGGAGATGCCGGAGTTCGAATTCCAAAAGATGACTATTTAGATGCACTAAGAAAACGATGTAATGAGGTTGGGGCGCTATTGATTTTTGATGAAATTCAATGTGGAATGGGACGAACAGGAAAACTCTTTGCATTTGAGCATTTTAACGTTATTCCAGATATATTAACGCTAGGCAAGGCCTTGGGAGGAGGAATGCCAATTGGCGCTTTGGTTTCTTCAACGGATAACTTATCAATGTTTACACATAATCCAATGCTCGGCCATATAACAACCTTTGGTGGCCACCCGGTTGTTTGTGCTGCAGCAGCGGCAACATTAAATGTTCTCCAAAGCGAAATCAATTGGTTTCAAGTTGAAAAAATTGGATCCTACATCGAAAAGGAACTAGGTTCATTACCTCAAATAAAAGAAGTACGACGAAAGGGGTTGATGTTCGCTTTTGATATGGAATCTGCAGAAATCGTCAATAAAGTTGTTGAAGCATGTCTTGACAAAGGAATAATCACTTTTTGGTTTCTTTCACATCCGTATAGTTTTAGACTTTCTCCCCCATTAACAATTACAATGGAAGAAACTAGTCAATCAGTTAGTATCATTAAGGAAATCATTCAAAAAATAAAATAACTCACTAAAAAAGAGCTTTTTATTTTTGAATTCATATTAATCGATTTAATTAAATTAAATTAACTTATAATTAATGTTGTATCTTATTAAACTTTCACTAACTTTGCAAAAATTTTTGAAAAACGTTAGTTGAAAACAGTCAAAATGAGCATTATCAAGTACTTCGCACTTACATTTTTTCTTTTCATTGTTACCTCAATTTCTTTAGCGTCAAGTAGCAATACATCTACGGAAAAAGAATTCAATGTTGGTGAAATGATTATGCATCACATTAAAGATGCACATGAATGGCATTTGTGGGGCCCGGAACACGGTGGCACTTCGATTTATTTGCCGGTTATTTTGATTGATGGAGACTTGAAAGTGTTTTCATCTGAGAATTTTTATCGCGGAGCACACACTGAAGCTATTGACCATAAAACTCATGAAACTGTTGCTTATCTAAAAGGTACTGGCAAGGCTGCAGGTTATGCGCTTTATCATGAAAAAATTTATAAATTAGAAAACGAGGCATTAGCATTTGAAGATGGACATGTTCATGGTAATGTTAAACCGTTAGATTTTTCAATTACTAAAAATGTATTATCTCTCTTTTTTGGTGCTGCAATCATTTTGACTATAATGCTTACTGTTGCAAGATTTTACAAGAAAAATGGTGCTGTTTCTCCAAAAGGATTGGCTAAATTCATGGAACCAATTATTGTAATGGTAAGAGATGACATTGCTAAAGCGAATATTGACAAACATAAGTACCACAAATACGTTCCTTATTTAACTACCATTTTCTTTTTTATTTGGTTTAATAATTTATTGGGCTTAGTTCCAATTATTCCAGGGGGTGCGAACTTGACGGGAAATATCACTGTTACTCTTTTCTTAGCAATTTGTACTTTATTGATCACCGTATTTTCAGCTAATAAGAATTATTGGTCACATATATTTGCAACTCCTGGAGTGCCAAAATTGTTGTTGCCAATTATGATTCCAATTGAAATCGTAGGGATTTTTACAAAGCCATTCGCTTTAATGATTCGTTTGTTTGCAAATATTACAGCAGGACATATTATTGTACTTGCTTTGATATCTATTATTTTTATTAATAAAAATGCGGCGTGGGGAGCTCTTTCAGTTCCTATGGCATTATTTATTTCAGTTTTAGAGTTGTTGGTTGCTTTTCTTCAAGCATATTTATTTGCCATGTTGTCTGCCTTATTTATAGGGGCCGCTGTTGAAGAAGCGCATCATTAATTAGTAATTTTTTAATTTATATAATATGTTTGGAAGTATAGCAGCAATTGGAGCAGGAGTAGCAGTATTAGGAGCAGGAATTGGCATCGGTCAAATCGGTGGCAAGGCAGTTGAGGGTATTGCAAGAAATCCTGAAGCTTCAGGAAAAATTCAAACAGCTATGATTATCGCAGCGGCGTTGATCGAAGGTGTTGCTCTTTTCGGAGTAGTAGTTGGTCTACTAGGTCTTGAAACAGGAGTTAAGTAATTAATATCAGTCCTTAACGGTTGGTTAGGGACTGGTTTTTTTAAACTTTAAAAAATTAAAAAATGGATTTAATATTACCTGATTTTGGTTTGTTGTTTTGGACAGGATTAGTATTTTGCTGTCTATTGTTTATTCTAACTAAATTTGTTTGGAAACCAATTCTTGGTGCTGTTAATGCACGTGAGCAAAAAATCGCTGAAGCATTGGAGCTTGCTGAAAAGACTAAAGTAGAGATGCAAACATTGAAGTCTGAGAATGAAGCATTACTGAAAGAAGCACGTGCTCAGCGTGATTCAATGTTGAAAGACGCTAAAACTTCTGCAGATAAAATGATTGAAGAAGCAAAAGAGAAAGCAAAAGCTGAAGCTCAAAAGATTGTTACTGCTGCAAAAGAATCAATTACAAATGAAAAGCTACAAGCAATGAATGAGCTAAAGACTCATGTTGCTGGACTTTCCTTAGAAATTGCTGAAAAAATCATTAAAGCTGAATTATCTTCTGACGATAAACAAAAAGCATTGGCTGAAAAAATGGCTGATGATATTAACATGAACTAAATAGGAATGAAAGGGACTAAATCAGCAATACGATATGCCAAAGCACTTTTGGAGCTTGCCATTGAGCAAAATAAAGTTGATATGGTTTTAAAGGATATGGAGTTCTTTGTGAATTCCGGAAATGATAATTACGATTTACTTGTTTTCTTGAAATCGCCAGTGATTAAAACTGACAAGAAACTAAATGTACTGAATGAATTATACAGCCACTTTGATATTTTATCTAAATCATTTATACAACTGATTACAAAAAATAGAAGAGAAGCTATTTTACCGGTAATTGCCTCATCTTTCATTGATTTAGTGAAAAGTCACAAGAATATTATTCCGGTTACACTTATTTCAGCTGCGGAACTTTCAAAGGCAAGTAAAGATAAGATTCTTTCTAAAGTAAAGGTTTCTGGAACCATTGAATTAACAGAAGAAATTGACCCCACTTTAATTGGTGGTTTCATTGTACGCATTGGCGACATTCAAGTGGATGCATCTGTAAACAGCCAATTGAAAAAATTAAAAATAGATTTGATAACTAATAATTAATAGAAAATAATATATCATGGCAGATATCAAACCAGCAGAAGTTTCTGCAATCTTACGTGAGCAATTATCTGGTTTCAGAAGTGAAGCAGAATTGCAAGAAGTTGGTACCGTTCTTCAAATTGGAGATGGAATCGCACGTGTTTACGGTCTTACTGGAGTTCAATATGGTGAATTGGTGGAATTGGAAGGTGGAATTCGTGGAATCGCTTTGAACTTAGAGGAAGATAATGTAGGGGTTGTAGTTCTAGGTCGTGCTTCTGAAGTAAAAGAAGGAGATACGGTAAAACGTTTAGGAAGAATTGCTTCCGTTAATGTTGGAGATGGAATGGTAGGTCGTGTAGTTGATACATTGGGTCAACCAATTGATGGAAAAGGACCAATTGCTGGTGATTTATATGAAATGCCAATTGAAAGAAAGGCACCAGGAGTTATTTTCCGTCAACCGGTAAATGAACCACTTCAAACGGGAATAAAAGCAATTGATGCGATGATTCCAATCGGTAGAGGGCAGCGTGAGTTGATCATTGGTGACCGTCAAACTGGTAAAACTACGGTTGCTATCGATACAATTATAAATCAAAAAGAGTTTTTTGATAGAGGAGAGCCTGTTTTCTGTATTTATGTGGCAATTGGTCAAAAAGGATCAACTGTTGCGGGTATTGTAAAGAAATTTGAAGATGCTGGTGCGATGGCATATACAGTTGTTGTTGCAGCTAATGCATCTGATCCAGCGCCAATGCAGTTTTACGCTCCAATGACTGGTGCTGCGATTGGGGAATATTTTAGAGATTCAGGAAAACCAGCACTAATTGTTTATGATGATTTATCAAAACAAGCTGCGGCATACCGAGAGGTTTCATTGTTATTACGTCGTCCTCCAGGTCGTGAAGCGTATCCTGGGGATGTATTCTACCTTCACTCTCGCTTATTAGAAAGAGCGGCTAAAGTTATTGCTGATGATTCAATTGCGAGTCAAATGAACGACTTACCTGAATCAATGAAGTCAAGAGTGAAAGGTGGTGGTTCATTAACAGCATTGCCAATTATTGAAACGCAAGCAGGTGACGTTTCTGCCTATATTCCTACAAACGTAATTTCAATTACTGATGGTCAGATATTCTTAGAGTCAGATTTATTTAACTCAGGAATTCGTCCGGCAATCAACGTGGGTATTTCTGTATCTCGTGTTGGTGGATCGGCACAAATTAAATCAATGAAAAAAGTTGCTGGAACATTGAAATTAGATCAGGCTCAGTATAGAGAATTAGAAGCATTCTCTAAGTTTGGTTCTGACCTAGATGCAGCAACAAAATCAGTTTTGGATAAAGGAGCACGTAATGTTGAAATACTTAAGCAAAGAGAAGGAGATCCATATCCAGTAGAAAAACAAATTGCGATTATTTATGTTGGAACAAAAGGTTTAATGCAACGCGTTCCAATTAGTAAAGTAAAAGAATTTGAGAAAGAATATTTGACTGTTTTAGAAGCGCAACATGCGAGTGTACTTGCTGATCTTAAAGCGGGAAAATTTACAGATGAAATTACAGATATATTGGGAAAAGTAGCAAGAGAAATTGCTGACAGATATTAAGAGTCTTTAAACGAAAGATATGCCTAACTTAAAGGAAATACGAAATCGGATAACATCAGTTGGTTCAACTATGCAGATTACCTCAGCCATGAAAATGGTGTCTGCAGCCAAGTTGAAACGAGCTCAAGATGCAATTACCCAAATGCGTCCGTATTCAGTGAAGTTGCAAGAAATTTTAGGAAATTTAAGTGCTACGTTGGATATGTCTGAAAATGCGTATTCTGAAGTTAGAACAACAAATAAGACCTTAGTTATTGGCATCACTTCAAATAGAGGGCTTTGTGGAGGTTTTAACAATAACGTTATCAAACAAGTTAATGCCTTAATTACGCAAGATTCTTCAATCAAGGTATTGTGTCTTGGGAAAAAAATCAAAGACGTCATTAAGAAAACTCCCAACTATTACATTAACGACACTATTCAACCTGTTGAAGACATTTATGCTAATTTAGCCTTTGAAAATGTTGCATTGATTGGTAATTCAATTATGGAGAGCTTCGTGAAAAAGGAATTTGATAAGGTGATAATAATTAATAACCGTTTTGTGAATGCAGCAACTCAAGTTGTAGAAGCCGCACAATTACTTCCTATTGTACCTAAAGTGACAGAAGGTAGTTCAACAGGTGATTATATTTTTGAACCGTCAAAAACAGAAATAGTTGATGATTTAATTCCAAAAAGCTTGAAGATTCAATTATTTAAGTCAATTTTGGATTCATACGCAGCAGAGCATGGGGCGCGAATGACGGCGATGCACAAAGCCACAGATAATGCGAAGGAATTGCAGAAAGGCCTTAAATTAAGCTATAACAAAGCACGTCAGGCCGCTATTACAAATGAAATTTTAGAAATTGTTGGTGGAGCAGAGGCGTTGAACGCATAAATTGTGTAACTTGCAATAATTATGGAATCTACAATCAAAGTTTTAATCGTTGATGATCACAAACTTATTAGCGAAGCTTGGACTTCTTTATTAAAAGATGCTCCAAATATTTGGGTGGTTGGAACAGCGGACAATGCAGAGGATGCTTTTTCTATGACGCATGCCCACAAGCCAGATATTGTTTTAATGGACATAAATTTAGGTGCAGGAAGTGGTTTTGATGCAACGGTTAAGATTAACGATAGCATGCCAAAAACTCGTGTGATTGGTCTTTCACTGCATGATGACATCACTTATGTTAAAAAATTCCTTTCGATTGGTGCAAAGGGTTATTTAACAAAAAACACTTCTAAATCAGAATTGATTGAAGCAATTCATTCTGTTTACAATGGCACTATTTATATTGGTTCGGATATTAAAGATCGCTATTTTACTTCTTTGTTAAACGTTGATTCATCTGAATCTAAAAAAGAGTTGACGATGAAAGAAATTGAGATCGTTAAATTAATTTCTAAAGGATTGACATCAAAGGAGATTGCAGACAAGCTTTTTATTTCTCATAGAACAGTTGAAACACATCGCCACAACATCTTGAAAAAACTTGACATGCCAAATGCCGCTCAATTAAGTAGTTGGGCTAAAGACAAAGGCTACGTATAACCGTAAAGTTTTCAACAACGATTATTTTTTGAAAGTATTTCTTTATATTTAGATTTCTAATTATTGAAATCATGCTTGAATTAGCAAAAAAAATACTTCAAAAAGTTTCATTTGATCCGAAACTCTTTCGTAAGGAATTGATAAAATCCTTAAAATGGATTCACGATGGTGATGAATTAAAACGATATAAAGAATGGTGTCAACAAGAGTTTGGCACGAAGTACCCTATTATTTTACAAGAGGTTTTTGTAGGCTAAAATCTGTTTAAAAAGTGAGTTTTTATTTACTACTTTCCTTATTTTTGTTTTCAAACACACTGATTGTTTTTACACAAGATAAAAACGACCTTATTTTCAAAGAAATTGAAGGGGATGAATTACAAGAAGATTTAACTCAAATTCGAAGAACAATTTTGCAATCGCATCCAAATCCCTTTGTTTATGTAGGAAAGGAGGCGTGGGACTCAACTTATTTAGATCTAATGCAATATTTTGAAGAGTCAAGAACTCTTTTTGATTTTGCTTACAGAACATCGGATTGGTTAAGTCAATTAAAAGACTCCCATGTTGGATTAAGCTTAATGGATTTATTGTATAATAAGCGAGGTGAAAATTCTTGGTTGCACTTCAAATTGGCGCGTATTGACAACAAATTTTACGCAGAATTTTTTACAAAAAATAGCATTCCGTTTGGAAATGAAATAATTGAAGTAAACTCAATAACAATTGATACCCTGTTTAAACAATCCTTGATTTTTTCACTACAAGAGGGCAATTCAATCGAAGCAAGGGAGCAATATGCTACAGAACAAATTCATATTTTATATAATTTACTATTCGCTACCTCTAAAAATGTTACTAAAATTCCGGTGAAACACGTTAACCCAAAGGGCGATACTTTGCACACTTTTGTTGAAACGATTAATTTAAATGGCTCTAGAAAAGCCATAAATCATTTTTTTAATACTCCAACCAAAGAAGTTGAACACAGAGTAGATTCATTGAATAAAATGGCGGTATTAAAAATAAATAGCTTTTATCCTGCCAATCAAAAGAAATATTATCAGGCAATTGATCATTTTTTTGATACTATCTCCAACTTAAAAATTACAAAATTACTTATTGATATAAGGTCTAACAGCGGTGGTTATTTTAGTTCTGTCAATTATTTATTTAATTATCTAGACACATCACAAGTGCCTCGAATGAAAAATTTTATTGCAAAACGAAGCAAATTTGATGCTTTTGGTTCATCCAATAACCTCTTTGTAAAACTAATTTATAAGCTCCAAGAAACATTAATCCCAAGCCAAGAAAATAAAAATAATTATAGGCTATACAATCTCCCTTTTGGTTCTTTAGATACAATAAGAGAAATTCATGTAACCCGAGATAAATTTCTTGATAAAAAATACCTTGGAAAATGTTATTTAGCCATAAATGGAACATCAATTTCAGCAAGTGTTGACTGTGCTTCTTGGTTTAGACAAATAAATCGCGGATTGATTTTAGGAGAGCCCTGCATGGGGCCAATAACTGGTACTTGTGGCAATCCCATTTCATTTGTACTTAAAAACACTGGAGTTGATGTGCTCACTTCTACCATGCGCAGTTATACAAAACCGGATTTTATCATTCAAAAAGAGGCTATAATTCCTGATGTCTTACTTAAAAATACTATCAGTAACTTTAGGCAAAAAATTGATGTCATTTACGAATACATTATAAAAAATGAAAAATAAACTATTATTATCGCTTTTCCTGCTTTCTTCATTGAGTTTTTTCTCACAAACTGTTTGTAATCAAAACGGTAATCTAGCTATATTTTCAAATTATGATGGGGGAATAGTAACCATTGATGTTGATCAAAACATCCCGAATTTAGTAATTGCAATATGCACATATGAACCTGTTCAGGTAACAATTACGGGTGCTTTTGCTGGAAATGTTGTTCAGGTGATTTACGCCGGATTTAATTCTACTCAAAATAACAATAATTGTGGTCAAGGAAATTTTGCAACTAGCATAACAGGAGTTCCATCAACAATAACTTCGATTTTCACAAACCCACCTGTTGGGTATACTCCTACTCATGGAAATGGGGCTGGACCTTGGGGAGGAACAATGATTGGCGCTGCTGGTCAATGTGATACACTTACAAGTACAGGAGGGGTAAATACTCCTGATGAAATCGTTTATTATTTTGAAAATGCCACAAACTCTAATTTATATTTTCATAATACCCAATATGGTTGTTGGCAAAATAGTACGCTTACAATTTCTCAGGGTGGTAACTGTTGTATTGAACCCCCTTCTCCACCTGTTGGATGTAATCTTGTCGCGTCTGTATCTGTTCAACAAAACTCGGTCTGTGAGCCGTGCAATTACAATGGTCCTTCAATTTTAATTAATGAAATAAATATTTACCCAAATATAGGTGATGGGTCTATTTATGGGGCTTCTCCAACAGGGGCCGGCATGGGAGAATGGATTGAATTATTTAATCCAAATTGGTGTGATTCGGTAGATATTTCGGGATACATACTTGGAAGCTATAATTCAACCGCATCTATAAATCCCGGAACCTCAAACGGAATGGCCTTTGTCTTGCCTCCAGGAACAATTGTGCCTCCACTCGGTTTTGTATTAGTTCGGGGACAAAATGCCACTCCTGCTCCTGCGGGAACCATTGATGTAGTTGTAGGAAATTTAAATAATGAAGCGTGCATCGATGGTGGAATTAACAACAGCCGAATTTGGTTTCAAAATTCTGGTTCTTGGTTTGCCTTCTATGATTCGCAGGGCGTCCCTCAAGATGCAATTAGGTGGTCTAATCCAAATGCCGGAGACTTAAATCAAAGCCCATGCATTCCAACGAATAATAGTTTACCTGGAGGCACCACAACGCTAGCATCATTCAATCAAATTTCTGGAATGGGCCTTACAGCTACACTCGGTGCTTCATCACAAGGAATGACCTATCGCAGAATGCCTGACGGTGGAGGATGGTCAAATACCTTGTCCATGGAAAACACATCCTATGGCTCATGTAACGACCCCGCAAATTGCGCAGTGTTTAGTGGAGTTGCTCAATGCAACGGGACGGGAACAGTTAATGTTACATCAGGTCAAGCTCCATTTTCTTATCAGTGGAATGACCCTTTGAATCAAATGACGCAAACAGCTACAAATTTGTGTGAGGGAGACTATCAAGTGGTTGTTACCGATGCAAATAACTGCCAAGAGACCTATAACATTAGTGTTGTTACCAATCCATTTAATTTAACAACCATAATACAACAGCCGGGATGTTTGCAAAATAATGGTTCAATAACAATTGATCCGTATGATCCAATTTATACTTATACGTGGTCGCCAGCTGTATCTACCAGTAATTCAGCCACAAACTTATCCCAAGGAACCTACACGATAACAATTGAGCAAGGATTTTGTAGTTTAGATACTACTATTGTATTACAAAACCCAGTGCCTTTTGAATCGTTTTTTCAAATTCAACAAACAACTTGTGGAGAAAATAACGGTTTAATTATCGTAGATAATACGCCAAATAGTTCCGTATTTACTTACACATGGACTCCTGCCATTTCAACTACAAATAGTGCTACCAATCTTGCTCCAGGAGCTTATCAAGTTAGTATTTCCGACAATACATGTGCCTTTGACACAACTATCACAATACTTCCAAGTGTAGGATTAACGAGTGCTTCAACGATTTATAATTCTACTTGCCAACAAGCAAATGGAGCTATTGATATTGATGTTGCACCTAGTGGAACATACACATTTACTTGGCCAAGTGGTGTTAATTCCTCTATTGATAGCGCTGCAAATTTGAGCGAGGGTTCTTATTTAATTACTTTTACTGATGGAATTTGTACAGGCGATACAACTATTCTTGTTTCATCAACTACACCGCCAACTGATATAAGTGCAAATATTACTGCCACACAATGTAATGAAAACACAGGGATAATAAGTTTGGCTACAACTACCGGAGGGATTTCACCATATACCTATTCCATTGACAATGGCTTGTATTCAACGGGACAAGTCTTTGATAGTCTGGCTCAAGGCTCTTATACCATTTCTGTTTTGGATGCAAATAACTGCTCCTACCAAGAACCCTTTACCGTTCCGGTATTTGCGGGGCCAACTTTAATTCAAGTAAACTTAACAAATCCCAATTGTGGTTTAGATAACGGTGCACTTGTTATCAATGGAACACTGGGGGGAACTAGCCCCTATGAGTATACAGTTAATGGAACGATTATTCAAAACCAGGAACCACTTTTAGAATTAGGTATTGGCGTCTATGATTTGAATGTAATAGATGCTAATGGTTGTGCCTATAATCAATTGGAAAACTTAGTAATGACTGCTGGCGAATCTTCAATTATAATTCCGAATGTCTTAACGGCAAATGATGATCAAACCAATGATGTTTGGAAAGTAATGGCAGTTTGTGTTGAATCGATAGAATGTGTGATTTTAAATCGCTGGGGCAATGAAATTTACCAGTTTACAGATATAAATGGAGGTTGGAATGGAAAAACATCTGATGATACAGAAGCAAAAGATGGAGTTTATTTTTACAAGTTAACGGCAAATTATTTTGGTGGGGGGTCAGAAGTTTTCCACGGTCATATTACTTTAATCAGATAGCGCTTTAATTGGGAACTCGTTATTAATTTTAATAGTATCTAGATTTAAGAAGCGTATTCTGTTTTGTAAATTACAAATCCCTCACTAAACGAATTGAGAGTGCATAGGAATATTTTGCCCCCATCCAACCGGGAACTTTTGAGAAAGATCCAACAAATAAACCATCTTCTCCATAATGAAGGCATGCAACCAACGGATCGAGTTGTTGGTTTTCATGATCGTAAATTAATTCTGAATTGTCGGCCCAATATATGGCATATTTATTCCATGCGTCATATGCCATACCATAAATCTGTTGATTATAAACTACTACATTACAAGATGGCAATCCGTTAAATTTTATGGCGTCATTTCCCTTTTTAGTGCCGCTAGCGCTTGAGAATATCTTGATTCAACTTAAGCAAGAAGCTTGAAGGAAGAAAAGTCCTGTTTGAAGTAGATTTAGTCTTAGATATCAAAATTTCTATCGTTTTTTTCGACAAAAGATATTATCTGAATTTTAAATAATACAGCTACAAAACCGCCAATTGTATTTTCTCCATAATCCTTCCTTGAATTAGATTACGATAATTTTCAGGAGGTTGAATAAAGCCTAAAATATACTAAAGCCTGAATCCCTAGATGGAGTTTGTCTTGTCCTGAAATAGGCGTAAACAAAACCTTTATTTAGACTTTGATAAAAATTAAACCTATAGATTTAAGAATTAATTTTCTCCAATATCAGTTTTACATAATTAATTTCACTTGATATTAACGTTCCCGGATGGTGGGATTTAAACCACGTTATCTGTCGCTTCGCGTAATTTCTAGAATGCTGTTTAATAAGTTCAATGACCGTTTCTTTGGTGATAGTTCCATCAAAAAAATCAAAGAATTCACGGTAACCTACTGTCTGAAGAGATTTCAAATGCTTTAAGTGATACACAGAACGAGCCTCATTTTCCAGCCCTAACTCAAGCATTTGGTCAACGCGTATATTTATTCGTTGGTACAAATCTTCCCGAGGTAAATCAGTAGTATAATAATGAACAGTTTCAAAGTTGGATTTATCACTGCCCGATCGTAGTTCTATCATCGTTTTGCCGGAAAGCCGCATTGCTTCTATTGCTCGGATAACCCGCAGTGGATTTTCCTTGTCTATATGTTGAAAATAGTCAGGATCTTTGTTTTCTAATTCTTCTAAAAAATGAGTTAATCCCCTTGCTTTCCATTCTTCGGCGAGTTCATTTTGCAAGGTTCTATCGTGTGGAATTGCATCCAACCCCTCGCACAATGCTTGAATGAAAAGTCCGGACCCACCTACAACTATCACAAATTCTAAATCCGACAATTCAGTAGTTATTAATGCTCTGGCTTCATTTGCAAATCGAGCTGCCGACACTTCATCTGATAATGAATGTGAATCAATGAAATAGTGTTTTATTCCATCCGTTTCTTCCTCGGTTGGTTTTGCTGTACCAATTGAAATTTCTTTGTAAAATTGACGTGAATCAGCGGATAAAACAACTGAGTTTAACTGTTTTGCAAGTTCTAGTGCAATTTTCGTCTTTCCACTAGCCGTAGGACCTTGAATAACAATAAGTTTTGGCTCTTTTTTCATCATTGAAGCTGCTCCTTCCACTTCATATATTGTTCATATACCGAATTAGCATAATCAGGAGCATGACCACGATAGGCACCACACTGAACTGCATTATCTCGGTAAAAAGCAGGCTTGGAGAGGTTGCGAATCATTATTTCAACATTGTTTTTCCAAACATAAGGATTTAGTTCGTTTTTACCTGCTAATTTCATGGCATCGTCAATGTGGCAATATCCGGCATTGTAGGCGGCAAGTGCATATTTAATTTGATCTTCCCTATTTGGAACACGCGCATAGCGTTTCAAGAGTTCTTTCATCATTTTCATTCCTCCCTCAATCTGTTCTTCGGGACTTGAATCAGGGTAAACACCGTATTGAGGACCGGAAATAGGCATGAATTGCATCATACCATAAGCGCCACCCAGTCCAATAACTCGCGGATTGAATTTACTCTCTTTGTTGGCAATTGCTGCCAATAGAAGCCAATCTTCACCGTATTTTGCAGCGGCTGCTTTAAAAAGCTGATCATAGGGAGATATTTGCCCTTTTTTTATGGATTCATCAATTTCAGGCGCCGATTCTTGTGGTTGAATTTCTACGCCAAAATAACGTGTTGTAAGCTCAGAATATTCTGATGATTTCATAAATGTTTTCAACCAATTATCAAGCGCTTTTTTTAATTGTGGACTAGATTTTCTCATACCAAAAGCAATAGACTGTGTGAATGAAATTACGGTTGCAATATCCAAATTTGGATTTTCCTTGAGAGCAACATTAGCTATATTTTCATCGGCTACTGTTAATGGTATTGAACCATTTGCTACGGCGGAAACATAATCTTCTGCAACCGGATCCCCAGAAATTTCTTTTAAGTAAATTGTATCTCCAATTTCTTGTTGAAGATGAACCAAACGCTGATAATAAGAAGAGTTATTACGCACATAAACCGTCCTGTTTTTTAGCATAGATGGATCGGTAATCAATTGTTTGGTTATTTCCTCCGGCGTCATTTCCTCCCACCCGTGAGGTTTTTGTTGCACCAACACTTGTTTACTTTTCAAATAGGGAATGGAAAAATCATGAATTTTCCTTCTATTTCGTGTTACTGAATAATTACAAGCAATTAGGTCGCCTTCGCCATCATTTAAAAACGCATGAAATTTTCGAGCATCTGAAACTACCTTTACACGCAATTCAACACCAATGTGTTTTGAGAAGCGTTTTAATAACTCGTATTCGAAACCAAGTTCATTCTCTCGATAAATGTAATATGATGTAGATGTGTTTTCCGTTAGCATGGTTAAAACACCTTTCTTTTTAATTTGTGGCAAATCAATTTTGGCAACCGCAATCGATGGCACCGACCTACTCGAACAAGCCAAGAGCAGCAGGGTTGTAATCACAAAAATAAAATTCCTAACTTTAACTATTCTCAAAACAGTGTCGTTTTACGGAAAAAGTTGAAATTAGTTATGAAAAAGTTTTTTTTAGCTTTGTTTATAATTTATAAAATGAAAAAAATACCGCTTTTACTTTGTTTATCATTGTTTGTAACATTGAATTGTTATAGTCAAAATAATTCGTCAATTTGGAGAATTACCAAGGACTCAATAGAACTTTACAATCCCTATTTTAACGATGAATTTGAAGGAAAATCTTTGAATTCAGAAAAATGGTTAGATCGATACCAATGGGGCGGGTTAGATTTCAAAACACGTATGTATGCTGCCCCTGAAATGGTTTATGTTTCAAATGGCATTCTGACTTTGGGAGCAGATACCACGTCAATTTTGTATGGATTTCCTGATTGGATTTTAGATTCGAACGAGATTAAAAAAAATAAGGTTGAGGTAAAAAACAACAAGATTAAACTCGATTATTTAACGTCTGTAGCATTTAGTAAACAAACTTTCAAGTATGGTTATTTTGAATGCAAAGCAAAAGCACCTTCCGGACAAGGATTATGGCCGGCTTTCTGGTTGTTTGGTGGGGAACCCAATGAAGAAATTGACTTTATGGAAATGAAGGGTGAAAAACACAATAAAATGCATGTGGATATTCATTGTCCCAATAAATGTAAATACATTAAAATGAAGGGGCTTCCATTTATTACAAATCGTTGGGGGGGGTGGTTCAAGTTTGATCAAAGACTGGTAGATGAATGGGTGATTTATTCAGGATTGTGGGAGCCGGGAAGGGTTACGTTTTATGTCAATGGAGAAGTGGTTGGCGAATACGAAGGTGATTTTAAAACTTCCATGCACTTGATTGCTAATTTGTCGATCGCTGTTAATGGAGGTCCATTTGCTCCGGGAATTAATAAGCAAACTGTTTTGCCAAATTCCTTCGAAGTTGATTACATACGCGTTTGGAAAAACACCTTAGATTCTGATTATCAAAAACTCAAGCAAGAAATTGATTTTGGGAAAGAGGACATCCATTACAACAAGCCGCTCAAAGAAACGAAGCTGAAAACAAAAAAGAAGTTTATGCATCGCCGCAAATCATTGAAAAACGAATGTGGTTATGTTACAACAATGATGACCAATAATCAGCAGTTACAAGTCACTAAAAACGGTAGAAAAATAAATGAAATTACTGTTGAGTTACTTGATATGAAAGGAACTGTTATCCATTCGGAAATAATCTCAACTCAAGTTGGTTTGATTGATTTAAAATCATTTAAGAAGGGAAAGTACCTGCTGAAAATTAAACATGAAAATAAAGTTAATTCATCTATAGTCAGCTTGTAATCAAAAAAATTCAGAAGATTATCCTTCTTGCTAAGTTGATTGAAATTTCTTAAAGCACAAGGTGAATTTTGTTTCTTTATCAGTTGATGAAACTAATACCTTCCCACCAAAACTTTCCATGTTTTTTTTAACGATACTTAATCCCAATCCACGATGCTGTTCCTTGTTTTTTGTGGTAAAGAAACGATCAAAAATTTGATGCAATACGTTTTCTGGTATTCTATTTCCGTTATTACTAAAGCTTAGTTCATCATATTCATTAGTTGCTTGAAATTCAATCCAAATGCTGCTATTTGAAGTGTTTTCTGAAAGCGCCTCTACCATATTTTGTATGAGCAATCCTGCAGTTTGAAAAAATAATTTTTCATCCAGAAAAAGGGTTTCAGTTTGATTTACTTTAATGTCAACAGATAAGCCGGAAATAGTATTGAATCCTTTAATTTCAACCACCTTATTTAAGGTATCAACGATTGAAAATTCAATTTGGTTGTAGATGCTCAGTTGATTTGTGCTTAAATCATTCAGTTCTTTTACTACTTCACGCGCCGAAAAAATGGAAGCATCAAGGGCCTTTGTTAGGTCATTATTTCTAATTAGTGTATCTGTAAAAATAATTGTTTCTGAATGTAGTTTATTGTCAACAAGTTTATCAAGAATTTGATTTAATTGCTCTTCATTCATTTCCCATTGCGACATGAGAATGGAACAGGTAGATATTATTTCACTTGCCCATTGAGTTGAATTTGAAAGAAAATCGAAAATTCGAACCGCTTGTTTGCGCTTTTCAAGTCCTGATTTATTCTTTTCAAAAAATTCACTCTTAGCAAGTACAAAATGAATAAATTCCAATTCATTGTTGGACATTGTTCTTTTGTTTGACTCCAATAATTTATTGAATAAGTTTAGTCGCTCATTATTTCCAGCTAGTATCACTCCGAGTGGGGTATTTAATTCATGAGCAACAGTGGCAATTGTTTGCGAAAAAATAGCTTGTTTTTCTAAGTTTACAATTTGAGAGTTGAGCTCTTGATTTTGCGTTACAATGGAGTTAAGCTTTCTTTGTGATTGATATTTATTGTAGATTAAATAAACAACAACAGACAGTGATATGATGACTAAAACACCAATCCATATTAATTGATTTAATCTCTCTTTTTGATTTCGTAATTCAACCTCTTTCAGCGCCTGTTTCTTTTTATTATTCAGTTCAGTAAGCTGGTATTTTTTCTCGAGTTCTTTCCGAATAAAAACTTTAGACTTTTCAATATTGAATAAACTATCTTTTACGATTTGAAATTCTTTTAGGTGAAAAAATGCCTTAGAGAAATCTCCTTTTTGTTCAAAAATATCTCCTAGAATTTTGTGTGCGTCTCTTTTTACATGGATTAAGTTAAATTTTTGTGCTATTTCTAGCGCTATCTCTGCTGATTCTTCCGCCTTTAATAAGGATTTTTGACTTATTAAAATTTGTGCTTTAAGCACTAGTGCATTTGCTAGACCTTCATTGTTTTGACTTTCGCTTCTCAATTGAATACACGTATCTATATGAATATCGGCCTTCAAAAAATCTCTTTGTGCATTGAAGACTTGAGCCAAGTGAAAGTGAATTTCGGCAATTCGATACTTTATCTTGAGTTTTTTAGCGATTTTCAAGGCTTTTACCTGGTAATTAATAGCCTTGCTGTAATCTCCTTCAAGAAAATAGATATCTCCAATATTTGTAAGTCGACCGCTAATGCATTGTTGGTCATTTATTTCTTGACAAATTGCCAAACTTTTATTTTCATATTCTAGCCTTTTCTCTTTGTCATCAAGTTCAGTATAAACCTTATTCATGTTGAGGTATGAATTTGCTAAACCGCGCTTATCTCCAATTTCCAAACGGATAATGATACTCTCATTGATAAAGTCAATAGCCTCGGCATATTTCCCGTTATGGGAGTGGGACAATCCCAAAAAAGACTGAGTTGCCGCCAAATTTATTTTATCCCCTATTTGTTCGCAAATTGCCTTTGATTTGATTAAACTAGCTATTGATTCATTAAATTTTCCTGTTTCTGAATAAAATACGCCTTTGTAATAATAGCCTGAGGCAAGCATGTATTTATCATTTATTTTTTCTGAAATTAATAGTGCTTTATTCGCCAACTCCGTGGCAAGTTTGTTATCACCAAGTGCTGACACCGCCTTTGCTTTATAATATAACGCTCTTATAAAATAGGAAGTATTTGAATTGTTTTTAGAGTCTTCTAAAACGGAATCACATAGTTGAACCGAAACAGAATAATTCCCCTTAACATATTCAATGTTTGATAAATAGGTTCGTATAGCAGGCGAAATATCTTTTCTATTTCTGTGTTTTTTTATCAACTCTAAGGACTTATCATATTTTCCAAGAATTATATACTCATGAATTTTTTGGAGTTCAGCTTGAAGAGATGGGTTTTTAACTTGTTTTTGGATAAAGTACTTGTATTCAGCGTCGTTTATTTTTTGAGCCGCTATGAAATTGATTGAAAAAAATAAGCAAACGAAGGCACTAAACAGCTTGATACTAGTAAAAATTGGGGCAATATTAGTAGTAAAATTTAATCTCATAAATTACTTTCTTCAACTGTATGTTCAACTTCTTTTTTGAATACCGGTTTATCAATTTCGTACATGGCTAATGTTGCCGAAACAATCCCAAAAATGGGCGCTGAAGCTGCTAATAACCACCAAAATAATTGACGAATTAATTCAAAGGTGTTTTCTAAAGTTAAGGTATATTCGAAAAAAATCCGAAGATCAACCGGTACAAAGATCATCAAATAATAAATTAATCCGATAGAAATGGTTAACCCACTATGCCTACGAATGAAAACGATGCTTTCACTTACATTTCTCCTACGCCGCTCGTTTACATAATCTAAAAAACTAAATCCATAATAATAGGAAGCAATCAAAACAATTAACCATTGCAAAGGACTTTCACTTGGTTTTTCCCAAAAAATAAAGGAGATAAGTTGAATGGAAATAAAGTAAATGTAATACCACATCAAATTTCGGATCATTAATTTAATTGCTCTGATAACATCCTCTTTAAATTGATTCCATGTATACTTCTGTTTTTCCTTTGTCAATATTCGTTCTGTTTTTTCTGAAATATGTGCTAATAAAGGCGAGAGAATTGCTACCACCATGTATTTTGCAAAATACATTAATACCATCCCAATCGTAACTTCAACAAGTCCATAAATTAAATACCAAACAAGACTATTTATTGAATCTAATTTTGACTCAAATACATTGTTCTGAAGTATATATCCATATCTATAAATTATAAAAAGTAATACAAATGGAATCACCAAATACAAAAAGAATCCGTAGCGGATGATAAAAAAGAATGCGCGAAAGTATGACTTTAGGCCAATCCCAAAAAGTTGTAAATTTCGAGTTATTAGCACGTTATACTCAGTTTTTGGTCATATTATTAATTCCACGTTGTACCATCTTTGCCATCTTTAATAATGATACCGGCAGCGGCAAGACCATCGCGAATTTTATCCGAGGTTGTCCAATCTTTGTTTTGTCGAGCTTGTTGACGTAAATCAATGACCAAGTCCATAACCGGATTTAATTTTGAATCAGACGAACCACTAATCAATTCCAAACCTAATACATCTTGAGCGAAACTTTTGATTTCTATTTCCAATTTTGATTTGTCACTTGCGGAGATTGCTTCCTTACCGTCATTTATTAAATTAATAAATTTTACAGCTTCAAACAAGTTAGCAACAAGAATAGGCGCATTGAAATCATCATTCATTGCTTCGTAAAAGCTTTGTGCCAATGCGTGAACATCAAAGGAAGATTTATCTGAAACCGGTATTTTATCCAACAATTTTATTCCATCACTCAATCGACTGAAGCCTTTCTCTGCCGCATCTAAAGCTGTTTCCGTAAAATCTAATGTGCTTCTATAGTGCGCTTGCATCATGAAAAATCGAAGGACATTCGCTGGGTATACTTTTTTGAAAAGAGTAGTTGTCCCATCAATAATCTCTTTGGGTAGGAAATAATTTCCAAATGATTTACTCATTTTCTGGCCATTGACATTCAACATATTTGCATGCATCCAATATTTAGCAGGATTACACCCAAATGACCCACAGCTTTGGGCAATCTCGTCTTCGTGATGCGGAAATTTCAAATCCATTCCCCCGCCATGAATATCAAAATGTTTTCCTAAATACTTGGTGCTCATCGCAGTACATTCAATATGCCAGCCTGGATTTCCATCTCCCCAAGGTGAACGCCAAATTTGCATGTCCTCAGGATTTGCCTTTTTCCACAGAGCAAAATCTGCAAAAAAACGCTTTTCATCTTGTGCGTTTAAAGATCGTGTTTCATTTTCTAACTCATCAACTTTTCTACCACTGAGAATACCATAATTGAAATCCCCCATGTATTTCTTGGTGTCAAAATAAACTGAACCATTCACTACGTATCCGTATCCGTTTTCTATGATTTTTTCAATGATCTCAATTTGCTCTTGAATATGCCCTGTAGCGGTAGGTTCAATACTTGGAGGTAATAAATTATAAATACGCTGTAATTCTTGAAATTTCACATTGTATTTGTACACAATTTCGAGTGACTGAAGTTGTTCCAAGCGTGCTGCTTTTCCTATACTGTCTTCCTCTTGTCCGGCGCTATTCGTAATATGACCAGCATCTGTTATATTTCTAACGTATTTTACTTTATAACCTAGATGAAGGAAATAACGATAAATTAGGTCGAAATTGATAAATGTTCGCATATTACCCATGTGCGGCTCGCTATACAATGTAGGGCCACAAACGTACATTCCTACATGATTTTCAAATAATGGCTCGAAGAGTTCTTTTTTGCCGTTTAAACTGTTGTAAATCTGTAGTTTTTTCTGATTTTCCATAACTTAATTCGTGCGCAAAGTTAAGGAATTCTACTCGTAGATTTGGTGTAAAAAATCTTTAAAAAAGAATTAAAATCTGTTTCTGAATTTTTACTTAATATCAAAAGCTCTAATCTTATGGCTTCTCATAGATTACATCAAATACCATTACGGTATTACCAGATCCTGGGGAAGAGCTTTTCCCTTGTGATGTAGTAACAAGTTGTTTTCCATCAGGTGATAAAGACATCCCAACAGGAAACTTAGCGGCATCAACTTCCGTTATTTTTTTCATGGTTAAGGCATCGATAACGGATACTTTACATGCGTCATTCACACATGCAAAAATATATTTTCCATCTCTTGTAATATCGATTGTACGTGCTCCAGGCCCAACATTTACCGTTTCCCATTTGTCAAATGTAATTTCATTTTTTTCATCAAAATTTTGCGAAAAAATGTCCTCTAATTTTGCTCGTTGTACAACCCCGTAACGGTTTGAGCTCATCATTAAATACCCTTGATTAATAATCAAATGCCTTAAGTTAGCAGATGCACCCACAATTGTCCCAAGGTATTTGCGAGTTGCAACTTCAATTACCGCAATTCCATTTCCGGACATTTTAGCAATTAGAATTTTTTTATTGTCTGGAGTAAAAACGGTTCCTCGCAAACAATTTCCGCAATCAGTATCGCGATCTGAACCTGAAGAAAAATTCATGCTTAAGCGATTATCTACTACAATATGTGAAACGTATTTAAATTCCATTGGATCATTACTTGAAACATCAATCAATCCAACTGTATTGTCTCCCCAATGAGTTACGGCAATGTATTTATTGTCGCCCGAACAGGCAATCATTTTTGGAAGAGGGCCACTTGGCATTACACGTACTATTTCATCCTTTTTTGTATCAATAATTGCTACGGCAGATGGCGATTCTGCCTTAGGATCCCAATCTCTTCGGTAATAGGTTACCCACAAATATCTTCCGTCGTGCGAAAGACAACTCTCCACGGGTTTACCTGAAAAATGGTTATATTCTGATTTCGTTTGTTTGAATTTGTAATCAAAAACTGTATTCTCATTTCCCTTAAATAATTTATTGTTAGCAGCAGAAAAAACATGTTTAATTTCTTTCAGTTTTTTCAATGTTTTTGAGTCAAAAACAACAGTTGTATAACCCTCCAAACTATTTACGTAAAATTTACTCCCATCCCTTGTATATGTGACTGATTTTGGCGAATTTATAGCTGATTCATAAACGGTTATAGGGTCTTTTGTTGCTGCTGATTTGCTTTGGATTACTTTAACTAGCTTCAAACTTTTAAAAGAGCCATTGTCAGCGAAGACAAGAGGTTTGATTGTGTCATCCAATGGTTTGTTGACTGTTTTTGTATTTTCCGAAGTCGTTCCATTATTACAAGCAGTAAGTAAAAACAAGCTAAATCCAAAAGCGCTAACTAACATAAATATTGATTTTGGGTTAAAAAACTTTAGTAGTAAAATAAATGAATTACAATTCATAAAAATTATTTTGTATCTGAACTAATTGTTACTGTAATCACAGATAAAGAATACGCAAAGGTATTATATTTTTGATAAAAAAATGAAATGGGTGTTTAGTCTTGTCCCAACCAAACTTTTGCAAAGAAATTCTTGTATCGTTTGGAGGCCATGAATTTATTACCACCATAGACTTTCATGACAACCACCAAAGAACTGTTTTTGTTAACTCTGACCCAACTCATTCCTTCTGGATAACTATCAGACAGCCCTTCCATTACAAGAGTTCCATCATCAAGCTGAACCTTAGTGGGTTCCAATACAGACGGACTAGCAATGTGGATATTAGCGTATTCTTCCAATGAAAGAGTGTCTTGAATAGGAATTAATTGTAAGATATAGGTGTTTCCTTGTCCTAATTCACAATACGTCAGTTCTATAGACCCATCTTCGTTAACAAATTCAAAGGGTTTGCCTGGAAAAACGGCGGCCACATCTAACTCTCTATTTTGGTAATTGTAATAGTTTTTTTCCTTTACTTTTCTTTTTTCAGAAATGGGTAGTTCGCTATAAGTAGCGGCAACTTTCCGAACGGTATATCCTTTTTGTCGGAGTAAATTAATTACGCCTTTATTTCCTCCTAAATGGGCCGCTCCAATGGCACAAAAGACACTCGTTTTTTTTATGATTGAATCAAGCCCTTCAGCCATGATGCCATTACGGGTAACAATTAAATTTACGTATCCATCTTTTGAATATTTTAAACTCTTGCGCGTAAACTCTTCAATTTTTTCAATATCTCCTTTCAGGTATAAATTAAAGATAACTTCTTCCCTTAATTCGCCAAAACCCAATAAATTTTCTTGCAGAAAAGGTTGTTTCGATTTATTAATTCCGGTAAAAACCTTTATTTGGTCATCATATGATTCAAAGAAATACAACTCTTTTTGGGAATTTGTTGCGTATTGCTGAAAGTAGGCATCCATGAATTGGGGCATTCCGTCCTCGTCTCCATAAACTGTTTTCGAAGCATTTTTATTAATTGAATAAGGATCTCCATACATATCAAGTTGTAACTCAACTTTATCTTCTCTAACATCCATTTTTTTAAAAAGGGCGAATAAATCAGTTTCCAAAGCAACTGATTTTACTTTGTCCAACGCATAATAAACGGTGTCTGAGTATCGAAATAAATCCTTGTGGTTATTGTGAAAGGTTCCAAATAGATAGGATTTTTCTTTTAAGCCATTTCCAGAAATCTCCCATAGAAGCGAGTTTTCAGGCTCATAGATTTGAGCAGTTCCCAAAAATGAAACACTAAAAAAGCAAATAAATAAAATCCTCATTAGGACAAAGTTAATCTTTTTATCGCTTAACTGGTTGCACTTTTCTTACTTGGCGGTAAGTTCAATATATGGTATTAGCATTTCATCTAGAGAGACTCCCCCGTGTTGAAAAGTGTTTTGGTAATAATTGACAAATTGATTGTAATTGTTTGGATACACGAAAAAATCACGATCTCCGGCAAACACGAATTCTGCTGACATCTTTTGTTTGGGTAAATACGCATCTTGTGGATTCTTCACCACATATACTTCTTTTGGATTGTAGGAAAGTCCTCGACCTACTTTATAGCGAAGATTTGTATTTGTACTTTTTTCACCTACGATTCTAATTGGATTTGTGACTTTGACTGTCCCGTGATCTGTTGTTATGATTAATTTCATTCCGTTTTCTGCGATTTTTTTCACGATTTCCAACAATGGAGAGTGTTGAAACCAAGACATGGTAAGTGATCGGTAGGCCGCTTCATCAGAGGCCAATTCTTTTATCATTTCCATCTCAGTGCGTGCGTGGGAGAGCATGTCTACAAAATTATAAACGATAAAGCTAACGTCATTTTCTTTCAATTTTGAAAATTGATCATTCAATTTCTTGCCCGCATCCAAATTGGTTATTTTGTTGTAAGACCATTTAACTTGTTTTCCCAATCTTTTCAAATTTGCCTCTAGAAAATCAGCTTCGTGTAAATTTTTACCGCCTTCATCCTCCTCATGTTTCCACAAATTCGGAAAACGCTTTTCAATTTCAGACGGCATTAAACCAGCAAAAAATGCATTTCTTGCATAATGAGTTGCAGTAGGTAAAATTGAAAAAATCACCTCTTCTTTTTCAACTTTAAAATACTTTGAAAATTCAGGCTCTAAAATTTTCCATTGGTCAAAACGCAAATTATCAATTACTAGAACAACTGTTTTTTGCCTTCCAATAAAAGGAGAAATATTGTCTTTAAGTACAGTATGAATCATTTTTGGGGCGTCATCATCTCCCTTTAACCAATCTTCGTAATTATCTTCTACATATCGGCAAAACAATTGATTGGCCTCTTTTCGTTGCATCTCCAATATTTCACGCATCCCAACATCGTTCGATTTCTCTAATTCTAAATCCCAGTAAACTAATTTTGTAAAAAGTTCAACCCATTCAGAAGTGGATAACCTACCACTCATGAGCATTCCTATTTGACGGAAATCTTGCTGATAGGCGGATGAAGTTCGCCGAGACACTAATTTTGAACTGTCAAGGTTTTTCTTGACACTTGAAAGAATTTGATTAGGGTTAACCGGTTTTATTAAATAATCAGAAATTTTACTTCCAATTGCCTCTTCCATGATATGTTCTTCCTCGCTTTTTGTAATCATAATTACGGGAATTAAAGGTCGAATTTCTTTGATTTTTGCTAATGCATCCAAACCGGATACACCCGGCATGTTTTCGTCCAAGAAAATGATGTCAAAATCTTCGTCTTGACAAGCATCAATGGCGTCTCCACCCGATTTAACTGTTTTTACGATATATCCCTTTCCCTCCAAAAACATCACGTGGGGTTTCAATAAATCGATTTCATCGTCTGCCCATAGGATTCTACCTTGCATATTGTATTATAATTGTTAGTTTTGAATAAAATTAGTGTTTTGCGACCAAACCTCAATCGAAATAATAAAAAGAAAATAGTTAACGACCCGGTCTACGGTTTTATTACAATTCCGGATGAAATTCTTTTTGATGTAATTGAACATCCTTACATGCAGCGATTGAGAAGAATCATGCAATTGGGGTTGAGTCATTTGGTATATCCGGGAGCTTTGCACACTCGTTTCCATCACGTTATAGGTGCAACACATTTGATGAGTTTGGCCATTGAAACAATTCGTAAAAAAGGTTTTGAGATTACAATTGAGGAAGAACGGGCGGTTTTATTAGCGATACTTTTACACGACATTGGTCACGGACCTTTTAGCCATGCTTTAGAATATGATATTGTAAATAATGTAAGTCACGAAAAGATTTCAGGGTATTTTATTCAAGAATTGGCCAAAGAATTTGGAGATGATTTGGAAAGAGCTTTGTTGATTTTTAAAAACACGTATTCTAAGCCATTTTTACATCAGCTCGTTTCTAGTCAGCTCGACATGGACCGCCTCGATTATTTGAACCGAGATAGTTTTTACTCTGGCGTATCGGAAGGAATTATTGGAAGTGATCGTTTGATAGATATGTTAACCGTTCATGATGGTAATTTGGTCATGGAAGAAAAAGGAATTTATTCTATTGAAAAATTTATTGTTTCAAGGCGTTTGATGTATTGGCAGGTTTATTTGCATAAAACAGTTGTTGCAGCAGAATTTATGTTGATTCATGCGCTAAGAAGAGCAAAGGAACTGATCATGCGAGGCGATGTATTATTTGGCAGCCCACCACTGTTGTTTTTCTTGCAAAACCATATTACGGAGCAAGAATTTGAAACCAATCAGGAAGTTCTAAAAAACTTTGCTTTACTTGATGATTACGATATTTTAGGGGCATTAAAAATCTGGCAACATTGTCATGACCGCGTACTTTCTATGCTTTCCTTTGGAATTGTAAATCGGAACTTATTTAAAATAGAAATTTCTCGTGATCCCTACAGCGAGGATCGTGTTGCCTTAGAAAAAGAAATCGTTAAGTCTAGCTTTAAGCTGACTGATGATGAGGTTCACTATTTTGTTTATACCGATGTTCTAAGTAACAAAGCGTACAATGAAAACAAACAGAATATTAATTTAAAGATGAAAAGTGGCGAGATAATGGATTTATCCAAAGCTTCTGATAATCTAAATATTTCTGCATTAGCACAACCGGTAGAAAAGTTTTTTATTTGTTATCCTATATAATTTCTCAAAATGAATTTATTAGCTCAATTAAGAATACTCGCATGGATTGAAGGATTCACCTACATTGCACTTGGAATCACAATGCCCTTGAAATATATTTATGGCATGAAGGAACCCAATTATTATGTGGGAATGGCTCATGGTGTCTTTTTTATCCTTTACATTATCTATGTTTTTTTAGTTGGGGCTCAACAGAAATTTTCCTTAGTTAAAATCTTTATTTGTTGTCTTGCTTCCTTATTTCCTTTTGGTACATTTTGGATAGATGCCAAATACTTGAAAAAAACGGATCAATAGTTGCTTAATTGTATTTTGATCTAATATGACACTTGAAAAGAAGCCTGTAGACACTAATTCAACTTTTAAAACGTTTTTTAATAGCAACTTAAGATTAATGAAGAAAACCATCTTGCCATTTATTCTGCTTATTTTCCCTCTCCTTCTAAGCGCCCAACCCGTTGTTCCTTTTGTAGATTTCAATAATTATTTTCGGGTGTTTGAAAATAATAATTTTCAGACAATAGAGTTTCAACCTATTCTTAGCTACCAAGCGGGAGATGAATTTGTTGCCTATATAGATAACCGTGAAAACCTGAGGATTTTTAATGGTAAGGAACGAAAAGATATAACGAATTTGAACATCAAATTTTCTATTTCAGATCATTTATTGGCATACAATGTTGGAACCACTCTCAACATGTGGGATTCAGGAAAATTGAGAACCTTGACTTACTTTGTTAGAGATTATGTTGTAAAGGATAGTATTATCGTTTACGAAGACACTCGATACAATTCAGTAAATGTCTATTACAATAAACAAACATATGTACTTTATACAGTTACCGGTAATCTGTATATGCCAACAACGATTGGTGATAATATCGTTGCATTTAAGGATAACGGTGGGTTTTATAAAGTTTTTTACCGTGGCGAGATATATGATTTAGGTGTTTGGAATGGAGAAATAGATTTCAAGGCAGGCTGCGATATTCTTTGTTTCAATGACCCTACCCAACGTTCTTTTGCATTATTTGAAAACGGTAATTTTTACGATGTAGAAAGTCAATATATGCGGAAGTATGTTGCTGGTCGAGGATTTATAGTTTTTGAAGATTTGAATGGTAATTTATGGCATTATAAGGATGGTGAAAAAACAGAATTAACTAATTTCAGCCCAAGTTTTTGGGAGGTGCAAGACGACATGGTTATTTGGGGGGAGAATAATTACGTGTTTTCATTTTTTCAAGGAGAAAAGAAGGAAGTTTGTAACTATATTCCCAAGGATTATCTGCTAAAAAATGGAGTATTTGCCTTCCGAAATATTGCTGGTGGGGTGAGTGCTTTTGTGAATGGGAAGGTGGAGGAAATCACTCTTCAAAATGATACTGAGTATTCCATTCATGGAAATATTGTGTTGGTAAAACTATTTAATAGAAGTTTTATCGTTTTGAAAGATGGACAGATTTTTAATTCTTAAAAGGCCGCTTTTTAATTAAAAGATTTAATTAATAAAGCTCCTCTTTCAATGCTGTTCGGTAATCTTTAATCTCCTCGCGATTTAATTTATGATCAGCGTTTATCAATAAATTCAAAAGATATAATAGGTTTTCATTATCCTCAATTTCTAGTGGATATTCATTCCCGTCTTCATCTTCATCATATTGTGCTTGAATGTCAAACGCTTCATTTTCTTGTAAATACTCATAAGTCAAACGCAATACCTTGGTAACTAAAGGGTCTTGTTCTTTTTGAGCCATCTCGCGAAGAGCTTTTAAATCATCAATCAAGCCATCAGCAGAAATCCCCTTTTTTTCAACTAGGCTAATAATAGATTGTAATTTTTCGTTGGCTGCGTGCGTTTTCATACAAGTAGTTTTATTTTTCGAGTACAAAAGTAATACATTCTGCGAAAATTCTAGAGTAATTTGTTAGAATAGCAATGATTTATGTTTTAAACGACTTTCTGTTGATTGTTTTTCAAGTATCGTTTTAAGTATTAAATTACCTTTGTAACACGTGTATGACATATATTGATCTGACATTAAAGGGAATTGTAACAGGTTTTATTCTGAGTATAATGATTGGACCTGTTTTCTTTGTTTTACTTGAAACAAGTATCACCAAGGGAATTAAAGCAGCATTGGCGCTGGATTTTGGTGTCTTGCTCAGCGATCTCCTATACATTTTAATTGCTTATGTGTTCTATTCTGAGGTGGCTCATTTGGGCAGTAAGGACAACCGACAAGTATTGAATATAATTGGAGGAGTTTTATTTCTTGCGTATGGAATTTTGAATTTTTTAAAAAAATCTCACCCGAAAGAAGATAATTCATCGACACAGGTAATTACTAATTCAAAAGATATTATAGTTTTAATGGTGAAAGGATTTCTCCTCAATCTGGCAAATCCAATGATGATTTTTTATTGGTTTAGTATCATGACACTTGCCAACTCTTATGTTGAATCATCGAGTTCAAATTATCCCATATTTTACTTTTTAACGGTAATCATAATTACCTTTTTTTCCATTGACTTATTAAAAATTGTTGGGGCAAAATATTTGCGTCCTCTTGTAACGAATTGGTTATTGAATGGTTTGAATATTCTTATCGGGATTGTTTTTTCAGCCTTTGGTGTTTTTTTAATAATTCGTTCCTACATTGAACAAGTACAATGAAAAACCTGTTGTATTTTTTATTTTTTATCATTATTTTCACCCCTGTTGCGGCACAAGCTCAACTCAAGGTTGATAAAAAAAATCTATCAAAAGCTCAGTATGAATATTGGGATAAGAAAAAAACGCGCGTTAAAGCAGTTGGCTCTTACTATAAGGACAACGTAAATAAAACCTCCAAAAAACACGGTACATGGCGCTACTTTTCCAAAGACGGAATATTGGAAGAAGAGTTAAACTACTATATTGACTCTCTTCATGGGAGATGTTTGAGTTTTTGGGACGGCAAACAATTGAAACAAGAATCGTATTTCTATCAGGGAATACCGGATAGTGTTTATAAGGCATGGAATGAGAAAGGGGTGTTAGTCCTAGATGGCTTTTTTGACTACGGCACAAAGGCAGATATTTGGTATTATTTTTACGACGATGGGAGAGCAAAGTCAGAAGAG
>Ga0315905_10000959_pt1 | contig 31403 bp, 28 predicted proteins | sample LakEriMetagenome_5_FD_203522 | JGI IMG/M metagenome (GOLD analysis project Ga0315905, IMG submission 203522) | Freshwater fungal communities from buoy surface, Lake Erie, Ohio, United States - Buoy 4 MA121 | ecosystem: Environmental > Aquatic > Freshwater > Lake | place: USA: Lake Erie, Ohio... | reverse complement strand
GAGCGGGTCGGCGGGGGGGATGAAGCGCACCACGAGGTCGATGCCCTGGCGGTCGGAGACGACCTGCGTGGCTTCGCGCACGTCCTTGTAGGCGCGGTCGTACTGCTCGGAGAAGAGCTTGGCCTGCGCCTCGCGCATGCCGCGCGACCAGACCTCGAACTCCTGGCGGAAGGCACCGATCGCCTGTTCCGCGTCGGCGCGCTCGGGGCTGTCGGGCTTGATCTGGCCGTACTTGTCGCGCAGTTCGGCGAAGCGGCGGTCGAAGTCCTCGCGGCCCTTGCGCTCTTCCTCGGTGATCGCGTCGCGCTCGGCCTTGTACCGCTCGCCCTCGATCACCTTGTTCAGGATCTTGCTCACGTGCAGCGCGCCGATGTTCCAGGCACGCGCGCCCTGGCCCCAGCCGGGGGCACCGTTGCGGTTGACGATCGCCAGCGGTTCCTTGCCGTCGGTGCCCGAGAGCAGCAGCCGGTCGGCCGGCCCGAGGTCCGTGGCGGGCACGGCATAGGCGACCACGGTGCGCGCGGGCAGGGCGGTGACGAGCAGGCTGGCGACGGCGCCGGCACAGGCACCGGCCACGATGGCGCTGGGAAGCTTCATGCCGGCGATGCTAGTCCGCACGCATCGAACGGTGCACGCCCGCGACGCAGTCGGTCAGCGAGGGCAGCCCGCCGCTCAATCCCCTTGGTCGAGGATGGCCATGAAGGCCTCCTGCGGGATCGTGACCGAGCCGATCTGCTTCATGCGCTTCTTGCCTTCCTTCTGCTTCTCGAGCAGCTTGCGCTTGCGGCTCACGTCGCCGCCGTAGCACTTGGCCGTCACGTTCTTGCGCATGGCCTTGATCGACTCGCGGGCGATGATCTTGCCGCCGATCGCCGCCTGGAGCGGGATCTCGAACTGGTGGCGGTCGATCTGGTCCTTGAGCTTGCCCAGGATCACGCGCGAGCGCTGCTCGGCGTTGTCGCGGTGGCAGATCAGGCTCAGCGCCTCGACCGGCTCGGCGTTGACCAGGATCTGCACCTTCACCAGGCGATCCTCGCGGTAGCAGGTGATCTGGTAGTCCATCGTGCCGTAACCGCGGGTGACCGACTTCAGCTTGTCGTAGAAGTCGTAGATGATCTCGGCGAGCGGGATCTCGTACTTCAGGATCTGGCGGCTCTCGCTGATCATCTCCTGCGACTGGAAGATGCCGCGGCGCGCCTCGCAGAGCTTCATCAGGTCGCCGATGTTCTCGTTGGGGCAGATGATCTCGATGCGCACGATCGGCTCGCGGATCGCCTTGACCCGCGACAGGTCGGGCAGGTCGGCCGGATTGTGGATCTCCAGCTCGGTGCCGTCGTTCAGGTCGATGATGTACGACACCGTCGGCGCCGTCTGCACGATCGACACGCCGCCCTCGCGCTCGAGCCGCTCCTGCACGATGTCCATGTGCAGCAGACCCAGGAAGCCGCAGCGGAAGCCGAAGCCGAGCGCCTCGGAGTGCTGGGTCTCGAAGGTGAAGCTGGCGTCGTTGAGGTGGAGCTTCTCGATCGCCTCGCGCAGCGCCTCGAAGTCGCTCTTCTTGCCCTGCTCATCCGCGCTGGAGGGGTAGAAGTCGCAGAAGACCATCTGCTTCGGCTCTTCATAGCCCTCGAGTGCGATGTCGGCCGGGTCGATGTCGAGCGTGATGGTGTCGCCGACGCGCACATCGCCAAGGGTCTTCATGCCCGCGCACACCGAACCGACCTGCGACAGGCTCAGTTCCTTGACCTTCTGCGGGAACGGCGTGTAGCGCAGGAGCTCGGTCACGCTGAAGGTGCGGCCCGTGCCCATCATGCGGATCTTGTCGCCCTGGCGAAGATGGCCGTCGAAGATGCGCACGTACATCACGACGCCGCGGTACTCGTCGTACTTGGCGTCGAAGACGAGGCCGCGCAGCTTGGTGGTGGTCGGCGCCTTCGGCTCGGGGAGCTTCTCGCAGATCGCATCGAGCAGCTCGTTGATGCCCTGGCCGGTCTTGGCGCTGACCAGGATGCACTCCTCGGCCGGGAAGCCGAAGACCTGCTCGATCTCCATGGCGACCTTTTCGGGGGCGGCGGCCGGGAGGTCGATCTTGTTGACGACCGGGATGATCGTGAGGTCGCCCGCCACCGCCAGGTACGCATTGGCGACCGTCTGTGCCTGCACGCCCTGCGTGCTGTCGACGACGAGCACCGCACCCTCGCACGCCTTCAGCGCGCGCGAGACCTCGTAGGTGAAGTCGACGTGGCCGGGCGTGTCGATGAAGTTGAGCTCGTACTCCTCGCCCTTCCAGGTGTGGCTCACGGTGACGGCGCTGGCCTTGATGGTGATCCCGCGCTCGCGCTCAAGGTCCATCGAGTCGAGCATCTGCGCGCGGGCCTCGCGCTGGCTGACGGCCTTGGTGGCCTGCAGCAGGCGGTCGGCGAGCGTGCTCTTGCCGTGATCGATGTGGGCGATGATGGAGAAGTTGCGGATCTTCACGGCGTGGTCCGGAGAGTCCCGAAGTCTACGCGACCCGGCCGCATTCGGGACACGCCGTCGCGAGCCGGTCCAAGAGGTGGCCGCAGCCCTCGCAGACCGGGGTTCCAGAGCGATTCATGGCCATGCGGTAGCAGGGGGCGTAGTGGCGGCGGAACGCGACGACGAACGCCATGTGCTGGATCGCCAGGATCGGGATCAGGCCCAGCGCCGTGGTCGCGATGAACGCGCCCGTCGCCAGGGAACCCTTCGCTGCCACAGCGGCGAGGAAGAGGAAGAACCAAGCCCACATGAGCCAGCCCGGCAGCGCGATCAGGCTCCACAGGATGAAGCCCACGGTGTGGTGCCAGCTCCTGAGCATGATGACGTTGGCGACCCAGTGCAGGCGAACCTGCTCGCGCCAGCCGGGGCGGAAGGTCGGATCGGCCAGGTCAGGCAGCCAGCCCATGCAGCGCCCTCGGGCCCGGCGCTCAGCGGCCGAGCACCGGCAGCTTCACGCTGCGCTCGAGGTCCTCGGTCGGCTGCATGACGAGGTCGTAGCCGTCGCTGGCGACGACCGTGCAGCGCACGAGCTCGCCCGCCACGAGCGGATCGCGGCTGTGGATGTAGCTCAGGCTGTCGATCTGCGGTGCCTGGAAGTACGTGCGACCGGTGAAGAGCGAGCCGCCCTTGGTCACGCCGGTCGTGGCGCGGCCGGTCGTGCGGCCCTTGACCGGGCCCTCGATGAGCACGTCGAACTGCACCTTCTGCTCGGCGAGGTACGCCGCATTCTCGAAGGCGATCTCCTGCTGGAGCAGCATGAGTTCCTGCTCGCGGGCTTCCTTGATCTCGCCCGGAACATGCAGCGCGGGATCCTTGTCCATCGTGCCGCTGGGGGTGCCGTCCTCGGGGGAGTACTTGAAGACGCCCACCGCATCGAACTGGCACTCGTCGATGAACGCCATCAGCTCCTCGTGGTCCTCCTGCGTCTCGCCGGGGTGACCGGTGATGAACGTGGTGCGGATCGCCATGCCCGGGATGCGATCGCGAAGCTTCATCACGAGGTCGCGCTGCTGCTTCGCGCTCGTGTGGCGGCGCATGAGCTCGAGCATGCGGTCGCTGCCGTGCTGCAGCGGGATGTCGATGTACTTCACGACGTTGCGCAGGCGCGCGATCGTGTCGATCATCGAGTCGGTGAAGTTGGATGGGTAGGCGTACATCAGGCGCAGCCACGCGCCGCCGCGCTCGTTCGCGGCCGCATCGAGCGCCGTGAGCATGCCCTCGAGCCCGCCGTCGTAGCCGATGTCCATGCCGAAGCTCGTGGTGTCCTGGCCGATCAGGTTGAGCTCGAAGGCGCCATCCTGAAAGAGGCCCTTTGCCTCGGCCACGATCGCATCGACCGGCTTCGAGCGCATCTTTCCGCGGATCCCCGGGATCGTGCAGAACGCGCAGCGCTGGTTGCAGCCCTCGCTCACGCGCAGGTACGCCCAGTGACGCGGCGTGAGGCGGTAGCGCTGCTCATCGCCCTCGAAGTAGCCAATCCCTTGGCCATCCTTGCCGTGCACGGTCAGGCCGGTGGTCTCGATGCCGCGTTCCTTGGCGGCCTGGATGGCGTTGCCAGAGATCCAGTAGCGGGGGGCATCCTTCGTGACGCCCGCGCGCGCGGCGCGCTCGCCGCGTACGGCCTCGATGATGTGGTCACGGTCGAAGACGCCGATCATCGCATCGATGCCGGGCGCCCACTCGAGCATCTTGGCGCGGTGGCGCTGCACGAGGCAGCCGGCCACGACCACGCGCTGCAGCTCGCCGCGCTCCTTGCGCGCGATGGCGTCCTTGATCACGCCCAGGCTCTCGTCCTTGCTCGCCTCCAGGAAGCCGCAGGTGTTGACGACGATCGCGTCGGGCGAGTCGTCCTCGTTGACCAGTTCAAGGCCATCGGCGCGTAGCAGGCCGAGCATCTTCTCGCTGTCGACAAGGTTCTTCGGGCAGCCGAGGCTGACGAAGCTGACGCGGGAGACGGTGCCGGTGGCGCTCATGGACCCGACATCCTAGGTCAAGTGCGCGCCAGTCAAGCGCGGTAGAGGCGATGTCGGTTCGCGATCTTGGCCACTGAGGGGAGGATCCCATCGGGCGACTCGCCCCGGCCGAGCGCTGCGCGCAGGCCGGTTGAGCTCAGGTCGACGGGGGCCAGGGGCAGCAGCCAGTCGGTCGTGTCACCGAGGGCATAGCGATCGGAGAACTCCGCGAGCCACGCGCGGACCTCCTCGGGGGTGTGAGGCGGCCGGATGACCACGGCAGGTCGTGCGAGGTCCAGGATCGCACGCCAGTCCCGCCAGCGGTCGAGCTGCATGAGCGCATCGGAGCCGATGAGGAGCCGCACGGCGCGCGGGCCGTGCTCGGCGCTGCCCGGGATCAGCGGAAGGAGCGTGCGCAGCGTGTCGATCGTGTAGCTCGCGCCGCCGCGCTCGAGTTCGCAGCCACTGACCATGACCGCAGCGCTTGAGCGCGGCATGCCGGGATCGAGCAGTGCGGCCTGGAGCATCTCCCAGCGCACGTCCTGCGGCGCCGCTCCGGTGTCCTTGAGTGGATTCGCCGCTGCGGGCACGATGATCGCACTCGATGCCGACAGCGCGCGACACGCTTCGATCAGCATGCCCAGATGGCGTCGGTGCGGCGGATCGAAGGTCCCACCCATGATGAGAGCCGGGTGCTCGACGCTGCTGGCGACCGGCGAGCCGTCGACGGAGTCGAGCATGTGAGTGAGCAAGGCCTGCGCGCGGGCGAGCGCGCGAGTGCTGCGCGACTGGAGCGCCATGAGCCTGGCGCCCAGGCTGGGCGACTTCAGCACGGCGGCCGCCGCGGCAGCGAGCTTCGGGTTGCCGTCGGGGTCGACGAGGTCGAGCACCTCGATCGGCATGTCATCGAGCGGTCCGTCGCTGACGCCGCGCACGATGGTCCACGTCATGCCGCGCGCCATGGCCGCTTGGGCGAATGCCCAGCACTCCATGTCGACGAGGTTCGCCCCCGTTCGCGCGGCGAACGCGGTGCGATCGGCCGGCGTGGCGATGATGGTGTCGGCGTGGCCGACGCTTGCCAGCGACTTCGGAGGCGCGAGTCGAGCGGTCGGGGAGTTGGCGCTCGCCCCGGTGGCCGCGTCGACGACGCGGTCGATCACCCACGCCGTCTCGCGATCGCAGGGTTCGCGCAGGCCACCGGCGATGCCGAAGAGCACCACATGGCGTGGTCGCTCGGGCAGGGCATCGATGCGGGTGAAGGCACGAGTGATGGCATCGTTCCCGATGCCGCACTGGATCACCGGCACCGGGCGGCCGCAGGACTCGGCTGCCTTGCGCTCGACCTGCATGGGGCAGACGATGACGGATGACCCGGCGCGACCGGGGTGGAACGTCGGCAGGTTCTCGGGCGGCACACTTGCGAGGCTACCGGGGTGGGCCAGGGGTGGGGCGCGACGGTGACCCCTCGCCACGACGACCGGAAGTCGGTATAGTCTCCGCCCGTCCACCGACTGGCCCCATCGTCTAGCCCGGTCTAGGACATCTCCCTTTCACGGAGAGGACAGGGGTTCAAATCCCCTTGGGGTCATTCACCTTGCAGCCCCGGCATCCGCCGGGGCTGCTTCGTTTAATGCCCCGATGCGGCGACGGTCGAAAGACCTTCCATGACCACCACGCTTCCCCGACTTTGCCTCGTCCTGCTCTCGATCCAGCTCGCCGGCTGCATCTCCGTTGAGAAGAACGTCAAGTCAGCCCCGGCGGAGGCCGCACCCACCCGGACCTCGACAGGTGCCGTCGCTCCCATCACCGCCCAGCAGGTGAACGCCGCCCAACAGGCGTGGTGCGATGGACTGGTGCGGGTCGCGCAGGTGCACGCTCGAGGCGGCGATGCCCGCGGCGAGGCATCGCGCATGATCGACGATCTCTACGACTACGCCGAAGGCCAGGTCTTCTTCAAGCCGACGCTCGCCTTTGGACCGCGCACGTTCCGCCCGACCAAGGAAGGCGCACTGGCGTACTTCGTCGGCGGCAACCCGAACTTCCCCGAGGACACCGGCTTCGCGCTCAAGGGCTGGACGGCGGCGCGCTACGACAACAACGCCGCCGAGAACGGCATCCAAATCCACGGCGAGATCGCCATCACCATGGGCAACGTGTACATCACCGGTGCTGACGGCAAGGAAGTCATGGTCGACAAGACCTTCGTCTTCCGGCGCTGTGCCGATGGGAACCTGCGGTTGTGCGTGCACAAGTCGGCCCTGCCGTTCAGCCCGAATTGACGTGCGGCTTCCGGGGTCGCCCCACGGGGGCAGCCAACGCGGCGCCCGTGTTGGCCCCCTGGGTGGGCCGTTTCGCCTGGATTGTCGGTATGCCCTCGTGACTCGGGCCTGACCCGTGCTAGGTTCCGTCACCCCATCGGGGCCTTGAACCATGAAGATCCTGACCACGCTGCTTGTCCTGGGTGCGCTGTCCTCGTCGGCGCAGGCCGCCGTCCGCTACGTCAACGTGGGCCTGACCACAGGAACCGATGACGGCTCGAGCTGGGACAACGCGTACCGCACCGTGGATGGCGTGTCGCGCGCCCTGACCGCGTCCGTGAGCGGTGATCAGGTCTGGGTGGCGGCCGGCACGTACGAGCCGACCTCGGGGACCGCCCGCACGGTGTTCATCACCCTCAAGACCGGCGTTGCCGTGTTCGGAGGTTTCGTGGGTACCGAGACCGACCTTGCGCAGCGCGACCCGGGCGCCAACGCCACCATCCTCACCGGCGACCTGTCGCGCAACGACAACGGCACCACCACGAACCTTGCCGACAACTCGTACCACGTGGTCTCGGCCACGGGCGTCGCCGCGACCGCTGTGCTCGACGGCTTCACGGTGACCGGGGGCTACGCCAACGGCGCCACCGCATCGAACTACGACAAGGGCGGCGGGATCATCATCCTGTCGGCAGGCCAGCCCACCATCCGCAACTGCAGGTTCATCGGCAATCGCTGCACGTTCGGCGGGGGTGCCGGGTACGTGCTCAGCGCGGGCGGCTCGTTCACCGACTGCGACTTCATCGACAACCTCGGCGGTTCCTACGGCGGCGCCTTCGACACCAACGCGGGCGCAGTGACCTGGACCGGCTGTCTCTTCCGCAACAACCAGGCCGCGCGCGCGGGTGCGATCGAGACCTTCGGCGTCGCGAGCCGCTCGATCACCAACTGCGTGTTCATCCAGAACCGGGCCACGAGCACGAACAGCGGCGGCGCGATCTGGTCAGGCAACAGCGCCACGGTGACGGTGCGCAACTGCACCTTCGTCGCCAACACGTCGGCGACCACGACCGGTGCCGGCTACCTGAACACCGGCGGCACGTCGAGCCTTGCCAACTGCGTCTTCTGGAACAACACGGGTTCGTCGGGGAGCACGGTGAACAATCAGGTCACCACGTCGGCCGGCACGACCACGGTGAGCTACTCGCTGGTGCAGGGCGGGGCGACGGGCACCGGCAACATCAGCACGACGCCGCTCTTCCTGGACCTTGCGGCGTTCGACCTGCGGCTCCAGCCATCGTCGCCGGGTGTCGATGCAGGCAGCAGCTCGCTCATTCCTGCAGGCGTCACGACCGACCACGACGGCCTGCCTCGTCGCGTGGACATCGCCGAGACGGCCGACACCGGCGTGGGTGCCCCGGTGGTCGACATGGGTGCGTACGAGACCCAGGTGCCACCGCCTCCGGCCTGCCCGGCTGATGTGAACGACGACGGGCTCGTGGACGGCGCCGATCTCGGTGTGCTGGTGGGCAACTGGGGCGGAACCGGCGCTGGCGACCTTGACGAGAGCGGTGCCGTGGATGGTGCCGACCTTGGCTTGCTGCTGAGCGCCTGGGGTGCCTGCCGCTGAGCGGATCCGCGCCTCGGGCGGCGCGCAAAGGCCCCGTGTCGGGGCGTCCTGCGGCACGTCAAGGTTTGGTTCAGGTTCACCCGTCCCGGGCTTCGTAGCATCCGGTGCATGTGGCTTGAACTCGCCGAGCGCCTCCTGGGCGTGAACAAGCTCCGCGCGCTCGAGCGGGCGGCGCGGACCAGCGGCCAGCCGACCATCTTCCACGGCCTGCTCGCCGAGGCGCATCGCACCCTCGACGTCACGGGCAGCATGGCCGAGTCGATGCCCGCGCAGGGGCCGGTGGTGGTCGTGGCGAATCACGCCTTCGGGCTGTGGGATCCCTGCGCCATGTGCGCGCTTGTGGCCGAGCATCGCCAGGACATGCGCATCATGGCGAATGAGCGCTTGCTCGAGGTTGACTCCTTCAAGCCGTGGCTCATCGGCGTCGACGTCATGGGAACGGCCAACGCACGGACCACGAACATGCGCGCGCTGCTCGAGGCGATGCACTGGCTCGCCGAGGGACACGTGTTGTGCCTCTTCCCCGCGGGCCAGGTCAGCCACCGGACCCGCGAGCGCCCGGTGAGCGTCGATCCGCCGTGGTCGCCCAACGTGGGCCGAATGATGATGAAGCACAAGGCGACGGTGGTTCCCATGTGGTTCGAGGGCGAGAACTCGCTCTGGTTCCACCGCCTGGGCATGATCCACCCGATCCTGCGGACGGCGCAGATCCCGCGCGAGGCCGTGAGCCAGTTCGGCCAACCGCTGCGCGTGAGCATCGGGCGACCCATCCCGCACGATCGGATCGAACGATTCGGTGATGCGCAGAGCGTGACCGACTACCTGCGGGTGCGGTGCGAGATGCTCGGTCGCGACCTTCGCCAGCGCACGGTGAAGGCCCCGTCGCCCGGACCGCAGGAGCCGTTGATCGAGCGCCCGCTGCACGGGCCCGATGCGCTCGCGGAGGAACTCCGTGCACTGCCCGGCACCGAGCTCTACCACAGCGAGGGGCCGTACGACATCTACTGTGCGCGTGCGTCGATGATCCCGCGCGTGCTGCACGAGATCGGCCGGCTGCGCGAAGTGACCTTCCGTGCGGTGGGCGAGGGCAGTGGTCGCGCGATCGACCTTGACCAGTACGACGGCCAGTACCGGCACCTCTTCATCTGGCAGCGCGAGAAGCGCGAACTCGTCGGTGCGTACCGGCTCGGCGTGGCTCGCGAGCTCATGGCGCACTCCGGGATCAAGGGGCTGTACCTCTCGAACCACTTCGAATTCGCGCCGGAGATCCTGCCGCGGCTGGAGGACTCGCTCGAGATGGGGCGTGCCTGGGTGCGCGGCGAGTACCAGCGCCAGCCGCTGCCGCTGTTCCTGCTCTGGAAGGGCATCGCCCTCTTCATCGCGCGCCATCCGCGCATCGGGTCGCTCTTCGGCACCGTCAGCGTGAGCGACGATTTCCAGTTGGCGAGCAAGCACGTCATCGTGGCGTTCCTCCACGCCACGCGGCGTGCCGATGAACTCGCCGAGCTCGTGCAGGCGAAGGATCCGCCCACGGACTTTGGCGCCGATCACGGTGATCCCGACAGCTGGCGCCAGTCGCTCGGGCAGGTGGCCGAGCTGGAGCACCTGGTCAAGGAGGTCGAGGATGGTCGCCGCACGGTGCCCGTCCTGATCCGGCAGTACCTCAAGATGGAAGCCCGCGTGCTGGCGTTCAACGTCGACCGCGACTTCGGCAACGTGGTCGACGTGCTCATGTGGATGGACGTTCCCGCGATCCCCGAGCGCATGATGCGGATCTACATGGGCCAGAAGGCGATGGACGAGTACCTCGCTTTCCAGGCCGCGCGGCGGGAGTAGCCTGTGGCCATGTATCAGGACTTGGCGTGCGGCCGGCCGCCCCAACAGAGCGTGATCCGAATCGGGCATGATGCGGTCGATGCCGTGCGGCAGGCGCTCATGTCCCGACCCGCGGGCGGACCCGTCGCGATCGTCGCCGATCAGGCGGTCGTCGCGCTCGCTGGGCGCATCGGTCACGGGCTGCAGGGCCTGGGCATCGATGCGCGCTTGTGCACCATGGTCGCGGATGAGCGCTCCAAGTCACTCGACACCGTCGGATCGCTGGCCTCTCAACTGCTCGCGCACGGGGTCACGCGGGCCGGCGTGGTCGTGGCCGTGGGCGGCGGCATCGTCGGCGACACCGCGGGCTTCCTCGCTGCCACGTACATGCGCGGCGTGCGGTGCATCCAGGTGCCGACCACCCTGCTGGCCATGGTCGATGCGGCGATCGGCGGCAAGTCGGCGGTGAACGTCGTCCTGCGTGACGGGAGCCTCGCCAAGAACGCCGTCGGTGCGTTCGCGATGCCCGAGCTCGTCGTCTGCGACCCGTCGGCGCTCAACACCCTGCCACCGCGTGAGATGCAATGCGGCCTCGCCGAGTGCGTGAAGCACGCGCTGCTTGCCGATGCCGGATTGGACGAATGGTTGGCCGCCAACGCGATGGCTGTGGTGGGCAAGGACACCGCGGCGATCGCCGGACTGGTCGCCCGGGCAGCGGCAGTGAAGGTGGCCATCGTCGATCGTGACCCGACCGAACAGGGGGAACGGGCGCTCCTGAACCTTGGGCACACCTACGCCCACGCCATCGAAGCCCGCCACGACGACCGCATCAAGCATGGCGAGGCCGTGGCGATCGGCCTCGTCGCGGCGATGACCGTGGCCAGCCGACTCGGTCGCGTCCGGCACGCGCAGGTCGAGTCCCTGCAAGCGCTTCTGGAGCGTGTCGGGCTGCCGACGAGGCTGCAGGACCTGGTTCCGTCGCCGGACTCGGCCGCCACGCTTCGGCGGTGCATGGAGCTCGACAAGAAGCGCGCCGGCAAGGGCTTGGTGCTCGTTCTGCCGGAAGGACCCGTCGGCGCCGGCCTGGTCGAAGCCCCGCCCGAAGAGGCCGTGATGGCCGGATGGTCGGCCGTCGGGGCGGCGTGATCGCGCCCTGATTCCCCGGGCGATTGCTGACTCATCCCGTGCAAGCTGCGTTACAGTTCTCCCACCTAGCTCAACGCCGTGCAGGATGCATGGCCGTGCGATGGTGGAGGCCTCTGGAGCAAGGATGCGAGTTTCGGCCATTGTCAATCAGAAAGGCGGCTGTGGAAAAACCACCACGGCCGTGAACCTCGCTGCGGTGCTCGCCTCGCAGGGTGTGCGCGTGCTGCTGGTCGATCTCGATCCGCAGTCACACTGCGCGGTCTCGCTCGGCGTGCCGGCGGACCGCATCCAGCACTGCGTCGGCGATGTGCTCGAGCAGGGGGCTGGGTCGCCGCTCGTGCAGTCGGGCCTGCTGTGGGAGCCGGTCAAGGGCGTCTGGCTCGCGCCAAGCCACCTGCGCATGTCGCGCCTCGAGTCGAGCGGTCCGCTGCTGCGCGCGAACGATCGCGACCGTCGGCTGTCGAAGCTGCTCGATGTGATGGCGCCACGATTCGACTGGTGCCTGATCGATTGCCCACCGACTGCAGGGTTGCTGACGTTCAACGCCGTGCGCGCCTGCGACGAACTGATCGTCCCGGTGGAGACTGGCTTCCTGGCGCTCAAGGGTGCCGAGAGCCAGGTGGCGCTGCTTGATGCGGCCGTCGCGCGTATGGAACGCGCGGTCACGCTGCGCATCCTGCCGACCATGCACCGCGACGGCACGAACCTGAGCGCGGACATCCTCGGCGCGCTGCAGCGCAAGTTCCCCGGGCGTGTCGCGCCGCGCGCGATCCGTCACCACGAGGTGCTCCGCGAGGCCGTCTCGTTCGGCCAGCCCATCACCGAGTTCGCGCCATCGAGCGATGCCGCCGCCGAGTTCCGGGCGCTTGCCGCGTGGCTGGTCGAGTCTCCCCCTTTGGTGCAGCGCACCCAGGAAGCGTGGGCGCAGCGCGCGGCGCGTGCGATGGACGAGAGCCCCGAGCCGGAGTACGAGGCGATCAGCGAGGCGTTGCCCTCGTCGGCGCGCCAAGCTCCGCAGGTCAGCGCTCGAGCGTTGGACGTGGTCGAACGCATGCGATCGCTGCGGGCCGTGGATGCCGCAGCTGTGCCGCAGGAGGCCAAGCCATGAGCACGCGATCGACCTACCAGGATCTGGCGGCGCACTTCATGGGCGCGACCGAGCCGGCCGCGCCGATCGGCGCTGGCACCTCGCCACGGCTTCCCGATGCCGCCGTGCTGGTCGCGCTCTGCGGCAACCTGCCGTCGATGTCCGGCATCTGGCTTGCGCAACTGGCCGAACGACTGGCTCGGACCGATGGTCCGACTGGCCTCGTGCGATTCGATGACCAGCGCATGCGCGTGGACCTCTTCCACGCCGAAGGTCGCAGCGTGGCGGTGGCGGAGCACGGGCTTCCCGATGCGTGCCGCGTGGTTCGGCGATGGATCGTGGCCCTGCCAGATGGTTACGCCGCCGGCGATTGCGTGATTCCCTCGACCGAACTGGTGCTGCTCACCGGCTGTGATGAGGCTGCCAAGGCAGCTGCGCGCGTCAAGCTGCAGGAGCTCTCGTCCAAACTCGAGACCGTTCCCGTCACCGGGCGGCCCGTGCATGTGGTGACGGTCGCCGCGTCGCAGGAAGTCGGTGCTGCGGCTGCGGGGGGGCTCAGCCAGTGGGCGGATGGCCAGCTCGCCACGCCCGTGCGCTGGTGCGGCTCGATCGAGCGCGTCGATCGGCTCGAGGGTGTGGTCACCGCCGAGATCCGATCGCGCACGCGTGCTGACTTCACCCTGGTCGCCACGCAACTCTGCGATGCGCTCCGCGCCGTGGCCTCGCGCTTCGATGAGCCCGCACCGATCGATCCTCCCATCCAACGTCCGATCGACTTGCCCCGAACCGTCACCCCGCCGTCCAAGGAGCCCGTCATGGCCACTGCGCCCGCCTACGTCGATCCCGATCTTGCCGCCCAGCGCTCCGCGCGCGCCGATGCACCCCGCAGCAGCCTCCTTGCGTGGTTCCCTGAGTTCGTCGGCCTGCGCATCCGCCCGGCCAACGCCTCGCAGGTGGAGCTCGCCATCGACATGCACGGCCGACTGCATCTCTTGAGCACCGATGCCAGCACGCGCGACCTGCGTGTGGCCCGCAGCTGGTGCACCTCGAACTGGTCCTTGCTCAGCTCGGCCGTGGTCGACCTGAAGGATGTCTCGGTTCCCGAGATGGTCGATCACCTGGTGCTCGACGAAGCGCGGCTGGCGGTACCGCTCCACGGATCCGGCATCCTGCTGCACGTTGGCGTCGAGGTGGCCGGCCAGCGGCGCCGCATCGACCTGAACGACGAGCAGAGTGCGGGCCTGTCGGCCTGATCCGCCCGGTCACGCCAGGCACGTGGCCCGCACGGTGCGGTCCCACGCAGCCCAAGCGAAGCTTTCGCGCTCGGCGTCCGTCCAGCCCGCGCCGGCAAGTCCGGCATCCAGAGCATCGAGCTGATCGGGCGCGCGCACACCAGTGGGCACCTGCATCGGCGTGAAGCCGCCATCGAGATCGCTGCCCAGGCAGCACCGCTCGCGCCCCGCGATCGATGCGACGCGCCCAACGTGGGCCAGCGCATCATGGAGCGTCGCCTCGCGTCCGTGCGCGAGGAACGAGCCGTAGAGGTTCAGGCCGATCACGCCTCCGCGCGCGGCGATCGCGGCGATCTGGTCGTCGCGCAGGTGGCGCTGGCGCTCGTCGGCGAGGGCACGGCAATTGCTGTGGCTGGCCACGACGGTCCGCTGCGAGCACGCGAGCAGGTCATCGAGCGCGGCATCCGCAAGGTGGCTCGCATCGTGGAGCACCCGATGCTCATCCAGCGCGGCCACGGTCTCGCGCCCGAGCCCGGTGAGCCCGCCGTGCGCGGCATTGCCGCCGGCATGGCGCGAGCCCAGTGCCCAGGTCAGGCCGACCACGCGCACGCCACGCGAATGCCACCACGCCACGTCCTCGGGCGATCGGATCGGATCAGCGCCCTCCATGAGCAGGACCACGCGCAGCGGGGCCTTGGCATCCAGGTCGGCCGCCGTGCGCACGATGTGCAGATGCCCCCCGCGCTCCATCGCCTCGTACCACTCGAGCTGCCTCACGCCGGCGGCGAAGGCGCTCTCGGTATCGTCGGCGTCGTAACCCCACGGCGTGCCGGCACCCTCAGGGCCGCGCTCCGTGAAGATCGTGCCGAGCACCGTCGTCACGCGTCCGCGCGCGAGCGCGGGCAGGCTCACGCAGCGCGCCGCGGGGTCGGCCACCTCGGCGAGCAGGTCGTGGCCATGCAGCGCGAGGTACGCAAGATCAAGGTGGCCATCGCACCAGCGGGTCGGTCGAAGCATGATGCAAGGCTATCGAGCGCTCGCGCTACAGTCCGTGCATGGATGCGGCCGCCCAGCCAACCCTTGATGCGCGTCTCTCGCCACGTGAGCGGTGCACGTCGCTGGTCATCGGGCTCGTGGCCGCAGCTCCCGTAGTGGTGGCTGCCTTCCTGCGCGCCGATCCATCGGGTCTCGGTACTCATGTGCAGCTGGGGATGCCGACCTGCACCTGGCCGACGGCCATGGGCATCACCTGTCCATCCTGCGGGATGACGACGGCGTTCGCACATGCAGCGGCCGGCGATCTGCTGGTCTCGGTCCGCACGCAGCCGATGGGATTCCTGCTGGCGGTCGTGGCGACCGCGGCGGCGATCCTCGGGTTGCTTGGAGCGGTGACGGGGAGTCGGCTAGGCTATTGGCTCTGCCGGAGCCCCGGCCGGATGGGGTGGTGGACCTTCGGCTCCATCGCCTTCGCCTCGTGGCTCCTCACGACCGCTCGCCTGAAGGGATGGATCTGACCGTGCTGCGACCGCTGGCCATCGTCACCCTCTGCCTCGCGTGCCTGCCGCTAGGAGGCTGCTGGGTCTTCGGCGTGGCGAGCGCCGTGGGCGACAACATCGAGTCCCTCAAGAAGATCGAGGTCTTGGCGAAGTACGACGGCCTCGAGAACCGGACCGTGGCCGTGCTGCTGCAGGTCGACATGCAGACCGCGTACGAGCATCCGACGGCGATGGCCAACGTCGCACTGAACCTTGCCTTCACGCTGCGCAAGAACGTGCATGGCGTGCGAGTGCTCGACCCGACCGTGGCGCTTGCGTGGCAGCACCAGAATCCGTCCTGGCCTGCGATGCCGCTGGGCAAGATCGCGCAGGAACTCGATGTCGAGCGGCTCGTGGTGGTGGACCTCTACGAGTACCGGCTGAATCCGCCGGGCAATCGCTGGCTGTGGGACGGCCTCGCCGCCGCGAACGTCGGCATCGTCGAGCACGATGGCCTCGATCCCGATGCCTACGCCGCCGAGTTCAACATCATGGGCAAGTTCCCCGACCTGGAGAACCTCGGTCGCGAGAGCGCGACCGAGCGCAGCGTTGAGCTGGGACTGCAGAAGGTCTTCGTCGAGAAGGCCGGCTGGCTCTTCTACGACCACCTCGAGGACAAGTACCCGGACCGCGCGCGATGATGCGTCGCTCGATCGCCATCCTCCTGCTCGCTGCACCGTGCCTGTCGGCGGCATGCAACATCATCATCCCGGCGACCTACATCATCGAGGGTCCACCGAAGGAGCCCGCGGTCTTCGAATTGCCCGAGAAGCGCACGCTGGTCTTCATCGATGACCCGAAGAACCGCATGACGCGCGTGGCGCTGCGGGCGGAGGTCGCGGACCGAACCGAGCGACTGCTGTTCGATGAGGGCAAGGTGACCGAGCTGGTCAGCTGCGCCGATGCCATCCAGCTGGCGCGCCGGAGCGATGCGCAGGGCAACCGTGCCAGCATCGAGTCGATCGGCCGTGCGATGAACGTTCAGCAGGTGATCTACGTCGTCGTTGACCGCTTCACGCTGAGCGTGGATGGCGCGAGCCCGCGGCCTGGCGCCACCGTGCGTGTGAAGGTGCTCGACCTCGAGGACCAGACCCGCATCTTCCCCGGCGACGACAACGGCCACATGGTCGAGGCCGAGCTGCGTGAACCGCCGCAGTCGATGTACGTCTCGACGTCCGGGCGTCGCCAGATCGAGGACCAGCTCGCCATGCAGCTGGCCACCGACATCGCCGAGCTCTTCTACGAGCACGAGGATCGGCCGCTCGGCGGCTCGCTCCAGGCGCCCCGCCAGCGTGCGCAGGATCGGTAGTGACGCTGCACGTCGTCGATCTCGGGACTCCCGGCTCGGTCCGCCCCACGCGGTTGCGGTCGATCGTCGAATCGTTGAACGCGCAGTCGGTCGATCCTGAGCGCATCGTGGCGGTGGGCACCGCCACGGAGCACGCACGCGCGGCTGGTCTTCATGCCGGCCGCCTGATCGGGGGCCGTCCAAGCGCGCGGCGCCTGGCCCGCTGGACCCACGGTCATGGCCGCGTGGTGGCTTGGGGCGAGTGGCCTCTCGGCGTTCCCGATGGCGTGGCGTGGGCAGAACGGGCCCCCACGTCGTGGCGTGCAGCGTCGCCATCGTCGTGGAGCCCAGGCCCGGGTGCGCCGCTGGTGCTCTGGTGCGGTGAGCCGGCCACATCGATCTGCGGGCTTGCAGCGGTCGAGGTGATTGCAAGACTGGCGCTGCTCGGCTGCACGGCGCGCGTGGTCGTCGCGCCGGGTGCGGCCCGGCTGGATCGCGCGCGGGCGCTGGCGCACGACATGCACCTGGACGATGCGCTCATCGTACTCGAGGACCACGCTGCACTCGCCACCGTCGCCGCGCGCGCGGCCATCGCCGTGGCCGCTCCGACCATCGATGGTTCGTGCACCCACGCCACGCAGGTCGCCGTGCCCGAGTGCCTCGCGGCCTTCGCAGCCGCCGGTACCGCCTGCCTCGCGCAACATGGATCAGCGAGTGAATCGTGGGTGCTGAAGCCGCAGGGGCCGGGCGGCAACGAGCTCGCCTTGTGCCTGACCCGGCTGCTTGCTTCGACTGGCGAGCTGGCCGATGCCGGTACGCAGGCGCGTGCTGCGGCCGCTGAGCTTCGTGATTCCCCGGTGACGGCGTGAGTCCGCGCGTCAGCCCGCGAGGAACGCCTCGACGGCGCCCCTGTAGAGCCACTTGAGCTTCCCGCGATCCAGGCCGACGCCGCGGATCCCCGGGGCGTCCAGGGGACCGTGCCGGACGGGATCGACCATGGCAAGGTCTGGGTCGCTGATCGGGCTTGGCCCGCTCCAGGACGTCTCCCAGAACGAGCGCAGCGTCCAGTAGCGGCTGGCGTAGAGCTCGAACGCCTCTCGCTCGTCGCTGGCTTTGGCCGCCATCTCTGACTTGCCGTCCATGGCCACCAGGTGGTCATCGCTCGTCACCGTGTCGCTGCCGAACATGATGCGTGTGCGGTGGCGCTCGAGGAACGCGATGAGTTCGTCGCGCGGGTGTTGCGACAGCTCGCGCACCATCCACTTCGTCGCGCTGGTGTCGAGCCAGAGGTTGGCGTGGCGCGAGAGCAGGGCATCCAGGAACGCGAGGTCCTCGGGCCAGCCGCCCATGTGCGCCACCAGCGTGGGCACGCGCCAGCGCTCAAGCATGGCCTCGAGCGGCTCGTAGTGCGAGCGCTTGGTACCGTAAACCGTGCTGTCTCTGTACCGCGTCGCAAACCACGTATCGGGGTCGGCGCAATGCACCATGAAGCGCATGCCGAGCGATGCTGCGAGGTCGGCGGCATCCACGCGTGCAGCTGCTCCGAGGCCGAGCGAACCGGGGCTGCCAGCCTCGATCGCGATGTCAGTCGCGCGTGGTGCTGCCCAGAATTTGACGGTGCGCACGCCTTCGCGGTGGAACGAGCGGATCCGGTCGAGGTACCCGGCGGTGTGCGCGTGCAGCCGGTCGGCCGCGGCGAAGTTCGGCACGGCGATGAACTCGATGCGATCGGCGAAGACCGCGCGGATCGCGTCGAGCTGCTCAAGATGCGTCATCGAGTGCAGGCGCTCGATCCCGAAGAGATCGCAGCACTCCCGAAGCAGCGTCGCTGCGCGTGCACCATTGACGTGCAGGTGCGCATCGATGATCGGCACGCAGGGCTCGCCGAGCAGTGCAGCCTCGGCGCGGTAGTCCAGGCCGAATCGATTCGAAGCCCCGTGGAAGAGGCCGGTTGCAGTGGAACCCACGCGCATCGGCGGGATCGTAGGCGGGGGTGCACGGAGGGCGTGCCTCGAGCGGATGCTGCTCCCTAGGCGCGAGCCGCAGTGCGTTCAGCGCTTGCGCCCGGTCGACCCCGTGGAGGCGCGCGAGCTGCCGCGTGCCGGCGACTTCTTCGCGACGGGGCGGATGCGTCGGGGCGCAGCCTTGGGTGTGGCGCTGCGGCGTACTGGTGCGCTGGGCACCGGCTCGAGCGTGGTCGTGGCGGGCAGGTGCCGCGTGCGGAATGCAGGCTTCTCCGGCGCCTCCACGGGACCGGCGCAGAGGCACGAACCCGGGGCATGCATCACCTGCGCGTGGTGCACCATGCCGACGTACACCTCGAAGTCCGCGTCGATGTCGAGGTGGCGAACCAGTTCACAATCGAAGAACGCGTGCGCGCGCTCGGGAACGACACCTCGGCTTGGTGCCGTGCGGTGGGGGATGCCCATGAACGGATCGCCCCCGTGGTCGGGTGCGCGCGCGAACATGCGTCGCAGCAGCGCGTCTTCCTTCGGGAGCACGCTGAGCGTGAAGTTGCGGCTGTCGCGGATCAGCGGGCTGATGACCTGACCCTTCTCGAGCGCCACCATCAGCATGGGTGGGTGCATCGCGCACTGTTGGACACAGCGAACGATCACGCCGGTGCGGATCTCGCCGAACGTGGCGGTCAGCAGCATGGCGGCGTTGGGAATCAGGGCGAGGGCAGGGTCGGCCAGGGGCCGTGAAAGCGGGGGGCGGTCGGTCAGCATGCATTCTCCCGTGGTGAAACAACGGGCCGGACGGCCGATTGTGGCCTAAATGACTCCGCAATCAAGACTTATGTTCTCGGTTCCCGGCAGATTATGGTTCAGGTGGGGCGGACTTGAAAAAAATTGTCGCAGTGTGTTGCATGGTGGGGCAAAGTGTCGTACAGTGGGGCCTGAGGTCACTTGAGTGCTCTTTACGTCCACCTACATCCACGGCCTCGACGCGAAGCGTCGTCTGGCGATCCCCGCCCAGTGGCGGGCGCGCTTGGACCCCACGGTCCACGGCGCGCGGATCATGGTGTCGCCGGGCTCTGGCGGCCGTCTTTGCCTGTGGACCGAGAAGGAATTCGAACTGCAGGCGGAGCCGTTCCGGTCGGGCCTGGTGAACGATGCTCAGGCGGCCAAGCGGGCAGCCCTGCTCTTCAGCAACAGCGATGCGCTCGAGGTCGACACCGCCGGCCGCATTCGCATCCCGGATCGGTTGCTCGACCTCTTCAAGCTCGAGGACAAGGTTGTCCTGCTTGGGGTCGGCAACCACATCGAACTCATCAGCGCCTCGCAGTATCGCGAGCCCACGCTGGAGGACATCACGGGCATGCAGTGAGCGCACCGCGCACGCTGCGGCTCGAACGAACGCACCAGGACGGTGCAGTGGGTGCAGGGAACGCACCCAATCGGGGCACAGGGAAGGTGCCCTGAAACGCTGGAACCCGACTGCACGGACGCAGCCTGTTCCAGATCCAGACCGAACCAAGGATGGTTCGGGCCACAGCCAAGGATGGCGGTGGCAGCCTCAAGGATGAGGCGAGTTGGGCGAAAGCCCGTTTCCGTCGATGCCCCTGCACCTCACAAGGGTGCAGGGGCATTTTTATGGACTTACAAAGATAACCCGCTGCCGGAACACGACTTTTGTTCATCTCAGGTGTGGGGATTCCCGAAGGAGGGGGGTACCCTGAAATGGTCCGGGCGCGTTGCCCGGGTCAGCCACCGCACGGTGCGAACGGATGCGCGCGGTGGGCAGTCTGGGCAGGAGGTCCGCAGTGCTGGTCATTACCCGTCACGTCGGCGAAGAAGTCATCATCGGAAATCCCGCGGCTCCGCTCGGGACGATCCGCATCGCCGCGATCAAGGGTGATCGCGTCCGCATCGCGTTCGACTTCCCTCGGGAGATGCCTGTCCACCGCAGTGAGGTGGCCAAGGAGATCCTCGAAGAGCAGCAGCAGCGGCGCACCGACATTGCGGGCCGCATCAACGAAGACGGCACGGCCGGGGCGTGATGCCCTGACGCCCGGGCCCTTCGTGGGCCGCAGCCGCTTCAAACAGCACCCGTCCGGTGCATCCTTCAGTTCAGCGAGTCAACCGACGCGATCTCCGGGATCCGCTCCCTGAGCAGCCGTTCAATGCCGCCTCGCAGCGTCATTGACTTGCTTGGGCATGTGACGCAGGCACCCAGGAAGCGCAGCACGACCTTGCCGCCATCGGTGCTGACCAGTTCCACGTCGCCGCCATCATCGCGAATGCCCGGTCGCACCAACTCCAGGACGGCCCGCACGCGCTCGTCGAGCGGTTGATGGTCCTGGGCCTTGGTCTCGCGGGCCATGGGCGGAGTGTAGTCAGCCCCTCACGCCGTACACTTCCTGCCATGCGCACGGCCGCGCCGATCGTTCTTGCTCTTCTCCTGGCAGCCTGTGCTTCGGGCCCGATCAGCGACCCTCAGGGTGTGCTGGCCACGCCTGATGCGCTGCCGACCCAGCACATCCGAGCGATGGAGCAGCTCGATGCCGCACCGACGCCGGAGTACATCCGCCAGCTGAAGTCGATCGTCGTCTCGACGGGCTACGTCCAGCAGATCCGCGAGGAGGCGTTCGATCGCCTCTATCGGCTCGACAAGCCCGCGCTCGAAGAGGCGATCGAGGTGAATCTGGCGCGCATGACGGCGCTCGAGTGGCGGCGCACGCTCTGCCAGCGCATCGCGGAACTGCGCTGGAACGCACTCGTGCCTGCGCTGATCCGCGCATGGGCGACCCCGGTGCCTGGCTGGGACGACAAGCCGAAGGAGCGGCCCGAGCGCCTCGCGCTCGTCGCGCTCTATGGCGAAGAGGGTCTCGTTCCGGAACTCTTCAGAACGATGAATGACCCCGCCGTGCGCTCCCAGGAGAACCTGCGGATGCGCTGCTGGGAACTGCTCGTGGCCCAGGGGCAGGAGGAGCGGCTCCTGGCCGAGCTCCGGGCGACCGAACCCGCCAAGGGCGATGCGCTCATGCGCGAGCTCCGTGCAGGCGTCCTCGACCTGGGCATCATGCCGCGCAACAAGGAAGAGATCCTCTGGATGCGCGCGCTCGTCCAGCCGGCGCGGGCTGCGTTCTTGGCGCGGGCGAAGACCGCGCTGGCGAAGCTTCCCGACGCCACGCGCCGCTCGCTCGAAGTGCGTGAAGTTCCCGTGGCGATGGCGGTGGCGGAGGGCTGGCCCGAGCTTGCCGGGCGAAGCAAGGAGGAGCTCTTCGAGCAGGTCCGGGCGACCATCAAGCCCAGTCGCCATGCACCCAATTTCGATGGCTTCGAGGGCAAGTTCAGCGAGACGCTCTACGACCAGCGCGACCGGCTCACGTGGGGCGACTGCGCGCTCATCCTCGTGCTGCACCGGGCATTCGAGTCGCCGCAATTGCGAACGCACCTCTTCGAGATCGGTGACCGGGACGTGAACGACCGCGGTACGGAGTATGGCGGCATTCTCCGGCTGGACGACCAGGGGCGCATCGAAGCGGTCGAGTTCACGCCGCGCGTGCGTGGCAGCGACGTGCGTTTCGAGGCCAGCAAGGAGATGTTCGAGGCCGGCTACACCGGGCTCTCGCACTTCCACTTCCACGCCCAGTCCTATGACAACGGCCGCTATGCGGGGCCGCACATCGGGGACTTCACCTACGCTGACGCCACCGGCGTGAACGGCATCGTGCTCTGCTTCATCGACAGCGCCACGCTCAACGTGGACGTGTATCGGCGTGGCAGGGTGGTCATCGACATGGGCACGATCCGACGGCCATGAGCGCGCTGCCGTTCACCAAGATGCACGGCCTCGGCAACGACTACGTCTACGTCGATGGCTTCGTTCATCAGGTGGACGATCCGGCATCCCTCGCGCGGCAGGTCAGTGATCGGCACCGGGGCATCGGCAGCGACGGGCTGATCCTGGTCATGCCGCCGGATCATGGCACGGGTGCGCAGGTGCGCATGCGCATGTTCAACGCCGATGGCAGCGAGAGCGAGATGTGCGGCAACGGCGTTCGGTGCGTCTGCAAGTTCGCGATCGATCGTGGGCTTGCGACGGCGAACCCGCTGCGCGTCCAGACTGGTCGTGGCGTGCTCAGCCTGGCCTGGACGGCCGGCGAGGACGGTCCGGTCGAGTCCGTCCGCGTGGACATGGGTGCTCCGATCCTGGCGAGCGCGCGGATCCCCGCATCGCATGCGGGGCTCGATGCGGATGCTCCGGTCGTGGGCCACCGAGTCCTCGCGGCGGCACTTCGCAGCGCGGTGGGCGATGGGGGCTGGGGCGCGATCGAACCCGTGGCCACGCTGGTGAGCATGGGCAATCCGCACCTGGTGCTGTGGTGTCCTGGCGTTGAGTCGATCGACTTGGCACAGGTCGGTCCGGTGCTCGAACGTCATGCGGCGTTCCCGTCGCGCATCAATGTGCATGTCGTACAGGTCATCGACCGCGGGAACGTGCGCATGCGCACCTGGGAGCGCGGCAGCGGCATCACGCAGGCGTGTGGCACCGGCGCGTGTGCGGTGGCGGTGGCCGGGGTGCTCGAGGGGCGCACCCGCGACTCGATCCGTGCTCAGCTGCCCGGTGGCACGTTGGTCCTGGAGTGGGCCGGCGGCGAGTCGAGCGTGTTCATGACGGGGCCTGCGACCACGGTCTTCGAGGGCACCTGGCAGCCATCATTGGCGGCGGTGTCGACATGACCGAAGGTGGGCCAGCACGCGACCGGGCCGTGATCGAGGCGGTGCATGCGCTTGAACCCCAAGCCCGCGCAGCGTGGCGAGCGCTCGTCGATCTGGAGTCGCCGTCCACGGACATCGGTGCGCTGGCTCGCGTGCTCGCATGGGTCGAGCGCGAACTGACCGAGCTTGACGCCGCGGTCGAGCATCGGCCGGCGCCAAGTGCGATGGCGAGGCTCGGTGCACCCGACGGCACCAGCACGGGTGCAGGGATCGCCGTGGCCCGGTTCGGATCCGACGATCGTCGTCGCCTGTTGCTGTGCACCCACCTGGACACGGTGCATGCGCACTGGCAGGGTGCCACGTGGTCCGAGACCGGTTCGCGTGTGGTGGGTCCGGGCGTGGCTGACATGAAGGGCGGCGTGCTTGTGGTGCTGCTTGCGCTGCGTGCGCTCCGGCAGGCGGGCATCCACGACCTGTCGTGGACCGTCGTGGCCACGACCGATGAAGAGACGGGCTCATGGGCGAGCCGCGATGCGCTTGCATCCCTCGCGCCCGGCCACGCAGCGGCATTCATTCCCGAGCCTGCGATGGCCGATGGTTCGATCGTGGTCCAGCGCCCCGGCAGTGCGCGGGTGTCGATCGAGGTCACAGGCCGTGCCGCGCATGCTGGACGCGATGCTGCGCAGGGCATCAGTGCTGTGACGGCCCTGTGCGAAGCGGTGGCTGCTGCGGCGAGGCTCGCCGACCCGCCGCGGCGCATCGTGAACATGGCGCTCTTGCGAGGTGGTGAGGCCACGAACATCATCCCCGACCACGCCAGTGCGGTGGGCAACATCCGCTGGCAGACGGAAGCCGATGGCGAGGCGCTGATGGCGGGCTTGAGTGCGCTTGGGCGTGGCGGGCCCAACGACCTGCCGCACGTGGTCATCGACCTTGAGGTGAATCGGCCGGTCAAGGAGCGCACCGAGGCAGTGGAGTCGCTCGTGCGATGCATGCAGGACGCCGCGGCTGTGCTTGGCCTGCGGGTCGGCGCTGGCTTCACGGGCGGCGTGAGCGACGGCAACATCGTGCAGGCCGCGGGGGTTCCGACGCTCGATGGCATGGGCGTACGCGGCGGCAACCTGCACCGGCATGACGAGTTCGCCGAGCTCGACAGCCTCGGGGAGCGTGCGGCGCTGCTGGCCCTGACCATGCTGCGGGTGCGGGATAGCATCCCGGCATGAGTCACGGATCGTCCCATCACGACGTGCTGCCGGCCTTCGCCCGCGACCCCGAGGTCGCCGACCTGATCGAACGGATCGTGGCGCGTGTCGGGCAGTTGCAGGGCGAATTCACCGCTGCACGACCGGCGGATCCGGGGCGCAAGGAGTCGTACGACGCATGGCTCGCGCGCAACGCCGGCGTGCGCGGGCGCGCTTCGCTCTATCCGTACGTCGGCACAGGCGCCGGCAACGGACCGCTGGTCGAACTTGCGGATGGAAGCGTGAAGTGGGACATGATCAACGGCATCGGCGTGCACATGTTCGGCCACGCCGACCCGCGCATGGTGCGCGCTGGGCTGCGCGCTGCGGTTGCCGACCTAGTCATGGAGGGGAACCTCCAGTTCAACGCCGATTCGATCGCGATCGCCGAACTGCTGGTGGCTGAGGCCTCCAAGGGGAGCTCGATCCGCCATGCCTTCATCACCAACTCCGGCTGCATGGCCAACGAGAGCGCGCTCAAGGTCTGCCAGCAGAAGACCAATGCGGCGCCGCGCGTGATCGCGTTCGCGGACTGCTTCATGGGCCGCTCCACCACGATGAGCCAGATCGGCGATGGTCCGGCGTATCGGCAGGGCGTGGTGCAGAACGTGCTCGTCGACTACATGCCGTTCTACGACCCAGCGATGGGGGAACGCTCGATCGAGATGGCGGCGTGGCACCTTGAGCAGGTGATCCACCGCTATCCCGGCCAGCACAGCTGCTTCGTCATGGAGCCGGTGCAGGGCGAGGGTGGCTTCAAGGTGGCGCCGCGCGAGTACTTCGTGCGGCTCATGACGATCTGCCGCAAGGCCGGCATTCCCGTCTGGGCCGATGAGGTGCAGAGCTTCGGTCGCACCGAGCGCATGTTCGCGTTCCAGATGCTCGACCTCGGCGAGTTCGTCGATGTGGTCACGATCGGCAAGATGAGCCAGGTCTGCGCGTGCCTCTTCACTGAGGCCATGAACCCGAAGGCCGGCCTGCTCAGCGGCACGTTCTCGAGCAGCGTGAGCGCGTTCCAGTCGGGGCTCGAGGCCCTGACGATCCTGCGTGACGGCGGGTACTACGGGCCCGATGGGCGCAATGCCCGGCTGCATGCCTCGTTCCGTGAGCACGCCGATCGTCTGGTCGCTGCGCATCCGGAGTGGTTCCCGCCGGCGCGCGACTCGCTCGGCCGGGCGCAGCCCTCGCTGGTCGGTGGCGTCGGCGGCATGATGCGCCTGACCCCGTTCGGTGGCGACAAGGACCGCATCATGAAGCTGCTGCACGCGATGTTCGACCAGGGCGTGATCGCGTTCATCTGCGGCCACGGTCCGTACCACGTGCGCATGCTCGCGCCGGTCGGGGTCATGGAGCCGGCGCACCTGGGGCCGGTCTTCGAGGTCATCGAGCGAGCGTTCCGGAAGGTGGGCTGACGCCATGTTCGTGATCCGGCAAGCCACGCTCGACGACCTGCCCACGCTGCTGAAGCTGGCGAAGATGGTGCACTTCATCAACCTGCCGGCGGACAAGGACCTGCTTGCCGAGAAGATCCAGGCGAGTCGCCTGAGCTTCACGGGCAAGGAAGCGCATGCGCGCGACCGTGAGTGGATGTTCGTGCTCGAGGACACCTCCAGCGGCGCCGTGGTGGGCACGAGCGCGCTGATCGGCTGTATCTCGTGGCATGGCCATCCACACCTCTACTTCCAGGTGCGCAAGCGCGAGCACTACAGCAAGGATCTCGGCACCGGCCAGGTGCATGTGACGATCCAGCTCGGCTCCGACGAGACGGGCGCGAGCGAAGTGGGGGGGCTCATCCTGTCGCCGGGCTACCGCGGCCATCCGGAGCGGCTCGGTGCATTGCTCTCGCTCGTGCGTTTCCACTTCATCGGGCTGCACCGCGCCAAGTTCAGCCCGGTGATCCTGGCCGAGATGATGGGTGCGCTCGATCCCAACAGCCACACCCCGCTCTGGGAGTACCTGGGCCGCCGATTCATCAACCTGAGCTACGCCGAAGCGGATCTCTTCAGCACCAAGAGCAAGGAGTTCATCCTGTCGCTCTTCCCCAAGAGCGAGATCTACATCAGCCTGCTTCCGCCCGAGGCCCGCAACCTGATCGGCAAGGTCGGCGACGAGACCGTGCCGGCGCTCCGAATGCTGGAAAAGCAGGGGTTCCGCGAGATGGATAACGTCGATCCGTTCGATGGAGGTCCGTACCTGCAGGCACGTCGTGACGAGATCCCGCTGGTGATGTCGACCGCGCGCCTGAAGGTGGCGTCGCTCGGGCGCGGCAATGCCGAGGCGATCGTGAGTTCGCACGATCACGAGCATGGGTTCCGCGCCGTGCGCACGCGCGTCAGCGTGACGGGAATGGCAGTGCGGCTGCCCCGGGATGTCGCGGAGGCGCTGGGGGTGAACGTCGGCGGCACGGTCGGCGTGACGATCCTCAAGCAGCCCGGTCGTGCGGCACGACCTGGCAAGGATGCGCGCTCCATTGCGGGTCGTGCGAAGGGCGCACGGCCCCGCGGTGCCAAGCGTGGCACGCCCGCGCGATCTACGGCGAAGCGGCGCTGATCCATGGGCCCTGCCAACCTGATCGATGGTCGCTGGCACCCGCTTGATGCGGCGCATGCCGACGTCACGAGCGTGAATCCGGCCCGACCCGATGACGTGGTGTGGAGCGCGTGCGCGCAGCTTGGTGCAGTCGATGCAGCCGTCGTGGCGGCTCGGCGCGCGCTGCCGGCCTGGCGCATGGCTGGAACCGAGGCGCGGGTTGCCACACTCAAGCGCTTCGCGGCGGTCGTTTCGGCGCGCGCCGAGGACATCGCTCGCGCGATCACGCGGGAGATGGGCAAGACCCTGGCCGAGAGCCGGCTGGAGGCCAAGCTGCTGGCCGACAAGGTGGCGATCACGCTGGGCGAGACCTGCCAGTCGCGCGTGCGGCCATGGGAATTCGCGGTCGCGCCCTCGCGCATCGGGCGCTGCAGCTTCCGTGCCCATGGCGTGATGGCCGTGATCGGCCCCTTCAACTTCCCGGCGCACCTGCCCAACGGCCACTGGGTCCCGGCGCTGCTCCTGGGCAACACGATCGTCTTCAAGCCCAGCGAGCGCACGCCGCTGGTCGGGCAGTTGATGGCCGAGTGCATGCGGGCGGCCGAACTGCCGGCGGGCGTCTTCAACCTGGTGCAGGGCGGACCATCGGTGGCCAAGGCGCTGGTGGCGCATGACGGGCTCGACGGGATCCTCTTCACCGGTTCGTGGCCGGTCGGCCGCAGCATCATGCAGGCCAACCTCGATCGGCCGGGCAGGCTGCTGGCCCTCGAGATGGGCGGCAGCAATGCGGCCATCGTGCTGGATGATGCGCACAGGCGCCAGGCGGTGCTCGAGTGCGTGCGCGCATCGTTCGCGACGACGGGACAGCGCTGCACCTGCACGCGACGGATCATCGTCCACCGCGATGCCGCATCGTGGTTCGTGCCGGCCTTCTGCCGCATGGCCAGCACGCTGCTCGTGGGGGATGGCGATGGCCGTGCACCTGCCTTCATGGGGCCGCTGGCGACCGAGCGCGCACGCGATGCAGCGTTGGCCTTCCAGGCCGATGCGGTTCGGCGCGGCGCCACGGTGCTGCTTCGTGCCGCTGCGCTGGATCGACCGGGGTGGTTCGTCACGCCGGGCGTGCTGCAGTGGCCACGGCTCACGCTCGACCAGGATGGCGAGGTCTTCGCGCCGATCGTGCAGCTGGCGGTGGCCAAGGACGACGAGGACGCGCTCGAGCAAGCGAACGCCTCGCGATTCGGCCTGGCCGCGAGCGTGTTCACCGCAAGCCGGGCGCGCTGGGAGGCGCTCTGTCCCCGGATCGAGGCCGGTTGCGTGAACTGGAACGTGGGCACGGCCGGTGCGAGCAGCGCGCTCCCGTTCGGTGGTCTCGGCCTGAGCGGCAACCATCGACCTGCTGCAGCCTTCAGCGTGGATTCCTGCGCGGCACCGATCGCGCACCTGGAAGAATCAAGCGATGCCGCTGCGGTGCCCGATGGCGCCCTGTGGGACGACACTTGGCTGGGCTGATGCCCGGCCGCCGACGAGGAGCACGACATGCCGACCGACCTGCCCAGTGGACGCGAGCGACCGAGGTTCAGCGGGCTGCCGACGTTCATGCGACTGCCTGAGCTGGATCGCGTGCGCGCCGAGCACCAGCCGGTCGAGTGGTGCATCTACGGCGTGCCCTTCGACGGCGGCACGACCTACCACCCCGGCGCGCGCTTCGGTCCGCGAGCGGTGCGTGAGGCAAGCCAGTACGTGAAGCCGTGCAGCCCCGAGCTGGGCATCGATCTTGCGCAACGCTTCAGCATGGCCGACGCCGGCGACAGCCCGGTGGCGCCGTACTCGTGCGCCGACAACGTGGGGCTCGTGCAGGACTTCGCGGCGGGGCTCGGTGATCCCGACCTCACGCGGCTCCTGGCCATCGGCGGCGATCACTCGATCGCGCTGGCGAACCTGCGCGTGGCCTGGCAGCGTGCGGGCCGTCCGGCGAGTGGACTGCCGCTCATCCACATCGATGCGCACCTCGACACCGTCGATGTCGTCTGGGGCGAGCGTTACGGGCACGGGAGCTTCCTGATCCGTGCCATCGAGGAAGGTGTGGTCGATCCCAAGCGCACGCTGTCGCTGGGCGTGCGAGGTCCGCTGAACACGCTCAAGGACCTCGACTTCGGCCGCGAATCGGGGATCACCGTCATCGGCATGTCACGCTGGGTCGAGGATCGTGCGTCGGTCGCAGGGATGATCCAGGAGTTCCGTGCGCGGCTCGGTGACGATGAGTGCTACCTGACGCTGGACGTCGACGCGTGCGATCCATCGTGCGCGCCGGGCACCGGCACGCCGGTGAGCGGCGGGTTCACATCGGCCGAGCTCTTCCTGGCGCTGCGCTGGCTCGCGGGCATCCGGCTCGCCGGTGCCGACGTGGTCGAGGTCTGCCCATCACGCGATCCGCAGGGGATCACGGCCCTGCTGGCGGCGCAGGCCGCGTTCCAGATCCTCTGCATCGACGCCGCGGCGCACCCGGAGTGAACTCCGGAGCGGATCGCCGGGCGTTCCCGCGGTTCAGGCCGTGCCCAGGCGCTCATCGAGCCAGGCCGGGACCTGATCGACCGCCACGCGCTCCTGCTGCAGGGTGTCGCGGTGGCGCACGGTGACCGAACCGGTGGAGGCCGTGTCGCCGTCGATCGTGAAGCAGAACGGCGTGCCGGCCTCGTCCATGCGGGCGTAGCGCTTGCCGATCGACTGCTTCTCGTCGAACTCGACGGTGTGCTTGCGCCGCAGCTCGCGGTAGAGCTTCTCCGCGATCTCGGGCTGGCCGTCCTTTGCGGTCAGCGGGTAGACCGCCGCCTTGATCGGCGCCATGCGCGGGTGGAACCGCATGACCACGCCACTGGGCCGTGACGGATCCGGGGTGTACGCCTCGCACAGGAGCGCCAGCGTGCCGCGGTCGGCACCGGCGCTGGGCTCGACGACGTGCGGGAAGTAGCGCTCGTTGCGGGCCTGGTCGAAGTAGCGCATCTTCTCGCCCTTGCCGCAGTGGTTGGCATGCTGCGTGAGGTCGAAGTCGGCGCGGTGCGCCACGCCCTCGAGTTCGCCGTAGCCCGGTGCGGTGAAGGGGAACCGGTACTCGATGTCGCTTGTGCCGGCGCCGTTCTTGGCGTAGTGCGCGAGTTCGTCGCGGTCGTGCTCGCGCAGCTGCAGGTTGGCGCTCGTGAGGCCGATCGACTGCCACCAGCCGAAGCGCCAGTCGCGCCACCAGCGGTACCACTCGACGGCGCTCGAGGGATGGATGAAGAACTCGATCTCCATCTGCTCGAACTCGCGGCTTCGGAAGGTGAAGTTGCGCGGGGTGACTTCGTTGCGGAAAGCCTTGCCGACCTGGGCGATGCCGAAGGGAATCTTGACGCGGCTCGTATCGACCACGTTCCAGAAGTTCGCGAAGATGCCCTGCGCGGTCTCGGGCCGCAGGTACGCGAGGGAGTCGTCGTCCTGCAGCGCACCGCAGTGAGTCTTGAACATCAGGTTGAACTGGCGCGGCTCGGTGAGGGAGCCGGGCTCGCTTGCGGCCGGGCCGATGCAGCGTGCACGCTCGTCGGCAGAGATCGACGTGAACGGGCGCAGGACGTGCTCCGGACCGGGGGCATCGATCCGTTCGTACTTGCAGAGCGCCTTGGTGGCGCGGGTGCGGGCATCGTCGTCACCCTCGATGAAGGCCCAGAGGCGTGCATCGCCGGCCATGCGGCCCAGCACCGCGAGGTGGTCGGCGCGGTAGCGCTGCTTCGACTCTCGGCAGTCGACCATGGGGTCGTTGAATCCGCCGACATGGCCTGAGGCGACCCACGTCTTGGGGTTCATGATGATCGTGCAGTCGACGCCGACGATGTCGACGGGCTGGCCGTCGGGGCCGAGCAGCTCGCGCTCGACGACATCACCCCACCAGGCGTTCTTGAGGTTGCGCTTGAGCGCGGTGCCGAGCGGGCCGTAATCCCAGAAACCGTTGATCCCGCCGTAGATCTCGCTGGACTGGAAGATGAAGCCGCGGCGCCGGCAGAGGGCCACGATGTCGTCCATTTTCTTGGGGCTGTCGCTCATGGAAGGCGGGATGCTAACGGCACGAACCGCCCGAGGCCGGGCTGGTGCTCATTCGGCGCGCGGCGCCGTCCGCCTGCCTGAGGCGCGGCCTCAGCGATCCGGCCGAGGCAGCTCGATCAGCTTGAGGAACTCGGCGCGGGTGGCTGCACTCTCGAGGAACTCACCGAAGAGCTTGCTGGTGGTCGTCCAGGCGCTCGGCTGGTGCACGCCGCGGTAGCACATGCAGAAGTGCCGCGCCTGCACCACGACCGCCACGCCGCGGGGCTTCAGGTGCTCCTCGAGCGCGTTGGCGATCTGCGCCGTGAGCTTCTCCTGGACCTGCAGTCGCTTGGAGTAGATCTCGACGAGCTTGGCGAGCTTCGAGAGGCCGACCACCTTGCCGTCAGGGATGTACGCCACGTGGGCCTTGCCGATGAAGGGCACCATGT
>Ga0315905_10000957_pt1 | contig 31414 bp, 26 predicted proteins | sample LakEriMetagenome_5_FD_203522 | JGI IMG/M metagenome (GOLD analysis project Ga0315905, IMG submission 203522) | Freshwater fungal communities from buoy surface, Lake Erie, Ohio, United States - Buoy 4 MA121 | ecosystem: Environmental > Aquatic > Freshwater > Lake | place: USA: Lake Erie, Ohio... | reverse complement strand
TTGGTGATGATTCGGCGAAACCGGGTGCCAAAGCGTTCCTGTAACGCATTTGTCGCCACTTGATTTCTCCTTATAAAAACTGCCTGCCCTCAAATCTATGAGATACCTGTCTAGAACGCATAACTTCGTTATTGCTGAACTGTATTAACCAAGCAGTGGCAAACTGGAAGGCATGGACAACCAACACATCTTTGACTTGATGGATCAACATTTCTTAAAACACCAAGAAGATAAAAAGATTCCAGGCGTTGCATATGGCCTGATTAAAGATGGCCAGCTTGTCCATTCCAAAGGGTTTGGCGAAATGGTCATGGATTCAAATACTTGTCCAGATCAGTCAAGTGTGTTTCGAATTGCTTCAATGACCAAGAGTTTTACGGCAACAGCAATTTTGCTTCTGCGTGACGCTGGCAAACTTCGCCTCGATGATGACATCACGATGTACTTGCCCTGGACTGACAGCATTGGTATCCCAGATTTTGGACATGTGATTACGATTCGAGATTTGCTAAGTATGAATGCGGGTTTCCCAACTGATGACCCATGGGGTGATCGCCAAGAAAGTTTGGAAATCAAATCGTTTGACGATCTAGTTAGTCAAGGCCTGCGGTTCACTCGAGCTCCACGTATGGGATTTGAATATTCGAATTTAGGTTATGCGCTGCTCGGCAGAATTATTACGGTAACGAGCCGTATGGATTACTTAGACTTTGTTAAGACTGCAATCCATCAACCTTTAAAAATGTCATCAACAACTTTTCTTCAATCCGAAGTTGTAGATGAACAATTCGTGCAAGGTTATGCCGAGTTCGCAACTGGATTCGTGCCTGAGCCATTAACAATTCCTGGTGCATTCAGTGCAATGGGCGGGTTACTCAGCAATGTTGCTGACTTGGCCAAATGGGTTGCTGGCTTTCAATCCGCTTGGAATGAATCTTCGACACATCCACTTCAAAGATGGAGCCGCCGTGAGATGCAAGAACCACAGCGTCACGCTCGCACTGCAGCTTTCACTGATCCCCATACCGATCAGATTAAGTCTGTAACAACCTCGTATGGATTTGGCTTGATGGTCGATGACGATTCCTTGCTTGGCCGGTTTGTTTCTCACAGTGGTGGCTACCCAGGTTTTGGTTCTCACATGCGCTGGCACCCACAATCTGGTTGGGGAATTGTGGCACTGGGTAATCGCACGTATGCACCGATGATGCCGGCAGCCTCGGAAGCACTAGTAATTATTGTTCGTGACCATACTCCAGCCAAAACTTATTCAGAATCAGATGTCTGGTTTGAAACCGCTTCTGCCATGGAGGTCGTGGAGGAGCTGCTCGCAAATTGGGATAATCAATTGGCTGATGAGTGGTTTGCAGTGAACATGGATTTGGATCAGCCACGAAATGAGCGAATGGCCGCAATTCTGGCATTAGTAGCAAGTGGTACGAATACTTCGCGAGTTCCAGGGAGCTTAACTACCACAACACCTGCACATGCTAAATGGCAGGTAACTAGTGATTCTGGGCTTATTGAAGTTGAACTATTGATGAGTCCAACTACTCCACCAAAGATCCAAACATTAAAGGTGGCGAAAGCACCACAGTGATAGTTGCATTCAGAATCAGTGTCTAAGATAAATAGGGTGCTACTCGCACTGCTGACTGCTATCGAAAGAACTTAGATGTCTAAGCCAAGTGGCAATTCGGAATCAAGTCGTAACAAGTCACAACTAGCAGGCAATGCAAGTTTGATCTTGGGCGCGACAGGTGTTGTGTTCGGTGACATTGGAACCAGTCCGATTTATGCGTTGAAAGAAACTTTGCATAGATCTGGCGCTGCAGTTGATGACATCTACGGGGTAGTTTCATTATTCTTTTGGACACTTACTCTCGTGGTTTCCGTAAAATATTTGAGCTTTGTTATGCGAGCAGATAACAAGGGTGAAGGTGGAATCCTTGCACTACTTTCGTTAATGCCTCGCAAAATTCGCGGGCCAAAAACCCCTAAACACAATGCTGCTTTGATTTTGATTTTGGTCGGAACTGCGCTCCTATTTGGTGACGGAGTGTTGACGCCCGCAATTTCAGTATTGTCCGCAACTGAGGGTTTAGCTTTACTAAATGAAGACTTGGCGAAAGTTGCAGTTCCGCTAACAGTAGTAATTCTTGCAGCGCTGTTCCTCGTTCAGTCCCGAGGAACTCACGCGATTGGCACCATCTTTGGTCCAGTCATGCTTTGGTGGTTTGGATTAATTGCGGGACTTGGTCTGTATAGATTTCTTGGCGAACCATCGGTAATCAAAGCTCTCTCGCCTGTTTACGCAATTGAATACATCGGTCAGAGTGGATTTAAAACATTTGCAATCTTGGCGTCTGTGATTTTGTGTGTCACCGGAGCTGAAGCTCTCTATGCCGACATGGGTCACTTCGGGGTAAATCCAATTCGTTGGGCTTGGATGTTCCTTGTTGGTCCAGCTTTAGTTCTTTGCTACCTAGGACAGGCGGCTTTAGTTTCCACCAATCCTGAGGCAGCTGCTAATCCATTCTTTGGCCTTGCACCGAACCAAACAATGCTTGTGGTGTTGATTGTTTCGGCAACTCTTGCCACGGTCATAGCAAGCCAAGCCCTCATCACTGGGGTGTTTTCACTTTCACGTCAGGCCGTTCAACTTGGACTCTTCCCACGCTTAACGATTCGTCACACGAGCGCTGAACACGAGGGACAGATTTATGTTCCGGTTGTGAACTGGCTGGTCGGCCTATCAAGCATTGCGCTGGTAATTGGATTCAAGTCTTCCTCAGCGTTAGCCAGCGCTTACGTACTCGCAATCGCAGGCACGATGGCTATAACTACATTTGCTTTCCATATTGTGGCTCGCCAAGTTTGGGAATGGTCGCTCGCTAAAGTCTTGCCACTAACTGTGACATTCTTGGTGGTGGACTTAAGTTTCCTAATCGGAACTGCTGGCAATGTTTTCGATGGAGGATGGGTCCCAATCGTTCTCGGTGGCGTGGTGTTTGCGGTTATGAGTGTTTGGCGCGCAGGTAACCGAGCCTTGAACCAAAAAATGCGCGAATCCACCCGCACTTGGCAAGACATCTATCAAGGATTAGAAACTGGCGAGATCGCAAGCGTTCCAGGTGTTGCAATCTTCATGGCTTCACCTGCCGAAATGGTTCCAGCTGCATTAATTTCGCACGTTACGGTTATGCATTCCTTACCTGAAGAAGTAATTGTTGTAACAGTTAAGTCAGATACCCAGCCGATTAGTACTACTCCGGTGATGTGCGACCACATTTCAGATCGCTTATGCCGGGTAACTATTTACGCTGGGTATATGGAAAGTATCAATTTGCCAGACGTACTTGAACGTGAAGTTCTTGGCGAGCGGGAAAAAGTTGCGACCTACTATCTCTCTGAGCGTCACTTCTTGGCATCGGACCATGGTTCTATTGGGCACCGTACTGAAGCTTTGTTTGAATTGCTGCATAGAAATTCTGTCGCGCCAACCGAGTTCTATGGCTTGCCATATGATCGGGTGATCACAATCGGAACTCGAATCGATTTATAAGAATGCAAAACTAAAGCCCGCTCTATTTTGCTAGAGCGGGCTTTAGTTTTTTTGTTTTACTTTCCAGCGTTTAACAATTCAATTCGCAGGTCAGCAGTTGCCTTATGTGCTGACATGCCTTCAAACCCAGCGATTGCTGAGTTATGCGGTGCAACTTGCATTGTGGATTCGCGAGTTGAGGTTTGGTATGTGACTGGCTTCAAGAAGCGACCAACTGACAAACCTGATGTGTACTTTGCGCCACCACCAGTTGGCAGCACGTGGTTGGTGCCAGTTGTTCCCTTATCGGCGTAAGAAACTGTGGACCATTCGCCAATGAACAATGAGCCATAGTTCTTTAGATGCTTTAGGTAATAGTCATTGTCACCAGTCAAGATCTCCAAGTGCTCTGGTGCCAAAGTGTCCATGACTTCGATGGCTTCATCAGGGGTCTTTACCAAGTAAACAGTTCCATAATCCCGCCAAGCTGGGCCAGCAATGTATTCCGTTGAAAGTTCTGCTAACTGACGCTTAACTTCGTCAATTACTGCCATGCCGAGTTCGCGCGAGGTTGTAACAAGTGAAGCGGGTGATTGCATGCCATGTTCTGCTTGACCCAAGAGATCGCATGCAACCATTCGGGCATCTGCTGTGTCATCTGCAATAACTGCAACTTCAGATGGACCGGCAAGAAGATCGATACCAACGCGACCAAATAGCTGACGCTTTGCTTCAGCAACGTATGCATTTCCAGCACCAACGAGAATGTCGACTGGCTTTTCGCCAAGTAAACCAAAGGTCATTGCAGCAAGTGCTTGCACGCCACCGAGAATAAAGGTGCGATCTACGCCAGAAAGGTAAGCCGAATACAGCACTGCATCGTTGCCACCGGTCTCAGACATCGGAGGTGTGCAGGCCATAGTCATTGGAACACCAGCAACTTTGGAAACGCCAACAGTCATGAAAGCTGAGGAAAGAATTGGGAAGTTACCTGCTGGCAAGTAAGCACCCACGCGTTCGATTGGTATGTACTTCTGTCCGAGCACAACGCCAGGTGTGGTTTCTAGTTCGAAATCAACTAAGTGCTTACGAGTTTCAACCGCAAACATCTTGGTGCGCTCAGATCCAATTTCCAGGGCTTTACGAAGTTCTGGAGATAATTTGTCACCAGTTTTTGCAAGGTCTGCGGCGCTTAATTCAAAATCTTTATCCCACTTGTCGAGATCACGAGAATACTTCTTAACAGCATCGATGCCATTCTTTTCGATGTCCGAAAGCATCCTTGAAACAGTTTCGATGACTTCTGGCAATCGCTGGGCTGGAGGCGAATCGAGTTCTGGTGCTTTAAGCACTTCGATGTCGGCCTTTAGGAACTTTTTATCGGCTTCTGTAATACGCATGATTAAAACGTACTTCCCTTCTTAGGTATTGCGTTGGCGTTTTGGTGAAACATGTATTGGAAATCCCAAACCAACTCGAGCGGCCTCAGGCAAGGTTTCGCTCATCGATGGATGTGGATGAATAGTGTTGGCTAAGTCTTGCAGGTTTGCGCCCATTTCGATCGCCAAAGTTACTTCAGCGATGTATTCCGAGGCATGAGGTCCGACAATTTGGGCACCGAGCACTACCCCTTCAGGAGTGTGAACCAATTGCGCAAAGCCAGCTTTTTCACCAAGGGTGTAAGCGCGACCAGATGCAGCCATTGGGAACATGGCAGCTACCACTTCATACCCGGCAGCCTTGGCTTCTTCAACCGTGAGTCCCGTCATCGCTATTTCTGGATCGCTGAACACAACGGCTGGAATTGCAGTTGGATCAAACTTGGCATCATGTCCTGATAAAACTTCAGCCGCAACGTGAGCTTCGGCGCTAGCTTTATGGGCAAGCGCAGGTCCTGGAGTGATGTCTCCGATCGCTGCAATCTTTGGCGTTACTAACAAATCTGGGCCAACTTCAATAATTCCGTGACCATTTGGTTTGATACCAAGTACTTCTAATCCAATGTCATCAGTGTTCGGTGTTCGTCCAATTGCAATGACAACATAATCCACTTCAATTGAAGTCTCGGTGCCATCACATGTGACAGTGAGTGATTTCCCATTGTCGCTGACAACTCTGGTATTGACTCGAATGTCGACACCAAGTTCGCCGAGACGACGTGCAACTGGAGCCACCAACGTTGAAGGAAGTGCGGGCAGTAATCTTTCAGCGGCTTCGATCATTGTGACTTTAGAACCTAATTGAGCCAGCGCAGTTCCAAGTTCAACACCGATGTATCCGCCACCAACAACTGCAATTGATTTTGGCAAAACATCCAGAGCGAGTACATCGGATGAATCTAGAATTCGCTTTCCATCACATGGAATACCTGGGATAACTGTTGGCCGAGAGCCGGTTGCAATAATGCAATTCTTGAATTGAATGTGTGTTGGTGGGGCTTCACCATTTTCAAGTACGCCCTGATCTTTGCGAGTAAACCGAAAGAATCCTTGGCGAACTTCAACGCCTGCGGTTTTAAGAAGTTGACGAACGCCACTATTTAAACCGGTTATTACCTCAGTTTTCCAAGTTTGGAATTCCTTCATATCAACAGTTGGTTCACCTGTGACTTTTAAACCACGCTTACCCCAAGCGGAAACATCATGAGTTGCATGGGCTAATCCGATAAGTGCCTTAGACGGAATACAACCAACGTTTACACAAACGCCGCCGAGTCCAGCTTCGCCTTGCGTGTCAACCAAGACCACCTGACGACCAAGTTGGGCGGCCGCGATCGCTGCCACATAACCACCTGGTCCACCACCTACGACTAATAAGTCAACTGAGGATGGCATTTCTCCAACAACCACTAGTCCTGCCCTACTTCACTAAAGATTCTGGGTTAAGCAAAAGTTGTGCGATGTCACTTACAAACGCTCCAAGATGTGCGCCATCATTAATGCGATGGTCAGCTGCAAGCACGATTGGTAACACCATACGAACCGCTGGAATGCCATCTACTGGAATTACCTTTTCAGCTACTCGACCAAAGCCAGCAATCGCAACCTCAGGTGGCCGAATAATTGGAGTTCCTAACCAAGTTCCAAATGAACCAAAATTAGTAATCGTAAATGTGCCACCACCAAGTTGGTCAGGTGTAGCTTTTCTAGTCTTTGCCAGTTCTGCAAGCTGTTCGGTTTGCTCTGCCAGCATTGAAACTGTGAAGTCATTTGCTTTACGCATTACTGGAACTATCAAACCGTCATCAGTTGCGGTCGCAAAGCCAAGGTTGATGTCGTCGTACTGGCGAATCTCAGACATCTCAGCATCAAAACGAGCATTGAACGATGGATGATTCTGTAGCGCGATCACACATGCCCGCATCAAAAGTGGAGTCACCGAAAACTTGATTCCTGATTTTTCAAATTCTGGAGCCAATTCGCTGCGTAATGCCATAAGTGCTGTGGCATCTATTTCCTTAAACTCAGTGATGTGTGGAATCCGAAGCGCTTCCGACATACTGCTTGCAATTTGTCGGCGTAACCCGCGCAATTGAATCAGCGTTACGCCATTTTCATCAACTTGAGAAATTGATGGGCTGGAGTCCTGCGAAACGCTTGCTGCATTGGAACCTGACTTGGCGCTCGTTACGTCTTCGTCAGTAATTCGGCCATTAGGACCCGAGCCGGTTACTGCTTCTAATGAGACACCGAGTGAATCTGCAAGTTTGCGCGTACTAGGACTGGCTAGCGGTCGCATGTTTGTGGCGCGAGCTGGAGTAGCAGCCTGCGCGGAAGATTGTTTAACCTCAGTCGCCGGCGCCGCGACATGTGAGGCAATGTCATTTGAAACTTTTCCAGTTGCTTCGATTTGCATCAAGTTAGAACCAACAGCTAAAACATCGCCAACTTTTGCGCCAAGTGATTTCACAATTCCCGTTACTGGCGCTGGGATTTCGATTTGAGACTTGTCAGTCTCGACGACAACAACTGGCTGATCCTCTTTAACAGTGTCACCGACGGCAACTAACCATTTGATAACTTCAGCTTCAGCAATACCTTCGCCAACATCAGCAAGTTTGTAATCGATTAAATTGCTCACGCGGATGCCTTTGCCAGAACTGCAATTTCAGCGACTACTCGATCAACATCTGGAATGTAAAGGTCTTCCACGCCACCAAGTGGGTAAGGAGTATCTGGCGAAGTGATTCTAATAATTGGTGCTTCCAAACTGTAAAAACATTCTTGCTGAATAGTCGCAACCAGCTCGCCACCAAAACCGCCAGTTAGTGGTGCTTCATGCAAAATCGCTACCCGACCGGTCTTTGCAACGGATTCGGAAATGCCATCTATGTCTAGTGGGTTAAGCGATCGCAGATCAAGGACTTCAACGCTAATTTCCTGTTCGGAAAGTTCTTCAGCTGCACGTTCTGCCACATTTACCGCAGCGGACCAAGCAATCAGGGTTACGTCAGTACCTTCGCGAGCAACCCGAAGTTTTCCAAGTGGCACGGTGTATCGCTCGTCTGGGACTTCATCTTTAGTTAAGCGATAACCCTTTAGTGGTTCAAGATATAGAACTGGGTCATCGGACTCCATCGCTGCTGCCAACAATCCTTTTGCGTCATACGCAGTTGCAGGGGCCACAACTTTTAGCCCTGGAGTGTGAGTATAAAAAGCTTCAAAGGCATCAGAGTGCAGCTCTGGAGTGCGGACACCACCACCAAATGGTGAACGAATAACTAGCGGAAGTGAGTGTCTGCCTTGCGAGCGATAGCGCAATCGAGCCACTTGTTGACCGATTTGGTGAAAGGCCTGATGGCCAAAGCCCAAGAATTGCAATTCAATTACTGGGCGAAGGCCACTGATTGCTAATCCGATTCCGGAACCAACAATCACGCCTTCAGCCAAAGGCATGTCGACTACCCGCTCTTTGCCAAAGCGCGCTTGCAAACCATCGGTAGCGCGGAATACGCCACCGAGCACACCGACATCTTCACCGATCACAACTACGCGACTATCGGCTTCCATTTCTTGGCCCAGGCATTCCCGAATTGCCTCGATCATAGTTTTTTCACTCATAAGGAACCACCATTTCGATTCGCCCAATCAGATTTCTGATCCAGCATTCTTTGAGGTGGTTCGGCATATACGTGGTCAAACAAAGCATCACTGGTTGCAAGTGAGGTATTGCGAGCGATTTCCATTGCTGCATCGACCTGTGCTGCGCAACTGTCTAACATTTCTTGCTCTAAGTTTTCATTCCAGATTCCGCGGCTTCGCAAGTAATTTTTAATTCGCTCAACTGGATCTTTTTGCTGCCATTTTTCAAGTTCTTGCTGATCTACATATCTCGTTGGATCATCTGCAGTGTTGTGTGCTCCGGTTCGATAGGTAACGGATTCAATCAGAGTTGGACCGTTACCTGCGCGTGCTTTGGCAACAGCTTGTGAAGTTACTTCATGAACTGCAAGTAAGTCATTGCCATCAACCATTACGCCTTCAACGCCATAACCAATTGCGCGTTCGGCAAATGATCTAGCTGCAGTTTGATTTTCGCGCGGTGTTGATATCGCCCAGCCATTATTTTGTAAAAAGAAAATTACTGGGGCTTTCACTATTCCCGCAAGATTCAAGCTCTCGTGGAAGTCACCTTCTGATGATGCGCCATCACCAAAGAAAGTTATTGCGACCCCATCGCCGCCTTGCATTTTTAATCCCCAAGCCAAACCAGTTGCTTGTGGAATTTGTGCCGCTAAAGAGATTTGCATTGGCAACATGTTTACATTTGGTGGAATAGTTCCACCTTTGGGATTGCCCATGAAATAGAGCGCGAAATTTTCGATTGGATATCCATGGCGAATCAGAGCCGGAAATTCTCGGTACTGCGGAACAATCCAGTCTTTTGCTGGATCAAGAGCTGAAGCTGCGCCGACTACAGATGCTTCTTGTCCGCGTACTGATGAAAAAGTTCCAAAGCGACCTTGGCGTTGCATGCTGGTTGCCTTGTCATCAAATACTCGAGTCAAAACCATGTAGCGAAGTGCTTCCAGCACGGCTTCATCCGACATCGGGGATTCACCAGAATCCAGGATTCCAGATTCAGTTAGACGGCTAAATGAAGCGATTGGTTCAAAGTCTGGCAAAAACCGCGATTCGCTCATGAATGCACTCTTCCACGCTGCGCCCAGCATTGGCAAGTGGTGAAAATTGGCTTGACTTGGGGACTTTCTGGGCAAAGAATGATTAGTGCATACACTAACGCATACAGATTTTTGAGAAACTCGAATCTTTTGGGGGCAGAAATGATCTACCAAGCCAGAGCTGGGCAAGTTGCTTACGGGTATGCCATCGGAATGCTTTGCGCGGAATGGCATATTCCATTTATTCCAGGCGATTTGAATAACGCAGGAACCTTTCCTTTTCCAGTGCGTTACGAATCAGTTGCTGGAGTTTCTGGTGCGGACGTACTGCGTGGCAATGGTGATAGCTACGCCCAGATCATGGTGACTGCAGCGAAAAAACTAGAAGCCGAGGGCGTGCGAGCAATTACTGGTAACTGCGGCTTCATGGCGACGTTTCAAGAAGAAGTTGCTAGTCAAGTAAACATTCCAGTTTTCTTAACAAGCTTGGTTCAAATTCCGATGTTGCTAAACATGTATGGACCGCAACACAACATTGCAATTCTGACTGCAAACTCGGCCTCACTGACAGCTGAACTACTTGCTGGCGCGGGCATTACCGACGCCTCTCGCCTGACAATTCAGGGCATGGAAACTTACTCTCATTTCAACGACGTAATTTTGAAAGAGCTTGGCACTCTAGATGAAGACAAGATGCGAGCCGAAGCAGTCCAGGCCGCCCAAGATGTGATCAAACGAGATCCTGCAATTCGGGCATTCATGTTGGAGTGCAGCGACTTGCCGCCTTACAGCAAGGCAATTGAGCAGGCCACTGGTCTTCCGGTCTTTGATTGGGCGAATTTTATAAACTATGTATACAACGCAACCGTTCCTCATGACTATCAGGGAATTTGCTGAAAGACTGTCGTTAGTTAAACCACAAGGAGATTCTGGTGCGCACAATAGTTGTTGGTGGCGGCGTTGTAGGTGTTACAACTGCTTACTACCTTTATAAAGAAGGCCACGAAGTTGTAATCGTGGATAAAGCAAATTCGGTTGGTTCCGAAGCCACCGCAGTAAACGCAGGGTTGATTGCACCAGGTCATTGCTTTGCTTGGGCATCTCCAGCTGCACCAAAAATGCTGGTTAAATCTTTGTTTGGTGAAAAGACTTCGATCCGAGTTAAGCCAACTTTAAATCCAAGATTCCTATGGTGGGGTTTGCAGTTCATGCGTGAGTGCACTACCGAACGTGCAGCAATCAATACCCTGGCAAAGATGCATCTGTGTGATTACAGCCAAACCAAACTTGATGAAATTGCACTTGCAGAAAACATCGACTACCAAGGTGTCGACAAGGGATTGTTGTACTTGTATCGCGATGCCGCCGAGCTTGAACTCGGTATGGGCAAGATGAAGCTGCTAACTGACAATGGTCAAAAGCTTGAACGCCTCGATATGAAGGGCTTGGCCGCTGTTGATCCAGCATTTGGCAATGCCACAGTTCAACTAGCCGGAGCCATCCATGCACCGAATGATGGCAGTGGAAACTCTGAATTATTTACCCGCAAACTTACTGAACTCTTGATTAGCAAAGGCGTTGAATTCAAACTCGGCGTAACAGCAAAGTCATTTGTGGCAGATGGTGATCGAATCACTGGACTGCAAACCGATCAGGGTTTATTGACTGCTGATAACTACGTGCTTGCCATGGGTGTCTGGAGTCCAAAACTTTCTCGCACTGTCGGACAAGACCTTCCGGTTTATCCGGCCAAGGGATTCTCGATGACTTTTGATCTTAAAGATAAGTCAAAGGCACCAGAACTTGGTGGTGTTGATGAAAAAACTTTGGTGGCTTGGTCTCCGATGGGTGATCAACTACGCATGTCATCAACTGCGCAGTTCTCTGGATTTGACGCCTCACATAAACCAGAAGATTTTTCCGCAATTCGTAGCACTGCAAAAGAACTTTGGCCAGATGCTGCTGATTGGGATGGCGGTTCAATGACGGCAGGACTTCGCCCGATGACGCCAGACGGTCCACCAATTATTGGTAAGGGTAAGAAGCACAAGAACTTGTACTACAACACTGGTCACGGTCACATGGGATGGACTATGGCAAGTGGTTCAAGTGCTGCAATTGTTGACATCATCGCTGGCCGCACACCAGAAATTGAAATGGATCCATTTATCGTTCGCACCTACCGTAAGTAATTGCGAATGAAAACTGCACTCGTTACGGGCGGAGCAAAAGGAATTGGCTTGGCAATCAGCCAAGAACTAATCCAAGATGGCTGGAATGTTGTCATCACCGGACGAGATGCCGAAGCAATTTCAAGCGCAGTTGCAAGACTGACTTCAGGTCCTGGTAAAGCAGTCGGAAAAGTTATGGATGTTCGAGATCGTAATTCGATAGATGTAGTGCTTGCCGAGATTAGAAACGAATTTGAATCACTTGATTCGTTGATTAACTGTGCTGGTGTAATTATTCGGGAAGAATCCGAAGTGCTAAGCGAAGCAGACTGGGAAACCGTAATCGATACTGATCTCAGTGGGGTATTTAGATGTAGTCAAGCTGCGTTTGCTGATTTGGAAAAAGCCAAAGGCGCCACGATAGTAAATGTTGGCTCGATTGCTGGCAGCATTGGGATTGCAGGCCGCGCTGGCTATACCGCGGCCAAAGCCGGACTTGAGGGTCTAACTAGAACTCTTGGTTTGGAATGGGCGAACCGCGACATTCGGGTAAATGCAGTTGCGCCAGGTTGGACTCGAACTGAAATGGTGGCTGGCGGAATCAAAGATGGTCGACTTTCCGAAGCTGCACTTACTGCCAGAATTCCGCAACAGCGCCTAGCGGAACCGCATGAAATCGCGACTGTAGTTAAGTTTTTGATGTCAGCTGACTCCAGTTACATCACGGGACAAACCATTACGGTTGACGGTGGCATCACCATAAATGGCAATACTTAGTTCTAATTAGCGAAGTTTTGTAAGCGTTACTTCTAACGCATCCATTACATGTCGCTGTGCTTGGGATTCGGCATCGTCTGGATCATGATTCTTTATTGCTTTCAGAATTGCTGCGTGACCTTTGATGGAAAGTTTTGTTTCTTCTTTGGTGTACATCTGGGCAATACGGTGATTAAAGAAATGCTGGCTATTACTTCGATTAATTCTTTCTAATCGAGAGTTTCCACACGCTATAAAAATTGCAGCATGGAACTGATCGTTTAAATCCACAATCAGATCGCGATCATTTGAAGTAATCAAGGCATCCTTATGAGCGCCAACTTTTTCAATTTCTTTATAGGCGCTTGACCCAAGTTTTCCAGCTGCTAGTCGAGCGGCCATACCTTCAAGTGCGGAACGAACTTCGTAAATCTCGACAATTTCATCTCGAGTATGTTCACGAACTACGTAACCTCGTTTAGCGGCAACAACTAATTCTTCAGCTTCGAGAAGTTGTAGAGCCTCCCGGATTGGGGTGCGAGAAGTGTTTAGGCGCTCAGCTAGGTCAACTGCAATGAGTCGCTCATTGGGACGAATCTTGCCCTGGATGATTTCATCCCGAAGCAACGTCAGGGCTTCAAAGGTTAACGAACCTTTTGGTGACGAATCAGTCATTTCGAACAGCCCTAATGTTTGAGAAGTTATATCTTCAAGCATAACGGAAGATAGAATTAGGACTACGAAAACTATTGTTATGGATTTCTCACATGAGCTATGAGTTTGATAAAGATCCGCAAGTTAAGGAATTCGCATTGCGAGTTCGCAACTTCATCAATACTGAAGTTATCCAACATGAACCTGAACTGAATCCAGATTCACATGGAATCAATCCAGACTTGCGCGTTGCGTTACAAGTCAAAGCGCGGGCTGCAAATGTGTTCGCTCCCACTGCGCCAAAAGAATTTGGTGGGCATGGATTTAACCATGTTGCACAAGCCGTAATCCTGGAAGAATCTGGGCGCAGCTTGCTTGGTCCAACTGCACTGAACTGCGCCGCTCCTGACGAAGGCAACATACTGTTGCTGAACAAAATCGCAACACCGGCGCAACGTGCCAAATATCTTGCGCCACTTTCTCGTGGTGAAATCAGATCTTCATTTGCAATGACAGAGCCAAGCCCTGGCGCTGGCGCTGATCCAAACTTGCTCTCAACTACAGCCGAAAAAACTGCATCTGGCTGGGTTATCAACGGCAATAAGTGGTTAATCACTGGCGCCGATGGCGCTGGGTTCTCAATTGTGATGGCTAAAACTTCTGGTGGCGCAACCATGTTCCTTGTTGATGCTGATAACCCAGGAATGAAAGTGGTTCGCAGTCTGGACACATTAGACAGCGCCTTCACTGGTGGTCATGGTGTTGTGGACTTTAATGACTGTGAAGTTTCAGATGATGCGGTGCTTGGGCAAGTTGATGAAGGTTTTGTTAACGCTCAAGTTCGCCTCGGTCCTGCTCGTTTGACGCACTGTATGCGTTGGTTGGGCGCAGCTCGCCGAGCACATGAATCTGCTGTCGATTACGCTGCGCAGCGACCAATGTTTGGAACTGAATTAGCGTCATTAGGTATGGCACAGCAAATGATCGCCGATAACGAAATTGATATCGCTGCTTGTCGCGCCTTAATCCATCGCGCAGCCTGGGTTTTGGATCAAGGTCTGCCAGCGCGCGCTGAAACATCAATCGCAAAAACTTTCGTTGCCGAAGCAACCTTTAGAATCGTCGATCGTTCGATGCAACTTTGTGGGGCCAAGGGAACATCAAGTGAATTACCAATTGCGCACATTTTCCGAGACATCAGACCATTCCGGATTTATGACGGACCTTCTGAAGTTCATCGCTGGTCAATTTCCCGTCGATCAGTTCGCCATTCACAGGCAGGTAAATTGCCTGGAGACTGGGCGTGACAAAAGAAATTTCTGATCCACCTGGGTTAAGGCTCTTGCCACTTACTGACTGGATGCAAGAACACGTTGTCGGCTTTGATGCAAGTAGTCCATTACAAGCCACGTTGCTAGCTGGTGGCCGATCTAACATTTCTTACAAACTCACCGATGCACTTGGTTCAAGTTGGGTGCTGCGCAGGCCACCACTTGGTCACATCATGCCTTCAGCTCATGACATGGGTCGAGAATTTCGAGTGCTCTCTGGTTTGAATAAGGTTTCTTTTCCAACGCCGACAACTCGTGGGCATTGCGAAGACGAATCTGTAATCGGCGCAAAATTTATGATGATGGATTTTATTGAAGGTCGGGTAATTGAATCTGCAAAAACGGCTGAGTCGCTAAATCCGCAACAGGCAAGCGAGATTTCCCAGGAACTAGTCGACACTTTAGCTAGATTGCATGCGGTTGATCCCATCGCTGCTGGCTTAGATCAACTGGGAAAACCTGCCGGATATCTGCAACGACAGGTTAAGCGTTGGGGTGAACAGTGGCAGATCACTAAGACCCGCGAATTACCTGAGATCGAAGCGCTGCACTCGTGGCTGGAAACCGCGATTGCAAAAGTTCCGGATTCACTACCTTCTTCAATCGTTCATGGTGATTACCGAATCGACAATGTAATTCTGAATAGCGCGAGTAGCGAAATCGTTGCAGTGCTGGATTGGGAAATGTCTACGCTCGGTGATCCGATTTCAGACTTAGCAATCTCATTGGTCTATTGGAGTCAAGCGACGGATACCTTGCGTAAAAAGATCCCCGTGGCTGAAGATGTAACCAGCGGTCCGGGCTTTTGGACTCGGCAACAAGTTCTAGATCGATATGTTGACCAAACTGGCTTGGACATTTCTCATCTTGATGAATGTGTTGCCTTAGCTTGTTTCAAACTTGCAGTAATCATGGAATCGATTCATCACCGCAATCTAAGCGGCCAACAACTTGGCGCTGCAGCAGGTGCGCAAAGCACAATGGGCGAAGCGGCTGTGGCATTAACCGAACTTGGTTTGGCAGTAACAACCAGCGGAGCAATTTCTGCACTTAATCAATAACTAGAAATTGGATAAAATCACCAAGATTGACGTTAGGTACATGTACGGGCCGAAAGCAAATCTTGACTTCAAAGTTTTGCGTTTCAATATGACTTCGGTAATTGATACAAGACCAGCCAAAACAAAAGTTAGCAATATCGTGATTAACCAATTTGAGGGGGCATACCAACCAACAGTTAAGCCCAGCGGAAATGAAAACTTAACATCTCCCATGCCAAGGGACCCTCGACTAATTAAATATAGAAGTATGTATGTGACTGTCGTTGCAAGTGCAGTCAAAAGAGCAGCTTGCAGTTTTTCTGGCTGCCAAAGAAAAGTAAGTGCCACTAACTGAGTGACAGTTAGCCAACCAACTAGTCGATTCGGTAATCGATGTGTTTGGTAATCAACTACTGCTAACTTGCCACCGAGTGCAATAACTATCAGTAATGGTAGAAAATTCGGCATAAATCAAAGGTAATCAACGGGGTTTAGATACCTGAATATTTATCCACAACCCTGCCCTAGACTCGTAACACTTGAACTACATTCGGGAGAAATTATGAAGATTCTTATTGTTGGCGCTAACGGATTACTAGGCTCTGGCGCAGTCGCTGCGTTGTCCGAAGGTAATGAAATCATCCAGGCCTCCCGCAGTGGTGATGTTTCAGTTGATTTAACAGATCCAAGCTCAATTGCTGCAATGTATGAAAAAGTCGGCAAAGTTGATGCCGTTATCGCCGCCACCGGTGTCGTGCCCTTCAAGACTCTTACCGAACTAACGCTTGCTGATTACCACGCAGGCATTAACGACAAAGTTCTTGGTCAGGTTGAACTAGTTCGTCAGGGTCTGGAATACGTAACTGACGGTGGATCCTTCACACTTACAACTGGCATTACTGAACGCGCACCAATTCCAACCGGCGCAGTGGCATCACTAGCTAACGGCGCGTTGGAGTCATTCGTCCTTGCAGCTGCAACTGAAATGCCACGTGGGATGCGAATCAACGTCGTTAGTCCAAGTGTTTTGGTGGAAGCAACTGGGTATCACCCATACTTCATAGGATTTGAGCAAGTGACCCTTAAAGCATGTGGCAAGGCTTATGCCAAATCAGTTAATGGCAAGAAAAACGGTCACACTTACAAAGTTGGCTAGTGAGTAACAGGAATTGCCGTTACACCAGTTGAACTCAGAACAACTAGTAGCTGTTCGCCATCAGTTTGCTGCACAAGTTCAATAACTTTTTCACTTGGCCAAGACATGTCGCTAGCATCGTTGCGCTGCCAAATAGTAACTTGTGCACCAGTTGCCAGTTTTAACTGATTAACGAAATCATTATCAACTGGGCCAACTAACAAGACTGATTTTGTTGGAGCGCCAAAGGCAACATCAACATTTTTTTCATGTCGATAAATCTCCCAATGATAACCAGCAACAATGCCAGTACTAATTAAAATACCAAGTGCAAATCGCATTTCATTTAATGTGTTGCTACCAAAATTTGAACTTAAGATTCCATCAAAAATTTGGAAGACAATTGTGATTAGTGAAATAACAGCTGCGATGCCGCCTACGCCAAATATTAGGAACAAATAAACGCGTCTGATTGGACTTGTTAGCTCCTGATCTGGGAAAACTTTTGCGGTACTTTGGATTCGATTCCAGAACCGCATCCACACCGGTCCGCTAACCAGAATTACAGTCGCAGCTCCAATTAAGGTATTGATTAGGTTGTCACCGACAATGACTGATCTGCTCAGTGAATCAATGATCGCAACGATAATTATGGAAATTCCGACCGTACTTGCCACCAAGCTAATGGCAGCAACTAAGTACTCGTAAATTCTTTGAGTTTCAGATCTGCTTGATTCAACTGGCAAAAGTGACTTGTGGTACCACCACGCAAGTAAGCCCACAATTGCACTGGCTGCTGCAGTTGGAGCGCCCTCGAAATACTCACCTAATACTTGAGTTGTTGGTTCACCAATGAACCAGACAAGTAACTTATAAATCGTTGCTGTCAGCGAGATTAACCCTAGAACTAAGCTGCCGCCAACTCCAGCTACCAACACATAAAGTAGCCACATGGTTTCGCCTGATTTAGTGTTTGCATTTTTGATCCAGTAGTAGAACCAGAGTGCTCCTGCAAACGCCAGAATTACAAAGCCATCAAACGTGTCAGCACCAGTTGACAGCAATGCCGGTGATTGGGTACCTGCAAAAATTGGTTGAGACAAAATCGCAGCGAACAAACTGCTCAGAACCTGAATCAACCCAATAATTGCTGCAATCGCTGTGATAAGGGACCCTACGAAGTATTGAATTCGAAAATCGTCCTTTGGGATTACTGCATTTGAAGCCCGCAATACTGCGACTAAAGCAATACCCCAGACGATGGCTCGAGCGCTGGTATTCCCAGCAGTCGATGCTCCATCGATTAAGTTGTTCACGGTTGTAATTGCCGAACTTAAGAAGATTTGCAACGAGATAATGGCGGCTAAGGTAGCAAAGAACGTTGGTACAAATCCTGCTGCATTGAGTGGATCGCTAGCTATTGATTTCTTAAGCCAGCGTAGTAACCAGGCAAGCAGCGGACCACTTACGACCACAAAAGCCAAATTGCCGGCCAGCGAACTTTGATTCGAAACTACATCTTGTGAGGCGCCGAGGGCTTTGCCCAGTAGTCCTGCAAGGCCAATTGTAAACGTAATGAATAGCCCAAGAGTGAATGCATATTGAAAAAATAGTCGAACTGGTTGCACCGAGGAATTTGGGCTCACGCCTTTGTTAGATACTTTTCGAACTACCAAAATTACAAGTGCAATCATTAACAGAATTGGAATAAGCGCTAGAAGAATAGACATTACTTGAACTCACCGCCACATTCATAAGTCGGCCACGGAATCCCAGCGATCTTCCAGCCATTGTCAGATTGAATTAAGCGGAATGCTTGAGAATCGCTGTAGGTACCACCGAATGGGTCACCACCAGAATTCTCAATGTTTACTTTGACTGATGCGGAATTTCCTGTGATAACTGAATCAGAAAGCGAAATTCGAATTGAATCTTGAACATAAGCCTGGTCGAAATTTTCAATTTTGCACTTAGTATCTGTTGCCAAATAAGTAAGTGCGGTGTCAAAGTCGCGAGAAGTTACTGACTGCAGGTATTGCTGAACAGTTCCTTCTGGAGTGGTGGCATCCAACTGTTGAGTCGTGTCTTTGACCGCCAATACTGCAATTAGGGCCACGATTGAAATCGCAGCTACAACAAGTCCGAGTACCCGATTAGCTCTTTGATTGCTCATAATTTCAGGCTACGCCTGAGATCAGCAAATAGCAACGACTGGTAAACGCCTAACTTGTAGTCTTTTCTCAAGAGATTGAGGAACAATGTCGACTGATCCATTACTTACGCCGTTCACAATAAAGAATTTAACGCTGCGTAATCGCATTGTTAGCACGTCTCACGAACCTTCCTATAGTGAAGATGGTTTGCCTAAAGATCGCTACCGCGCGTATCACGTTGCTAAGGCAAAAGGTGGCGTTGGTCTAACCATGATTGGTGGCAGCTCGATCGTCAGTCGGGAAAGCGCTCCCGCATTTGGAAACCTGCAACTTTGGAAAGATGAATCCGAACATTGGCTGCGATTGCTAACTGATGAAGTTCACGATCACGGCGCAGCAGTAATGATTCAATTAACTCACCTTGGCCATCGCAGTAGTAGCTATTCGGGTGACTGGTTGCCAACAATTTCAGTCAGCGCTGTTCGAGAACGCGCACATCGCTCTTTCACTAAAGAGGCCGAAGACTGGGACTTAGATCGAATCAAGAATGACTACGTCCTGGCAGCTCAGCGCTGTGTCGCAGCCGGAATGGATGGCATTGACTTGATGATTCATGGTCACTATCTAGATTCATTCATGACTCCGTTTTGGAATAATCGCACTGATGAATACGGTGGCTCGCATGAAAATCGCATGCGGTACCCACTTGAAGTAATAAAGGCCATTCGCGCTGCAGTTCCAGAAGATTTCATAATCAGCGCTCGCATGAGTTTTGATGAATTCAGAGAAAATGGACTAGGGCCAGGAGAACTCCTCACTGTTGCGCAAGACATCATCGATGGTGGCGTTGATGTGATCAGTGCATTGGGTGGCTCTATCGATTCAGATGCTCGGTTAACTCGAATGATTCCGATTATGGGTATGGCGTCTGCGCCACACTTAGAACTCATTGGTGAGATAAAGCAAAAGTTAAATGTTCCCGTGATGCATGCCGGCAAAATTGCAGATGTCCCAACGGCTCGATACGCCATTGAAGCTGGGCTACTTGATCTAGTTGGAATGACACGAGCTCTAATTGCGGATCCATACCTACCTACAAAAATTGCTAACAAAACCGAGGATCAAATCCGGCCGTGTGTTGGCGCCAGCATGTGTATCGACGGAATTTACACTGCTGGCGCGGCCTTTTGCATTCACAATCCATCAACTGGACGGGAACTGGAGTTACCTCAAGAAATTGAACCTGCCTCAAAGATAAAGAAAGTTGCAGTAGTTGGTGGTGGTCCAGGCGGATTAGAGGCTGCGAGAACCTTGGCCGAAAAAGGTCACACTGTCACTTTGTTTGAAGCCAACGATTCATTGGGCGGCCAAGTTAACCTTGCGATTCGCTCGCCTCGTCGTCGCGACCTGCAAGGCATCATCGATTGGCGAGCTCAGGAACTAAAGCGCCTTGGTGTCACAGTGAAATTGAATTCTTATGTTGAAGCGTCCAATCTCGTCGATGCTGATTTTGATGCCGTTGTGGTCGCTACCGGTGGAATGCCAAAGGCGCTAGACATTTCTGGAAGCCAACACGTGATTGAAAGTTGGGATGTAATTTCTGGATCAAGGCGACTATCTGGTGATGTATTGGTTTATGACGACCATGGCGGAAATCAAGCTTTGGACTTAGCCGAGAACTTAGCAAGCGCGGGAGCAAATGTTGAATTTGTAACGCCTGAGCGCACTATGTCAACGGATGTTGGTGGAATGGTGGCATCGGCTTACTTCAAATCACTTTCCGCACTGGGAGTTAAGTTCACAGTTTTACGAGAACTAAATCGAATCGAGAAAAATTCCGATGGCACATTCACTGCCTACCTTGGTATGGAAGATGAAAAGTGGGAAGAGTCTCGAGTGGTTAATGCAGTTGTTGCTGAAACAGGGACCACGGCAATTTCAGAGCTTTACGACGACCTTGTTTCGCTGTCCAACAACGGAGGCGAGGTATTGATCGAAGCCTTAATCAATGGTCAACCGCAAACCTCTGTCCGCAATCCTGCTGGAAGATTTCAGTTGTTTCGCATCGGTGATGCAATCAGTAGCCGAGGAATTCATTCGGCGATCTTGGATGCTTCCCGAATTAGTCGAGGAATTTAGGCAAAGTCTGCGGATTCCGTAAAAGTCACCTACTTTTAAGAGTATGAAGCGAAGCCTGGCTCCTCTAGTTATTGTTGGCTCTCTCTTGTTGGCCGGATGCGCTAGCGCAGATGAGTCCGCAATTAGTACCGCTACACCTAGAGAATCGTCATCACCTTCAGTTAGCCCTACACCTACCGAAACCTTTGATCCGGTTTCACTGCCAGCCTTAGTGCAAACTGAAATAGTTGGAAGTGACTTAGTCGTCGGAGATGCCATTGGGAGCACTGCGAAGTACACCAGACATCCAATCACTTACAAAGCAAATGAATTCACAATTTCTGGAATTGTGAACATTCCAAAAGGCGACGGACCGTTTCCAACTTTAGTTTTGGGTCACGGCTACATTGATACAGATATCTATACATCTGGTCGTGGCTTGAAGCGGGAACAAGATTATCTGGCAAACCAGGGATACATCGTGTTGCACACTGATTACCGAAATCACGCTGGTAGCGATGATGATCCGGAAAATTCAAACAATCTAAGGCTTGGTTACACCGTCGATGTAATTGCCGCAGCTAAGGCTTTGAAGGCTTCTGGGCTTCCTCAGGTAGATACCGACAAGATTGGATACTTAGGTCGTTCAATGGGTGGTGGTATCGGATACAACGTCGCCACAGTGGCCCCAAATGAATACGATGCAATTGTTCTGTACGCACCAGTTAGCGCTAACTATGTCGACAATTTCAACAAATGGGGACGAAACATGCCCGCTGTAGGAAACCCAATCATCGAAAGGTTTGGTAGCCCTGAGGAGACCCCCAAGTTTTGGGCCGGAATTTCAGCGGAGAACTACTTTGACAAAATTGATGATCCAATCATGATTCATCATGGAACAAATGATGAAAGTTGCAAGGTTGCGTGGTCTGAACGAGCGGCTGCTCAAATGGAAGGTTTAAACAAAGACGTCACACTTCACATTTATGAAGGTGAGCAACACGCCTTTGGGCCACAATGGGAATTATCGATGCAGCGATCTGTCGAGTTCTTTAAAGTGAATTTGTAGCGATATAGATAGAAGTGGATAGATGCGTGCAAAAAAGCAGTCAGTAATACTTTGGGTCATTGCCATTTTGTTTGCAGTTTTGGCTGCTGGCATTTTTCTGGCCACTAGGTCCAACTCGCAGTTTGTTGCCACTTACCAGATTGGTGATCAGGGTCCTGCTGGTGGGATTATTTTTTACATAGACGATGAGTCAAAATTTGAAAACTTTGATTATCTAGAGTCAGCTCCTTCTTCGTGTGAAGGTAAAGAAAAATTTTGGGCACTAACTCCAGAGGATTTAGCTTCTGCAGTAAAGGTGGTTTCTGGTTGGGAAGCTGACTCGATTGGTTTGGGCCAAGAAAGCACTAATGCGATGCTCGGCGTCAGTGAAAATTTTTATGACAGCAAAACTGCATCAGGTTTTGCCGATGCGCTGGAGTGTGGAGGAAAATCTGACTGGTTTGTGCCATCTAAAAGTGAATTGGATTTGATGTATCAGAATCTTGCTTCGAAAGAAATTGGCGAGTTTTCCGACGGATACTACTGGAGTTCAAGTTACTACCTAGCGGGTCGAGCATGGAACAGGCCTTTTAGTGATGGTGTTTCGTTTGATGGAAACAAGGATGGGAATTTCGCCGTTCGTCCAATTCGCGCTTTTTAAAACCATAATGAGCTACCTCTAGGAACCGTCGCAAGATAGCAATAACAATTTGCCATTCCGATTGCTAATGATTCATACAAATCATGCAATCGGCTCCCAAATCTGAGGAAAGGCTCTGAAAATGCAAAAGCATTTTTCAGAGCCGCCTGTCAGATTTGAACTGACGGCCTACGCATTACGAGTGCGTTGCTCTACCCCTGAGCTAAGGCGGCTTGTTGCGAAAGCAACTTTGTCATTCTAATAGATCCCTAGGAAGCAGATTTTCGGTTAATTACTTTTAGGGCCTCACGCTGCGCAAGTGGTGTTAGTTCTGGGTGGTCCTTAACGAATTTCTTAACTGCCTTTGGATCTACATATGAATAGCTGCGCAGAGCCCAGCCCAAACCCTTGGCTACAAAGAATTCCTTTTCAGTGGCTTGAATTTCACAGAACTTAAACAGCAACTTCGCGTCGGACCTGCTACCAAGTGTCAGTTGATGGATTAACGCAGATCGAACCATCCAGATGTTTTTGCTGACGATCCATTTTTCCATTTCGGATTTAAGTTCCGGATTTGCAGATACAACAATCTCAATAGATTTCCGAACCGAATCCACGGTGTCCCACCAGGACTTGTTCTTGATGAACCAAGGCGCATCGCGCTTTACGTAACCCGCTGACAGACGGGGTGCGTTCTTGGCCAACAGATCACAGGCCACGTATTGGAATTCACGCTCTGGTTGTGCCCAAAGTTCTTTACACAACCGAATCAATTCGCGTTCTGAAAGTTCGCGCGACTGCGTTGTTACATCCTTGGACAACTCACGCCGCAGCGGTGTCTTAAGACCCAGAAACTCAAACTGGTCACGCATGTACGCAGCCGCATCGCGCGCTACTTGTTTATCAGCGCGCGATGTGAAGGTTTCTCGTAAGTCAACTAAGACGACGGAAACAGACATACCTCAAAGTTAAGGCGTGGCTGCAGTGTCTGGTGCAATCGGGCTAGGAGAAGGAAGTCCCTGTGAAACCATCTCAATTGCCTTACCGCGCATTTCATCCGGGATTCCGTAGTAGCCAAAGTCTGGCAGTGAGGACTGTGTAGAACTTCTTAGCAAGTACCGTAGGAACGACTTGGTATCTTGCTCGGCTGCTCCAACACAGGCGTGGGCGTAATACGGAGTCAGTGCCTGCCATGGTGCGAGAGCCACGTCATATCCAGGGATCGGCAGAGGTTCTCTTGCTGAATCCACTTTAACCACGGCTGGATCTACATCAGAATCCAAAACCAATTGTGATGCACCTGACGCGATGTTGTCACCTGCGCTCGGAACTGCATCCAGGTTGGGATCGACTTTCATCTGGACAGTTTGTAGCGAATTCTGGATTACGTACCAGAACGGAGCAAAAACTAAACCGCCATCTTGAGTAAGTTCTGGTGGCAAGTTGTTTGGATCGAACTCAGTATCGGTGATTTCAAAACCAGCTGGCCAGCCAGTCCAAGAATCTGGTGCCACGCGACTCAACCAAGAATCGATGGATTCGGCATCAGCTTTCGAGATTTTCGTGCTAACAATTATTGGCAAGTCAATCGGTTCAAATTGCGGATTAAGGGCAATGATCTTTGGATCAGACCATGAGGAAACAGCCCCATTGATCACTTCGGAAAAGGTTATTGGATCAAAAATCAACCCGTCGAGTCCGAATAAAGACGTAACGATGGTAGCGCCATTCGTCATCATTGGAACAGAAAGGTACGACTCACAACTTGTTGGCGCAACCGGTGAAGCCGTTAGAAATATGTCGGCTGGCGAACTTGCATCCTGCGCGATTGTGGCCGTGCCAGCAGCGGGGCAGAATTCACTGTACTCAAAACTTGAATATTCCAGAAACGGTGTCAAAGAACCTGGGGCAGCGACAGTAACTGGCGCACTACCGCAGTTGATACTGTTATCGGCAAGCTGGGCCTGTAACTCCGGCGGTAGTGGCGGATTGCAGGCACTTAAGGGAATTACTGCAATAGCCAACAATATACCGAATGCTGAACTTTTCAAGTTTTTCAAGATTCTTGGTCCTTTATTCTCAAGAGATGGTACTCAAATCAGGAAAAGAATAATAGGGGTGGGACACACTCAAGCGTGTCCCACCCCTATCAGTTCTTACTTACTAGTCGTCGATCTTAGCGATCTGAGTCTTGGCAACGCCAAGTAGTGTAGATCCAATTGTTACGTAGCCACTTGCACCAATTGATGAAGGGGTTACGGAACACTTTGACACAACATAATTTGCATACTGCATAACGTTAGCGTTGTAGGTAGCGCCCATACCCTGCTTAGCAACCATGTAGGTAATGGACGTAATCTGGTACGCACCTGAAACAGACTTTGTGTAGTCTACGTCGTAGATTCCACCCTTCGCAGTAGTCGTTGTGTTGGTACTTGTCTTCAAAACGTCCTTGGCCTTAATGTATAAAGCTGCTGCAGAACCGGTTGGCTTAACCCAACCACCCTGAACGTTCTTCAAGGTGACGGTAGTAACGGCACTACTTACGTCCGAAAGGTCAGCGTAGCCAATTCGACCGGGCGCTGCGGCAACTGCGGCTACAAGTGCTGGGGAACCTGACATGCCGATTCCACCGCGGGCAAACTCATCTTGCTGAGTCTGACCGTTTTTGGTCCACTTATTTCTCTGTGAAAGACCTAGTTGCTTTGTTGCTTCTGGAAGTGAGCTGTTTGCCACTGCATTCATACTCTGCCACAGGAAATCCTTTAGAATTCCAGTTGAGCCAGAGCCATCGGAGCGGGATACAACAGTAATCGCAGTTGATGGAAGTTTCACGCCAGGATTCAGAGCCACAATTTGGGAGTTATCCCAAGAGGTGATGGTTCCATTTAGAATCTGGCTTAGAGTCAAGGAATCTAGTCGAAGAGAAGTGATCTTTGCACCCGTTGAAGACTTTAGGTTTACCAAGATGGCTAGAGGGGCAGCAACCACTGGGATCCAAATGGAGTTGTCCTTGGTAAGCGTGCCAGTAGTTCCAAAGCCGTCAGATCCTGCGTAAGAATAAGTGCCGTTGGCAAGGCCTGTGCGACCTCCACCTGAGCCAACGCCAGCGTATGTAACTCTAAGGTTGTTTGTTGTGGTTCCAATTTTGTTGGCTTTTGAATCAGCGTTGAACTTAGTCAAGCACTTTGTCTGGAAATCAGCCTGGAAAGTAGCTCCGCCACCGGCTAGGTTGACCGTTGCTGCACTTGCAGGAGAAATTCCTGCAACTGCCATTCCAAGGGCTAAGGCAACTATTGATGCCTTTTGTCCTATTTTTTTCATCATTTTCTCCTGCATTTGTTGACCGTGATTCTCACGATGCCTCGATTATTGCTTTATTTACTTAACTTTCTCACCCAATGAAGTTGCCCTTAGGTGAAATTTTGGTGAAGTTTAAGTTCCCTTGGTTTTACCCAAAACGGCCTGAAACATAGTCTTCAGTTCGCTTATCCTTTGGGCTTCTGAAGATTTCGTTCGTGGAGGATGCCTCTACCACGAATCCTGGGTTGTTGTCTTCCGATAGAAAAAAGGCGGTCTGGTCGGATACGCGTTGAGCCTGCTGCATGTTGTGGGTAACAATCACCACGGTCATGTTTTTGGAAATTTCCCGAACGGTTTCCTCAATTCGCAGAGTTGAGCCTGGATCTAAAGCTGAACAAGGCTCATCCATCAACAGGACAACTGGATCTAAAGCCAAGGATCGAGCGATACACAATCTTTGTTGTTGTCCTCCAGAAAGAGAACCGGCTGGAGCATCCAATCTGTCCTTAACTTCGTTCCAGATGCTGGCTGCAATCAATGATTTTTCAACTAAGTCATCTTCGCTTCGGTTTCGCTTACCGGAAAGTCGAAGTCCCGCTAGTACATTGCCGCGGATTGTCATTGTCGGAAATGGGTTTGGCTTCTGGAAAACCATGCCGATTTGAATTCGGATTTGAATTGGGTCGACGTCGGTTCCATAGATATTTTCTCCTTGGAACTGAACCTCACCAGCTAGCTTTGCGTTTGGAATTAACTCATGCATGCGATTAAGCGTGCGAATGAACGTCGACTTACCACAACCCGACGGACCAATTAGTGCAGTAACTGAGTTTACTGGGAACTGAAGGTTTATGTCGTTGAGTACGTGACGCTCGCCAAACCAGACGTTGATGTCTTTTGATCGCAGTAGTGCGCCATCCATCGCATCTGATGTTGAATCTGAAACATTAACTGTGCTCATTTTACAATCTCACCAATCCTTCTCATATCTTTTTTCTACCCAAATAACGAGCTAAACCAAATAAGACACCGACAAGAATCATTAATGCGAGTGCTCCACCCCAAGCTCTCTGATTAGCAGCATCGGTTGAGAACTTTAACCAAGAGAAAATGTATGTAGGGAGGGAAGCCATGTCACCCGAGAACGGGTTGACGTTTGTCGAGGGTAAGTATGTAACCAAAACAATGAGTGGCGCAGTTTCACCGATGATTCGTGCGGTACCTAGCAAACATGTGGTGATAATTCCCGAACGAGCCGCTGGGAAAACCACTTGGAAAAATGCCTTGCTTCTCGTTGCGCCCAGTGCCAACGCGGCGTATCGCAAGTCTTGCGGGACAAGTTTGAATACGTCTTCTGACAGCCTGATAACCGTAGGCAACATAAGCAAAAATAGCGCGACCGAGCCAAGAACCGCTGATCTCTGGATTAATCCGGTTAGATACAAACTAGCGAAAACGAAAAGGCCCGAAACTATGGACGGCAATCCAGTAAGTGACTGACTTAAAAAGCGCACCGCTCCACCTAATGGTGATTGAGTCTCCGTTAAAAACACGCCAACAGCGATGCCGATAGGCACAGCGAATAGGACAGCAATTCCTACCGTCAGCAAAGTACCTACAATTGCATGACCAAGGCCACCGTAGTCGAGTGAAGTAACGGAAGTGATCAGGAAACTATTTTGGTAAAGAGACTGGAAGCTCAGAGCCTTGAAGCCCCTTACCACCAAGGACACTACGACCGATCCAAGGAGAGCAGCCATAACTAACGAAAGAAAATAAACAGTAACCGTTAATATCGCATCCGCAATGCCACGCTTGCCAACTACAAGCACTGCTGCCAGTGAGGCCGTTAATAGCTGAAGTGGAAGAAAAACCAAAACCAATCCAAAAAGCCCTGGTAGCTGCATTTGGCTTGAAATAATGAGAGTCAAAATTGCAGGCACTACCGATGCCACAGCAATCGCAGTCAGTTTTTTAGTTGACCTGACTCGCCAAGGTGTTGTGGACACATTAACTGTGTTAATTTGACCGACCATCATGATGCCATTTTTCTTTCAGATCTTCCCAATATGATTTGTGCAACAAAGTTCACCAAGATCGTTACTAGGAATAGCGCTACACCTGCAGCCAACAGCGCATTAATACCCTCTGGGCTTGATTCACCGTAGAAGGCAGCAATCATTGGGGCAACTGAACCGCCGTAGCTCTCGAAGATATTCAGGTTAACCGTGAAGACAAGATTAAGTACATAAAGTACTGCAATGGTTTCCCCGAGTCCTCGTCCTAAACCAAGCAAAATTCCACCGATAAGTCCACCTTTGGCAGTAGGAATTACCACGCGACGAACTGTCGAGAATCGTGTTCCACCTAGTGAATAAGCGGCGTTAACTAAATCCTTGTCTACCGCACCGATCATTTCCCTCGAAACCGATGTGATAATCGGGGTCATCATGATCGCGAGAATCCATCCGGCAATAAATGGTGAGCCTAGGAACTGTTCAGTTGTGTTCTTGAATCCGGGTACCGAACCTAAGTATTGATGAAGTAACTCTGCCCATTGAGCGGCTACAGGTGCAAATACAAATGCCCCCCAAATCGCAATCACGATCGATGGTAATGCGGCCAACAAGTCGATAATGCTTGTTAGAACTTGACGTAGACGAGGTGGCGCCATAAATTCCGTAAAGTACGCAATGGCAATAGAAATTGGAACCGCGATAACTAATGCAATAAGTGATGAATAGACAGAACCTACCAGCATGGGGAATATCTGGAAGATACCCTCGGCTTCATTCCAAGTAGAACCGGTGAAAAAGGATAGCCCCTGTTCCCTAAATGTTCCCGCTGACGCATTGCCCAGGAAGATTACAATCAAGAAAACGATTGAGAAGGCGAAGTATGCAGAGACTCTTGCGACACCAAAGAAAACTTTATCGCCACGGTCTGAAACTTTGAACTTTAGATCTACAAGTTTATAAGAATCCTGATTCTTAGCCACTTGGTTTCCTCCTAAACAGTTCGTTGGTGTTGACTGCAATTACTTACAAAGACTTGGTGATTTAACTACAATGCGTTGCGACGACCTTTACAGGCCGTCGCAACGCGATCGCGATTGATTGTGATCTAGATCAGATTACGCAATCTAAATGTTGTTGCCTCTAGAACGTCTGCCGCAACATCGATCTTGCGGTATGCGGACTGAGCTGCAGTAGAACCAGTTAGCACGTTCGCTGGTACTGATCCCTTGACTACAGTCACTGTGACGGTTCCCTTTAGCTTTGTAACTTCAGCAGTAAGAACGCTGCGAACAGCCGACTCACGTGATGCCGCTAGCTGTAGTTCCTTTGCGTACTTGGCTGCATTCGCCTTGGTGTTAGCAATCGGTACGTATGAAGTTAACTTAGCCGCTGAACAGTTGTTGTTCACCAATTCAGCCGCGAACTTCTTGATGTTTGCGGTTGATGCGGATGTCAACTTGGCATCAGTGTCAGAGAACTTGATGCTACCCAAAGACTTAGCAACACAAACCGGAGCCGGGGTTACGGTCACCTTAATTGTCTTGGTCTTGTAGGTCGCACCTGCTGCAGTCGTAGCCGATACTGCCAGGTTGATAGTTGCCTTTTCTAGGATTTCCGCACCCGTTAGCGTCACGGTTGCGACACCTTCAACTAGTTCAAATTCAGCAACGAGGGCGTCACCTTCGAAAGCAAGCTCAGTGCCGTCTGCTAGCTCTAGATCGTTGGAGCTGATCTTGAAGGTAGCTGACTTGTCAGCACGGAATGCCAGTGTTGAGACATTGGATACAAGTCCTGGCTGAACCACATTCACTGAGGTACTGGTCTTGGTGAATCCAGTTCCTGTGACAGATAGCTTCGCGCGACCCTTTTCGGCACCAACGAAGTGGATGATTGCAGCGCCATCAGCGTACTCAATGCCTTCGGCGTACTCATCGTTTCCGATTGTGATTGCCGAACCGGTTGCCTCTGCTAACAGACCCGCTTCCAGCGCAATGTCTTCTGTGATTTCAAGGTCTGGAGACGAGATAGTTATCGAACCAGCCTGTCCACCGAAGATTTGCACGGAGGAGGAGCTTGCCGAAAGTCTCGTGACAGCAACCTTGATCGCAGCCTTTGCAGTAACAAAGCCAGGTGCTGCGAAGGACACTGTTGTCGTTCCCTTTGCAAGTCCCTTGACTTCGAATACAGCGTTTCCTGCTGAAGAATCATCTTCCAACAGAGTTACCGAGGCAACTGTGTCCTTCAGAACGGTTGGAACTAAATCAGTTGGATCAAATTCAGACTTGTCTGGAGACGTTACAAGAATCTGCGAAGTTGCGTAGATAGATGTATCGACTTCAGTTACATCCAGCTCTAGACGAGCTGGCAATACAGTTACTCGAACGGTAACTGGCTTGTAGTTAGCTGAGCTGACTGTGATTGTGCTGACACCGACGGTCAAGGCTGTGAATGACACCACTGCCTCGCCTGCCGCTGATTCTGCAACTTCCGTTTCGCCCAATTCAACGTTTGCAACGTCAGCCTCTACCAGTGTGGTGTCTGCAAGGTCAACTTCGTTTGAACCTACTGAGAACGTAACTACACCACCGTTGTTAACCACTACTGACGTTGATTCTGCAACCAGAGCCGGCTTCGTAACGGTCACGATAACTGTTACTGACTGGAACCCTGCTCCTGAGAACACAATCTTGTGAACTCCTGAAAGGTTTGCTTGGTAGCGGAACTTAGCTACGCCTTCAGCACCAGCAACTTCAACGGTGTTTACGAATGTTGGATCCTCATCTCCAGTAGCTACTGTTACGGAACCAGTTTCAGTTCCTGGTACAGCAAACGTGAACGATGTTGTGGATGGTACTTCGGTAACAACGCGCACACCGTTTAGTGATGCTGGAGTTAGACCAGTTACAGTCACACTGTCTCCAACCACAAAACCATGAGCAGCGCCTGTGGTGAGTGTGGTTTTGCCAACAGCAATCGCCGTTGCGCTTGAAACAGTTACTGACTCTTCTGATAGTGCCTTCGTTGCGCTTGCTGCGACTGGAATACTTTCGAAAGTGATTGCTCCAGGTGTCGAGCTAGTAGCAGTGATCTTGTGTGCTTCAGTAAGTTCCATCTCTTCAGTTGAGATTTCAATTTCACCGGTTTCAGTAACGAAGACCGAAGGCTTTGTTACATCGCTTACCAGAGCTGGGTTGATAACCGTAACGCGGATCGTGATCGAGCTGTAGTTTTCAGCTGACACTGTCAGTACGTAGGTTCCCTTGTTGACTCCACACAAGGTTACGGACGAGATTCCGTCGATGGTATCGCCTGTTCCTGTCTGGGTTGCGTCTGTACAGTCACCACTAGCTCCAATTGCTAGACCTGAAGTGGTGCTTGCATC
>Ga0315905_10000956_pt1 | contig 31419 bp, 51 predicted proteins | sample LakEriMetagenome_5_FD_203522 | JGI IMG/M metagenome (GOLD analysis project Ga0315905, IMG submission 203522) | Freshwater fungal communities from buoy surface, Lake Erie, Ohio, United States - Buoy 4 MA121 | ecosystem: Environmental > Aquatic > Freshwater > Lake | place: USA: Lake Erie, Ohio... | reverse complement strand
TCCCTATGCGCATAGTCGCGAAATTCCCAGTTTTTCAAAAATGCCTGAATTTGGCGGTTTTTTCAAACAATGCTTGATTTGCAAGGTTTTTCCTGTATGCTCCATTTATGACTGATCTGCGCATTGAAACTATAAAAGTTGATTCATTAAAGTTCGATCCAACAAACGCTCGTAGGCATCACGGCAAAAACTTAGATGCCATTGCTGGCTCATTAAAGCTTTTCGGACAGCGTAAGCCAATTATTGTCACGCCCGACAACATCGTTGTTGCTGGTAACGGAACTTTGGAAGCAGCCAAAAATTTAGGCTGGACAGAAATTGTCATCAGTCGCACACCGATCGGTTGGACGTGGGATCAAATTAAAGCTTTTGCGTTGGCAGATAATCGCACCGCCGAACTTGCAGAATGGGATGTTGAAGTCTTAAAAGAACAACTGCTGGAACTTGATGCTGTCGGTTGGGAACTTCAAGAATTTGGATTTGTCGAATTACACCCACCATTAAATCCAACAGATGAATGGGTTGGAATGCCAGATTATGAAGCTGACGATAAATTAGCCGCATTTCGTGTTTCGATAAGTTTTCCAACTGAACAAGATGCAAACGATTTTTTTGAAAAGATTGACCGACCAAAGAAAAGCTCAATGTGGTGGCCTACTGATGATGGTCATATTGGTTCGACAGTAAAAATGAAATATGTGGCAGATGAATAATGCAGCCACGTTTTCCGCTTTACATTCCATCTAAAAGCAGAGCAGAAACAGCAACCACTCCACGCTTTTTAGATTCTATAAATGTTCCTTACAGACTTGTAGTTGAGGAACAACAGTATGACGAATACTCTGAATATTTTCATAAAGACAAATTGTTGATTCTAGATAAAACCTATCAAGACAACTACGACACTTTTGATGAGCTAGGCAATACAAAATCTAAAGGACCAGGGCCAGCACGAAATTTTATTTGGGAACATTCCATTTCTGAGGGACAGGCTTGGCATTGGGTAATGGATGACAACATTACATTGTTTGCACGACTGCATAAGAATCAGCGCATTCCAGTTGGTGATGGAACGATCTTTCACGCGATGGAGGAATTTGTTCTGCGCTACGAAAACATTGCAATGGCTGGACCACAGTATTGGATGTTTGCACCTAGTCGCGCAAAGCTTCCACCATTCGTAGTTGGTACACGTATCTATTCGTGCAACTTAATTAGAAATGATGTTCCGTTTAGATGGCGCGGCAGATACAATGAAGATACTGATTTATCACTTGTTATGTTAAAGGCTGGTTGGCAAACCGTACAGTTCAATGCTTTCTTGCAATACAAACTAACAACGCAAACACTTGGCGGTGGCAACACAGAAGCTTTTTATGCCGGTGAGGGAACTTTACCAAAATCAAAAATGTTAGTTGATATGCATCCAGACGTTGCACGATTAGTTTGGAAATTTGGAAGATGGCATCATCACGTTAATTACAATGATTACAAAGACATACCATTAATTAAGAAAAAAGATTTGGTTTTACCAACAGACAATCCTTACAAATTTAAACTTACCGACAGGAATCAATAATGGCACCGCGTGGCAGACCACCGAAACCAAACGAACAAAAAAGAATTACGGGCAATCCTGGCAAGCGACCATTACCAAATCAAGGTGAAATGGTTTTGTTGCCATCTGCTTATGCAATTCCTGAACCGCATCGACCATTGTTATCCGCGGGACAACAACTATGGGATCGCATTTGGGGAATGGGGCAAACTTGGCTCAGTCCTACAACTGACATTGATTTATTACTTATGACTTGTGAATTATTAGATGAGCGTTGGAATTTACGCGTGCAAGTTATGAGCAGCAATCGACCAGATGAGCGTAAAGCTCTGCGTGAATTAGATCGCCAGTTAGTTGCTAATCTTTCCTTGCTTGGATTTACACCGACAGATCGCACACGTTTAGGTGTTGCAGAGGTGAAGCGACAATCAAAGCTAGAGGAATTGAGATCACGTGCCAGCCAAAATTGAATCTTGGCCACCAACTTGGCTTACACCAGTTGCAAAGACATCACTAAAAAATTCACGTGGTTGGCAAGTTTCTGATTTTGTAAATACTTTTGCAATTCAAACTAAAGAAACAGTTGCGGGTTTTTCTGGCGATCCAATGCAATTACGAAAATGGCAAACTGAATTACTTAGACATTTGTTTGCGGTAAACAGTAATGGCAAGTTTCAACATCGCACCGCTTTAATCGGGATGGCAAGAAAGAATGGCAAAAGCGCACTTGGTTCAGGTATCGGTTTATGGTCATTAATTATGGGTGCTGAGGGTGGTGAAGTTTATTCTTGCGCGGCAGATAAAGAACAGGCACGAATTGTTTTTGGTGATGCTAAAAAAATGATCGAAGCAGAACCAGAACTTGCAGAATTGTGCAACGTGTATCGCGATGCGATCGAAGTACCAACAACTGGTTCTGTTTATCGGGTTTTATCTAGTGAAGCTTTTACAAAGGAAGGCTTGTCACCAACAATGGTTATCTTTGATGAGCTTCACGCCGCACCTAATCGTGAACTTTGGGACACTATGTTGCTTGGTATGGGTGCGCGCCGTGAGCCTATGGCAATTGCAATTACAACTGCTGGCGTTAAGTCTGATTCAACGGGACAAGATTCGACAGCATACAGTTTGTATCAATACGGAAAACGCGTTGCCGCTGGTGAAGTCGATGATCCTACATTTTTTATGGCGTGGTGGGAAGCACAGAATGAAGCGGATCATACAATTGTCGAAACTTGGAAAGCAGCGAATCCAGCCTTTGGTGATTTAAATGATCCTGCCGATTTTTCCGCAATGGTTAAAAGAACACCAGAATCAGAATTCAGAACTAAAAGATGCAATCAATGGGTAAGCTCGCAACTGTCGTGGTTACCTAACGGATCGTGGGAACCGTTAATTGTCGAGCGTGAAATTGATGCAGATACACCAGTAATACTTGGCTTTGACGGTTCTTTTTCTGGGGATGCATCTGTCATTATCGGGGTTACGCAAGAGGAACAGCCACACGTTTTTATGGTTAAAGCTTGGGAAAAGCAACCCGATGATGAGGATGATTGGCGCGTGGACATCCTAGATGTGGAAAACACAATCATTGAATTTTGTTCCAAACATAATGTGCGAGAAATTGCTTGTGATCCATTTCGCTGGCAGCGCACAATGCAAGTTTTAGATGATGCGGGTTTACCGATTGTTGAATGGCCATCGACCTCACCAGCGCGTATGGTTCCAGCCTGTGCGAAATTTTATGATGCCGTAGTCGCAGGAAAACTTACGCACGATGGCAATCCATTACTAACAAGACATTTATCTAATGCTGTTGTTAAAACAGATCGCATTGGACCACGAATTGTAAAAGAACATCGCGGATCACCAAGAAAGATAGATGCCGCAGTTGCTAGTATCATTGGATTTGATAGGGCAACTGTTTCACGTGATGAACCCGTTGTCCCACAGTTCTTTAGTTTTTAGGGAGTGTTTTTTGTTAGCCACAATTTTGCAAGTAGTTGGTCTTGCTTGTATCTCTCTTGGATTAGCTTTAATCAGTTTGCCTTTTGGAATAGTCGCAACTGGCGTCAGTTGCATTCTTGTAGGTTTAGCATTTGAGAGGGGTAACGAATAATGCTTGGGCGTTTAAGTTACGGCAAACAAGAAAGTCGTGCGATCAGTTTTCAATCTATTTGGGGATCTGGCGATTCATTTGCATTTACAACAGAAGCGGGAACGAACATTGATGAAATTACATCGATGCGCATCAACGCTTTTTATGCTTGTGTTCTTTTAATCTCTGACACCATATCTACACTTCCAGTTGATTCTTTCCGCCGTGTAGATGGCAACCGCGTACCTTATCGACCACAGCCAGCGTGGGTACAGCGACCAGATGTTGATTTATTACGCACCGAACATTATCAACAGGTGCTTATTTCTCTATTGCTAGATGGCAATGCTTTTGTTCGCGTTTTCCGCGATCAATCGGGGGCAGTTGCAAATCTTGTTGTTATCGATCCAAGCAGGGTACAGGTAACGCGTACACCAGTAACACGCGAATTGCTTTACATAATCGATGACAACAATCAGTATCCAGTAACAGCAAAAGATATGTTGCACATAACTGAAATGCGTAAGGCTGGCGAGCTTCGTGGAATAAGTCGTGTGACAGAGCTTAAAGACAACTTGGGATTAGCGAGCGCATTACAATCTTTTGCATCTAGATTCTTTGGACAAGGTGCAACAACTTCTGGTGTTATCGAAACACCTATGGGGTTAAATCGCGAACAAGCACGGGAACTTGTTGAGGGTTTTGATTCTCGCCATAAGGGATACAAGAAAGCACACAAGACTGGCATCCTGACGGGTGGTGCAAAATTTGTACGAACTGGAGTAAATCCAGATGAAGCTCAGATGCTTGATTCACAAAAGTTTGCCGTGGAACAGATCGCAAGAATTTTCCGTGTTCCGCCACATATGATCGGAATTACTTCTGCTGGTGCTATGTCTTACAATTCCGTAGAACAACAAAACATCAATTTTGTCACTCATACGTTACGACCATACATTGCAAAAATGGAAGATGCATACAGCACGTTACTTCCTGAGGGTGCATTTATTCGCTTTAATGTAGATGGATTATTGCGCGGTGATTTTGCTACACGAATGAATGGATATTCAATTGGATCGCAAGCGGGATTTTTATCAGTCAATGACATTCGTAGGTTTGAAGATTTGCGACCTGTCGATGGCGGTGACGTTTATCGTGTTCCTTTGGCTAACGTGGATTTGGGTGCTGCTTCACTCGTGGAAACTGATAAGCGTGTTTCGATGGCATCAAAGCTTATTCTTGCTGGCTTCAATCCTGCTGCTGTCTTATCTGCTTTAGATTTGCCAGTGATCGAACATACTGGAGTACCATCAGTGCAGTTACAGGGTGTAGCTCAAATCGATCCCGAATCACCTGAATCTGTTTATGAGGTTAAATAATGCAAAATCCAGCAATTTATAACGTTACAATGTATCAAGGAGCAAGCTTTGATTTGTCGCTGACTTGGAACGTCAATTCAAGTCCCGTTAATTTAACTGGATACTCAAGCCGTATGCAGGTGCGCACTAGCTTTGATTCGACCACACCAGTTCTAAGTTTCACATCTGGTTCAGGAATCACATTGGGTGGAACGGCTGGCACAATTCTTGTTGCCGCTTCAGCTGCGACAACGGCAGGCGTTGCAACTGGTCAATACGTTTATGATCTTGAAATGGTGTCTGGCGGTAGTGCGGTGACTCGTTTAATTCAAGGCACATTCCTAGTTGATCCAGAGGTCACAAAATAATGGCTGATGCAACTATTGTTATTGCGGAAACCAACGCAAGCGTTGTAGTTACTTCTGACACATCTGCAACAATTTCGGTAACAGAAACAACCGCTGACTTAACTACTTCCAATGTTGGCGTTCAAGGCGCGACTGGTGCAACGGGCGCGACAGGGCCATCTAATGTTTTGTCAGTTGGAACAGTCACAGGTGGCGAAACTGCAAGCGCGACAATCACAGGCACAACACCTGCACAAGTTCTCAATTTGGTTCTGCCAAAGGGTGACAAAGGTGACAAAGGTGATACGGGTTCTACGGGTGCGACTGGTGCAACGGGCGCGACTGGCGCAAATGGAACTGCTGCAACTATTGCAGTTGGTACAACGTCTACGCTTTCTGCTGGTTCAAGTGCAACAGTAACCAATGTCGGTTCATCTTCAGCTGCAACTTTCAACTTTGGAATCCCTAGAGGTGCAGACGGAACTAATGGCACTAACGGTATAAACGGAACTAATGGCACTAATGGTACTAATGGAACTAACGGCGCAGATGGCAAAACTATCCGCAATGGCGTTGGAGTTCCGCTTGCAGGTTTAGGTGTTGATGGTGACTTCTATTTAGACACTTCAACTAACTTGTTCTATGGGCCAAAGGCATCAGGTGTATGGGGTTCTGGAACTTCCATCATTGGGCCAACGGGAGCAACTGGACCACAAGGTGCTTCAGGCGATAGTTCAACGCACTACGCTTACAACGCTAGAACAAACACGACAAGTGGCGATCCAACTGCAAATCAACTTGGTTGGAATAACTCAACTCAAATAAGCTCTACTGCATTGCGAGTCAATCATTTAGACGCAGACGGTTTAGACGATAGCGTGTTCTTGCATTTGATTAGTGAGAATGACGTTCTGATAGTCCAAGACAAGAACAACGCGGCTAATTTCCAAACGTGGGAAGTATCTGGAACACCAACACTAAACACAGGTTGGGATTTGTTTCCAGTTACTTTAGTCAATTCAGCTGGAACTGGAACGACAAACTTTGCAAGCAATCATCCTTTGCTTCTGATTATTATTTCCGTTGGTAACGTAGGGCCACAAGGCCCAACTGGTGCAACGGGCGCGACTGGCGCAAGTGGCGTAGTCAATGTCACCGCACCAATCACTAACTCAGGCACGAGTTCAGCTGCGACTATTGGCATTGACCAAACTGCCCTAAGCATCACACCAAGTCAAGTTTCAGGTACGGCGGTAATTACAACTGATGCTAGATTATCTGACCAACGTACTCCAGTAGATAACTCTGTTACTTCTGCAAAAATAGTAGATGGAACAATAGTTAATGCAGACATTAATGCAAGTGCGGCTATTGACCCAACTAAAGTATCTGGCACAGCGGTTATCACAACTGATTCACGACTAAGCAACGCCAGAACGCCAACTGCTCACGCGAGTTCTCACGCAAGCGCAGGAAGCGATCCGATCACGATTGCACAATCGCAAGTAACTGATTTAACAACTGATCTATCGAACAAAGCACCATTGGCAAGCCCTAACTTGACTGGAACGCCAACTGCACCAACAGCGGCAGTAGATACAAACACAACGCAAATAGCAACCACCGCTTACGTTGTTAGACAAGCGGAAAGACTTGTTGCTAAACGCACAAGCAACATAGCAATTGCAAATACTGAAACAGTAGTTCTAAGTTTTAGCGCACCTGCAAATAGCATTCTTGTCGGTGACGTATTTAGATTCACAGGTTACGCAACCCGAACTGGAACTACTTCCGCAGCAGCAATATTCCGAATAAGAATTGGTGCTAACACACTTACTGGAAACATAGCATCAACGGTTACTGCTTCATCAGCAACAACGAATCCTTACAGATTTGAAGCGATAGTCACCTGCCGTACAACGGGTGCATCTGGAACGGTTGTTGGCGCATCGACTGCGCTCTTTTCTGGTGGAACTTGTTCGCAATCGACTACTGCCGCAGTAACCGTTAACACGACAGCAACAAGGCTAGTTGAAGCTACTTTTATTTCGGGAAGCGTTGACAACACTTACACATTTGAAAGTGCGATCCTAGAGAAGTTGCCGTCATAATGCCGTACTTTATAACAGACAAAGCGCAGGATTGCGCAGGTTGGGCAACCATCAAAGAAGATGGTGAAGTCATTGGTTGTCATACAACAAAACAAGGGGCAATAGATCAGATGGTTGCTGTTTCTCTCGCTGAGGATATTGAAGTTGGCGGGGAACGTAAGAAACACAAAAAGATGAAACCAAAATCAATGTCGAACGCTTACAGAGAATTGCCAGACAATTACAGACCAGCACTTGCAGAGGATGTACCAGAGGGACGTGCTTGTGGCAACTGTTTTTTTTATGACGAATCACGACAGAACGCTGATGGCACAAAAGCGTGGTGCGAAAAGTGGGATGAATTTGTTGATGGCGCGTATTACTGTAACGCTTGGCAAGAACACGACGAATCAGATGATGATGAAATGGATGATGAATCTGATGAAAACCGCGCACCTGCACCTAAGAAAGATCAAATCACGGGAAGCAAAACAAATCCTAAAGGAAGTGCAAAGGGATCTGGTGCTGGCATTACTTTTAATGAAGCTACAACTACTGCATTAAAAAATAAAATCAGAGATCATAACGATCAGATGTCAAAAGATAATCGACCAGATTGGACACGCGCATCTCTTGGCACTGTAAAATCTGTTTACCGTAGAGGTGCTGGCGCATTCTCAGTTTCACACAGACCAGGTATGACACGTGGACAATGGGCGATCGCACGTGTTAATGCTTTCTTATTTTTATTGCGTAACGGTAAACCAAAAAATGCAACTTATGTGCAAGATAATGATTTGCTACCAGCGGGACATCCAAAAAGTTCACGAAGCTTAGAGGACAGAGCAATCAATCAATCAGCACCAGCATTTATGCGCGCTGCTGCTCGCCGTGGCCTTGCTTTTTATGCTGATGGAAAAGCTGGCGATGGTTTAACTGATAAGACTGTTCGTGAAGCAAGGCTTATGGCAGATGGACAAGTTTCCGATGATAAGTGGATTCGGATTGCCGCGTGGATCGCAAGACATATGCCAGATTTAGATGCACCTGCCGCTAATGCAAGCAACGAAAATTATCCAAGTGCGGGAGTGGTAGCTCATTTCCTATGGGGATCTGGTGCGACAAAAGAACAAGCACGGCGAACAATGGCATACGCAGAGCGTGTTGTTGAACGCATACGCGCAGAACAGCAGGATCGAAATGCTGAACAGAACGAAAAATGGAAAACTATTGCATTAAACTTAAACAAAGATGAAAGGCAAGAAATGACAACAACACTAGAACGCCGTGTTAATACCGTTGAATTTGATGTACGTAACGGTGAAGCATCTAACGATGGTATGAGCTTTACGGGATATGCAGCGGTGTTCGATTCACCGTCAGAACCATTGCCATTCACAGAAATTATTAAGGGTGGAGCATTCCAGCGTTCACTTAAATCTCGCAACGAAATCAAACTATTTATGAATCACAACACAGATGTTGTTCTTGGTTCAAGTCGTGCTGGAACTTTACGTTTGAGTGAGGATTCCCGCGGATTACTTGCAGAAGCAGATTTGCCAGATACAACTGCTGGTCGTGATCTATCGGTATTAATGCAACGTGGCGATGTAAATTCAATGTCATTTGGTTTTAGCGTTCCCCCGCGTGGCGATCGCTGGTCAGAGGATGGAGCAACCCGCGAATTACATCAGGTGCGCTTGCACGAAGTTTCTATTGTGACTGGATTCCCCGCATACCAAGCTACAACCGCATCTGTTCGTTCTTTAGATATTCTGGCTACGCGTACTGCTGTCGATGTTGATGCGCTAAGTGATGCGATTACGCGACTAGAGGCTGGCGAAACTTTAGAACCAGAACACGCAGATTTAATTTCTGAGGTGGTTTCTAAGCTACGCGCCGAACAGCCAAGCAATCTTGAGCTTTTAGAACTTAAGCGCAAGCAACTTGATCTTATGGCAAAGGTTTTTTAATGAATGTTGAAGATGTTAAAAAAGCATATCTGGCCAGCATTGGTAATCCTCAGTCTGGCGTTTTTGTTGATTTCGCCGATATTATTTGTGAAGCCATAGTTGCCGATTGTTGTTCAAATAATAAGTCTGAGGCAAAATCTTTTTCACCAGTGAGCGAAAAGCGAGTGGAAAAAATTGCAGAAACACGTTAGAGTGTTTTCTAAATAGGCTTGGTGCAGGGGAAGGCATTAAGCCTATTTTTATTTGTGCCATAATTGTTATGTGTAATTGAGTGGAGCCACCATTGCGCTTTCTGTTGTGGAGCCACGCAGAGTTAAAAAAAATCAAACAACAAACTACTTAGGAGCAACATATGTCTGACTACATTCGTCAGCAAGTAGAGGCTCGTGCAAAAGCGTGGGATGAAGCAAAAGCATTGCTAGATTCCGCCGCAGCAGAAAAGCGCGATTTAACCTCTGAAGAAAATCAAACCTATGACCGCATTATGGTCGATCTAGATCAGCGTGCGGCAACCATCGATACTATTAAAGCTCAGGCAGAACGTGAAGAACGTGCCGCAGAAGCAATGAGTGGTTTCGAAGCACAGGCACGTCCAGAAATTGCAGTACCAGCAATCAATGAAGCAGAGCTTATTCGTTCACTTGCCCGTGGCGAAATTCGTTCACACTCATTTGAAAAGCGCGATGTAACAAAGGGAAGCACTGGCGCACCAGTTCCAACATCTTTCTACGATCAAGTAATTATGCTTGCCCGTCACGTAGGACCAATGTTGGAAACTTCAACCACACTTGCAACCGCAGGTGGCGAGAACTTGCAGATTCCATCCTTGAGTGCATACTCAACTGGAACTGTAACTTCAGAAGCAGGAATCATTGGCGAGAGTGATCCAACATTTAATTCGTTCGTCACACTTGGCGCATACAAGTATTCATTCCTAACTCAGATCAGCCGTGAAATGGTTGAAGATGCAGGCGTGGACATTCTTGGATTCCTTGCAACTCAGACTGGTAATGCTCTTGGCTTTGCAGTTAATGGCGCATTAACAACTGGAACTGGAACTGTTCAGCCAACTGGTATTGTTACTGCCGCTGGTTCAGGTATCACGGGTTCAACCGCAGTATCTGGTGCTTTCTCTGCTGACAACTTGATCGATCTTGTTTACTCAGTTGATACAGCAGGACGTACATTGCCAGGAACGGGTTTCCAAATGAACAGCCGTGCAATCGCTGCCGTTCGTAAGTTGAAAGACACAGCAGGTCAGTACCTTTTCCAGCCGTCACTTTCAGCAGATGCGCGTGACCTTTTACTTGGTTACCCAATCTACGAAAACCCAGCAATGGCAAATCCATCAACTTCCGCAAAGTCAGTAATTTTTGGACATCTTCCAAGTTACTACGTGCGGACAGTCGGTGGCTTACGCCTAGATCGTTCGGATGATTACGCATTCCAGAATGACCTGATTACATTCCGTGCAACTATGCGCGTGGATGGCAACCTTGTTCAGACTTCACACGTGAAGTATTTCGCAGGTGGTGCTTCCTAGTAATTAGGAACAAATGTAAACCCCGCTGGAGCGCAGGCCAGCGGGGTTTACTTTTTAACTAGCTTTCAATTGGTTTCCAGAATCCGTAAAGCGGGGATTCGATCTGATCGCCAAACTTTTCTAAAACAAGTGCTTCCAATTTTTCTAATCGCTTGATCCTGCGGTATGCAATCCCGTAACTTTCTGGTTCCTCAAACATTGTGTTTTCGCAAGTTTGAATTTCACCGTTTAAGCAATTTAGAAACATCGCTGCTCCCTTTGCGTGATCTAAAAGAATGGTGTTTGAGCTTTCATCCATATCCCAAAGTTCTGGTTCGTATTCCCCGCTGCTAACTTCTGCATCGTAGATGTCGTATGCGCCGAATAAATCTTCAAGCGTTTTCTTTGTTGTCTTGATTGGTGTTCTCATTTCTTGCTCCTCTGTCCTAGGGGATTGCTCCCCGCTGTTATTACCATTCTAAAGTGTTGTATAACATTTGTCTAGTTGATTTACACAACTGTTTTGTGGCGTGGTTATTAGACTTTGCAGCATCGATTGATTAGGGTGTTTTTAATTGAGGGAGAATCTGTGCAAAATAAAGCTTCATTAAGAATCGGTTGGAATAGTAACGCGCCGTGGGCTGCGACTGGTTACGGAACGCAAACTGCGCAAGTAACACAACGAATGAAAGAACAAGGACACGATGTTGCAATTTTTAATAACTATGGATTAGAGGGAAGCAACACAGATTGGAATGGCATCCCTGTTTATCAACGCGGTGCTGATCTTTATTCCAATGATGTTATTCCTGCGCATATGCACGATTGGACATTACGCGATCTGAAACAACCACACATTCTTTTTACACTTTATGACGTTTGGGTTTTTAAAGGACAAAGATGGGCAGACTGGAATGTTGCAAGTTGGGTTCCAATCGATCACGTGCCAGCACCACCAGAAGTTGCTAAATGGTGCAGACAAGATTTTGTTACACCGATTGCGATGAGTAAATACGGACAGGCGATGCTAGAAAATGTTGGCATCGAATCTTTATATGTTCCGCACGGTATCGAATCTGTTTTTAAACCTATGAAAAGACATAAGGGAATGACTGGCAGAGATTTCATTGACATTAAAACCGACAGATTTGTTGTCGGTATGAATGCAGCGAATAAAGGTGTCAGCCCAAATAGAAAAGCTTTTGGTGAAAACATTCTGGCCTTTTCAATGTTCGCGCAGAAACACGATGATGCCATTCTTTATTTACACACCGATTGGATGGGATCGCTTGGCGGCATAAAGTTGCTTGATCTATTAACGGCAGTTGGATTAAAAGAACATCAATACAAATTCATTGATCCGTACTTATACAGAACAGGAATCGATCAGCAAACACTTGCAACGATTTATACAGCGATGGATGTTTTGTTAGCAACTTCATATGGTGAGGGTTTTGGTATTCCAACAATTGAAGCTCAAGCCTGTGGCACACCAGTAATCGTTTCAGAGTTCGCGGCATCTACCGAATTAGTTGGTGAGGGCTGGTTAATAGATGGGCAACCACTTTGGGATGCTCCACAAAAAGCGTGGTTTCATATGCCGTCAGTTCCAAAAATTGTTGAAGCTTTGGAAGCGGCATACGAACGTGGTCAGGAGCGATCTCAAACCGCAGTCGAATTTTCCAAGATGTATAACGCAGATGTTGTGTATGACAAGTATTGGAAACCAACTTTGGAAATTCTTGGACAGCGAGCCGTAGAGAGATCAGAATGACAAACATAGGCTGGTACACCCACCACGTTGTAAAAACCCCTGAGATTTGCTCTGAGGGGCAGGAAATGGCATCAGGTGGATTATTCACAGGGCAGTTCGCGGGTGGCGCAGAAATGTCAGATTACGAATACCAACAGCAAGCACCTTTAGGGTTTGATATACAAATTATCACGCCATACACATTCGATACACACGACATACACCAATTCGATTCAATCGTTGTTACGGGTACAGATGCATTTACTGATCAGCAACTATTTTCTTTAAGTGAACACGATCCGTTTGTTTTCGTACATCATTTACAAACCCCGCGGGCGGGTTTAAATGCTTTAATTTCTAACAGCCGTTTATTTGTTACTCATACACCAGCTCATATGCGGCGGGAATTATCTTGGGCAAAACCACGAAAGACAGCACAGGTGCTTTCTTATTTTGACACCAGTAAATGTCATAATCATTTGGATAAAAAACCAATGGCACTTTGGGCTGCACGTAATCATCCATTAAAGGGTAGGTTGAAAGCTCACGCGTGGGCATTAGAAAATAATTTGCCATTTTTAGATTTAACAAATGTTGATCGTTCGGTTGTCCTAGATGCGATGGCTAGGGTCGAATGGTTTGTGCATTTGCCACTAGCTTTTGAATCTGAATGCCGCGCTGTAATGGAAGCAGTTTTATCAGGATGCAAAATTCATACAAACGATAATGTTGGCATCACCTCAGTTCAGGATTGGGATGATTCCGATGCACTAAAACAAATGATTGATAACGCTGGAGATACATTTTGGAGATTGGTACAACAATGAGAATGCTCACAATAGTTCCCACACGCGGGCGTAACGATAATGCGATGCGGTTATTTGATGCCATTAACGCAACTGCCGATTTTACTGAGCTTATTTTTGCAATCGATGAAGATGATGTTGCAACTTATAGCGATCTGATTCACGCAACTGCTGGTGTAAATAATGTAAAAGTTGTAATTGCCGCACGGATGGGAATGAATGGAACGCTTAATCATTGGGCAACTTGGATGGCTAGTGATTATGACTTTATTTGTTTTATGGGTGATGATCACTTACCGCGTACCGCTGGATGGGATACGAAACTTGCAGAATCGATTGGAAGTGATGCGGGGATCGCATACGGCAACGATTTATTACAGGGCGAAAATTTACCAACCGCAGTAGTAATGTCAAGCGTGATTATTAGGGCATTGGGTTTTATGTCACCGCCAGCATTAAAACATTTGTTTTTAGACAACTTTTGGTTAGCTATGGGTCACGCATTAGGCAACGTGAATTATTTGCCTGATGTAATCATCGAACACTTGCATTACATAAATGGAAAAGCGGATCACGATGAAAGATATGCAGCCGTAAATAATCCCGAAATGCACAATGGCGATCAAGCAATCTTTTCAGAATACATAGCTGAAAAATTTGCAGAGGATGTTGCAAACGTAAAGGCTTGGAAATGAAAATTTTAATTACAGGTCATAAAGGATTTGTTGGCCGTAACTTTGTAAAAGCATTACCCGATAGCGAAATCACCGGCATTGACATTAAAGATGGAAATGATTGCAGAGATTTTTTTAAGACAAACACAGAACAGTTTGATTTAGTAATTCATCTTGCAGCAATAGTTGGTGGTCGAGCAAAGATTGAGGGTGAGCCTTTATCGGTCGCAACTGATCTATCTATTGATGCGGAATTTTTTAATTGGGTGGAAAAAACAAAACCCATAAATGTGGTTTACTTTTCTAGTTCGGCGGCATACCCAATCGATCTGCAAAACAAACATAGATTGTTGCGATTAGCAGAACACGATTTAAATTTGTATGAAGTAAAAAATCCTGACTTAACTTATGGATGGGCAAAGCTCACGGGCGAATACTTAGCGCAGTTCATAACAGATTCCAATGTTTTTGTATTCCGACCATTTAGCGGATACGGATCAGATCAGGATGCTGACTACCCGTTCCCATCTTTTATAGATCGAGCTTTAGCAAAAGCAGATCCATTTGACATTTGGGGTGACGGTGAACAGGTTCGCGATTTTATTCACATACGCGACATTGTTCAGGCTGTTCTCTGGCACGTGCAAACGGGATACACGGGAACATTTAATTTGTGTTCTGGATTCCCAACATCGTTTAATGAACTAGCAGAAATGATTTTTAAAGAAGCAGGATACGCGCCAGAAATCAATCACATTAAAACTGCACCTGTTGGTGTTCAGTATCGCGTTGGTGATCCTTATTTATCGCATCAGTATTTTATTCCGCAAATTAGTTTGCGTGACGGAATCCGTATGGCATTACAAGAGCGCAAAGCCTTGTCTGTCATAGAATAGATAAAGACTCAGGGAGCAAATAATGGCAATAACAAACGGCTACGCGACATTGACACAAGTTAAATCTGCGATGCGCATAACAGATAGCATCGATGACACATTAATCGATATGGCAATTGAATCTGCGTCACGAGCTATCGATGGATTTGCAATGCGATCCTTTTATTCATCTGGAACTGCAACGCGTTATTACGCGGCAGATGATTCATACATTGTGCAGACAGATGACATTGCTGGAACTGCAATAACTTTACAAACTTCATCCGCTGGCGATGGTGTTTTTGATACCACTTGGAAAGTAAGTGATTATCAACTAGAACCCGTGAATGGATACACGGATGGTTTGTCTGTTCCTTACACACGCATTCGTGCGGTTGAAGATTATCTGTACCCTGTCGAAGCAGATCAAGCTTTAGTTAAAGTGACCGCCGTATTCGGTTGGCCATCTGTCCCGATCGCTATCACTCAGGCTTGTGTAATTCAATCTTCAAGATTGTTTAAGCGTTTAGATTCACCACTTGGCGTAGCTGGCTTTGGGGATATGGGTGCTGTTCGTGTCAGCCGTTATCTTGACCCCGATGTAGAACAATTAATTGCGCCGTATCGCAAGACAAGAAATTTTGCATAATGGCATCAGTAGCAGAATTAAGAACGGGATTGGCAACAAATCTTGCTACGATTTATGGATTGCGCACAGCAGCGAAAGTTCCAGATGATCCTAAGCCACCAGTTGCAATTGTTTTACCGCAATCTATTACTTATGACAATGCGTTCCACGGTGGAATGACCACATACAACTTTTCCGTGTTGTTGCTAGTAAGTCGCGTGTCTGAAAGAACCAGTCAAGAAACATTAGATTCTTGGGTATCTTCAACTGGAACTAACTCAATCAAACGTGCCATAGAATCAGATAAGACACTTGGCGGTAAAGCTTATGACGTGCGGGTGTCAGAGGTTCGGAATTATGGTGACGTATCTGCTGGTGATGTAAACTATTTCTCAGCAGAGTTCATCATACTTTGTTACGCAGACTAAGGAGCAAAAAAGAATGGCGAAATTTGCAGCCACGGATTACAAGGTGTCCATCAATGGCACTAATTTTTCTACAAACTTAAATCAGGTTGAACTGGCATTGGAATCCGATGACCTTGAAACAACTGCATTCGGCGGTACTTTCCGTGAGCGCATTGGTGGATTGAAAACTGGTTCAGTAACACTTCAATTTATGCAAGACTTTGCAGCAGGTTCGATCGATGCAACTTTATTCCCGCTATACAACACAATCGCAACTGTTGTCATTGTGCCAACATCGGGAACTGTTTCTGCAACAAATCCGTCATACACGGCTACTTGCTTGGTAAATTCATACACCCCCCACGCATCATCCGTTGGTGACATTGCAACATTCTCAGTAACGTGGCCGACAAGCGGCACCGTGGTCAGGGCTACTTCCTAATGAGAATCACCCTGCGCGTGGAATTCACTAACAACAAAACAAGTGACGTGGTGTGTTCTGCTAAGGATCTGGTTGCCTTTGAGGATAAATTTCAGAGAAGTGTCGCAAGACTTGATACTGAAATGCGTTTAACCGATCTATTGTGGTTGGCTTGGCATTCGTTGAATCGTCAAAAAACAACTGACAAAGATTTTGATACTTGGTTAGATGATGTGGAAAGTATTGCCCCAAGTGATGCTGACCCAAAATTACAGGGCTTGGAGACAGCAGCCAACATTGGTTCATAGCTTATCTAGCTTGTGAAACTGGTATTGCTCCATCAGTTCTGCTAGATGAATCTGATCGTATGTTATTTACGATGGGAATGTACCTACGTCACCGAAACAGCGAACAGATGAGAAGGTGACAAATGGCAACAGCAAAAGTGTACGGCGTAGATCAAACCATTGCTACGCTAAGACTTGTTGAAAGTTCTATTGTGACTACTGCACGGAAAGATTTAAAAAAAGCAGCAGAACCACTAGCAACAAATATTATGAGTTGGATTCCAGATGCTCCACCTTTAAGCGGTATGAGACATAATGGGCGAACAGGATGGGATCGCGGAAGCATTAAAGCTACCGTGCGCACAAACTTTAGTAAACGTGCGGCCAGAAATGAATATTCAATTGTTTCTATTTGGGTTGGCGGTAAAAAAGGTACAACTGGTGCGGCAGGTTTACAGATCGCGGATATGGCTGGCAAGCGAAATAAAACAACGCGTGGTGAATCTAGAGAATACACACGGCGCGGGCGAAAACAAACACACGCGTTAAATGGGCAGGGTGCTGCATTAATAAATAATTTAGGTGCGCGTTACGCATCACCATCGCGATTCGTTTGGCGTGGAGCTTTATCTCAGTTGCCTAAAATCCAATCTGATGTTCTTGTAATCTTAGAAAAGGTAAGTGCGCAAATAAATGCAAAGTTGGTGATTAAGTAATGGCTATTATTCTGCCTATTGTTGCCGCGTGGAATAACAAAGATTTAAACCGTGCGATCGCCGACATTAAACGCGCTGAGGGTGCTTTTCAAAAATTCACTACATCAACAGATGTGATTGGTGAGGGATTTAAAAAAGTGGGCAAGTCATTATCGATGAATGTCACCGCGCCATTAGCTTTAATGGGTGGCTATGCGGTAAATACTGCGGCTGAATTTGAAGTGTCGATGGCTTCCGTACAAGTAAACGCACAAGCAACTGGCGAACAAATGAAAGCTTTAAGTGATCTTGCATTAAAGATGGGACAGGATACAGTTTTCAGCGCGGGTGAAGCAGCCAGCGCAATTCTCGAATTGTCTAAGGGTGGTTTGCAGCCAGCAGAAATTCAGGCTGGTGCGTTAGAGGCAGCAATGAACCTAGCCGCAACTGAGGGTATGGGGCTTGCTGATGCTTCCGTAATTATTGCTCAGTCGATGAATACATTTAATTTACAAGCTAAAGACACAACAAGGGCTGTCGATTTTCTCGCTGCTGGTGCGGTTGCATCTACCGCTGGTGTGCAAGATTTAGCAGATGGAATGAAGTATGTCGGATCCACGGCATCAACTTTAGGCGTAAGTATGGGTGACACCATTACTGCACTTGCCGCTATGAATAATGCTGGTATCGATTCAACAACTGCTGGTACATCTTTAAACAGAATGTTACTTGGTTTAATTCCAACAACACGTAAAGCTGCTAAGGAAGCAGCAGAACTTGGTCTGGAATTTTTGAATCAAGATGGTTCTCTGAAACCAATGAATGAAATTGTTAAAGAACTTACAGACACATATGCAGGTATGGGTGATGCTGCAAAGGTAGCTTCACTGAAAACTGTATTTGGTGTTGAGGGTATGCGCGCTGCTAATACATTAATTGCATTAGGGGCAGAGGAATACGGTGTTCTTACAGATGCAGTTCATAAGCAAGGAATTGCACAAGATTTAGCAAACGCAAGAATGTCTGGAACTAAAGGTGCGTTGGAACAATTAAAGGGTTCGGTTGATACTGCGGCAATTGCAATCGGTAATGCGTTAGCACCTACTGTTACAAAAATTGCTGGAATGATACAGGGGCTAGTCGATCGATTCAGTAAGTTGTCACCCGAAACACAAAGTTTTATCGTGACAATTCTTGGCATCGTTGCCGCCGTTGGTCCACTGTTAGTAATTCTTGGAATGGCAATTGGTGCGCTAGGTAATCTTGCGATTGTATTTAAAACTGTTGGTTTGGCAATGCAATTCTTAGCAATGAATCCAATCGGAATGTTAATTGTAACCATCGGTTTAATTGTTCTTGGTATTAAATACCTAATTGATCATTGGGATTTAGTAAAAGCTAAAACAATGGAAGTTGTAGAAAAGATAAAAAACTTTGTCGGTAGTCTAAAAGATTTCATTGTTAATATGTTTAAGTCATTGGGTGAATTTATTATCAACAATCATCCGTTAATTAAATTATTCAGAGCTATTAGAGATTATGCACCAACACTAATCGAAAAATTTAAATCAATCGGTGTCGATTTAGTTAATGGTTTGAAGCAGGGAATAAGTGAAAGTTGGAATAGCTTTAAAAATTTCTTGCTTGACAAACTTGGCGATCCAATTAAGTGGGCAAAAAAGGCTTTAGGAATTGCATCACCATCTAAAGTTTTTGCAAACATTGGCGAAAATGTTGTGGCTGGTTACATTCAAGGCATTAACAGTATGAGCGCACAGTTGCAAAATACAGTTGGTGAAATGGCATTAAGCTCCACGGTTGCATTTGATGGTGCAGTTGCACCTACTACTACGCCAGCATCATCTATGTCCGCTAGTTCTGTTTACAACATAAATGTAAATGCTGGAATGGGTGCAGATGGCCAAGTAATTGGTCGTGAAATTGTTGATGCAATTAAGCGTTACGAGCGCGTGAGTGGTCCAGTCTTTGCGAGTGCATAATGGCAGTTCCACAAACTAAAGTTTTTATTGGCTTTGATTTATCTGCTTCTGGTGGAAATCTTTTTACATTAAATGACACAACGAAAGGTGTCCTCGATTCTATTTATGTTTTGGGTGGCGATGTACTCACAGACGTTACGAATTATGTTGCATCTGTTTCTGTTAATCGTGGCAAGTCGAGAGAACTAGATCGATTCACAGCAGGAAATGCGTCAGTTACTTTGCACAATGATTCTCGCATCTTTGATCCTTTTAATACTTCCAGTATTTATTTTGGACAAGTTGTACCGCGTAAACCAATCGTTATTGAAACCGATGGTGAACGTGTATTTTCGGGATTCATTGATGACTGGGATCTAACCTACGACATCTCTGGAAAGTCTTACGCAATAGTGGCAGCGGTAGATGGTTTTATGCGACTGTCGATGGCTGAACTAAATTCTTTTACAACAACAAGTCAGTTAAGTTCCGATCGTGTAACTGCGATTCTAAATCGACCAGAAGTTGCTTGGCCGATTGCTAACCGTTCAATCGAAACTGGTCTTACTTCTTTGCAGGCAGACACAGTTGCAGAGAACACAAATGCTTTGCAGTATTTGCAACTTGTGGACACGACAGAAAACGGTCAGTTGTTTATGAGCAGATCAGGCGCAGTTACATTTAAGAACCGCGCATTCAATCCATCGTTCATCAGTACCGTTGTGTTTGCAGACGATGCAACACCAAACGCAATTCGTTATTCAAACATAGAAGTTATCTATGGATCAGAAAACCTTTACAACCGCGTTGCCGTAACGCGTAACGGTGGAACTACACAGGTTGCAAATTCAACAACTTCACAAGATGCCTATGGTGTTGCTTCGTATTCCATTGACGGGGTTCTACTCACTAGCGATACTGAAGCCTTTAATCTTGCAAGCTACTTGGTGGGTTTGTATGACCAACCAGAACTACGCATCAACCAAGTTACGGTCAACTTGCACGACAAGACACCAGAACAAGTTGATCAAATTTGCCAGCTTGAGATTGCAGACGTTGTGCAGGTTATCTTTACCCCTAATCAAATCGGATCACCGATAAACCAGTATGCAATAGTTACGGGAATCAGTCACGACATAGGCATTGACAACCACAGAGTTTCCATACAATTAGCTTCCGTAAGCGTTAGAAACTTTGTTCTAGACAGCGAACAGTTCGGCATTTTAGATACAAACATTTTGGCATATTAATGTACAATTTATTTAACACAAGGAGCAATAAATGGCAGGCTTAGGTCGAAAAGTATTTACCGCTGGGGATGTATTAACAGCCTCACAAGTTCAGGATTTTTTACAAGATCAAGCAGTTATGGTGTTTGCTGGAACTGCTGCACGTTCATCCGCGATCCCAACACCAAGCGAGGGAATGGTTGCAATCACAACTGATACAGATGAACTTCAGTATTACAACGGTTCTACTTGGGTCGCTGGTGTTCCGTTCGGTGCGTGGCAGACTTGGACACCTACACTCTCGGGTGGTTGGGCAAATGGTAACGGCGTGTGGACTGCTAAATATGCGCAAATCGGCAAGACGGTTATTGCGACTGGATACTATGTTGTTGGATCAACCACTACAAAAGGCACAACATTAAACCTTAGTTTTCCAGTTACCCCAAGTACGGGCGCATACATAAATGGGTCTGCATATTGCGCCGTAACATCGTCTACAAGTTTTGCGCCAATGGGAGTAATTGCAAACAACACGACTAATTTTCAATTAACGGCAATAAATGCCGCATCAACTTTTGCGTCTTTAGTTACAGTAACTACAACCGCACCTATTACTTGGGCAACAGGCTCAATTTTCTCATTTACAATTACTTACGAAGCAGCCTAGAGAAGTTAAACTAGAGAAATGAAACAATTACAAATCTGGTTTGCAAAGTCACCATTAGCATCTTTCTTAAAAGTTTTTGTTGCAGGAATTTTAGGTTGGGTTGTTCTTAATGTCGGAACTCTAAACCTGCACCCTGCTATTGCCATCGCTGGAGTTTCATCTCTGCCGATTTTGATTTCTTGGCTTAATCCTGCTGACGATCGTTTTGGAAAAGGATCAGGGAAATAACAATGGGTTTACCGATTAAAGGTGGAAAGATCACAACTGCATACGGCAAAAAAGGCAAGATGTGGTCAAAGGGATATCACACGGGCGTAGATTTTGCTGTGCCTGTTGGCACTAATGTCGTTGCTGTCGCTGATGGAAAAATTGAAAACGCAAGTTGGGGTCAATCTTATGGCACACAGTTGGTGCAAAAAGTTGATGGCGGTTGGGTAATCTACGCGCATTTGTCAAACGCACTTGTTAAGGCTGGCGATGTAGTAAAGCGTGGACAACACATTGCTGAGTCAGGCAACAGCGGAAATTCGTCAGGTGCGCATTTGCATTTTGAAATGCGTGACAACATTCGCTGGTCAGCGGGAACTGACATTGATCCTAAAGCTATTCTTGCAAAATAAAAATGGGAATCATTGAAGCAGGGCAATATGCCGCAGCGATTACAGCAATTCTTGTTCTATTTGGAATGGCAATAAAGTGGGCGATCGTAAAACCAATCAAGGTTTACATTGATCAGGCTACTTATCCAATTCACCCCGAATCAAATGGTGGTCGCTCACTTAATGATGTAGCTCAAACTGTTGCTCGCATTGAAAGTAAATTAAAAGATGTAGATGAGCGACTAATCGCTGTGGAAAATCACGTTACTAAACCAGCGACACGCTCAAAGAAATCAACAGCCTGACACACTTGCGCATTAGACTTAACTAGACGAAAGGTGGTCACTATGACCTTACTTGACGATCTAGCCACAGTTAAGAAAAACCTATCCACCTGCACTATTGCGCGTATCACAAAGCAACTCAGCGCAAAAGAAGCAGAAGCACTACTGAAGTTGATTGACGATCCAGAAATAAGTCCAACAAGCCTTTCACGCGTGTTGGCTAAGAATGGTTTTAACGTGAGCCGACAAGTCATAAACCGACACCGCAATCGCGGTAAAAAAGAATTAGGATGCACCTGCAAATGAGTCTTACAGACGATCTTTCAAAGCTAGGCGATGACGAACAACGAAAGCGGATTGCAAAGGACATTCCTAAAGGTTGGGAACCATCGATTGAATACGATGCTTCTGGTGGAACTCTGACCTCTGTTCCCCGATCCGCTGGCGATGAACCAGATCACGCTGAACTTTTAGCAGAATTTGAACTTGACCCAACAAAGTGGCGTATAACATCTTTGCGCCGTAGCAAATGGCAACGTTGGGATGGCGAATGGCTTGAGTCTTTTCGAGCTTCATTTATACCCACAGCGGGCGTGCAGCAAATCCCGATCGATGACTTGCTTGCGGTAATCGGCAAATGGAAGTCACAGAATGCCCCTAAAAAGCCCTCAGAGCAAATCTCAGGTGGGTTTGCATACATAGTGGTACTAGCGGACACTCAGGTTGGAAAAATTGACGGTGGTGGATCTGAGCAAATTATCACCAATGTAATGTCTAAAATCGATGCTGCTGTTATACGGCTAAAAGAATTGAAAAAAACTGGCAGACAAATAGATGCGATTTATTTGCCGCAACTTGGTGACTGTATTGAGGGAATGAATTCACAAGGTGGTAAGCACATCTGGCGTACAGATCTTGACCTCACTGCACAGATTCGTGTCTATCGCCGTTTGTTATTACATATGGTTAGAACTTTTGCGCCGTTAGCTCCACGTGTCATTGTTCCCTGTGTGCCAGGAAATCACGATGAAGCAGTAAGGGTTGGAAATGCAATGGCTACGAGCTACACCGACTCATTTGCGCTTGATGCGGCGAGCGCAGTTGCAGATGCTTTAGCAGATCACCCCGATTATGCGCACGTCAGTTTCGTGTTTCCGCAATACGATACCTTGACAGTTACCTTAGATGTTTGTGGAACCGTTGTTGGATTAGCACACGGACACCAATGTCGCGGAAAGACAATCGACTGGTGGAAAAATATGGCGCACGGTCAGCAGGACATTGGTGAAGCAACTTTATTAATCACAGGTCACTATCATCATTTGCGTATCGAGCAGTCAGGGCGTAAGACTTGGATTCAAGCACCAGCACTTGACGGTGGTTCAACTTGGTTTGAGAATTCAACTGGTCAGGCTGCTCCCGCAGGAATGCTCACGATGTTAGTTGGAAAAGGATGGTGGCAAGATGTTGCAATCTTGTAAGCACGAATGGTTAGAAATTAATTTTGCAGATTATGCAATAGTCGAATGTCGTAAGTGTTATGAGGTGCAAGAAATTGACAAGTGAGGAATTAGCAAATCAAGTTTCTGAATGTGTCGAATCTCTACGCGTTCGCATTCTTGGAACTGGTAACGAACAATATTCAAAAGGTGACCAGCAATCGATCGAAAGCAAATCTGGTTCGCAAATTGTAAAAGAAACTATTGAGGAAATTGACGATGCGATTGTGTATCTAGCTCACTTACGCGCTAGACTGAACAGGCTTGCGCAACTTTAGGCGATCCCTAAAATCGTGAACCCACCGTTTAATCCTTTGGGCGGTGGGTTTACTTATGCCTGCAATTGCCTTGTGGCACTAGGTGAAATTTATGTGTAAATCAACTAGACAAATGTTATACACGGGCGTAGTATGTAGCTATAAGCGCGGGCAACCGCTAGGACAAGGGAGCAAGAAATGCAAGACATTACAGGCAAGCAGTTCGTAATTCACTTCGATCGATTTGCAAAGCGCATCGCAATTTTAGTTCGCGATGAAAACGGAAATCAGATCAATGATACTTACTACTTCAAGACAAAGGCACAAGCATTTTCATTCGTTTACACAAATAAATTACAGCGCATCGGCTGCTCTAACTAACAAAGGAAAAGGAAATGTTTAAGAACATAACAGAAGTCAAGAAAGCAAATAAAGCAAAAGGTCAGCATTTTTTTAGCAAGGACACTCTAGCCTTTTTTGGTTCGAATGTTTACGCAGGTTTATACACGGTTGGTAACCGTCAGTTTTTCATTACTAGTGAGGACAACTTTAACCGCACAAAAAAGGGTTACACAATCCGTGAAGCTTTACCAGATGGTGACATTAAAACTATCGGCGAATTTTTGCAATACGCAACTAAAGAACAAGCGTTGTTTGCAATTCCATTTTACATTAAACAAGAACAGGAGTAATAAATGGACACAGCACCAAAAGAAAACAAAGACAATCTAATTGCTTTGCGACTTAACAGCGAACAGATGCTTGCGGTTAGGCAATGGGCTCACCAGCACGACACTAACATCTCGACAGTAATCAGATCAGCGATCGAATTAATGACAGGAGCAAAGCAATGAAGTCAGCAACAGAAGTTCTGGTGCAAACAACTTGGATGCACGATGAGGGAATCTTTAGAAATCACGATGAAGTGCAACCACTTGATTGGGAAAAGATTTGGCAAAAGATTGAGCTACACAATTACACCGCAGATCAAATGGTTCTGATTAGTTTCTTAGGATTCTTAGATGGTGAGAGTGACTTTGATTTATTCAGCGCAGAGTTATTACCACAAGAGGATAAGCAAGCAATTTTGGAAGCTTTAAAGATTCATTGGAACTGCGCCGAAATTCAAGAAAATCTGTAATTAACTAGAAATGCTGACCCCGACACTATACGATCGGGGTCAGCATCCTTACCAAAGGACATCAGGTGAACTACCCAACATTGAAAGGATAGCAAGGACATATGACAATTCAAAGAACACCACGCCCGCAAAGTAACTTCACAATTCTGTCTAATGAGATTTTGCGCGACCATCGTTTGTCATTCCGCGCACGGGGGATTCTTGTCAGCGTTTTATCGCGACCAGATAACTGGAGAACAAGCGCAGATTCATTGGCAAACGAATCTGTTGAGGGCAGGGGAGCTATCTTGACGGCATTAAAAGAATTAGAAACTTGCGGTTATTTGGAACGTGTTAAATACCAAAATGAGCAGGGACATTGGGTGTCAGATTCCCTTATCTTTGACAAACCGAAGTACGGAAAACCGACTTCGGCTGAACCGACTTCGGAAAACCCGACTGTATTAAAAGAACTATTTAACAAGAACTTAGAACAAGTAGAGATTACGCCAAGCGACATAAACGCATCGAACATCGTTGCAGAATATGTGGACGCATACGAACACTATCTGGGGGAAAAACCGCCGACACGATCCATAGGCAGGATAGCTAAAGATGCCAAGCAGTTACTTGCTGAGGGTAAGGATGCAAAGTTGCTTATCGCCGCAGCAGAGGATTGTGCGATCAGCGGACACGCAAATCTGTCAAGTTCTTACACTTGGGCATTAGCCGAACATACACGCAACGACAAAAAGAAATCACCAGCGCAGGGTTGGATCGAGCTTTTGAATCAGGAAACCACTAATCAACTAGAACTAGAACAATGAACCGCGCAGAAGTCTTGCAGATTCTAGTAATGGCCTCAGTCATTGATCCGCGTGTTTCCCGTAGAACTGATGCAGAAAAGTCAGCGATGGCAGATGCGTGGTGCGCGATCCTTGATCAAGAAATGCCGTTTGCATTCGCAGTAGATACGTTGAAAAAGCATTATCAAAACAAAACGGAAGTGCTGATGCCCGCTGATCTATCTGTTCCGTGGAAAGCAGAAAAGCGATACAGGCAGGAAAAGCTAGTGGGCATACAGCAGTTAGAACAAAAGCGCGGTAACGGAATGCCAGAAAGTGTGCGCGCCGAATTAGTGAAACGTGGTCTGTTGCGGTCATAATGTTCTAATGGCTATAAAAGATTGCGACCACGATGAATGGTTACGTTCAGGGATGTGTCTAATCTGCTCACCCACGGATTCGTGGCAACATCACGCATCCTGCATTAGCTTCGATCCAGATTTATGCTTTCCAGAAAATGATGAACCACATTTATACGAAATTGCAAAAAAGGTTTGTGAGGAATGTCCAGTTGTAGGCATTTGCCTTGAAATCGGCATTGACGAAAAATGGGGGATGTGGGGTGGCTTAACACCTGAGGATAGGTTGAACCTAGTAAAGTCTGGCAAACTGCCTGAGGATCGCTTAGACAGGCGCAAATTCCTGCGAGTATTTGCTTGGATAAATTAGAACATTTGTTCTAAAAATCCTGTTACCTAAATGTTACAAATTTATCTGCTGAAATAGCTTTTTCTGTCGGTCAAACACTCTAGAGTGATACCTATAAGCGAACCGCAAGGTTCTAGGACATAGGAGCAAGAAATGACAACGTACTACAAAGCAGAATTTGAATTTGGAACAGAAGTCAGAAAAGTAGAAAACAACACATACTCATACGCAACTTTCCGCGCTGGTACAAATGCAAAAGGCGTTATGTACTTTCCTAAAGTTACTTATCACTCAACCCTTGAATTAGCCAACAGCGGCAAAATGATTGTCGAAGTTGTCCCAGTAGTCGAAATAGATAAAGCAGAATACAAAGCTATTAAGGCAGGTGCATAATGAAACTCAAAGCAGTTAAAGATGCAATCGGTGGTTACCGCGTATCTGGAACAAACATAATTTGGGCGCGACAGAATGAATGCCGTTGCTGCTGGTACGTCTGGGATGAAACTGAAACGGAAACTGTTGCCTATGCCAACAGCTACGCACAAGCAAAAGAATTAGCCTTTAAGCACGTTCAGGAAATGGGGTTGCAAAATGCGTAACTGGAACTGGACACCACGCGCCAAGATGATCGGGCTATTACTGCAAGCAGTTGCCATTATCGGAATCGGATGGATTCTATTCGTTGGAACTTGGTTTGCGTTAGGTGGTAACTAATGGGATTCGTGCCATTCTCTGCTGAAAAAGCTCGACTAGATGAAAAGCAACAACTACGAAAAATGTTGGAAAAGCTAGGGATAACACATCCAGCATTCCAAGTTGAATTTATGTCCGCACTTTTAGGCAAACCATTCGACAGCAAAAAATTAAGCAGACAAGATGTTATGGATTTAAAGCGATCCATTAACAAAATACAAAATGAAAAGGACAAAGGATGAAGCAAGAACAACAGGATGCGTTACGCGCTGCATTTCCGAAAGAAAAAATTCAGAAGCTACCAACAGGTGGTTTGCAACTTGATTACGTTAGTCACGCTTGGGTAACAGATCGACTGTTACAAGTAGATCCATCTTGGAATTGGGAACCAGTTGCATTTGATGAATTTGGTTTACCTAAGTTTGATGAAAACGGCGGGCTGTGGATTAAATTAACAGTTTGCGGTGTTACCCGCTACGGCTACGGCGAACCACAGGGCAGAGATAAGTTTGATGCGAAAAAGGGAGCAATTGGCAATGCCATACGCAATGCATCAATGAGATTCGGCGTGGCTTTAGATTTATGGGCGAAAGAATCACCAGTGACAGACATTCCTAAAATTAGCAAACCAGAACCAGCATCAACGGAAGCGATGCAGATGATCGATCGCATAAAAAATGCGAAAGATTACATTGAACTAGCGCAAGTTGTGCCATTAATCCAAAATGCATCTTTTACCGAAAACGAAAAACGCAACCTGCGAATCATTTTTGACAATAGAAAAGCAGAGCTTTTAAACAAGTAAATTCATCAATCAAATACAAAAAAGGAAAAACAATGTCAAAGAAAAATAAAGACTTAATTCAGATCGATCAGAATATCTTTTATTCAAATGTCGAACGGCGGTTAGCAATGAAACACGCGCTAATTGCAATTCTTGAATTACACACAACTTGCGAACACGATTATTGTGAAGTTTGTGAAACTGAAAATTGCGAAACCGTTAAAGAGATTGAAAGAGTGCTGTGGGCAATTTCTTTATAGAGGGTGAACCAGCACCGCAAGGTTCTAAGACTGGTCGCGTTGTTAATGGTCGCGTTGTTATGTGGGAATCATCAGCGAAAGTGAAACCGTGGCGCGCAGCCGTACACGCAAGAACAATACAAGAAAAGGAAACAAAGAAATGGGAAATGATAATTGATCCCATCGAATTGTGTTTATCGTTTTATTTGCCACGACCTAAGAGTGTTAAGCGAGAGTTTCCAAGCGTAAAACCCGATCTTGACAAACTAATTCGATCTACTTGTGACGGATTAAAGACTGGTGGTTTGTATTCCGATGATGCGTTAATCATTGCGATAACAGCAACAAAGCAATACGCACCAGTTGGAATGGAAGCGGGCTGTCACGTTTTAGTGGTGCGTGAATATGTTTAATACTGAACAAGCAAACTGCACGAGCTTAGATCCAGAGTTATTTTTCCCGATAGGCGAAATGAAACAAGAACTTGCACAGATGCTAAAAAGGGTTTGTTTAAACTGTCCTATTTTCGATGATTGTTTGGAATACGCTTTACACGTTAAAGTCAGCGGATACTGGGCGGGAACTAATGGAAGCGATCGCATTAAATTACGAAAACTATTCAACATCACTCCAGTACGAATAGATGAGGAATACAAAACAATGTTTCAACTAGAAACTAATTAAGCAAGAAATTCACGGACATACCGTAAACGACAAAAGGAAGCAGGAAAAAAATAATGGCACTACCAAGTATCACCGCAGTTGGGAATTTGGTTTTCGATCCAGATTTTGCAGTAACAGCAAACGGAATAAGCAGATGCAAAATGCGCATCGCGTGTAATGAACGTAAAAAGCAAGATGGCGAATGGGTAGATGGTGAAACATCTTTCTTTGACATTATCGTTTGGCGTGGGCTTGCCGATGCCGCAGGTGACAACTTTAAAAAAGGTCAGACAATCTTAGTTATAGGAAAAGTCAAGATCAGTAAGTATGAGGATAAAAACGGCGTTGAACGTCAGAGTGTTGAAATTTTGGCGGATGAACTTGCAACAGTCGCTAAAGCTCCAAGAAATACACAACCAACCGATGATCCGTGGCTATAAGTCACAACTAACAAAGGACAAAAAATGGATTCATTTATCGTAATTGCATTAACAGTTTTAGTAACCGCTACTTCATTTAAGTACGGCTACTGGTTAGCGAACAAGCACAGAGAACTTTCTGATCGTGATTTTTTCCGTCACTTAACCTTTGCTGACTTACAAAGTGACACACCGATCGCAAACAAGTTAGATCGTAAGTATGGCTTTGAAAAGTAAATGCGGAAACTGTAAACGACAATCAGAGGAAACAGAGGGGTGGTGGTCTGTCTATGATTTTAAGACAGATCCACCTACTGTTTATGACTTATGCCCAAGATGTTATCGCAACAAAAGTTTGCTTGCCTATCGTGACACGTTATTAGATGAGATCAATAAAATAGCTCTAAGTCATTCTGACCCCGCGATAAAGATGGGAATGGAAATGATGAAGTTAAGGTGTGCTTCGATAGTCAGGGATACAACATTCAATGAATAAACCCATCCGATACCGTTCCAAGCGTATGGCAAACCTGTACGCGACCGAACGGCGCGCATTGGTAAAAGAACTTCTGCGCGACTTCCCACCTTGTCAGCGTTGCGCTGTGGCTTATGCAACGGATGTTCACGAAATCAAAACACGCGCTAGAGGTGGAAGTATTACGGATCGCAACAATCTAGCTTTACTATGCCGACCGTGTCATACATTCATTACCCAGAATCCAGAACAAGGCAAAGCTGAGGGTTTTTTAAAGAACAGTTGGGATGACTAGACTGATGCTATGAACTGGGCAGATACCGTGGGTCAAGCGATCCATAGTGAGATGTTTAACCTAGCAAAAAAAGAAAACCCAAGTGCAGATGATAAGAAACTTCATCAGAGTATTCTGCGAACTGGTTTATCAGTTGGTGCTACGCGGGAAGCAATCGCAAAAGTGTTAGATGCCGAAATTAGTGCATTAATTACATACCGCATTCTTGGTGATAATGTTCCTGTGGAATTTATCGCAGGGATGAGTGCCGCATCTGAGCTTATTCGATACGGCGTTCACGTTACGGATACACAATGACAACTATTATTTCTACGACTGGAAACAACGCAACAACAATAGTAGCTGATCGTGGCATCACTAGCGATCTAATGCATCCCGATATGCCGAAATTAGTTGAACAGAATAATTGGTTAATCGGTGTCGCTGGTAACGCTAGAGTGTGCGATCAGTTGCAGTATGCGATCGAATACCCTAAGCCACCAGCAGAATTATTAAAGAAAGATTATCAGGACTGGTTCGGCTGGATAGTAACCAAGATCATTCCACTTATCTCTGACACGATAAAAGATGCAGAGATGGATGCAGAATGCTTACTAGTAACGCACGGCAAATCGTTTTTAATTAGTGAGAACTTAAGTGTTCTATCTGCCCAACCTTATTGGGCTATTGGATCTGGTGCTGAACTAGCTTTAGGTGCTTTAGCTCAAAGTCAATACAATCCCGATTGGCATAAAAACCACGACCTATCTGCGCGCCGTGCGATCGAAGTTGCAAGTATGCACGATCCAAACACGCGGGGAACTATTGATGTGTGGCACTCGCACCATACTGGAAAAATAATCAAAGGCTAGGGGTGGCATTCAATCGCCCGTGCCTAGAGTGCGGACAGCTTACACGTTTAGGATCACGTTGCGAAAAACATCAAGCAATCGTTGATGCGAAAGTTAATGCAAGGAAAGCACAAAGAACTTTGTATGATGCCGACCATAAGAAACAAGCCAAGATTATTAAGGAATTTGCCACGCATTGTTGGCTTTGCGGTGAAGCTTTTACCGATAGATCAGAGATACAAGCAGATCACGTTATTGCGGGGGTGCGGGGTAGTACCCTAATGCCCGCTCACGCAAAATGTAACGCTTCACGCGGAAATAAAGCAATCAGCAGCGAATAGCACCCCCCAGTGGGTCAGATCGGGGGTAGGTGCATTTGTTGAGTATGTGTGTGCCATCGAC
>Ga0315905_10000955_pt1 | contig 31431 bp, 31 predicted proteins | sample LakEriMetagenome_5_FD_203522 | JGI IMG/M metagenome (GOLD analysis project Ga0315905, IMG submission 203522) | Freshwater fungal communities from buoy surface, Lake Erie, Ohio, United States - Buoy 4 MA121 | ecosystem: Environmental > Aquatic > Freshwater > Lake | place: USA: Lake Erie, Ohio... | reverse complement strand
ATGGTACAGGAAATGTGAGTTATCAAGGATGTGACGTTAATGGTAAATGTCTCAGGTTAACAGGTGGTAAAATAGTTTGTCGAGACGGTGTATGTCGTACAGCTTGGAAAAATGCAAATTACACTTATATTTTAGAACAACCTATTACTGAAAATGGTAATGCTGATTCTACTTTGATAGTCAGAAAAGGTAGAACTGAGGTTTTGAAAGTTACAGATTTGAAAGCTATATCTGATAGATAATCAAAAAAACATCCCAGTTTATTTTCACTCAATTATTAAATAATAATTGATTATTAGGCGTTGCATAATAGCGGTATGAATTGTATTTTTTTCCTGAAATCAGCAACGCCAATTATTACTCTTCTGGGGTAAAATTTTGGTCAAGAAAATTAAGAGCGTGGTTGCGGAGTTCAAAATATTCCGTTGAGTTCCGCATGGCCATTCTATCTCTAGGATGTGCAAAAGGAACTGTTAAAATTTCTCCAATGTTTGCAGATGGTCCATTAGTCATTAAAATGATCCGATCTGACATATAAATTGCTTCGTCCACATCATGGGTAATCATCATAACTGCTTGACGATGATGTTCCCAAATATCTAATACTTGACGTTGTAATTTACCACGAGTTAGAGCATCTAAAGCACCAAAAGGTTCATCCATTAATAACATTTTGGGACGAATTGCTAAAGCTCTAGCAATACCTACTCTTTGTTTCATACCTCCAGAAATTTCATCAGGATATTTGTCAGCCGCTGCTGTCAAGTTTACCATAGCTAAGTGTTCATTGACAATGCTAATTTTTTCGGCACGATTAGTATTTTTTAATACTTCATCTACAGCTAAACGGATATTTTCGCGGACAGTTAACCAGGGTAATAATGAGTAATTTTGAAATACCATCATTCTCTCCGCTCCTGGTTTACGAATCTCTTTTCCTTCTAAACGCACAGAACCAGAAGTAGCTTTTTCAAAACCGCCAATTATTTTTAATAATGTGGATTTACCGCAGCCAGAATGACCAATTACAGAAATATATTCATCTTCACCAATAGTTAAATTAATATTATTTAAAACGACAAATTTGCCTTTATCTGGGGTGGGATAGGATTTAACCAAGTTCTCAATTTCTAAAAATCCGTTTCGTTGTCTTTCTGTGGTATTATTATCTGTTAAAATTGGATATGCCATGATTAATCACCCTTGATCTAATTAACTTTTTTTAAGACATAAAAAATCGAGCGGGAGCATTAGCGCGGATATCAAAACTATGAAGATATCCTACAGGATCACTGGGATCAAATCCTTTTTTATCTATAAATGCCTCTGGAGGTTCAACCTTATAATCATTTGCGGGACATTGAATACCCATTTCTGTGGCTATTTCCCGATATAAATCTGTTCTCCAACCTTTTGCGGCTACTTGTTCAGCGTTTTTAGGAATTTCTTTGATTTGTCCCCAACGGGCTGCTTGAGTCATTAACCACAGACTGCGAGAACGCCATAAAAATGTCGAATGTTCTCCTATTTCACGGGGAATAGTGTTAGGAAGATCATAAAAGATTGTGGTATCATCTGCTTTTATCGTGCGGTCTTGACCATCAAAACCACCATAGTTGTAATTGCCAATAATTCCCGGTCCGGTAAACTTGGTAATAGGAACACCTGATTTTTTGGGTTTTGCACCAGTAAAAGCACGTTCGGTGAGTAATTCAGCTATTTGTTGACGATTTTCAGGTTGGCTACAATATTGACAAGCTTCTATCATGGCTTTTACTAAAGAACGGTAAGTTTTAGGGTAATTAATAATAAAAGATTCCATTACCCCTAATAGTCTGTCTGGGTGTCCGTGCCATATTTCCTTACCTTGGGCAAAAGTAAAACCAATACCTTCATTACCCGTAATTGCTCTAGTATTCCAAGGTTCAGCCACCATATAGGCTTGGATTGCGCCAATTCTCATATTTGTCACCATTTGCGGTGGAGGAACAATGATGATCCGAAATTCTTTAAGAGGATCAACACCCGCAGCAGCGGAAAGATAACGAGCGAAATATTCATAAATGGCAGAACTGAGGACTACAGCCCAGATTTTCTTTTCTGGGGGTTGTTTGTCAAAATAACCGCGAAAGTCTCTTCCAAAGGCTTCTAAAGCCCCCTCAGCGTATTTTTGTTGATATTCATACCAAGGACGGATACCATAGTCCCACATTTCCTTATTCATGGTCATAGCGTTACCATGTCGGTGGATAGTCATTGCAGCACATAGGGGAGCATGACGGGCACCTTCCGCGCCAATTCTAGCATTAGTAACAGCACCGGAGACGACAGGGGAAGCGTCAAGACGACCAAAAATTAAACCGTCGCGGGAAGTAGCCCAACTAGCTTCCCGGTTGAGTGTGACATTTAAGCCATATTTACGGAAAAATCCTTTTTTCCAAGCGATCGCAAATGGCGCACAATCATTAACAGGGACATAACCAACCGTAATATTAGGTTTCTCTAAATCTTGGGGTCTAACTACCGGTGTCACCGCTAAAGCTTCCTCTGTTAGTCCGTTAGCAGACCTATCTCCAGAAACAGCACAGGAAGATAATATAATTCCCGCAGTTGTCGCACCCATTCCTTTAATAAACTCTCGACGATTTAAATGACTTTCACTCATCATATTAATCATTAATAATTGAAAAATTCTCTTAAATCTCTCTGCGCCTCTGCGTGATCAAAAATCATTAACCTCCTGGACGGTGAGTAACTAACTCTTGAATTTTCCCCACAGCATAATCTAAAATCAACCCAGTTAAACCAATTATAAACACTGCTAAAAACACAGAACTCAGATTTAAACGACTCCATTCGTCCCAAACAAAAAAGCCAATTCCTATACCTCCGGTGAGCATTTCTACAGCTACAATTACTAGCCAAGCAATGCCTAAACTAATTCTCAAACCAGTAAAAATATAAGGTAAACTAGCAGGTAAAATGATTTTAGTAATTTGTCGCCAGCGGGGCATTTCTAGGACTTGCGCTACATCTAAATAATCTTTGGGGACGCTAGAAACTCCCAAAGCAGTATTAATAATTGTTGGCCATAGCGACGTAATGAAAATCACGAAAATAGCGGAAGGATCTGCTAAATTAAAAAGAGATAAAGAAATGGGCAACCAAGCCAATGGAGATACAGGTTTAAAAATCTGAATAATGGGATTAAAAGCCAGCATTGCCGGTCTAGACATTCCGATTAAAAAACCTAAAGGAATTGCGACTAATGCCCCCAAACCAAATCCCAATATTACCCGGCGTAAACTGGCTAATAATAACCAACCAACTCCTAAATCACCCGGACCTCTTTCATAAAATGGATGTAAAATATAGTCCCAATTAGCAATTAAAGCCTCTGGTGGTGTAGGCATTAATTCATGATTAGCTAATGCTACCACCCACCATAATAAAATAATTCCTAAACAGCCTAAAGCCGGGAATAAAAAAGTGTCTTGAAAAATTATCGTTTTGGCTTTTCTCCACACAGTTTGACTAGCAACTGCTATAATGGCTGCTAAATTTAGTTGCAATATCATTTATTTTACCTCAGCAGAGTTAAGCGTGGGTACAAGGAAATTAAATTAGATAGTACCAACCTTGGACACTGATGAGATCAGAACAACATTATAATTAATTATAATTAATGATTATGATTCTGTCTCTTCAGTCTTTTCTCAATGCCTACGAAGTTAGCTGACGGGCTAGGGTTGAGAGATACCCCTTTTTACTTGATTTTAGAATGATTTTGAACTAGAAAGCGCAAATTAATCAACTCATCAAGACAAAAATACGCCCCACAATCTGGTTCCTCCGTTCCAGTGCTACTGTTGTCATGTACTGGACTAGGCTGACTTACTTGAAATTAATAGTAGTATGATAACATTGATGTCTAGTGATAACATCAGTATTAATCATAAATATTAGTTACTTAACCACTGAATTTATCACTTGCGGGGATGGTTTGGGGGTGGGGTTCTTGTACCTCATAACATTGGGACGTGCTGTAGGTGTGTACTTCATTAGATCGGTAAACGATATATAATATACAATGAGGTGTTTTTTGTGATAATTCGATGTCATCAAAATTCAAATAAGATCATAAGAATTTGATTTATAATAAAAAAATATAAACTCTAATTAAGAGGTAAAATACCATGCTAAAAATACAACCTCCAACTGTAATTGATTTTCAACCAGCAATTACTGCTAAAGATAAGGATGATAAATCTATTTTAATGATAGATGTGAGATTTTCCGCCATGTATTCTTCCCCGGATCTTAATATCTTAAAAATGGAACAATACCAGCATATTCCTTTTTTAATGTTTGTTAATTCTAATGTCATGAGAATCTTTAAGAGTCCGACTTTTACAGAAGTAGCAAGATTGGACACGAAAAAGGTTTTAGAACATTATAATCCAAAAAGCATCGAAGGAATCATCTATCAATCTACTTTAATAACTTTAACTCAATCATGGTTAAGAGATTTAGCTTATCATTGGAAAAGTGAAACCCCTCCTTACATTGAGGAAATGAAGGAAATTGGCTTATTTACTCTTTTGTTTGATGGTATGACAGAGGAGTTAGAATTATTATGATTATTTATTTAGAAACTAATTCAATTATGGCAATTGCCAAAGGGAGAAACAAAGAATTAGAAAATTTTGTCTATGATTCCTCAGAAAATTTAAAGTTTGTCATTCCTAGTATTTGTTTAATGGAAACATTAGTAGCAATAGAAAGAGAAGAAAAACGTAGTCAATCTTTTTCTCAAACTATTCAAATAGAAATGAATGAAGCTAAACGAAATAAAGAATTAAATAACTCTCAATCTTTTGTTAATTATTTAGAAAGTTCTTTAATTGATTATGATGACATATTAACTGATTTCAAAAAACGTTTTTTGAATATTCTCGAATATTTAAAAAATCATGGTGAATTAATTGAACCAAGCATTAAAATGTTAGAAGCTACTTTAACTAATCCTTTACTACTTGGGAAAAATCAAAGAAGAGATGATTTTATTTTACAGGTTATTTTAGCTCATGCTGAAAATAATTTATCAACGGATAAAGCTTTTTTTAGTGAGAATACTAAGGAATTTGGTAATACTAATATTCAACAGGTATTAGCTAATTTGGGAATTAATTATTTTAGTAGAATCTCTAATTTAGAAGGATGGTTAAATAAACAATAAAAAATGCTATAGCAATCCTAAATGATACGTGAGAGTTCAATAAGGCTCAAGTGCTTATAAAACAAGGATTTTTATCTACGTATTTTCTCAAGATTGGGGTAGGATTGCTATAGATTGCATAATTAATCTTCAAATTCTTCTAATGGAGCATCAAAATTATCAGCAACAGTAATAATATCTTTATCTGTACCAAATAAAGAAAGACATTAAGATTTAGATTTGAGTGCAGTTAGTTTTAACAATGGTTGCTGATTTTCGGTAATAATAATTTCTTCTCCGTTTAATGCTAGATGGAATAATTCCGATATTTGGTTAATTGCCTGTGTGATTTCTATGGAAGACATAGTGATAGACTTGAATTTCTAATCTGATTATAGCATGATATATTAAAAATAATTCTAGGAAATATAATAAAATGTAATAGAAATATTTTCTTCATCAAAATTAGTTAAACAAAAAGCAGCTAGAAACTATGAAAGCCTTAGAAGTTACTGGAAAAATTCAACAGGGACAATTAACCTTAGATTATCCTTTAGAAGTTGATAATTTTAAGACTGTTAAGGTAATTATTCTCCTACCAGAAGCAGATGATATTGATGTTGATGATACTCCAATTCAGGAAATCAAAGAGAGTTTAACTAGGGCTTTTGAAGAAGTAAAATCTGGAAAAACTAGGCCTATTTCTGAATTATGGGAGAGAATTGAGAATGAATAACATACAGCAGTTTCCGATTTTATGAAGTACAGATATTAATAATAAAACTCTTGTGGTGCGGGCATACTTCGGCAAGCTCAGTACAAGTCTTGCCCGCACAAAGTGTACCTCACTCAAGCTGAACTTGCTGTAAATCCTATCTCAATTCAATTTTCTCCTGAATTTGAAAAACAACTGCATAAATTATCAAAACGATATTGAAAAATTCGTGATGATATTGAACCCGTTATTTTACAGTTACAGGAAAGTGAAATTATTGGTGATCGTTTTATAGGTTTAGGAGAAAAATATCAGGTTGATAAGGTTAGGGTTAAAAATAGTAATATTCAAAAGGGTAAAAGTGGTGGATATAGACTTATTTATTACCTAAAAAGTGCCACGAATATTATTTTATTAACAGTAGACATCTGGTGAAAATGAATGTAGAGACGTTCTATAGAACGTCTCTACAAGGGTTTCAAACCACGCACATTTAATTAACTCCAGATGTCTAGTTTCTAAATCTGATCAAGAGGATATTGCTGTTGCAGTTATTCAAGAGATTATAGAACAGGTTATGGAATGATTTTGATGATAAACATAAGAGAAATATAATAAATGTTGGGTTTCGTTACCTCAACCCAACCTACTTGCTGATCAAGAGGATATTGCTGTTGCAGTTATTCAAGAGATTATAGAACAGGTTATGGAATGATTTTGATGATAAACACAAGAGAAATATAATAAATGTTGGGTTTCGTTACCTCAACCCAACCTACTTGCTGATCAAGAGATTATGGAACAGGTTATGGAATGATTTTGATGATAAACATAAGAGAAATATAATAAATGTTGGGTTTCGTTACCTCAACCCAACCTACTCAAAACTTATTAAATATCTAAGTCTATTTCTATTTAATTCACTTTTATTTCTTTTATCTAACCAAATTAGAAAATGATGAAAAATTATTGAATATACCCCCATATTGAGAGAATATTTAAGAATTAATCATCATGAATTATACTCCCTTCATCTCTTCGCGCCTCTGCGTGAGAAAATTATTCAGACTTATTCCAAGCCGGATGACACAACAGAGAAGACATTACCCGCACCCCACGCAATTGATTAGAGAGGGGTAGATGACCTCTAGGGGCGGTTAAATCCCAGGTAAACCCGTGGGGATATCTTGTCCAGTTATTACCATTCTTCCAGCCGATTTTCGGCCAGAGGTTAACCCAATTTTTATTTAAACCTAACCAAATTTCTCGTTGTACGGAAAAGCCGAATTTACCTTGTGAGTGAACTACCCAAAGTTGATTAATGGTGCGTAGGTCTTGAATTGGTAAACTTTCGACTTCTGTGAAGTATAGCCATTTTCTTTTTACTGCTTGAGAACCTGCTGCTTCACACATCTTCTGAATTGTCAAGAGGTCTGCTGCTTGAAAATCTTGATTTACAAGTAGCTTTTGCAAAGAATTGTAACTGATCCCACAGTCCGATTTTAGAGGTACAATTCCTTCAGGAAAGTTAGTTTGTAGAAATTCCTGACTTGTCGGTGCATCAGTATTGTAAATGACTTGGTAGACTTGGCCATCAATCCAAGTTGCTGGGTGGTCACGACGTTTCAGCAAAAATTCCTTCAATACCTCTAACCCATCATTACCCAAGTCAGCTAACTGCGGGATGATTTGTTGTTGGACTTTTTCGGACCCAGCGATTAACTTTTGGCGGAGGGAGTCAAGATCATTTGTAGTGCCTGATACAATCATTGGGTCTGTCATGCCATTACTCGTGTTAGCGTGAGCGTGAATAAACTATCTATTGCTATCGGTTATTCTACAAAATGAAGCACAAATAGCGAAAAGTAGTTTACTCCAAATCTTGGGGAAAGTTGGAAAACCCCGGAATGTGTATCTGAAAAAATCACCTCCGGTGGCTTTAGTGAAATCCTAGTCCACAATACTTTATCAGCTAAGGAGTTACATGATCCAGGAGTGACAGCATAAATACTCCTGACTTCTAAGTTGGTGAACTTCTTCTATTTGGAATGTGTTAACTATGTACGAAAAGATTACTCCTCCCACCACCGGCGCAAAAATTACCTTCAAAAACGGTGAACCGGTTGTTCCTGAAAATCCCATTATCCCATTTATTCGCGGTGATGGTACGGGTATAGATATTTGGCCTGCAACGGAAAAAGTGCTGGATGCCGCAGTCGCCAAAGCATATAATGGCACAAGAAAAATTAGCTGGTTTAAGGTTTATGCTGGTGATGAAGCTTGTGATTTATACGGTACATATCAATATTTACCCCAGGATACATTGACGGCTATTAAAGAATATGGCGTAGCAATTAAAGGACCTTTGACTACTCCCGTTGGTGGAGGGATTCGTTCTTTAAATGTTGCATTACGCCAAATCTTTGACTTGTATACTTGTGTGCGTCCTTGTCGTTATTACGCGGGTACTCCTTCTCCCCACAAAACTCCTGAAAAGTTGGATGTAATTGTTTATCGGGAAAATACGGAAGATATTTATTTGGGAATTGAGTGGAAACAAGGTAGTGAAATAGGGAATCGCCTCATCAAGATCCTTAACGAAGAGTTAATACCTGCTACATCTGAACACGGTAAAAAACAAATTCCCTTAGATGCTGGTATAGGCATCAAACCCATCAGTAAAACTGGTTCTCAGCGTTTAGTTAGACGGGCGATTAAACACGCTTTGTTATTGCCCAAAGATAAGCAACAAGTCACCTTGGTGCATAAGGGCAATATTATGAAATATACCGAAGGTGCTTTTCGTGACTGGGGTTATGAACTGGCCACTACGGAATTTCGTCAAGAAACTGTTACAGAACGGGAATCTTGGATATTAGGAAATAAAGAGAAAAATCCCAATATTTCCTCAGAAGAAAACGCCCGTCAAATTGATCCTGGTTTTGATGCTTTAACACCAGAGAAAAAAGCCCAAATTGTCAAAGAAGTAGAAACAGTTATCAATAGAATTTGGGACAGCCACGGCAATGGCAAATGGCAAGAGAAAATCATGGTCAATGACCGCATTGCTGATAGTATCTTTCAACAAATTCAAACTCGTCCAGATGAGTATTCTATTCTGGCTACAATGAACCTGAACGGTGATTATTTATCTGATGCTGCTGCTGCTATTGTTGGCGGTTTAGGCATGGGTCCAGGGGCAAATATTGGCGATTCCTGCGCGATTTTTGAAGCCACTCATGGTACAGCACCAAAACACGCTGGGTTAGATAAAATTAACCCCGGTTCTGTGATTCTTTCCGGTGTGATGATGTTAGAATATATGGGTTGGCAAGCTGCCGCAGATTTGATTAAAAAAGGATTAGGTGATGCGATCGCTAATGGTCAAGTTACTTATGACTTAGCGCGGTTAATTGAACCACCTGTACAACCTTTAAAATGTTCTGAATTTGCTGACGCAATTATCAAACATTTCGGTTAATTTCTGTTATCCTGAAATCAAGTGTTGAGATCCCCGACTTCCTGATAAAGTCGGGGATCTAGAAAATATGAGGATTACAATCACTAACTAGGTTATTTGTATGGTAATCAGTGCTTTCAAACTAAATTTAAACACAGTTAATTTTAGCGATGAACAGTTTTATCAACTATGTCAAAAAAACGGCGATTTAAAACTTGAACGCACATCTACGGGAGAATTAATTATTATGCCACCGGTGGGAGGAGAAAGCGGTAATCGAGAGGCAGATTTGATTATTGATTTAGGTGTTTGGAATCGGCAAACAGGACTCGGTTACACTTTTAGTTCTTCTACTATATTTAAATTACCAAATGGTGGCGATCGCTCTCCAGATGCAGCTTGGATTAAAAAAGAACGTTGGGAAACACTCACTCCTGAACAAAAACGCAAATTCCCCCCCATTGCACCAGATTTTGTCATTGAATTAAGGTCAGCAACAGACGATTTAAAAACTCTGCATCAGAAAATGCAAGAATATATGGATGCAGGAGTAAAACTGGCATGGTTAATAAATCCTCAACAACAAGAAGTAGAAATTTATCGTTTAGGAAAAGATGTAGAATTGCGAAATCTACCTACAAAATTATTAGGAGAAGATATCTTACCGGGATTTAGTTTGAATTTAGATTGTTATTAAAATACCCAATACTTTATCCCCATGCCAATCTTTGCGCTAAAATAAACCTGAAATGGGTAAAAATGACATTTTAGGGTCACGTCTCTACAAAGGTTCTAGAAAATACACATTTAATTTTTGAAAATATGTTCCTGACAAATATCAAATATGTGTAAACTTAGGGGTTAAATTCCCATGTAGATAGCTGATTCAGTCCATATCCATAGGTCAGATTATACTGTAAAGGCGTAATACTGATATAATTCTTTTCAATAGCATGAATATCAAGAGGGATGTCCTTTGGTAAATTTAACTCTAGGGGTGGTTCTAGATTTTCTATCACCTCTCCAGTTAACCAGTAGTAAGTTTTACCTCTGGGATCAGTTCGTTTATTAAAAACATCCACGTAGCGTCTGACACATTGCCTGGTCAAGGTAACACCAGCAATTTCTTCCCAGGATATAGGAGGAACATTAACATTAAGTAACATTGATTCTGGCAGTGGTTGGGCGGCAATTTTGGCAACTAAGACCTCCGCAAATTTAGCCGCTGGTTGAAAGTCTTTATGAGTATGACTGGTTAAACTAAACGCAACACTAGGAATACCTTCAATTACCCCTTCCATTGCTGCCGAAACAGTCCCAGAGTAGAGAATTTCTGTCCCTAAATTTGCGCCTTGGTTAATTCCAGATAGCACTAAGTCTGGTGCAGAATCTAATAAAGCCCATAATGCCAATTTTACACAATCTGAAGGTGTACCATCACAAGCCCAAGCTTTAATATCAGGATCAAAAACAGATTCTACTATTTCGGCGCGGATTGGTTGCAGTAAGGTTAATCCATGTCCTGTTGCCGATCTTTCTCGATCTGGACAAACTACTGTCACTTCATGACCCGCTGCTGCTAAGGTGTTGGCCAAGGTACGAATACCCAAAGCAGAAATTCCATCATCGTTGCTAATTAGTAATTTCATTATGTCAGTTGTCCGTTATCCGTTGTTAGTTGTCAGTTGTTGGTTGTTAGTTGTTGGTTGTCAGTTGTTGGTTGTCATTAGAAAATAATATTACCTGTCCCCTGTTCCCTATTCCCTCTTCCCTATTCCCTGTCACCTGTCACCTGTCACCTGTCACCTATTCCCTGTCCCCTGTTCCCTGTTCCCTGTCCCCTGTTCCCTATTCCCTGTTCCCTACTATAGACTAATGACTAATCACCAATGACTAATAACTAATGACTAACAATTTAGAGGATCAACTTTTAGCATTACGCCAGGAAGGAGAAACAGCGATCGCTTCTGCTGATACCCTAGAACGCCTAGAAGAACTCAGAGTTAACTATTTGGGCAAAAAGGGGCAATTGGGGGCGTTATTGCGAAGTATGGGGCAAATGAGTGCAGAAGAACGTCCTAAGATTGGGGCGATCGCTAATATTGTTAAAGAAGCTATTCAAAACAGCCTTGACCAACAACGCACATTTTTAGAAGCGGCGCAAATTCAGGCACAACTAGAGGCTGAAACCATAGATGTCACCATGCCTGGTATTTACCGTCCCCAAGGTCGGATTCATCCCCTCAATGGCATTATTGACCAAACCCTAGATATCTTTGTCGGCATGGGTTACACCGTTGCCCAAGGATCAGAAATGGAAACAGATTACTACAATTTTGAAGCTCTTAACACCCCCCCAGATCATCCAGCCCGTGATATGCAGGATACCTTTTATTTACCAGATGGTAATTTACTGCGAACTCATACTTCATCGGTGCAAATTCGCTATATGGAAAAGGAAGAACCACCCATTCGAGTTGTTGCCCCAGGTCGAGTATATCGCAGAGATGATGTAGATGCGACCCACTCAGCAGTTTTCCATCAAATTGAACTTTTAGCCATAGATGAAGGACTGACTTTTACAGACCTGAAAGGAACTGTCAAGATATTTTTACAATCAATATTTGGCGATTTACCAATTCGTTTTCGCGCCAGTTATTTCCCTTTTACTGAACCTTCAGCCGAAGTAGATTTACAATGGAAAGGACGTTGGTTAGAAGTTATGGGTTGCGGTATGGTTGACCCCAATGTTTTGAAATCTGTAGGTTATGATCCTGAAGTTTATAGTGGATTTGCAGCGGGTTTTGGTGTAGAACGTTTTGCAATGGTGTTACATCAAATTGATGATATTCGTCGTTTGTATAATAGCGATTTACGCTTTTTACAACAGTTTTAATATTCAGGCGGGATTTTCCCGCCTTGGATAATTATGAATTAAAACTCAACCAAAACTCAACCAACCAAAAATCTCTTTAACCGTTAATTCTAAATTTATATTTTCTAGAACTGGTAATTTATCGTCACCTTCATATATTTCTATTTTTTGTCCAGGAAAGACAGCCAATACACTTTCTTCTTCTGGGTTTAATAACCAACCTAATTCAGTTCCATGGCGGGAACAATGCAATAATTTAGTTAAGACTTTTTTCTGTGGTTGTTCAGGAGAAAGAATCTCTATTACCCAGTCAGGATGAATTTCAAAACGGTTAGCAATTCTCCCAGATTCAGTTTTGGGAATTCTCTCCCACCGAAACACCGCAATATCAGGCACAATGGTACTACCACCAAAAGTACAACGTAGTTCTGGGAAGGCATAAGCAATCTTTGGCGTTTCTGCTACTTGATTGATATTGGTACAAAATTTAATCTGTAGACGACTGTGTTCACCTTGTGGCATAGGTTTTTGTAGGATTTCCCCGTTAATAAATTCTGATGCTGGTTTAGTTTCTGGTAACTTGACAAAATCTTCTAGTGTAATCTGGCGTTCAGTGGCTATAGTCATAATTGGTAACTAGAAAGCATAGTTATATTATCAACGATAATGTTCAAAATTAGTTTTAAGAAAATATCTGTAAAATCAAGTACATTGGGTGTGTGATAACTAGCAAAGAAAGCGTAAATAAATTACTTATCAGTATCGGAATGTTTTTCGGTTCTATCATTGGTAGCTATAGGAATCCGGTTTGATTCTGTGAATTTTCGGTTGAGTTAGGAAACAGGGAACAGGGAACAGGGAAGAAGGATTTCAGTATGTACCGAGTTCTGTATGGCTACACCACGCAAGCTATCAAAAATCAAATAGGAATCCTATATATTCCGCTTTTATGGGATCTAAGTCTATTCTCAATTACCTCAATTCTATTCAATGTTGTTGGGGGGGAATTGTGGAAATATAGCTAGGTTATGGTACTTCCAAATATTTAAAGAATCTATGTAATTTGCGATAATTATTCATGATTAATTAAGTAGGGGCTTAGTAATGCTAAACCCCTGATTTTTACTATTTTATCAAACCAGTTATGAGAAAAATTTCTCATTTTATAATCGCATCATGTTGAGAAAGCAACTTTTCTACTTTTGCTTCTTCAATACGGGAAATTAACTTTTTATTTTCATATAAATCTCTGGTAGTTTTTGCTAAAGTAAATGTAGAACCAACAGAAAAAGCTAAACCCATTCCCATAAATCCTTTTATCCAGTTGTCTGCTGGTAAATTGATAATACCAGCAGTAGTTATGGAAATAGACATAATAAAAGCTGCCCATGTTTGAAATACCCAAGCAGGACTATCTTTTTGTTGATTAAATGTTTGCATATTTCCCACCTTTTAATTATTCGCTAATAACATAATTATATTTATTAGTAAAAAATCTGGTGAGAGTAACCTACCAGTTCGGTAACTGTACTCAATTAAAATTACGAAAAGGGCAGCAAATACAGTAGTTATTGGTACAAAATTTGTACCAGTTTTGCAAATGGCACAAACTTGTAGACACAACCATAGTTTTCACTTAACTCCGCTGCCAAATTTTAATTGTTTTATCCAAACTTCCACTAACTAACATTTCCCCAGAATCAGTAAAGGATAAAGCTGTCACTGTGTGAGTATGACCTGTAAATGTCCCTAATAATTCCCCAGATTGTAAATGCCACAATTTGATGGTTTTATCAGCACTACCACTAGCAATAATTTGTGCGTCAGGACTTAAAGCAACTGCATTAACACTATCTCGATGTCCTTTGAGAGTATGAACTAATTCTCCAGTAGCTAAATTCCAAACTCGAATAGTTTGATCTTGACTACCACTGACTAAAAATTTAGCATCAGCACTAATGGCTAAGGAACTAACAATGTGAGAATGACCCATTAGGGTGTATATTGGTTGTGGATCTTGGGAATTTTTCTGATTTTGTTTTGAGGATGTTTCCCACACTTTGATTTTACGATAGCTACCCGTAATCAAAGTTCTGCCATCTTGACTTAACACCATTGAATGGGCTGCTGTATCATCTAAACATAGCGTATTTTCAACTTGGCGATCGCGCAAATTCCAAAATAGGATCTTGCGATCATGGCCACCAGTTGCTAACATCTTACCATCGGGTGTAAACGCCACACAACGCACATCTCCTCGATGTTTATGCAGGATATCAATGAGGTCTAACGCCCCAGTATGCCAAATTTTCACCGTGGAATCTGCACCTACCGTCACTAATGTTTGCCCGTCGGTACTAAAGGCCAAAGCATTAACTTCATCTACTAAGCCAGAAACCACCCAAGGATATTCTGATAATGTCTCAATTAATTCACCTTTGGCTAAATCCCATAATTTTGTTTCTCCCCTGCTACCACTAGCTAAAATCGGGATGGTTTTGACGTTTTTACACCTTACTTCTTTAACTACCAAAGTTTTGATAGCATAGGCTAAACAGTTAATACCTCTAGTATGTCCTTTCAATGTTTGCCAGTATTCCCAATCACCAATAATTTTCTTTTTTGGATGATCTGATGGTAAGGTTTGAATTGTCTCCACTACGGTTTTCTCGTCAGTTATTGGTACATCATCTTGTTTTTCACCAAGAGATTGTAAATACCAATTTAATCCCCCAGCATACAACAAACTACTAGGATTTAAATAAGTCTTTGATTCTGGAAATTCTAGTTGATTTGTGGGTAAAAAACCAGTAATCACAGTTTGTTTTTTGTATCCTAATTGTGTATTTGCTGGATAAAACAAACACAGAAAAATTAATACCTGGTGGTTATTAATATCTTCTTGACTAACAGACCAACGGATTTTATCTTTTTTAATGCTATTAAAACTTTCTCCATCTGCTACATGAATTTGAATACTCACCTTTGGATTATGAGTCAATAAATAAGTAAATTTACTTTGACTATCTAAATTTCCCTCATCATCTAAAACCATATTTTCTAAAGTGTCTTGTGGCACTTTTTTCACCAATTTTCCTAACCGTTCTGTCATCATCCGATCTACAATTTGTTCACGAACTAGATAATCCTCTGCTTGACGTTGAAAATAGGTAGGAAAGGGAATTATCCAATCAGGGTATTCAGGATATTCTGGTGGTATCGGTGGCGGATTTTTGGCGAGAATTTCGGCTTGCTGACGGGAACATTCGAGAATCTTTGTTAATGACTCCCCCGTAAATGCCATGACTTCACTGTGATAACCTCTAACTTGACTTTCTAAAAGAGAAATATCCGCAGTTTTCGGTTTTTTGACACGGTTTAAGAAGTCAGTTTGTTGCGCTTTTAGTAAACTAATCCAATTCATCTGTATGATAGTGGCACGCTATTGCATACCCAAGATAACTTTTAACAATACAATTATTCAATTGATAACCTTTAGTTAAATAAGAACTAAGAAATGATTACAGTCTAATAGAATACAAAAACTAGCGGCATTGAATGGTAAATATCAACCCATCAGGTGATTAAGCACTAGTTAAGATGTAGTGGGGGAGATTTCGATAATTTCCATGATTTCCATAAATTCTAACTACCTTAACTAATAATTTACTGTTTCCCTAGAAACAGTTCTCTTGCTTCTAGAAGTGTGCAACTTTAGAGAAAACTTTTTTTATTTTCAGACCTATGCAACCGCTTTGTTGTCATTCTCAGCCAAAATACAGCTGTAATTGACAGCATTTCCTAATCCACGGAGGTACATATCCGCGTTTATCTGCGTTTATCTGCGTTTAATTTCTAATCCCTGTAACCAAGTGAGATTAGAAATACAGCAGTTTCCGATATTATGAAGTACAGATATTAATGATAAAACTCTTGTGGTGAGGGCATCTTGCCCGCACAAAGTGTACCTCACTCAAGCTGAACTTTCTGTATTATAACCGCACTGAGAATGTATCATTACTCTCTTAAACCTCTCTTCTGCATATTTTCCAATAATTGATAAGTTTAAATTATTCGTTTTTAGAATTTCATAATTTTTTTAAAATTCGCTTTCAGAGTGAAAGGTGTTAGGACGGGGTTAGCTGTGGTAATATGTTCATGTTGTTAATAATCGGATGTAAGCAAAATTTTTATTTAGGGATATATTCCCATTATAAAAATATCACTTCCAAAGAAAAAAGTCAATGGGTTTCAACCGAAAAAAAAGATTTTTTTCGATTCATAAGTTTTACTTATTGTGTCTTATATTTTTTTATTATGTTTCTTATATTTGAAGAATAGAACTTACTTAGGCCAGATTTGACTAATCACCGGCGTGAACTAGGGATAAAAGCTATTTTGGAGTAGGAGTAATTGATGAATTACACCTACTTTCCTGCTGTTTGGCGTAATTACGGAAATTGTGGGTAATTTAAGAACTAGATTTTTGTAACTTTTGTTTCCGCCGGCGTTTTTCTGTCGTGGTTACACCATGTTGTACTGGATAACCAGCGATAGGAATTACTTGATATTTTCTGTCTGCTTCTAGATTTTTCAGTTCAGTATAGTCAACCCAGTGGATACAATCAACAGGGCAGGTATCTATTGCTTCTTGAATTATCTCTTCTGTGTCCGCATCTTGACGAATTACACGCGATCGCCCATAATCTTCTTCAATGAAGAAAGTATTACGGGCAACATGAGCGCAATGTTTACAGCCAATACAAGTAATTTCATCTACATAAACGCCTTTCTGCCGAACCACACCGCCTAATTCCGGTTCTAACCCAGAACGTTCAGGAATATCTTGCCAAAAACTCCCCAGTTCTGGTTCTAAGCCAGAACGGTGATCTTCTTGTTCTTCTCTTGACGGCAGGAACTCAAGCATTACGTACTCCAGCGTTGTACTACTAGACGGATAGAACCATCTTCATTTTTTTGTTGTTCAGCTACTTGGAAGCCTACTTTAGTAGTTTCTTTAACTACCGTTTGATAAGCATAACCTTGGGTAACTTGACGCAAAAACCCATCTACAGATAGATTTTGCTGCCAATATTGTAAATCTGCAACTAATTCGTATTCTTGACCATTCCATCTAAAACCGATATCATAACCATTTTCCTGCTCAATTGTTACTTCTGCGGACTGAGTTTGACCACGATAACCGCGCACTTCACTAGGTCCTGGTTTCCAGTCTATTCCCAAGGCGGAAAGGGCATCTTGCAAGGATTCGAGATTGCGGATTTGTGTCTTGATTTGGCTAAAGTGTGACATAGTGGTTTGTAATCAAAAAAAATTAATTGGTTGGATAATTTACCATTGGCTGTGGACTTTTTGCGTATTCGTCACAGTATTTTCTGTGTTGTTGGCGGCAAAAAACTCAGAAGTTGGTTCATGACTCAACACTCTTCCTAGCTGGGCTTCTATAGCTGCTGTGACTTCAGCACAAGAGACACCGATAATACCGGTGACTTTTTCTTGGACTCGACCGTCTGGATAAATGATGAATTCTAATGTTTCCATATTCTGAAAGCCAACCTCGATACTACACTTGAATTTTTGGGAACTTATCCCGGTGTGGTTGATTAATCCCCCACAAAATATGATGATACTAAAAGCCGTCTTCAGCAAGACGGGGTTGATAACCCAAGTCTTAAATCAAAATTTTTTATAGTCTCTCATATTTTAATATACACACTTGGGAATCTTTACGAAAATTATTATTTTTATAGATATGTAAAAATGTAGAAAAAGGGAAAATTATCACTATTGATTATCACTATTGAATTTAATTTATGTATCCATCTTCTAGTTTACCTCCTCACAGTTACAATATTTCACCTTCTCGACGGGGAAAACATAAAATATTTATTGGTATGGCCCCTGGTGTGGGAAAAACATACAGAATGCTAGAGGAAGGACATCAACTTAAACAAGAGGGTATTGATGTTGTTATTGGCGTTTTGGAAACTCACGGACGCAAAGAAACGGCTGTAAAAGCAGAAGGTTTGGAGGTAATTCCTAAAAAAGCGAATATTCACAAAAATATCAACCTTCTGGAAATGGACACCGAAGCAATTTTAACCCGTTCTCCCCAATTGGTTTTAGTTGATGAATTAGCGCATACAAATATACCAGGTTCACCTAGAGAAAAACGCTATCAAGATGTAGAATTGATTTTAGCTGCGGGGATAGATGTTTATTCTACTGTGAATATTCAACATTTGGAAAGTTTGAATGATTTGGTAGCTAGAATTACGGGGGTTGTGGTGCGAGAACGTATCCCCGATATTCTCTTAGATGAAGCTGATGCTGTTGTTGTGATTGATGTTACTCCAGAAACTCTAGAAGAACGGCTACGGGAAGGTAAAATTTATGCTGCTGATAAAATTCAGCAATCTTTAGAAAACTTTTTTCAGCGTCGTAACCTCATTGCTTTACGGGAATTAGCATTAAGAGAAGTTGCTGATACTGTTGAAGAAGAAGCAAATACCTCTATTTCTTCCCCACAAGTTCGCAATGTCCATGAACGAGTTTTAGTATGTGTATCTACTTATCCAAATTCGATTCAATTATTACGGCGTGGAGCGCGATTGGCAAATTATATGAATGCCAGATTTTATACTTTATTTGTGGCAGATCCTGACCGTTTTCTCAGTAAAGAAGAAAGTTTACATATTGATACCTGTGAGAAAATGTGCCGAGAATTTGCTGGTGAATTTTTTCATGTTAAGAGCTACAATGTTCCTAAAGCGATCGCTGAAGTTGCTACAATTAATCATATCACCCAGATAGTTATTGGTGAAAGTCGGCAGCCACGATGGAAAAGATTTTTTAAACGCTCTTTTACGGAACGATTATTGGAGTTAATTGGGGACAAACATATAGATTTACACATTATTGCTACTGAGAAATAAATTTTAATTTTTGTGAATCTATCTAAAATAGGATGGAATTTTGCTATTTTTTGTATAAGGTGAATATTAGACCTGAAAAAAATTCTGTAGAGACTTTACTAACATGATTTCTTTAAGAAGTTTATAGAGAAAGTCTTTACAGTTCATAATTTCATCACGTCTTTAATAATTCAATAACACCTAAAAATCTATCCTCCGAAGTTTTTTAACTTTGGGGATAAAATTGATAGTGAAAATTAAGCTGATTTTTACTAAAAATTAACCTAAAAAGCTGAGTATAGTCATTATCATTGATGAGCAATTTAATATTGAGGTGAATATGTTTAAACGAATTTTAGCCGCGTTAGATCGTTCAGAAATGGGTATGGAAGTATTCAATCAAGCACTATGTTTAGCAAAGTTAACATCCGCTGAATTGATGCTTTTGCACGTTTTATCACATGAAGAAGATGGTAGTCCTGAAGCCCTGATTTTCCCAAATATTGACTATTATCCAGGGTGGAATGAGGAAACTTTTAAATTATACCAAGAACATTGGGAAAAATTTAAAAATGAAGGTTTGCAGATGTTACAGTCATTTACTAGCCAAGCCAATACAGCAGGTATTAATACGGAATTTACGCAAAATAGTGGTAATCCAGGAAGAATGATTTGTGAATTGGCTAGAACTTGGAATGCTGATCTAATTATGATGGGAAGACGGGGACGTTCTGGACTGGCGGAGTTTTTTCTCGGTAGTCAAAGTAACTATGTTTTACATCATGCCCCCTGTTCAGTGCAGATTGTACATTTACCAGTAAGTGCGAAAACACAAGAGGAAGAAGTAGTAAGTAATCAGTAATTACTCTGATTTGTCTTTCCAAAGGATGATCAAAATGGTAGAATTAAAGTTCCAAGCCTACGCATCTTTAAAACCAGGGGAAAAGCTACAACCCTGGGAATATGAACCAGCGCCTTTAGGTAGCAATGATGTCGAAATCGCAGTTACCCATAATGGCCTGTGTCATACTGACATTCACATGAGAGATAATGACTGGAATGTGAGTAAATTTCCCCTGGTAGCAGGTCATGAAGTAGTAGGAAATGTTACTCAAATTGGTGCGGATGTAACTGGTATAAAAATTGGCGATCGCCTGGGTTTTGGTTGGATTAGTAATTCTTGTCGAGTCTGTGACGCTTGTTTGCGGGGGGAAGAAAACATTTGTCGTCAGGGTTATAAAGGATTAATTGTCGGAAATCATGGCGGTTTTGCCAATAAATTACGAGCTTGCGCCGATTTTGCCTATAAAATCCCAGATAATCTAGATTCTGCCAGCGCTGCTCCTTTATTATGTGCTGGAATTACAGTTTATACACCTTTACGTACGTACATCAAATATCCGGGGGCTAAGGTGGGAGTGCTGGGAATTGGTGGGTTAGGACATCTAGCCATTAAATTTGCGGAGGCTATGGGGGCAGAAGTGACAGCTTTTTCTACATCATCTGATAAAGAAGCCGAAGCCAAAGAATTTGGGGCGCATTATTTCTGTAATTGGAAAAATACTGAACAAATTAAAGCAGCGAGTGGCACTTTAGACTTACTTCTATGTACGGTTTCCTCGGAAATTGACTGGAACAAAGCCTTTGGTTTACTAGCAAATAACGGTGTTTTATGTTTGGTGGGGTTGCCAGTTTCTACCTTGAATATACCGCTTTTACCCTTGGTATTTGGTCAAAAAGCGATCGCTGGGAGTGTGGTAGGTGGAAGGCGTTTTATGAAAGAAATGTTGGAATTTGCTGCAATTCACCAAATAAAACCAATGATTGAAACTATACCGATTTCCCAAATTAATGCAGCCATGGATAGGGTGGTAGCAAATAAAGCTCGCTATCGCATTGTTTTGGTATAGTTTTGGCGTTGGTGAATGAAGGTATAAATTTTTTCTCACGCAGAGGCGCAAAGGCGCGAAGAGTCTGAGGAATTTAGGGAAAGGAAGATATGAGAACTGCTGTTTCATGTCCTTCAGGAGATAAGCGTTTAAAGATATTAGATGCTACGATTAAGCGTCATCAATATCAACAAGATGCACTCATTGAAATTCTCCATCGTGCTTCTGAATTATTTGGTTATTTAGAAGCGGATTTATTGCTTTATATTTCCCATAGCCTGAAATTACCACCCAGTCGGGTTTATGGAGTAGCTACTTTCTATCATTTGTTTTCCCTCGCACCAAAAGGAGTTCATAAATGTGTGGTTTGCACTGGTACAGCTTGTTATGTTAAAAACTCTCAAAAGATTTTAACACAGGTGGAACAACTGACGCAAATTCACGCAGGAGAAACTACCATAGATGGTCAAATTTCTTTAATGACAGCTAGGTGTTTAGGGGCTTGTGGAGTTGCTCCAGCGGTGGTCTTGGATGGTGTGGTTTTAGGTAATCAAACCCCAGAGTCAGTGTGCGAAAAAGTGGGAGCATGGTGGCAAAATGGAACTAAATGAATTATTAGAAATTGCCGAAAAAGAACTTTCTGAGCGAAAATCTGTGGAAATTCGCTGTTGTACTGCTGCGGCTTGTCTGTCTTCTGATTCCCAAGCTGTTAAAGACAATTTAGCAGCAGTTATCAAAGCTGAGAATTTACAGGATACTGTGCAAGTTACGGCTGTGGGTTGTATGCGTCTTTGTTGTCAAGGACCCTTGGTACAGGTGGAAAATTTGGCAAATCCTGTAGAATCAAAGTTGTATGAAAAAGTCACCCCGGTAAATGCTCCAGAAATTATTCGCGGGTTGAATGGAGAAGTAACAAATTTACAAACAGGTGATTTACACCAGCCGTTTTTTAGTCGCCAATTACCCATAGTCCTAGAAAATAGTGGTAAAATTGACCCCGAACGGATTCAGGCTTATATTGGGGCTAAGGGTTATCAAGCCCTTTACCAAGTGCTGCGGGAAATGAAGCCCACGGAGGTGGTAGAAACCATCACCAAAAGCGGTTTACGGGGACGCGGGGGTGCTGGTTATCCCACTGGTTTAAAATGGGGAACCGTGGCCAAATCCCATACTGAGAAAAAGTTTGTTATTTGTAATGCTGATGAGGGTGATCCCGGTGCATTTATGGATAGGAGTGTATTGGAAAGTGATCCCCATCGAGTTTTGGAAGGAATGGCGATCGCTGCCTACGCTATTGGGGCAAATCAAGGCTATATTTATGTTAGAGCCGAATATCCTCTGGCTATTAAACGGCTAGAAATTGCCATTCGTCAAGCCCAACACTTAGGATTTTTAGGTTCGCAAATATTTGACTCTCCCTTCGATTTTAAACTGGAAATCCGCATTGGGGCTGGGGCTTATGTCTGCGGTGAAGAAACGGCTTTAATGGCTTCTATTGAAGGTAAACGTGGTGTCCCTCATCCCCGTCCTCCTTACCCTGCTGAGTCCGGTTTATGGGGCTATCCCACCTTAATTAATAATGTGGAAACCTTTGCCAATATCGCGCCTATTATCCGCAAAGGTGCAGAGTGGTTTGCTAGTATTGGTATTAATAAAAGCAAGGGTACAAAAGTATTTGCCTTAGCCGGCAAAATCCGTAACACGGGTTTAATAGAAGTACCAATGGGGACATCTTTACAGGAAATTGTTGAAGACATGGGAGGAGGTGTTCCAGACGGTGGTATTGCTAAAGCTGTACAAACTGGTGGTCCTTCAGGGGGATGTATTCCCGCTTCTGCTTTTGCTACACCTGTAGATTATGAATCCTTAACGGCCTTGGGTTCAATCATGGGTTCTGGGGGGATGATTGTTATGGATCAAACCACAAATATGGTAGATGTGGCTCGCTTTTTTATGGAATTTTGCATGGATGAATCCTGTGGTAAGTGTATTACTTGTCGCGTTGGTACTGTGCAATTATACGGTTTATTAACGAAGATTACCAAGGGAGAAGGTTCACTGGCTGATTTAGATTTACTTGAGGAACTTAGTGATATGGTCAAAAATACTAGTTTATGTGGTTTAGGACAGTCTGCACCAAATCCAGTTTTTAGCACTTTGCGTTATTTTCGTGACGAGTATTTGCAATTAGTTATTGGTCATTAATTATTACCCATTACCCATTACCCATTACCTATAAGCAAATCATTATGGTTGTAAAAACTTTAACAATAGATGGTGAATTAGTTAGCGCTCGTGAAGATGAAACCTTATTGACAGCAGCACAGGAAGCAGGTATTCATATTCCTACATTATGTCATTTAGCAGGTGTGGGAGATGTGGGCGCTTGTCGTTTATGTTTAGTGGAAATTGTCGGAAGTAATAAATTACAACCTGCTTGTATGACGAAAGTAATAGAAGGAATGGAGATAACTACAAATAGCGATCGCTTGCAGAAATATCGGCGTATAATTGTAGAAATGTTATTCGCTGAAGGTAATCATATTTGCTCAGTTTGCGTTGCTAATGGCAATTGTGAATTACAGGATTTAGCGATAGAAATGGGTATGGATCATCTGCGGTTAGAATATCAATTTCCTCAGCGAACCGTTGATACTTCTCATCATCTTTTTGGCATTGATCATAATCGTTGTGTACTTTGTACTCGCTGTGTACGAGTATGTGATGAAATTGAAGGCGCTCATACTTGGGATATGGCGGGAAGAGGATCAAAATCTCATGTGATTACTGATTTAAACCAACCCTGGGGAACTTCTCAAACTTGTACTTCTTGTGGTAAATGTGTTAATGCTTGTCCCACAGGAGCTTTATTTGATAAAGGTTCGAGTGTTAGTGAAATGAAACATGATCGGGGGAAAATCGAATTTTTAGTCACTGCACGAACTAAAAAACAATGGAATTTTTAGTAATTACTCACTGGTTATCAGTCATTGGCAATAAAATCTCATGTTACAGCATATTAAACTTCAAAAAACATTGACGCGAATTATATTAGTAGGAATATTCACAACATTTATATTTCTGAATATAGCAAATCTCAGATACCAGACAGCAAATGCAGCGATTACTCAATTAGGAAAACCACCAGAAGAAGTTATTTATCGTTCCCAAGTGAAATTAGATGATCAATCAGGAAAAGTTTGGCAAGTTGTATTATTTAAACAAGTTTATTTAGATCAACCATCTAATATCAATCTTCGCTTAGTTGGCTTTCCTAATTCTGCGGAATTAATTCACCCCCAACCGTTAAGAATTACTACGAATACAGGTAAAATTTGGAATGCTAATGATATATTTTTAGATACAGCCCCAGCCCCCACAATTGGTCAATATGATTTCACAGAAATTTTACCCCAATTACCTCCAGAATCTCTAACTTTGGGCATACCTTTACCTGGTAAGAAATTCATTAATATTCTAGTTCCTATTCATGTTGTCAAAGAATGGCAATCATTACAATCATTAATGGCCAATGAAAGTTAAAAAGGTAAAAAAATGACTAAAATGAAATTAGCAACAGTGTGGTTAGGTGGGTGTTCCGGTTGTCATATGTCCTTCCTAGATTTAGATGAATGGTTAATAGACTTAGCAGCACAAGTAGATATAGTTTATAGTCCCATTGCTGATATTAAAGAATATCCAGAAAATGTAGATTTAGTATTAGTTGAAGGAGCTATAGCCAATGAAGAACATTTGGAATTAATTTACAAAATTAGACAACGGACTAAAACCATAATTTCCTTTGGTGATTGTGCTGTTACTGGTAATGTTACTGCTTTACGCAATCTTGCTGGTGGTGCTGAACCCGCATTACAATTAGCTTATATTCAAGGGGCTAATATTCATCAACAAATCCCTAATTCTCCCGGAATTGTTCCCCCTTTATTAAATAAAGTTGTCCCCGTACATAAAGTAGTCGCAGTAGATATTTATTTACCCGGTTGTCCACCTTCAGCAGATCGTATTCGCGCCGCAATTGCACCTTTATTAAAAGGGGAAAAGCCGGAAATTATCGGCCGAGACATGATTAAATTTGGTTAATTTAATTTTGGATTTTGGATTTTGGATTTTGGATTTTGGATTTTTAATTAATTAATTATCTTGGATGTAAATTATGTTAACAGCAGCCGATATCATGACTAAAGATGTAGCAATGATTCGCAGTTCAGCAACAGCAAAAGAAGCAGTTGATTTAATGCGTTCTAGAGACTGGAGAGCATTAATTGTAGATCGTCGTCATGAACAAGATGCCTATGGTATTATCACAGAAAGTGACATTGTTTATAAAGTAATTTCCTATAGCAAAGACCCGAATAAAGTCCGCGTTTATGAAATTATGACTAAACCTTGTATTGTTGTCAATCCAGAATTAGGTTTAGAATATGTAGCCAGATTATTTGCTAACCATCATCTGCGACGTGCGCCTGTAATTAGTGGTAAACTATTAGGAATTATTTCCCTCACTGACATTTTAGCCCGGAGTAGTTGTTTAGAACAACCACGCTCATTTTTGTTAGAACAAGAATTACAAGATGAAATTAAAAAAGCTCGCATTGTTTGTGCAGAAAAAGGTATTAATTCTACAGAATGTGCAGCCGCTTGGGATGTGGTAGAAGAAATACAAGCCGAAATTGCTCACCAACGCGCCGAAAAACCCCTAAAAACTGCCTTTGAAGATTATTGTGATGAATATCCAGAATTAGCAGAATCTAGAATTTATGATTTGTAATTACTAAAGAAAACCCAACATAATCATTATCGAATATTTTGTTGGGTTTCACGTTGTTCTACCCAACCTACAATTGTTGATTATTACCAATTACATAATTATGAAAACAATCATTATTGACCCCGTAACTCGCATTGAAGGCCACGCCAAAATTAGCATTTATTTAGATGATCAAGGTCAAGTAAATGACGCTCGATTTCATGTCACTGAATTTCGCGGTTTTGAAAAGTTTTGTGTTGGTCGTCCTTTCCCAGAAATGCCAGGAATTACTGCGAGAATTTGCGGTATTTGTCCGGTAAGTCACTTGTTAGCTTCAGCCAAAACAGGAGATGGCATCTTAGCGGTAAAAATCCCTAAAATAGCCTCTCAATTACGTCGTTTGATAAATTTAGGTCAAATTGTCCAATCCCATGCCCTCAGCTTCTTTCACTTGAGCGCTCCTGACTTATTATTAGGCATGGATAGCGCACCAGAAAAACGGAATATTTTTGGTTTAATTGCTGCTGAACCAGAATTAGCTAGAGGTGGTATTCGTTTACGGCAATTTGGACAGGAAATCATTGAATTATTAGGAGGGAAAAAAATCCATCCTTCCTGGGCTGTTCCTGGTGGAGTAAGTCACCCTTTAACCCAAGAAAATCGCACCCATATCCAACAACGGATTCCTGAAGCAAAATCTACGGTCATTAATGCTATTGAGTTGTTTAAACAGTTGTTGAAAATTTATCAAAAAGAAGTTAAAACTTTTGGTAATTTTCCGAGTTTATTTATGGGTTTAGTCAGTGCTGACGGTTTATGGGAAACTTATGATGGATATATCCGATTTGTTGATAGTGCCGGGAATATTGTAGCTGATAAACTTGACCCCAGTAACTATCATGAATTTATCGGTGAAGCGGTGCAAACAGACTCCTATTTAAAATCACCTTATTATCTTCCTTTGGGTTATCCCGATAGCAGTGATCATTGTCGTTTAGATAGTGGAATGTATCGTGTTGGACCTCTGGCTAGATTGAATATTTGTAGTCATATTGGTACACCTTTAGCGGACGCAGAATTAAAAGAATTTCGTAGTTATGAAAATGGCACTGTTAAATCATCATTTTTCTATCATTATGCCCGGTTAATTGAAATTTTAGCAGCCATTGAACATATAGAAATTATCTTAGATGATCCTGATATTTTATCAACTCGTCTCCGGGCAGAAGCTGGGATTAATTGCTTGGAATCTGTGGGTGTAAGTGAAGCACCAAGGGGGACATTATTCCATCATTATCAAGTTGATGAAAACGGTTTAATGTTAAAAGTAAATTTGATTATTGCTACTGGTCAAAATAACTTGGCCATGAATCGCACAGTTGCCCAAATTGCCCGTCATTTTATCCAAGGTGATAATATAAAAGAAGGAATGTTAAACCGGGTTGAAGCGGGAATTAGGGCTTTTGATCCTTGTTTGAGTTGTTCAACTCACGCTATGGGACAAATGCCTTTATTAATAGAAGTAGTAAATAAAAATGGCACTGTAGTTAATCAAATTTGTCGTAATTAGTATGTATTAGTTACTCGACTGCTTTAAAAAGTCGGGCATATTGGTTTTTTTGATCATTTATATGATATAATGTGATATAATCTAACTCTAAGATAGCTCAAACTCATATTACCCAAATTTCTAATTTTTATGACTCTTGCTACTGCTAAACGCTTTACCATAACTGAATATCACCGTCTAGCAGACCTTGACTTCTTCACAGAAGATGAGAGAATTGAATTAATTAAAGGTGAAATTATCAAAATGGCTGCAAAAGGTAAAGCACATTCTGTTTGTAATACTCGTTTATATAGAGAGTTATTCAAGTTACTGGAAGAAAAGGCTACTATCCGCGGACAAGAACCTATTATTATCACTAATAATAGCGAACCAGAACCAGATTTAACAATTGTTAAAAATACACCTGATGATTATTTTCTCAATCATCCCATACCATCTGACATTTTCCTAATTATTGAAGTAGCTGATTCATCTTTAAAATATGACCAAGAAGTAAAGTTACCTCTATATGCAGAAGCCGGTATTTCTGATTATTGGATCTTCAATTTAATGGCCTATCATTTAGAATGCTACAGTGACCCATATCAAGATATACAAGGTAAATTCGGCTATCGTCACAAATCAATTATCCTCCCTAATGAGTCTGTCAAATTGCCATCTTTCCCGGAATTAATTTTAGATTTAACTAAAGTATTTCCAGTCAAAAATTGAGTTATGAAATTAAAATTTGCAAAAATTGAGAAAATATGCTATTTTAGTTTTGAATTGATATTGTGGTCTATTTTTGACAATTTATATTAATGTTATATTAATACAAGTATAAATAATTAGCGGCTGATATAGCCGCATCAATATTTATACTGATGGTTGACTCATGGTTAAACCTGCTGTAATAGGGTCAAAATCTGGAGGAAAATGGGTGTTATGGTTATAATCTGCTTTTTCTAAATGCGTCCCCTGTAAATTAGCTGTACGCAAGTTGGCAGAAATCAACATCGCTCCTCGCAAATCTGTATTTTGTAAATTAGCTTGACTCAAATCGCTAAAACTCAAATCACATCCCCGCAAATTAGCGTCGCTGAGGTTAGCTTTGCTCAAGTCAGCATAGCTGAAATTAGAGCCTTTTAAGTCCAAACCCTGCAAATTAGCGTCACTTAATTCTGCTCTCTCAAAATCTCTTTTTCCTGCTGCATATTCTTCTACAATCTTAGCAGCACTATTAATTGACTTTTGAAAATTCACTTCAGGCATAAAACAGCCTCGCAATTTATTTAAAATTTTTACAGGTTTTATAAATACACCTGGGGGTATTATAGCATTTCTCATGCTCGTGAGGTACAAAGTTTTTTAGTTTTAGGGAACAGGGAATAGGGAATAAATTGGTGTGTACTTTATTAGACTGAGAAACGATATATATAACTAATTAGCAGAAAAAAAATAAATGCTCTATTTACATAAATTTATATAAATTTATAAAGGAGGTAATAGAAATGAGCATAACTACAATTATAATTGGTTATGGCAATGAATTACGCAGTGATGATGCTATTGGTCAAAAAGTCGCCAATATTATCAATTCTTGGCATTTATCTGATGTTGAATCTCTTGCAGTTCACCAACTTACTCCAGAATTAGCAGCAAATTTAGCAAATGTCAATTTAGCAATTTTTGTAGATGCTATGATGAGTTCAGAATCGGAAAATGTGGAAGTGGAGTCTATATTGCTTAGTGAATCTAATACAATATCTCATATATTATCTAATATAATGTTAGGACATATTGGTGATCCGCGATCGCTTTTATCTCTGACTAAATACCTCTATGGTTATTGTCCAACTGCTTGGTTAGTCACAGTACCAGGGGTTAATTTTGAATTAGGAGATTGTCTTTCTCCCATAGCAGAAATAGGAATTAATATAGCTTTAGATAAAATAATTAATATTATTGGTAAAGGATAAAATCCTACTTGAGACTGGGAAACGATATAATATAAAAATTAACTACAAAAGCAAGGGAACAGGGAACAGGGAACAGGGAACAGGGAGTAAATTGGTGTGTACTTCATGAGACTGGGAAACGATATAATATAAAAATTAACTACAAAATTAACTACAAAATTAACTATAAATCACTCGGAGTTATAAATGGAAACATTTACTAAAAAACCTAGCGATAAAGCTCATGATATCTTGCAAGTGAGCAGAATTAATCCCTTAGATGCTATATTTCAACCGCAAACTGTAGCCGTAATTGGTGCTACCGAAAAACCTGGAAGTGTGGGAAGAACCTTACTTTGGAACTTAATTACTAATCCCTTTGGAGGGACTGTTTTCCCTATTAATCTTTACCGTCATAGTGTATTAGGAATTAAGGCCTATGCTACTATATTTGATGTTCCTGAAAAAATTGATTTAGCTGTTATTGCTACCCCCGCACCAACTGTACCCAAAATTATTTCTGATTGTGTTGACGCGGGAATTAAAGGTGCAATTATTATTTCTGCTGGCTTTAAGGAATCAGGAGAAAAAGGTCTAGTTTTAGAACAGGAAATACTGCAACAAGCACAAGGGGGAAAAATTAGAATTATTGGTCCTAATTGTTTAGGAGTAATGAATCCAATCTCTGGGTTAAATGCTACTTTTGCTAGTAAAATGGCGCGTCCGGGAAATGTCGGTTTTATTAGCCAAAGTGGGGCTTTATGTACATCAATTCTGGACTGGAGTTTAAAAGAAAATGTGGGTTTTAGTGCCTTTATTTCTATCGGTTCAATGTTAGATATTGGTTGGGGTGATTTAATTTATTATCTGGGTGATGATCCTCAGACAAAAAGTATTGTAATTTATATGGAATCTATTGGAAATGCGCGTTCTTTTCTGTCAGCAGCGCGAGAAGTGGCTTTAACAAAACCGATAATTGTGATTAAAGCCGGTCGTACCGCAGCCGCAGCTAAAGCCGCAGCTTCTCACACCGGTGCATTAACAGGAAGTGATGCTGTTTTAGATGCAGCTTTTCGTCGTTGTGGGGTATTACGAGTTAATAGTATTTCCGATTTATTTGATATGTCGGAAGTATTAGCAAAACAACCCCGTCCCCAAGGTTCACGGTTGACGATTTTAACTAATGCTGGTGGTCCAGGAGTATTAGCAACAGATACTTTAATTGAAAATGGTGGAGAATTAGCAACTATTTCTCCCGAAACAATGACCTCTTTAAATGAAATTTTACCACCACAATGGAGTCATAATAATCCTATTGATATTTTAGGAGATGCTGACCCTCAACGTTATCAAAAAGCTTTAGAAATTGTTACCAAAGATGCCAATAGTGACGGTTTATTAGTGATTTTAACACCCCAATCTATGACAGATCCTACCGAAATTGCAGTACAATTAAAAGCCTACGCCCAACTGTCTAATAAGCCGATTTTAGCTAGTTGGATGGGTGGTAATGATGTGGCTGCGGGAGAACAAATTCTCAATAGTCAAGGTATTCCCACTTATGCTTATCCTGACGCGGCCGCGCGGGTATTTAGTTATATGTGGAAATCGAGTTATAACCTGCGCGGTATTTATGAAACTCCGGTTTTACCAACATTAATTTGTGATGTTAATACTCGCAATTGTGCTAATATTACAAATATTATGCAAGCTGCAAAAACAGCAAAAAGAACAATTCTCACCGAATTTGAATCTAAAGAAATTTTAGCCGCTTATGGTATTCCTGTAGTGGCTGGTTGCATTGCTAAAAGTGCAGACCAAGCCGTCAAATGTGCAGAAAATATTGGTTATCCCGTGGTTTTAAAGCTATATTCTCAAACAATTACCCATAAAACTGATGTGGGAGGTGTGCAGTTAAATTTACAAAATGGGGAAGCTGTAAAACTTGCTTATGAGAATATTGAAATATCAGTAAAAGAGAAAGGAAAAGCAGAAGATTTTCTTGGTGTTACTGTACAACCAATGGTAAAAACCGACGGTTATGAATTGATTATTGGTAGTAGT
>Ga0315905_10000954_pt1 | contig 31443 bp, 26 predicted proteins | sample LakEriMetagenome_5_FD_203522 | JGI IMG/M metagenome (GOLD analysis project Ga0315905, IMG submission 203522) | Freshwater fungal communities from buoy surface, Lake Erie, Ohio, United States - Buoy 4 MA121 | ecosystem: Environmental > Aquatic > Freshwater > Lake | place: USA: Lake Erie, Ohio... | reverse complement strand
TTATCTAAATTTTTAGGAATAGATTCTGTACCAAGTACTCAGCTAATTGCTAATATGCAATCAAGAATTAACAATCCTCTCTTTAAGCTAAGTATGACCGATTATGAAGCCATGTGTGGTAATAAAATGATGGTTAGAATGATGTCTAAAGTTATAGGTTGCGAAGAGAAACAGCTCAAAAAGTTCTGCAAATATATCAATGTCTTCGCTGAGAATATCGAGTCATCTCCAAAATCTATTAAGAATAAAATGAAGGTAACAAACAGCATTAATGCATCAAAAAGAAAAGGAAGCCTGTCTGTATTACCAGATGATATACTTGAAAAAATAGTAAATAAATACAAGACAATTTTCAAAATAAAATATAAAATAAAAGATTGGATATCTCTTGAGAAATTAGATTGGGATACCTTATCATCAAACCCAAATGCTATTGAATTATTAAGAGCAAATCCTAAAAAAATAGATTGGTGGCATTTATCAGCAAATCCAAACGACGAAGCTATAGAATTGTTAAAAGAAAATCCTAAAAAAATAGATTGGGAATTTTTATCAAGAAATACAAATCCAGAAGCAATAGAATTATTAAAAGAAAATCAAGATAAAATAAATTGGTCCAGATTATGTAAAAATCCTGCAGCAATAGAATTATTAAAAGAAAATCAAGATAAAATAAATTGGCCAAATTTATCATTAAATACAAATGATGGAGCATTAGAATTGTTAAAAGAAAATCAAGATAAAATAAATTGGCCAAATTTATCATTAAATACAAATGATGGAGCATTAGAATTGTTAAAAGAAAATCAAGATAAAATAGATTGGGAAAGATTATCAGAAAATCCAAATCCTGAAGCAATAGAATTATTAAAAGCAAATCTTGATAAAATAAATTGGCTTTGGTTATCAGAAAATCCAAGCGCCATAGAATTATTAATTGCAAATCCTAATAAAATGGATTGGTGGATTTTATCATCAAATCCAAATCCCAACGCTATAGAATTATTAAAAAAACATAAAAAAAAAATAGATTGGTATAGATTATCAAAAAATCCGAATGCAATAGATTTATTAAAAGATAATCAAGATAGAATAGATTGGAAAGCGTTATCAGGAAACCCTGCTATTTTTGATGAAATATTAGAATAATGATTTATTACTCGTTTTTCTATATCAAGATAAAGAGTTGTAATTCAATAAAATTATAAGATACCTTCCTTGTTTCAAAGTGTATCTGATTTATATATTATTTTTCTAAGTATTTTAATAGAATAACTTGTACATTTCAATGTCTTCTGATGTACTCAGAAGATTAACAGAGATAAAGGGTAAGCAATTATCTAAATTTTTAGGAATAGAAGGAATAGATTCTGTACCCAGAACTCGGCTAATTGGCTAATATGCAATCAAGAATTAACAACCCTATCTTTAAGCTCAGTATGACCGATTATGAAGCCATGTGTGGTAACAAGATGATGACTAAAATGATGTCTAAAGTTATAGGTTGCGAAGAGAAACAGCTCAAAAAGTTCTGTAAATATATCAATGTCTTCGCAGAGAATATCAAGTCATCTCCAAAATCTATCAAGAACAAAATGAAGGTTACAAACAGCATTAATGCATCAATGCGAATGCGAAGAGGAAGCCTAAATGTATTACCAGATGATATCCTTGAAACAATAGTAAATAAATACAAGACCATTTTCAAACTAAAATATAAACTAAAAGATTGGATACCTCCCGAGAAAATAAATTGGGATGCTTTATCAGAAAATCCAAATGCAATAGAATTATTAAAAAATAATCCTACAAAAATAGTTTGGCGGAATTTATCAGCAAATCCAGCTCCATATGCTGTAAAATTGTTAAAAGAAAATAAAACTAAAATAGATTGGGATTATTTATCAGTAAATACAAATCCATATGCTATAGAATTATTAAAAGCTAATCGCAATAAAATAAATTGGCCGTTTTTATCAGAAAATCAAGCTGCTATAGAATTATTAAAAGATAATGAAGATAAAATAGATTGGGCGCTTTTATCATCCAATCCAAACGACGAAGCTATAGAATTATTAAACGCAAATCAAGATAAAATAGATTGGAAACATTTATCTTTAAATCCAAATCCAGAAGCTATTGAATTATTAAAAGCAAATCAAAAAAAAATATATTGGGATGAATTATCAAGAAATACAAATCCAGAAGCAATAGAATTATTAAAAGCTAATCCTGATGAAATAGATTGGGAATGGTTATCAGGAAATACAAATCCAGAAGCAATTGAATTATTAAAAAAAAATCAAAAAAAAATAGATTGGGGATGGTTATCAGGAAACCCTTCTATTTTTGATGAAATATTAGAATAATTATTTATTATTAAGATCCTATATAAAGATGTTTTTTTTATATCATATTTATAGAATAACTTATAAATACTAATGTCTTCTGGCGCGCTTCATAGATTAACAGAAAAAAAAGGTAAACAATTATCTAAATTTTTAGGAATAGATTCTGTACCAAGTACTCGGCTAATTGCTAATATGCAAGCAAGAATTAACAATCCTATATTTAAGCTCAGTATAGAAGATTATGAAGCCATGTGTGGTAACAAGAGGATGATTAGAATGATGTCTAAAGTTATAGGTTGTAAAGAGAAACAGCTCAAAAAGTTCTGCAAATATATCAATGTCTTTGCGGAGAATATCAAGTCATCTCCAAAATCTATCAAGAACAAAATGAAGGTTACAAACAGCATTAATGCATCAATGCGGCGAGGAAGCCTAAATGTATTACCAGATGATATCCTTGAAAAAATAGTAAAAAAATACAAGACAATTTTCAAAATAAAATATAAACTAAAAGATTGGATATCTCTTAAGAAATTAAATTGGGAAAATTTATCAGAAAACCCAAATGCCATAGAATTATTAAAAGAAAATCCTAAAAAAATAGTTTGGTGGCAATTATCTGAAAATCCAAATGCAATAGAATTATTAGAAAAAAGGATTAATAAAGATAATGAATTAGACGACAACTATGATTATGGAGATGATTTTGAATATGATCCCAGCCCTTTTAATAAAATAAGTTGGGAGTTTATATCTTCAAATACAAATGCCATAGAATTATTAAAAAAAAATCCTAAAAAAATAGTTTGGGAAAGATTATCAAAAAATCCGAGTGCTATAGAATTATTAAAAGAAAATCAAGATAAAATAAATTGGAAATGGTTATCAATAAATCCAAACACAGAAGCCATAGAATTATTAAAAGCAAATCAAGATAAAATAGATTGGAAACATTTATCTTTAAATCCAAATCCAGAAGCTATTGAATTATTAAAGGCTAATCAAGATAAAATAGATTGGTCTTTGTTATCAGAAAATCCAAATGCAATAGAATTATTAGAAGGTAATCTTGGAGAAATAAATTGGTATAGATTATCATTAAATCCACATCCAAGCGCCATAAAATTATTAAAAGCTAATCCTGATGAAATAGATTGGGAATGGTTATCAGGAAATACAAATCCAGAAGCAATTGAATTATTAAAAAAAAATCAAAAAAAAATAGATTGGGGATGGTTATCAAGAAACCCTTCTATTTTTGATGAAATATTAGAATAATTATTTATTATTAAGATCCTATATAAAGATGTTTTTTTTATATCATATTTATAGAATAACTTATAAATACTAATGTCTTCTGGCGCGCTTCATAGATTAACAGAAAAAAAAGGTAAGCAATTATCTAAATTTTTAGGAATAGATTCTGTACCAAGTACTCGGCTAATTGCTAATATGCAAGCAAGAATTAACAATCCTATCTTTAAGCTCAGTATAGAAGATTATGAAGCCATGTGTGGTAACAAGAGGATGATTAGAATGATGTCTAAAGTTATAGGTTGCGAAGAGAAACAGCTCAAAAAGTTCTGTAAATATATCAATGTCTTTGCAGAGAATATCAAGTCATCTCCAAAATCTATCAAGAACAAAATGAAGGTAACAAATAGCATTAATGCATCAAAAAGGAAAGGAAGCCTAAATGTATTACCAGATGATATCCTTGATAAAATAGTAAATAAATATAAAACCCTTTTTTCAAGGATTAAATATAAACTAAAAGATTGGATACCTGTTAGAAAAATAGTTTGGAGGAATTTATCTTCAAATCCAAATGCTATAGAATTATTAAAAGAAAATAAAGATAAAATAAATTGGGCAAAATTATCATTAAATACAAATGCTATAGAATTATTAAAGAGTAAAATTAATGAAGAAAATGAAATGTCTACAGATGATTCTGACGATTCAGATGATTATTACGATTCAGATGATTCTGACGATTCGCCGATAACTAATGGAATAGATTGGAATTATTTATCTTCAAATCCAGCAGCTATAGATTTATTAAAAAAAAATCCTGAAAATATAAATTGGCACTCTTTATCATTAAATACAAATTCAGAAGCTATAAAATTATTAAAAGCAAATCGCGATAGAATAGATTGGATTATGTTATCGAAAAACTCAAATCCAAAAGCAATTGAATTATTAAAAGAAAATCTTGATAAAATAAATTGGTGGTTTTTATCAGACAATCCAAATCCAGAAGCAATTGAATTATTAAAAGCAAATCCTACAAAAATAGAATGGGATTATTTATCAGGAAATACAAATAACCAAGCTATAGAATTATTAAAAGAAAATCGAGATAAAATAGATTGGAAATGGTTATCTCAAAATACAAATCCAAAAGCAATAGAATTATTAAAAGAAAATCAAGATAAAATAGATTGGCATAGATTATCAGAAAATCCAGCTGCGATAGAATTATTAAAAAATAATAAAGATAAAATAGTTTGGGAATATTTATCAGAAAATCCAGCAATTTTTGATGAAATATTAGAATAATTATTTATCACGAGATTCTATATAAAGATAGAGATGTTTTAATTATTTTTCTACAACATTAATAGAATAACTTATATACACCAATGTCTTCAAGTAAACTTCAAAGATTAACAGAGAAGAAAGGTAAGCAATTATCTAAATTTTTGGGAATAGATTCTGTACCCAGTACTCAGCTAATTGCTAATATGCAATCAAGAATTAACAATCCTATCTTTAAGCTCAGTATAGAAGATTATGAAGCCATGTGCGAAAATAAGATGATGACTAAAATGATGTCTAAAGTTATAGGTTGCGAAGAGAAACAGCTCAAAAAGTTCTGTAAATATATCAATGTCTTTGCTGAGAATATCGAGTCATCTCCAAAATCTATCAAGAACAAAATGAAGGTAACAAATAGCATTAATGCATCAAAAAGGAAAGGAAGCCTGTATGTATTACCAGATGATATCCTTGATAAAATAGTAGAGAAATACAATGCCCTTTTTTCAAGGATTAAATATAAACTAAAAGATTGGATACCTGTTAAAAAAATAGTTTGGAGGAATTTATCTTCAAATCCAAATGCTATAGAATTATTAAAAGAAAATAAAGATAAAATAGATTGGGAAAAATTATCAAAAAACCATAATGCTATAGAATTATTATTATTAAAAAAAAATAAAGATAAAATAAATTGGCAAAAATTATCATTAAATACAAATGCTATAAAATTATTAAAGGTAAATCAATATAGATTAGATTGGAATTGGTTATCGGCAAATCCCGCAGCTATAGAATTATTAAAAAAAAATCCTGAAAAAATAAATTGGTCAAATTTATCAGCAAATCCATCACTATATGCTATACAATTATTGAAAAAAAATGTTAATAAAATAAGTTGGCAAAGGTTATCCGCAAATCCAAATGCGATAGAATTATTAAAAGATAATCCTGATAATATAGATTGGAATTTGTTATCAGGAAATCCAAATCCAATTGCAGTTCAATTATTAAAAGAAAATCAAGATAAAATAGATTGGGAATATTTATCAGGAAATACAAATAACCAAGCTATAGAATTATTAAAAACAAATCGAGATAAAATAGATTGGGCTTGGTTATCAAAAAACCCAAATCCAAAAGCAATAGAATTATTAAAAGAAAATCAAGATAGAATAGTTTGGGAATATTTATCAGAAAATCCAGCAATTTTTGATGAAATATTAGAATAATTATTTATCACGAGATTCTATATAAAGATAGAGATGTTTTAATTATTATTCTACCACATTAATAGAATAACTTATTCGCTCCAATGTCTTCTGATGTACTCCGAAGATTAACTGAGAAGAAAGGTAAGCAATTATCTAAATTTTTGGGAATAGATTCTGTACCCAGTACTCAGCTAATTGCTAATATGCAATCAAGAATTAACAATCCTATCTTTAAGCTCAACATACAATAAAAAATACTTTCATCTAAAACAAGATCTCCTAAAACAATATAAACATTTTTTATAAATGAGTAAGAACATTTTCAACTAATCTACTCCACCCAAAATTATCTAAATCGCGAACCTTATTAAATATTATTTATATAAAAAATGATTTTATAATATATATATTAAGAAACATATAATAAATGAATTATAATTTTGGAAATATAAATGAAGATCCTGAAGGATTTATTAAAAATAATAAGAAGAAGGATATTATAAATCTCCTTATTATAGCTGATCAAGCATTCTTCAACGGCGATAAATCTGTTTTAAAGGATGATATCTATGATATTATTAAAGATTATATTCGTAAAAAATATCCCAAAGATGCTTACTTGAAACGTGTAGGTGCTGATGTAGACAATAAGGTAGAGTTACCTTATTATATGGGTTCTCAAAATAAAATCAAGGATAGTGAAGAAGAAATCAGTAAATACAAGAAGAAGTATAAGGGTCCTTATATTATTAGTGATAAGCTCGATGGCGTTAGCTGTCTCATTGTATATAAAAAAACTTTCGATAAAAACTATAATATAAAGCTATATACTCGAGGTAATGGCACAGAAGGACAGGATATAACTCATTTATTAGAATATATTAGCGGATTTCCAAGTACAAAAGATATTAAATGTGATTATCTCGCAGCAAGAGGAGAACTTATTATTTCGAAAGATAATTGGGAAACTCTAAAGATGGAAGGGGATAATGGTGCAAATCCTCGAAATACAGTATCCGGAGCAATAAACTCCAAGAATCTTAATAGAAAAATATTAAAAGCTATAGATTTTGTATGCTATTCTCTCATAGATATAGATATTAAGGATACAGCTGATATTTATAAGAAAAAGGCACCAGCAGGAGCCGCAGGAGCAGATATTAAAAACGACTTAGATATTCTGAAAGCAATGGGATTCTTAATAGTGAACCATAAAATCGTTAGCGATATCAATCTCTCTATTTTATCTGATAATCTTCAGAAATCAAGAAATAACAAGTATATAGTAGATGGTATAGTTATTAGCGACATAGGGAAGGTGTATGAGATTGAGAAAGGGAAGAATCCATCACATTCTTTTGCATTTAAATCTATCCATACATTGGAACAGGCAGAAGTCATAGTACGCGAAGTTGAATGGAATGTATCTAAGGATAAATACATGAAGCCTATTGTAAAGTTCGATGAAATCATATTGGACGATGTTAAAATAAAACAAGCCACTGGGTTTAATGCGGGATATATTGAGAAAAATGTAATAGGAGCTGGTTCGAGAATTATTATTATACGTTCTGGTAATGTTATTCCGCATATAAACGAGGTATTATCTAAATCTGCTTCTGGTAAACCAAGTATGCCAGGAATAGTAGATGTTGATTATAAATGGAATGATACGCACGTTGATATAATAATGATAGATAATGGTAATAAAAATAGCGAGTATGATATTAAAAACATCATATACTTTATGAAAACTGTAGGCGTCGACTATATGGGACCCGGAAATATTGCAAAAATTTATGGAGCAGGTTTTGATAATATAAATAAAATAATAGGATTGAAGAAGGAAGATTTATTGGGTATTGATGGATTTAAAAGTAAAAGCGCCGAGAATATTATAGAAGCCTTAAAGAAGATTAAAGAGGTCGATTGTAATGTTTTAATGGATGCTTCCAATATTATGGGACGAGGTTTCGGCTTAAAGAAAATTAAAAGTATTACCGATATATACCCTGAAATAATTGAGAATACTGTAAAAGGACGCAATAAAGCTCTTAAATTGAAACCAGATGACCTTTTAAAAATCAACGGCATAGCAAAAATAAGCGCCGAATTATTTATGGAGAATATTCAGAAATATTACGACTTCTATGATAGCTTAGGATTTAAATGCAAGGGACGTGAAGTACGCGACGCGAGCGACGCGGGTGAAGTAGACAAGGTTAAGAAAGCATTCAATAATAATTTCAAAGACAAAATCTTTATATTTTCGGGATTTAGAAATAAGGATTATGAAAAAATAATAGAGGATAATGGTGGCAAAGTGACTACGAGTATATCAAAGAATAGCCATTACTTAATTGTGAAGGATAAGGAAGAGAATAGTGCGAAAATAATTAAAGCCAGAGAATTAGGAGTAACAATATTAGATATAGAAGACTTTAAGCGAATGTTATAATAATATAATAAATGCGTTTTATAGTGATATGGTTGCATATACTTTCAATAAGTTTCCATATGGAATATTTGAAATATCTGCTGTATCACTCTTACAACGTGAAAACAGCATAGGAGAAGATTTATATACAGATATTATCAAGCTAATTAACGAATATACGGCATTTTTAGAGGAACACATTAAATACTGTAACGATTTTTACGTTGCTTATAATAAAAATAAAATTATAATAGAATGCATGGCTAATTATAATCACATGGATATATTGAATACCACTACAGAACACACAACGTCGCCAATGTCTAATATAAAGAATCAATTGAGTAATATATTATCAGGGATTGATATAGTATATTCTAATATTATAAGAGACATTCTACGGAGACGCTATAGAATATATAAAAACCAAATTAATATGTTACTTATGATATTATGATATTGCGATAATATGATAGGCTCATCTGCAACTCCAGCATTTTATTATAGGCAGATGTTTATAATTATCTATTTCACAAAATGGGATACCATATTTGCAGTATTTATGAATATCTCCCAATAAAGTTTCGTTTACATTTTCTTTTTGTAAAATACATGCAATTACACGTTCAAAACTGCATCTATTATATCTTTCTAATATATATGGTAATAATTTACTAATATCATATTTATTATTAACATACCTTAAATAATCGTGAGTAATTATAGACATAGCTCCAAAACAGCCTTTCCACAGCTCTTTATTTTCGTGGAACTTTTTTAATTCGAGATCATTAAAAACATTAATCATTGCAATTTCATCATCGATTTGATCCCAATCATGATTAAAACACCACAATATTTTATATTTATCAACGGAAAAATCAATATGAGAATTTATAAATACAGAATCGTGGATTATTACTGCTACATCAAATAGCTTATTATTTAGATAGTAATAGTAAGTCAACAATTCGCCTCTCCTAGGATATTCGCTTTGAATAACTGTAGTATTATATAGCTCTATTTTTGATACAAATTCGTAATTGCTGTTATCATCTATAATAAGAATCTTGTTCTCAGGATAAAACCTCCGAATACAATCAATACAATGAACCCAGTATTTATCAGATAATTCATTGTTCACATGCCTCAATACAATAAAACCTACCTTGGACATCTATATTTATATAATAATAAAGTTGTTGTTATATAATTATATTGCGCAAATTCTTCAAGAGTTATATTATAGTATTTATAATTACTAATATCTTTATGCTCGCTTCTCGGACCTCGCAGATATCCTTTTTTTTATTTACACGGAATATTTTATTTAATACATAGTCAGGACTCAAATGATTGCGAAATTTAGATAATTTAATGTATAGATTATTAGTCTCTCTTAATATATCAAAATATACAGGATTTTTAAGGACGGGACTTTCTTTGTAATACTACTTCAACTACTTCATATTCAAGATTATCACTGCACAGAATCTTTTCTCCACGCTTGATATCTACATAGTCGTCATCGTCAAAATAATCGCTATTGTCCTTATCAATTACAAAATCATTGTCTATATACTGTTTCAAGATAATTATAACATTATCAAGCGGATATCTTGAAAATAAGTATGTATAAGAGTTTAGATATTTATCAGGAATTTTATACTTAATATTTCTGGATTTTCAGAACAACTTCTAAAAATATTCATGCTTTACGATGATTTTAAGCCTGAAATAGTAATAAATGAAATTTTGGAAACCCTATATTAAAGAGGTTATTATAGGTGACGACTAATATATTATTAGTAAAATATCTGAAAATTGCAATAATTTATATATAATATTATTTTATAAAATGTTCCTTATTTTTTTATCATTTTATAAAAATTGATTCTTATATAAGATTAGTTAATAACAACTATCATGAACTTTACTGATAAGGATTATTTTGCATATATTACTAAGTATTTACAAAGCTATTGTGAACTCAAAAAGTTGAGTGAGATAAATAAGTCATCTAATAACTTTGTTAAAAATGAGACAAAATTCAAAAGTATAGTGAAAGAAAAGCGTTCTAAGTATAATTGTGATATGTTAAAATATTATTTAATAGAAAAAATTAGTTATGAGCTTAATAATAATTATAATAAAACTATAAATATGCTTAAGAAAAGTACAAAAAACTACAAAACACTTACAGATAAGGAATGTTCGTATTTAAATTTTAAAATAAATGCAAAGCTATATACTAAATTAATGAATAAACGTTCTTTACCTTATTTAGAAGATATTATATTAAAATTGCCTATATCGACAAACTATATAACTAACTATATAACTAAAATAAACGTAAATAAAGATATTCATACTAATAAGATATCAATTCAAATATCAAAAATATTATATAATATTATATTATCCATTGATAAAAATTATAAATTTAAAAATGAAATTGCTGTATTATGGATAATAAACAAATAGGATGTATCCGTAAGAATATCATATACATCATATGGAACATAACATATTTTATTATCTTCATTTTCTTAGGTTTTACATTTTTACGTATATATAGACTCATACAAGGAGTCTCGTAAGAACATTTAACTTTATCATTGTAGAAGATCATATCTAACAAACTATCATCTTCTATAAGATTATCTAAGTGCGCAATTCTATTCTCTGTAAGCATCTCGATTATCTTAATTAGCAAATCGGTCGGTAAGAAGATCCAGATAGCTTTGTACCATAATACAACAATTTTATTATAGGGCGAGCGCCTATCATTTTTTATTATGTATCTTATTTTATCTTCTAAAATAAAAAATAGTAATATATAGTTCTCTTTATTCTTTATTTGTGCAATTAAAGTGTCTATATTTTTGAAATATGAATCACCAATCTATCTTCTTTATATAGGCTCGATGGTAAGAAATAATGATTACTCATTCTATCCTTAACTGTTTGTAAAATATTTTCGACATTTATTTCTTCCCAATTACATATTTCGGTACCTTTATTTGGTCCTTTTCCAAACAATCTTACATCATCTACAATAATAATTGCTTCGTCTGCATGACTTGCGATTATACCGGTCATCTCTTCGTATAAGGGGCAATCTTTTATTCCTTTTCCAGTATTTCCTGCACTCCAATGGCCATCTAAAAATATTATTGATTTACCAGTTATTGTAGGTAATATTTCTGCGAGTACATCTCCGCTATCTCCGAGATAGAAGTTTATTTTATTGCCTCTATATTGGCTTTTTTATGTTTTCATAAAATTCTTTTTTTATTTCTATGGTATATAGATTTGAAAAATATTGTTCCATATGTAAAATAGTAGACCCCATAAATGTTCCAGTTTCTATGAAATTTGGATAATTTTTAAAATCAGCTTGTAAATCTTTCAAAAATTCTAAATCAATACAAGGCATTATAATGTTTGTTTATATTTTTTTTCGAATATATTAAACGCAAATACAATAGCGTTACTGCGTAACTTCGTAACTTCGTAACTCATAATATTACATGATAAAAATAAAAATACATAATATATATATCTTGATTTTATTTTTATATTTACCATGTGAAAGCAACGTAGACCATTGCCATACATGGGATAACAAGTTCAATGGTTCTACGATTATTGCTAATCATTGCGACTCCAAGATTAGCACTGTAAGCAGCCGGTTTTAATAATGTATCCATGTTTATTAGGTTATTTTTAATAGTTTCAGTCAAATCATAGAAGATGCTGTTGTCGCAATTATATCCTCCGACAGAATTATAGGCAATCGCATTTTCATTATTGCATACCTTGCATTTACCGGAACCAGCCTTATCGCTGTAAGTTCCAATATCGCATTCAACGCATTTATTATTTTTTTCATAGTAACCTACTGGACATTCAGTGCATGTAAGAGCTTTTTCATCTACTATGCTTCCGTCGGGGCAAATGAAACAGCTATCGTGATTACTTTGATAAGGCATGTATTGCTTATTTTTTGAAATACATTTATAACAGCTATCGGCATATTCTGCAAACTTATTATTCCCTGCAACATACCCTTTATTACAGTATCTATTAACATCGCTAATATTTGAGTCAGCTTTAGTGCATTCAGATTCTCCAGATTTAGAATAGAAACCTACGGGACACCGAAGACAAGTTGAATTATGAGCAGTCCTATAATAATTTTCTGAGCAATTATTACATTTTATTTTATAATCATTATCATAATCGCTGTATTTGAATTCTTTTCCTGTAGGACAATTATTATAAGTGATAATACTTTCAGAAACTCTAATAGCATTATTCAGTTTTTTATAAGCGATATTTCGTTCAGAAGAGACTTTAGGTGCACAACTGCAAGATGTTACAAAATTCATCTTATGAACTAAACTATGAGCATAAGCATTACTAATATAGTAATTTGCAATCATGGCAATTGAGAACATGATAGGCATTGAAGGTGCCATCGTTATGTAATTATGCATTAACAACGCTCTTATCAATTTTTTACTAATTTTTAGAAATATATACCATATATATATATTAAAGATATGAATTATTATTATAAATAAAAAATATATATATTTATTTATATTGCATTATTTTTACATTAAGCATTGAACCAAATGCTCGCGAATACACTTAAAGTTACAAGTGTTGGAAAGCATCTTGCAAGCTCTTTATTATTATTTGCAATAAAAGCTATTGTGCTATGCGTTCCGAATACAAGCGGTTTTAATATAATATCCATATTAATAACATTAGCATTAATTGTTTCAGACAAATCGTGAAATATGCTATTATCACAATTATATCCACCAACTGAAACATAAGCTAGCGAATTTTTGTTAGAACAAACTTTACATTGAGTCATTCCAGTTTTATCAGCATATGTACCAATATTACATTCGATACATTTATTGTCTTTCTCATAATACCCAACTGGACATTCAGTACAGCGAGTTTGATCATAATTTACAATACTTCCAGCTGGACAAGTAATGCAATTATCATTATTATTATCATAAGGCATATAATATTTATTGTTTAAAGAAACACATCTGATGCAACTTTCTTTATGTAATGCAAATTTGTTAGAACCAACAATACTTCCTTTGTTGCATAGTGTGTGAACATTACTGCTATTAGTTTTAGACTTCATACATTCAGACGCTCCAATATCAGAATAGTATCCTTCTGGGCAATGAAGACATGTAGAATTATCGGGACTCCTATAATGATTATTGGGACAGGCAATACAATCTATATCATATCTTGGCGTTTTATTATTAGCGAACATATAGCCTGTTTTGCAATTGTTGATAGTAATAATTTTTATTAAATAGTCATTTTTACTCTCAAGCGATGTAGTATAATCTTTTAACCTATTATTTTCATCTTCGATTCTCCTTAAATGTTCATAGTTGCAATATACACGCATAGCGCGTCCCTCAGTAGTTTTGATGTTTCCAATAAATATAATGGATACAATCGATATAGAAACAAGAGTCGCAAGAACAGACGAAAACATCTTCGGATATACGGATATATATATCTGTAATATATATTTGTAGCTCCTTAATCAACTTTTTACATTTATTATATTTTTTAGTGTATATTATAATTATAATAAAAAATTTACTATGTAAATATTAGGATACAATAGATATGGGGATATTACAATTCACTTTGATACATTAGAAAAGGTCCATAGTGTTATTACAATGCCCTTTAATGATTCTGTGGCAAATAAAGAGCTTATTTCATCGATAATTCATTCTAATAGATCTATAACATTCGACGAAGCCTTCTTAGATTTAGAGAATTATCTTTCGGATGAATCAGTAACTTATGACGATTATCAATCGGCTTATTATAAAACTATTCGCGAGATCAATACTTTATTAAAAGCAATTTATAACAGCAATCTAATAGAAATATATAAATGGCCCGATAAAGTATATAGATATAATCCATTTAAGACATATGAAAATATGAGTATTTCAAAGTCGCTAAAGTATAATGGTAAGGAATTTATGAATTTATGTAAAAGTATTGAGAAATTTATCTATGATTCGAGATGTTTTATGCTGAATAATTTAGCTCAAGAATCTTATAGAGATATTATAGTATACTCTAAATACAATACTTCCGAAGATGATATCATGGTTAATTTAGAAAGTAAAAGGTTCGAATATTATGCTATAAGATTCATTCTTATAGCTATAAGAAATGCCAATACTAATAATTTTGATACATTCCGTTATGCCGATACTGCTATATATAATGGACAAGCTACTTACCAAAGATGTCTTGTATAATTATAATAAATTAGGAGACATATCAATGTCCGTTAGTAAATCTATAAACTGGAAGTCTTATGGCGATGAAGAGTTTTAAATTGAGGCTATAAAGGATGGTAATGTAAAAACACGAGAAGAATTAGCAAAATTCATCTCTGATAAAAACGAAAACGATTCTGATATCTTTTCTGGAGAAAAGTGGGAAGATATGTCGCTTTACAAACTAAAGCATGTTATTTCATTTCCGTATGTGATAAACAGAGAAGGTAAAACATCCAAGGTATTATACTTTGCGTTTTATGCGAGAACCTTATATCAAGTATGGAGATATGCAGTGAAAAACAAACTCGAATTCACAAATCCTTATAATAGAAAAGCGTTTACCGAGGAAGATAAGCAGTTTATTTTACATTCGATTGTTAAATTATTTCCAAACATCAAAGCACCAGTTAATTCAGGAAGAAATGATATCCGTTTTACTAATATTTATGTAGATAATATCAATAATCTCTATTTTGATTATATCCTAAAAAGACCCAATCGCGAAGATATAAATATCCGTATATTGCATCTCCACATTTCTATTCAAGAAAGATATGCTGTATCACAAATGTTAATGATGGATAATATAGAGAAACTTTTGCAAATGAATAAGCTATTTGGTCGCAATATTCCTCTTAAAATTATAGAAATATTCGAATACTATAATTATTCTAATAGCCCAATGAACAGCTACGATTATGCGAGATTTTACAATGAGATATCATAATTACATAATAGCTTTGTTTTTTCTTTTTTCTGAGATATTATTAGATAAGCAATATAATGACTGATAGATTACATCATGTTGCTGAGAGAAAAGCTCAGGTATTATCTAAAATGTTAAGAGTCAATTCTGCTCCAGATACTTCAGTAATTGCAAAGATGCGAGATAGGCTCAATAATAAATTATTCGAGCTCTCTATAGCCGATTATGAATTGATGTGTGGCAATAAGATGTTATTAAAGATGATGGCTAAAACATTAAAATGCGACGAGAAACAACTTAAAAAGTTCTGTAAATATATCAATGTCTTTAAGGAGAATATCAATTCGTCACCAAAATCTATTAGAAATAAAATGAAACCGTCATCGAGCCTTACACAATTGCCTGATAATATTCTTGGTAAAATAGTCGAGAAGTATAAGGAGTTATTTCCCGTTAAGTATGTCTTGAGAGATTGGGTGCCTATCGATAAGCTTAATTGGGAATCTTTATCAAAAAATCGAAATCCTAATTGTATAGATTTTTTGAGAGAAAATATTGATAAAATAAAGTGGGATTATATATCTGCAAATCCAATTGCAATTGAATTATTAGAAGAAAATTATGAAAATATAGATTGGAATTGGTTATCAGAAAATCCTAATCCAAAAGCTATCGAATTATTAAAAATAAAATTAAAAGAAGATCCTGATTATATAGATTGGGAAAGATTATCTGTAAATCCAAATGCTGTTAAAATATTAAAAGAATATCCTAAAAATATAGATTGGGATGTATTAACTTTAAATCCAAGTAGCGAAGCAATAGAAATATTAAGAACAAATCCTTCAAAAATAGATTGGTGGGAATTATCAGCAAATCCAAGCGACGAAGCTATAAAAATATTGAAAGAAAATCCCGATAATATAGATTGGTATAGATTATCAGCAAATCCAAGTGACGAAGCTATAAAATTATTGAAAGAAAATCCCGATAATATAGATTGGGATGAGTTATCAAGAAATCCAAATCCAAAAGCTATTAAATTATTAATAGCAAATCCAGAAGAAATAAATTGTGCTCTATTATGCTTAAATACAAATCCAAAAGCAATAGAAATATTAAAAGAAAATTTGGGAAATTTACAGTGTGCTAAAAATATATATTGGCCATGGTTATCTGAAAATCCAAATCCAGAAGCAATTGAATTATTAAAAGAAAATCAAAAAAAAATAGATTGGGATATGTTATCAGGAAATCCAAATGCTATTGAATTATTAAAAGATAATCCTAAAAAAATAAATTGGGAAAAATTATGCGAGAACCCATCTATATTCGAAAAAGAGTTTATCGATGATAATTCATATGATAGTGAAGACAATGAAATTGTTTTAGATTCTTTTGCCAAGGTTCAAGATATTATACATATGCCTTTTAATAATGAAACTAAAAATAAAAATTTAGTCAAATCTCTATTCAAAAAACCTATAGAATACGAATCCGGATTAAATAGGCTAAAAGAATATTTTGCAAACACATCAGAACAGCACAATATATACGTTAATTATTATCATAATATTTTGAGACAAATAAATGCGATTAAACAACACGTTAACTTTCCCAATTTAAATAATTTTGATTACAAGTATTATAATAAAAATAAAAGATTCTATAAATTTGATCCAAAATTTAATTCAGATGCTAAAGAAAATACAGAGAGACAAAAAGATGCACAATATATAGAAAATGAGGTAATTAGGGAATTTAAAACTATCATAATATACTCTGAAAATAATAGAAATAGTGATGATATTATTAGAAATTTAGAGACTAATAAGCCTAAATATATTGCTCTGCAGTTTATTGCTTCTCTTATAAGATTTAATAACACTAATGTAACCCAGATTAATATTTTAAATAAGACTATTATGATTTTGGATATATTAATAGCCAAAAGAATAGCGTTAAACAATGATAATTCAATGTCCGTTAGTAAATCTATAAGTTGGTCGGGTACTCCCAAGAGTAATGCTGACGATTTTCAATCTAAAGCAAATATAGAAAAGTATAAGGTAACTAAAGCTGCTTTAATAAAAGAGATTAATGAGAATAATTTAAATGACTCTGATCCTTTTTCTGGAGAAGAATGGGCCGACATGCCTCTCAATAAACTTAAGAAGGTGATTTCAATAACCTCAGTAATAAATGGTACTACTTATAGGCATGCTTTTTATGTTAGAACTCTTTATCAATATTGGAGAGTTTCAGAAAAAAGTCTTAATAACAAAGTAAAGTTTTTAAATCCTTATAATAGAGTTCCGTTTACAGAGGATGATAAGACTGCTATAATGGATGCTATGATAACAATGTATCCTCGCTTGGAAAGACCAAGGCAGGGAAAAGGAAGGCAAGATATATCTTATAATTTCTATACAGGAACAATTAATCTCCCTTACGGCATGTTTTATAATTATGCAACTTTTAACTTTAGCTATATATTAAAGGTTACCGTTAGCGAAGATATATTAATTCCATTAGCTACTCATATTCAAATACGCTTGGATTTTGATGAAGAATTAGACAATGCATATATTCCAAATGTATTATTTGAAAATATTAAATATCTTATGGAAAACAAAAAAATGTTTGGGAAAAATATGCCTATCAAAATGTTAGATGTATTACAAGAGTATAATGATAAAAATATTAATACTATGAGAGAGTACAAGGATTTCTTTGATAAAATTAAGAATGCTCTATAAAACTAAGTAACTAAAGTAACTAAAGTAACTAAAGTAACATACTTTTTTTTCTGAAATATTATTAGATACGAGGTATAATGTCTGAGCAATTACCTAAAGTTGTTGAGAGAAAAGCTCAGGTATTATCTAAAATGTTAAGAGTCAATTCTGCTCCAGATACTTCAGTAATTGCAAAGATGCGAGATAGGCTCAATAATAAATTATTCGAGCTCTCTATAGCCGATTATGAATTGATGTGTGGCAATAAGATGTTATTAAAGATGATGGCTAAAACATTAAAATGCGACGAGAAACAACTTAAAAAGTTCTGTAAATATATCAATGTCTTTAAGGAGAATATCAATTCGTCACCAAAATCTATTAGAAATAAAATGAAACCGTCATCGAGCCTTACACAATTGCCCGATAATATTCTTGGTAAAATAGTCGAGAAGTACAAGGAGTTATTTCCCGTTAAGTATGTCTTGAGACGTTGGATTCCATTAAATGAGCTTGCGTGGAATTCTTTATCAAGAAATCCGAACCCAAAAGCTATTGAATTATTAAAAGAGAATATGGATAAAATATACTGGGATCTGTTATCTGCAAATCCCGCGGCTATTGAACTATTAAGAGAAAAGATAGAAGACGAGAAAGATATTGACGAGGATGATTTGATAGATTTAGAGAGAGAAGATAAAATAAGCTGGCGTTTCTTATCGGCAAATCCAAATGCTATTAAATTATTAGAAGAAAATTATGAAAATATAGATTGGAAGACGTTATCGGCAAACCCAAATGCTATAGAATTATTAGAAGAAAATTATGAAAATATAGATTGGAAGATGTTATCGGAAAATCCTAATGCTATTAAATTATTAAAAGCAAATCCTAAAAAAATAAATTGTCGCTCTTTATCAGCAAATAAAAACCCTGAAGCTATTGAATTATTGAAATTGCACGAAGATCAAATAGATTGGGGCTATCTATCGGCAAATCCGAATACAAAAGCTATTGAATTGTTGAAGAGTAATCCCAAAAAAATAGATTGGGGTGCTTTATCAAAAAATATGAATCCTGCAGCTATTGAATTATTAAAAGAACAAGAAAATGAAGATAAAATAAATTGGGTATATCTATCAGAAAATCCAAATGCCGTTGATTTATTAATGGCTAATCCTAAAAAAATAGATTGGGGAGGTTTATCGAAGAATACAAACCCGAAAGTTATTGATTTATTGGAAGAAAAGCAACATAAAATAAAGTGGGGGTATTTATCGGCAAATCCGATTATATTTGAAGCAGTTTCGTCGGAGTCTTCTGTAGAAAAATATCAAGATAATAGTGTCGTATTAGATTCTTTTGCCAAGGTTCAAGACATCATATATATTCCTATTAATACTGAAACAAAAAATAAGCAAATGATAAAATCTCTTTTCTCTAAACCAATAAAATACGAGGCGGGGTTAGATAAGCTTAGAAAATATTTTCAAAATACATCAGCATTAGATACTGATAATGTTTACGTCAATTATTATCATAATATTTTAACAGAAATAAACGCTATTATTACAAAAATATATTATAACAATACTCTATCAGCTGCTATGTTAACTACAGTATATAAATGGAATCTTAATTATAACTATGATCCCTTTGAAATTCCCAAAGAATCTCCAGACATTGATACTGTAGACGCAATTGTAATTATCAAACAGGTTTTAGATAAAATGTGGAAAAACACTCAATATCAGCAATCACAGGAACTTAGATCCGCTGGATTAAATACGGCAGTAAATGATGAATTTAAAAAGGCCATAATGTATTCTGAAAATAATAAAAATCAGCAAGATATTATTAGAAATTTAGAGATTAATATGTCTAAATATTTGGCTCTTCAATTTATCCTTGTTCTTATGAGAAATAACAACGATAATTCTCAAGTTAGAAAAACTATAAATAAAGATATACTTATACTCGATGCGCTTATTACTAAAAACATAGTTTTCAATAACGATAATTCGGTATCTGTTAGTAAATCCATAAGTTGGTCTGGTACTCCTGTAAGTAATGATGGAGATTTCCAATCTAAAGCAAATAAAGAAAAGTATAGGGTAACTAAAGCAGCTTTATTAAAAGAGATTATCGAGAATAATTTAAATGACTCTGATCCATTTATGGGAGATGAATGGGCCGACATGCCTCTTAATAAACTTAAGAAGGTTATTTCAATAACCTCGACAATAAATGGTACTACTTATAGACATGCATTTTATGTTAGAACTCTTTATCAATTATGGAGAGTTTCAGAAAAAAGTCCTGATAAAAAAGTAAAGTTTTTAAATCCTTATAATAGAGTTCCTTTTACAGAGGATGATAAGAAGGCTATAATGGATGCCATGATAACAATGTATCCGAAGTTGGAACGACCAATTGCCGGAAAAGGAAGAAAAGATATATCTTATCAATTAGCAACCGATGGATACAGATTCGCACAATTTAAATTTCATTATAGACTAAATGGACCTGATGTTCATGATGGCGAAAATATATTGGTTCCATTAGCTAATATTTATTTACGTTTGAATTATGATGTAGAATTTGATACAGCATATATTCCAAATGTATTATTTGAAAATATTAACTATCTTATGGAACACAATAAAATGTTTGGGAAAAAGACCCCTATCAAAATGTTAGATGTATTAGAAGAGTATAATGATAAAAATATTAATACTATGAGAGAGTACAAGGATTTCTTTGATAAAATTAAGAATACTCTATAATAAATATTCGTATTATACAGAACGGTTTATCATATTAAAGAAGTCTCGATACTGTTCCTCGGTTGTTATAAAAGAATTAAAGTATTTAGCAAAGGCCGGATGTAGTTTAAAAGGCAGTGTTTTCCCCAATATACTATTTGCATTATATTTTTTTATTTTATCTATATTATAAAATAACATTGCCGGAGAAAATTCGGCATTACTCTCGTCGTGATATAAATCAAGATCTGATATGATATGTATGGTAAACAATCTTATATAATTAGCCCTTGTTTTATTACCAGTATTATACCATACACTAAATCTCCAGAAATATATACCATTTATTCGGACTGTTTCGATTTCAGGATAATATACGTCAGATCTTAATGTGCTATTTGCAGGTATTCCTATGTTGGGATATTTTTTATCAAGAACATTCAATATATTAATTTCGTCATCTCGTGTAAAAGGTACTCTTGTTATAGGATTAATAAAGGGCTTCATTGATTTTATAGAGTTCTTCCAGTCTTTATATAAACCCTTAGCATAGAATGCGTAGGTATGCGTTTTCCCCCCTAATACAGTTGATATCTTAACGACCATCTTTAGCTTATTTATTGATAATCTGCTCCATTTAACACCTAAATAAGGATCTATATCATTCACAGTTCTCGGATTATTACCATTATTCATTATATACTTAATATATTCACGTTTACCCAATTGACGATATACTGTATTCATCGTAGAATCCCTACCGATCTTTTTGGAGATGCTTGGACCGCTTGAGCTGCTATAGCTACTGCTTGTACTGAATGATTGCGATACATTAGGGTCTTTTATAGTAAAATCCGCGTTTACTAATTTTTTCATAAATATGTTAGTTCCAAAAACATTGTGCTTTACTTCAGTATCGTGATCGTACACTGTAGTATTTATTATTAGCCTTATTATAAAATATAGGGCATAATAATAGTATTTGTTTCTTATTAATCTGTGCATAAAACCAGATTCATTATTTGCCGCTATGTAATTTTCGTTATTAATAAAATTTCCCATATTTAAATTCCGAGTATCTTGCATTATTGCCGATATAAATTCCTTCTCACATAGGTAAGTAAAATTTATTATATCTTGTTTTTTATTTTTTCCAAAAAATTTATCACAATAAGTGTAAAAATTTGCGCGATTCATGAAGGGATTAAATTTAGGCATGAACAATGTAATATTACTAATGCAATTGCGATAATAAACAGCATAATTCTTCTTATTATTAGGATTCTCTAAATGTCTTTTTAATATATCCCTGCCTTTTTTTTCATTTATAGGGACATTAAATAATTTTTTTATTAAAAGACGATTAAATTTACAAGTTTCAATTGGCATTATTAATACATTATCGATATCTTTATTATTTTCTATAATTATATCTTTTTCATAATCCTTTTTCAGGGAGTCTGTACTCATACTTTTGGATAGCTTTGATTTAAGAATATAAGGGACGTTGCTATTGATATCATATTTTTCTAAGCATTTCTCATATATATACTGTAATTTAGCCTTGTTTTTTATAACCTCTCGAGTTTTCGGATGTTTTATTTGAGATATTTTTCCTTTCATAAATTTGCCATAATCTTTAATAAAAGTCAAGCATTGTTTATTGTTAAGATTATTCATTTTAGAAAATTTATTACTATTTATTATATTATTCATTCTCTAATTATATTAAATAAATTATAATTCAATGAGCTCGTCATTTATTAAACCTAGCTCTTTGTATTTTATGAAACATGTCTTGTACATATTGTAATCTGTAAATCTAAAGCACCCATAATCCCCCCTCTCATTCGTCATAAGAAAGTAAGTTTTCTCCATAATTCTATATAAATATAATTTTATTTATATATTAAATGTTAAATATTATTGTATTGATTGCATATATATCTTTTTTTAATATTGTATATATAGGCAAATTTGGTAATCATGATAGCCTTAGTAACCTGAGTAGTCTTGGTAATCATAGTAACAAGAGTAGAGCCGAGATTACCACGGAGGTTCCGTTACTATCTAATAATAAAGCGTTCAGAAGCAAATATTGTAATTTCAAATGCGACTGTTTCTTTTCACATAGTGTTAAAAACGATAATATCTGTGTTCCGATATGGATCAAACCTCTTGGATTATAAGTGTGTAATAATATTATATTATTATAATAGATAATAAGTGTTAGTTAAATGGGATACCAGAATATAGTCGCAAATAATATAAAAGGCGGTGGATTCAATTCATACAAAAATAAAGTTATTAATGGAAAATTAACAATTGATTTGGTAGATAATAAAGATATATTTTATGAAAATATCAGTATATCTACTCCTACTGATTATGACTTATACAAAGAAAATGATAATTCTTTAAATATCCGATTGTCTAAAAATTTTAAAAATATTAGTTTTAAGTTTAATAACAAAGAAACTCTAATAAAGATATATGTAAAGATTAATAATATTGACAAAATATATCACAGAGGTTTTTATAAAAACACCGACATCTCCAGTAATGGAATCATTAATTACTTTGATTACACTATAAAAACAGATTGTAACAAAGAATACGATAATATATTAGAAAAATTATGTTCGGAATTGAATAAATTAAGAGAAAGCTATTATATTACATATACCATTAATAATTATAAAAATTATTTTTTTTATGTAAACTACGGCAATGAAAATGTATCGAATATAAAAACACTATTGGATAGCAATTTTAACACCGAGGAATTAGATATAACGCTTAGTAATACTATGTCTAAAATAAAAAAAAATATAATCAATTATACGAATACTAAGTAACGAAGTAACGAATATTATATATATATATAATAAGGGTTTCTATTATTATGAACTATAATCATATGCCATATCAACCGCAGTATGCCGTTCCAACAATATCCTATAGCCCCCCCCTATATTCTTCATCTCCCAACCCTAACATATCTTATTCGTCTTCGCCGCATTTGTCATTTATACAGCCTTCGCAGTCGTCTTCAGATACAACATCCAGGGCATCCAGTACTTTACTACAGGAACCTCCTAATTCATCATTTAACACATTTGCATCGATGGCTTCTACAGTTCCTATTCCATCAATCGATGCATTTGGAAATTTCGTTGCGCCAGCTATTCCGGCTACTTCAGATATACAGGATACACAGGCTACTCAAGATAATACTGATGATAAAGAGCATATTTTTATTAATATTATTATTGCGGATACGGATTCTAATAATAGTACTGTTGTTAAAAAAAAAGAGATAGACATAAAGGGAGAATTAAACAAAGACACAGATTATACGTTTTATATTATTATAACTGATAAAGATAAGAAAAAGTTTTATTTATATGCAGAGGAGGATTCATATAATAAATCTACTATCTCTAAAAATGCAGATGATGAATATAACGATATATTAAAAGACTATAAAGATCCAGGGGATTATTGTATTATAATTTATGAAAAAAACTGTTTAATTGTTTGGTACAATACACAAATAGATAAAACGGACATTTATAAGAAAATCGAAAACAAAAAAAAAAAAGAAGGGCAAACAAAATCAAAACTTAATTTTATTAGCAATTATGCTGATAAGCAGAATATCATGCACAATTTTTTATCAAATTATGTCTCGACGCGTTTTTTAGAAAATAAATTTTTTAAAGTAATACAAAATTTTTCAAATACATATATTAAGAATTTTATAAATGAATTAGATGTATGTAATAATTAGCAGGAGAGTGATACGTCACAAACGTCATGAACGTCATTTACAACTGTATCTTGCGCAAATTTTGGTAGTAACAGTAATGATAAAGGGGGTAATTTTAAGTAGTATATTCAGTAGTAAGAAAAAAAACTCCACAAAATCCCCCCAAAAGAAATTGATAAAATGACGAAATAAATATTTGGTGAATTAGACGATGACCTACATGATCAATATTATGGTTTATGGTTCGAGGAAAAAATAGCCTAAGTATATCATTGATCAGAAAGATGGTAAATTCGGATATAATGATATAGTCTATAAAAATTGATATATTGATATGGAAGATTTACAGAGAAAAATTAATAAAAAACATCCGAAATTTCGAATAAACAGTTCCTTGAAAGATAACTTAAATATGAATATATTCCAGATTGGTGAGACTTGCAAGAAGATTATGACGCAAAAAAAGAAAACCAACTTAGTTCTTTAGGAGAAACTCCTATGAAATTAGAAACTGTGAACAGTAAGGTAGGTAAATTATTAGACGGAGAACATTTGATAGATTTAGGATTTGATGCTAATGGAAATAAAATTGTCGACTTTTAATTTATATTGATTTTTCAATTATCTTCCGAAAAAAATACGAGGGTTTTTTATTTATTATTCATTGAAGTAAATAAAATTTTTATTATATAGCTTTATATTTTTAATTAAGTTACATGCGTGATTATGAAAATCATTAACGCGATTAGATTTTTTAATAACACTTTCGTCATCACTTTCGTCATCACTTTCGTCATTTAAAATATAAGATTTAATGTCTTTTTTAGTTTGTCCTAACATTTTTTTATAATGCAATATTTTTTTTTCTATTATATCTTTTTCTTTTTTATTAACTATTTCAATAGTCTTATCACATATAGAAATGCGCGTTTCTAATTCTTCAATAAATAAATCTATAATACTATCAATATCTCCATCAATAGTAATTTTATATAATTGATGTTCTAATTTACTATATAGTTCAAACATCTCTTTTATTTTGTGATCTTTCTTTATATCGCTGTATTCTACAACCACCTTTTTAATCTCATTATTTAATAATTCGAATTCATTTTTATACTTGGGTTCTAAATTAATCTCAGTTACATTATATAAATTATCTTCAAAAAATATATATATTTCCTCAGTTTCATTTAATATCTCGGCAATTATGCTATTATTATTTATATTTCTGCATAAACTATCTTTATCACATAAATAAATTTTTGATACATTGTTATTAGCAAAAATTAAAGTATGTGGTATATCTTTTTTTTCTATATCTATATCTGTACCTTTATCTTTACATATCCTATTCTTATGATAATTATTTAGATATAAAATTCTAAACGATTTCATTGCGTCGCCGCTATCGTCGACATTAATTTTTTTACTATATAATTTCATATAAAAAAATCCATTATATCTATAATAAACATCAACATCATTTTCAAATTGTTGTATCCACGCAAATTTATAGTTAATTTTACTATTCTCAGATGTTGAAGCATTAATTTGAGGTGTCCCGAATACCCCAGATGCCCCGAATGCCCCGAATGCCCCTGGTGACCCGAATGCCACAGGTGACCCGAATGCCCCAGATGCCCCGAATGCCCCAGGTGACCCGAATGCCACAGGTGACCCGAATGCCCCAGGTGACCCGGGTGTTGTATCTGGAGAATACGACTGTGGCTTCTGAGACACAGAATATGTGTCGACTTGCTGCGGCGAAGAAGAATATAACGGTGTTGATAGAGGAATTGATGGATGAGCCGCCTGCGATATTATATATCCGCTAGGCGGCGGTTGTGTTGTATAACCATTTGGTATTGTATAACCATTTGGTATTGGATAACCATTTAGTATTGGATAACCATTTAGTATTGGATAACCAATTGGTATTGGATAACCTGACTGATGCCTACGGGATATGTTGGGAGGGGCAGAATACGACCGTTGATAATTCGGATTTGGCGTATTTACAGTTTGATAGTGTGCTAATTGTGATAATGAATCATCGACATTAGGAGGATTAACGTCATCATCACCTCCTTTAAATTCTCTATTATTTTCTAATGATTTTAAAGACTCCATAATTTTATTTTTGATTTTAGAAGGAAGTAGATCATTCATAGTTTCATATCTTTTAATGTAGGCATGTAGCAATGGTAATCCGAAATAATTAACATGCTTCAATCCATTTTTATCGGGCATTATATTATATTCGGGGCTACTATTGTCGTTATGTGGACCTGATATGTATTTCTTGAATAAATTCATTACATTTTTATATTCCTTGATCTTTATTTTATTGCTCAATAAATTTTCTTTTATATATTCTTCCCACGATTTTGCCACATCATTATCATATAAATTTTCGCCTAAAGTTATAGCTAATAGTCTCTCTCTATTTGCTTTTTTGCTTCTTCCTCCAGAAAATGAATTTAAAGTAGCAGATACAACAGGGTTTTGTAATTGTATTTTTTCTTCAAGAATAGTGCCTATATATTCTATTAATGGTTTTCCTTTATATATCTCATGTTTATAATCATAATTCTTAAAAATATCATCGTTTGATATAATTTTAAAAGTATATTTTTTTTTATTATTATTATTATTATTTGGTTCAAACTTTATATCTATAATATCTTTAATATTTAAAAAGACTGCTAAAGATTTATCTTCAATATATTTATTATTATCATAATTTATGCAAAAAAAAGCATTTTCTAAATTATTATCAGTATCTATGGGATGTTTAATTGTGCATATATATAAATTTTCAATCTTATAGTGCTCAATAATAAATTTAATTAATTTAATATTTAGAGATGTATTGGCATCATCGGATTTTTTATAAATTAATTTAAGACCCATTAATTTTGAACCAGATATTTTTTTATCTTTATCTTTAGTTGTAAATGTTACATTTCCAATAATTTCTTCATAGAGATTAAATGTTATATCGTTTTGAGTATCCGCAGCGAATGTAGCCATTTTTATATACAAAAATAGTCTTATTAATTAGATATATTTTATTTATTTGATAAAAAATGATTTAAAAATATAAAAGTATAAGTAGAGTAAATAGCATAAGTATCAATGAATAAAGAATTAGCATTAATAACATTACAAAAAGAGCTTGAGAAAAAAAAGAAACGAAATGAGAACGCAAAAAAAATGCGTGATAGAAGAGGTGATGAATTAAAAGAAAAAAATAAAGAGTATGCGAGAATACATAGAGAAAAAAGAAAGAAAGAGCTCGAAGAAGCAAAGGATATTCTAAAAAAGGAAGAAATGCTCAAAAAGCCCGAGAAGCCCGAAAAGCCCGAAAAGCCCAAAGAATTACCTATTAAGAGGGATATAGTTAAGATAGAGAAGGATAGAGGGGAATTTATAAGTAAAGTAGAAAGAACTGGTATAAAAGGGGTGTGCGAAAAGACAGCCGTAGATTATATCAATAAGATATCAGTAGTACATAAGATAGTATCTGAAACAGAGTTAGATAAGGATCTATTAAAGACCGTACTAATCGGTAAGGGGACGAAGGAAGATGAGAAGAAGTTAAAAGCCAATATGGAATATTTAGATAATATAGAGGTTTTAATAAAGACCATAGAAGATCGCTATAGTAACTTGCAGTCAAGAAAAGCACATTTATCTTCTTATATGACCCTTATAACTTATCTATCTAATATTAAAAAAGGGGCTTATGAGATAATAAGGCAGAAGTTTGAAGAGGCGAATAATGAGATATATGGCATACGCGGAGATAATCAACGAGCTAAAAATGAGGAAATGATAGATATATTCGACGAAGAAGATATTGCGCGGAGAGCCGATGATCTTAATATGGAGGATAAAATAATATATGCATATTATACATTACAGCCCCCGCGAAGATGTGAGGATGTATATATGTTAACAGTAATAAAGAGTTCCGAGGATAATTTAGATAATGATAAAAATTATATAGTCATAGATGACGATAATAGCCCGATAGAGGTAATCTATAACAAATACAAGACTAATAAGATATATGGGAGACAAACAATAAAAATAAGCAACGAGATATTAAAGAGCGTAATCCGCGAATACATATATAAGAATGATATAAAAGATGGAGAAAGACTATATAGGAGGTTTAGTACCGCTAATACATTTGGAGATGCAATAAAGAGGGTATTCAGTAAGGTGTATGGAAAGAAGATAACATTAAACAATATAAGACATTCATATATAACATGGGAAATGAGAGAATTAAGAAGTGTTAATTATTTATCAAACTTAGCGATGATGATGGGTCATTCAATGGGAGAGCAACAATTATATAGAAGGATATAAGAATTATACTAATACTTCATCAAAAATAGCAGGGTTTTCTGATAATGGAAGCCAATTTATTTTTTCACGATTTGCTTTTAATAAATCCATAGCTGCAGGATTTGAGGATAAATAATAAAAACTTATATTTCCTTGATTTTTTTTTAATAATTCTATTGCTTTTGGATTTGGATTTTCTGATAAGCTTTCCCAATCTATTTTTGTTTGATTTTTTTTTAATAATTCTATTGCTTGGTCATTTGAATTTCCTGATAATCTTTTCCAATCTATTTCATAACGATTTGATTTTAATAATTCTATTGCTTCGGTGCTTGGATTTCCAGATAAATATCGCCAATCTATTCTATATTGATTTGCTTTTAATAATTTTATAGCAGCTGGATTTGGATTTTTAGATAAATATTCCCAATCTATTCTATATCGATTTGCTTTTAATAATTTTATAGCTGCAGGATTTGAGGATAAATACGACCAATCTATTTTATCAGTATTTGCTTCTAATAATTCAATTGCTTCTGGATTTGGATTTTCTGATAACAAAATCCAATTTATTTTATCTTGATTTTCTTTTAATAATTCTATTGCTTCTGAATTTGTATTTTTTGATAACATATCCCAATATATATTTTCAGGATATTTTTTTAATAAATCTATAGCATTTGGATTTTGTGATAATTTATACCAATTTAATTTCTCAAGAGGTATCCAGTCTTTTAGTTTATATTTAACCTTTGAAAAAAGTGTCTCATATTTATTTACTATTTTTTCAAGGATATCATCTGGTAATACAGATAGGCTCCCTTTTCGCATTGACGCATTAATGCTGTTTGTTACCTTCATTTTGTTCTTGATGGATTTTGGAGATGACTTGATATTCTCAGCGAAGACATTGATATATTTGCAGAACTTTTTGAGCTGTTTCTCTTCACAACCTATAACTTTAGACATCATTTTAGTCATCATCTTGTTACCACACATATCTTCATAATCGGTCATACTGAGCTTAAAGATAGGATTGTTAATTCTTGATTGCATATTAGCAATTAGCCGAGTACTGGGTACCGAATCTATTCCTAAAAATTTAGATAATTTCTTACCTTTCTTCTCCGTTAATCTCTTAAGTGCATCAGAGGACATTGGAGTGTATACGTTATTCTATTAAATGCTTAAGAAAAATAATTAGGTAAGATGATAGGAATCTCTATAAAATATCAGAAGAGACATGGCGCGGGCGATCTATTAGGGATATATTTAGGATAATATTAGAAAATATCTTTATAAATAAAATTTATTCTAATATTTCATCAAAAATTGCTGGATTTTTTGATAATTGTTCCCAATATATTTTTCTTTGATTTGTCTTTAATAATTCTATAGCATTATGGTTTCTTGATAAATATTTCCAATTTATTTTATCTTGATTTGCTTTTAATAATTCTATAGCTTCGTCATTTGGATTCATTGATAAATAATCCCAATCTATTTTACTTTGATTTGCTTTTAATAATTCTATAGCAGTTGGATGTGGATTTTTAGATAAAAATTTCCATTGTATGTTATCTATATTTGCTCTTAATAATTCTATAGCTTCCGGGATTGGGTTTTTAGATAACCAAGTCCAATCTATTTTATCTCGATTTTCTTTTAACAATTCTATTGCTTCTGGATTTGTATTTCTTGATAATTCATCCCAATATATTTTTTTTTGATTGGCTTTTAATAATTCTAATGCTCCATCATTTGTATTTCTTGATAACAATTCCCAATCTATTTTACCACGATTTGATTTTAATAATTCTATTGCTTCTGGATTTGGATTTTGTGATAACATTTCCCAATCTATTTTTTTAGGATTTTCTTTTAATAATTCTATGGCTTCGTCATTTGGATTGAATGATAACCATTTCCAATTTATTTTATCTTGATTTTCTTTTAACAATTTTATAGCATATGGAGCTGGATTTGCCGATAAATTCATCCAAACTATTTTTGTAGGATTATTTTTTAATAATTCTATTGCATTTGGATTTTCTGATAACCAGCCCCAATCTAATTTCTCTGGAGGTATCCAATCTTTTAGTTTATATTTTATTTTGAAAATTGTCTTGTATTTCTCTACTATTTTTTCAAGGATATCATCTGGTAATACACGTAGACTTCCTTTCCTTTTT
>Ga0315905_10000953_pt1 | contig 31456 bp, 28 predicted proteins | sample LakEriMetagenome_5_FD_203522 | JGI IMG/M metagenome (GOLD analysis project Ga0315905, IMG submission 203522) | Freshwater fungal communities from buoy surface, Lake Erie, Ohio, United States - Buoy 4 MA121 | ecosystem: Environmental > Aquatic > Freshwater > Lake | place: USA: Lake Erie, Ohio... | reverse complement strand
ACCTGCTCGATCGTGGGTACCTGGATTTCCAACGACTGTTTGTGATTCATCAGGCCAACGCCTTCTTCGTCACCCGTGCCAAGTCCAATACCAAGTTCAAGCGGCGTTACTCCAATTCCGTAGACCGGGCCAACTCGAACATCGTGTGCGACCAGACAGGTGTGCTGACCATCTTTTATTCCAGCCAAGACTATCCCGCCACGCTGCGACGTGTGGTCATCAAGGACGAGACGGGCAAGCGAATAACTTTTTTGACCAACAACTTCGCCCTCAAACCCGCGTTGATCGCGGACCTGTATCGCCAGCGTTGGCAGGTCGAATTGTTTTTCAAATGGATAAAGCAGCACCTGCGCATCAAGACGTTTTATGGCACCAACGAGAACGCGGTCAAGACGCAAATCTGGATCGCGGTCTGCACCTACGTGCTGATTGCAATTGCCAAGAAACGCCTGCATCTGCCCAACAGTCTTCATGAAATCCTACAAATCTTGAGCTTGACCATGTTTGAAACAACCCCAATAAATCAACTACTTACACCACCTGACGCCAACAAAAATTCAGAATTTGAGTCTCAACAGCTCTCTCTCTCTCTCTGAAAAACGTTGGGACACTACTGATAGAGTCTAATTTAATCAGATAGAACACGACCAGATCGACGATGCTGTTGTGATGTCAATGATTCAGCGTGCTAGAGCGCAGGGTTTTGTTGCTTATGTTCTTCCGCAAGATCCAAAACTTCCCACGGCCAATCGCCGGGAAGACATTCTCATAACTCGCCCATAGGAGCAAGCGACATGATAAAAACAAAGAAGTTGCTAATCATCGGGGATAGTGCTTTCGCCGAAGTGGCATATGAATGTTTTAAGCATGACTCCGAATATGAAGTGGTGGGGTTTGCAGTTGAATCTCAGTACCTCAAAAAGAAGGAGCTGTTTGACCTGCCAATCGTACCCTTTGAGCAGATTGAAATGCACTTTAATCCAAGTGAAATAGAGTTCTATGCCGCACTTGTGTACTCCCAGTTAAACCGACTGCGTACTCGCCTGTATCAAACTGCAAAATCCAAAGGATACAGGCCAGCAAGCTACATCAGCAGCCGTGCCTTTGTTTGGTGCAACGCAGTAGTTGGCGAGCACTGCTTCGTGTTTGAGGACAACACAATTCAGCCATTTGTACGAATTGGAAACAACGTGGTGTTGTGGAGTGGCAATCACATTGGGCACCACAGCGAGATTCAAGATCACTGCTTTATTGCATCGCACGTAGTTATTTCAGGTTTTTGCAATATTGGCAGCAATACCTTTATGGGGGTTAATGCCACTATAGGTAATAACGTAAATATTGGCGAGGATAACTGGATTGGTCCTAGCGTTACCCTTGTGAAAGACACCGAGCCGAATTTGCTTTTCAAAGTCGAGCGGCCTGAGCCTGCCAAGGTTAGCGCGCGTCGGTTCTTCAAGGTTTGAAGATTAATCAACTTAAAAGGAAAAATGCAATATGAGCAAAATTACGTCTCAAAATCGACCGGCGAATACCACGCTAGAAGCGAGGAAGCAGCTCTTTAGGCTTTTTAGTGAAAGGCCGATGAGTGATGAGGACCTTCTTGTAAACCTTTCGATGTATATGCGAAGCGGCTCGCTTGCAAAGCTATTATTTCTAAATGAGATGTATCAAAAGATTATTGATCTTCCGGGTGTTATTTGTGAATTCGGTGTTTGGATGGGGGCGAGCACGGTTGCATTTGAGAATCTGCGTGCGGTCTATGAGCCTTATAACTACCAACGTAGAGTGATTGCATTTGATACATTCGCTGGTTATGTTGGTATTGGACAGTCGGACATTCGCTCAGACATTATCTCTGAGGGTGTTTATACGGTTAGTGAAGGTTACGAGAAGTATCTGGCAGAATTGCTTGATTACCACGAGAAAGAAAACGTGATGTCTCATGTAAAAAAACACACTCTAGTCAAGGGTGATGCATCAATTACTTGTCCTGAGTTCCTGGATAAAAATCCAGAAGCTTTAGTTGCAATGGCTTATTTTGATATGGCTCTTTACGAGCCAACGCTTAAATGCCTTGAGGCTATAAAGCCGCGCTTGATCAAAGGCAGCGTGCTCGTATTTGATGAGCTGTGTCACCATGATTACCCAGGAGAGACAAGAGCCGTTGTTGAGATATTGGGGACTCAGAATTATGAGATCAAGCGATCTAAGTTTTTGCCAGATCGTAGCTTCATGGTGATGTGTTAGATGCTTTGGAAAAAGCTCGGTTTAATCGGTGATCTTAAGGCTATGTGCCCTTGGGCACATAGCCATGCGGCAGTGCCAGTGCCTTATTTATTAAATGATGAGGTAGTGAGAATTTTTATAACGTGTATGGATGAGCAGGGTAGGGGTCGGCCGGGATTTATTGATGTGTCAGCTACTAATCCAAAAACTGTATTAGCAATTTCGAAAGCCCCATTACTCGAATTGGGAGCTCCAGGTAATTTTGATGAGAACGGCGTAATGGCCGTTAGCATCGTGAGTCCATATCCTGAAGTCTTATACATGTATTACGTTGGATTCGAAAAATGCGTAAATATTAGGTATCGTATTTTTACTGGCCTCGCTATTAGCTATGATAGCGGATTAAGTTTTAATCGATATAGTCGATCCCCTGTTCTTGATCGTACTGACACTGAGTTGTTTTTTCGCTGTGGCCCATTCGTGTTGTTCGATGCTGGCATATTTAAGATGTGGTATGCGGCGGGGAGCGAGTGGACAAACATTGGTGGCAAGATGATGCCCGTTTACGACCTCCGCTATCAAGAATCATGTGATGGCATCCATTGGGCAGACTCAGGAAAGCTGTGCATGGAAATTACTGGCGAGGATGAGCATGCATTTGGGCGTCCTTGGATAGTCAAGCGTGGCCCAAGTGACTATCAACTTTTCTATTCTATTAGGAAAAGGCACTGTGCCGCTTATCGGCTTGGCTACGCTGAATCAGTCGATGGTGTTAACTGGCTTCGCAAGGACGCAGAAGTAGGGCTCGACGTTTCGCCCGGCGAGTTCGACTCGGAAGCAATTATGTATTCGTCGGTTATTTCTATTGATGGAAAAACATATTGTTTTTATAACGGCAATAACTTTGGTGAAGATGGATTTGGCGTTGCGGAGTTGGTGGTGTGAGTTTTGATCTCATTAGTTACACGGATGCTCACAAGTCACTTTGGGACGCGTGGTGCGACAGTGCGAAAAATTCCACGTTTCTGCATACCCGGAAATTTCTCAGCTATCACGGAGCGCGTTTCGAAGATGCGTCGGTACTCATCTTCGAATCTGATCGTTTAGTGGGTGTTATGTCAGCCGCCCGCGCCCAACATGACTCGACGCTGGTCGTCAGTCATCCGGGTGCCACCTATGGTGGAATCGTTCATCAGGGATGGCTAAATGGCGAGCGGATGATAGAGGTCTTGGAGCAGTTGAAGGCGCATTACCGCGAATGTGACTACACAAAGTTTCTCTACAAACCATTGCCACATGTATACGCATGCGCTCCTTCTCAGGATGATCTTTATGCACTTTTTCGTTTAGGCGCTCAGCGTGTTCGCTGTGATCTCTCATGCGCGATTGACTTGAGCGCGCGAAGAACCCCGAGCGAGCGACGTCGGCGGGGGTTGAAAAAAGCTCTGAAATCCGTGACGTTGGTTAACGGGAGTGAACAGTTGGTTGGTTTGTGGGGCGTTTTGGCTAAGAATCTTGAGTTAAAGCACGATTCATCGCCCGTGCATTCACTAGCTGAGTTGGCCCTACTATTGGAGCGGTTTCCAGAAAATATTCAAGTGCGAACTGCAACTATCGATGGCGTCGTTGAAGCTGGGGTTGTTCTATTTTCCTCAACTAATGTTTGGCACGCTCAATACATAGCTTCCAGCCAAATTGGCTATACCGTTTCTGCGCTGGACGCGGTTTTCGAATCGGCGATAGATGCAGCTCGAAATAAGGGGGCGCGTTATTTTGATTTTGGAACAAGCAATGAACAGGATGGATTAGTCCTTAACGATGGGCTGTATCGCTTTAAATCAGAGTTTGGCGGCGGTGGTATGGCGCATGAATATTACGAACTGGTTTTGTAGAGAATGAATAATAAAAACCTTTCCGTTGTCGTGCCAGTGTATTTTAATGCAGGCAGCTTGCCCCGACTTTTTGACGAATTTGTGAAAATTGAGGCACAACTTCTAGAGCGCTTGGTATCACTCGAACTGATCTTTGTGGATGATGGTTCTAAAGACGATTCTTTGTCGCACCTGCTCGAATTTAAGGCCAAGCGGCCGGAAACCAAGGTGGTTAAACTAACCCGCAATTTCGGCGCTGTGCATTGTTCAAAAACTGGGTTCAAGTTTGTTACCGGTGATGCATTCATGATCATTGCCGCCGATTTACAAGACCCGCCGGGTCTGATGCTCGAAATGGTCGATCGTTGGCTTAGAGGATCCAAGTTCATTATTTGTGAGCGAATCACCCGCGATGACCCCCTAGTCTCAAAGATCTACTCCAAGATTTATTACAAGCTGCTTCGTGCACTGGTCATTAGGGATTACCCTGAAGGCGGGTATGATATGGCCTTGATGGACAAGGCATTTTTACCCCACCTGCTAAATAGCGGAAAGAGCGTGTTTACTCCACTGTTAGCGTACTGGTTGGGATACAAACCAGATGTTATTCACTACCATCGCCCAGCTCGCGAATATGGGAAATCTGGATGGACATTCGCAAAAAAGTTCAATGCTTTCCTTGATGTGATGCTGGGCTTTTCGATTACCCCGATTCGCGCCATCTCCGGGGTTGGGGCCGTTGTTGCACTATGTAGTTTTCTCTACGGTGGTGCTGTCGTGCTGAGTGCATTGTTCCACCGGATTCCAGTTGAAGGCTTTGCAACAGTTGTTGCGCTAGTCACCTTTCTATTAGGTTTAATTATTGTCATGCTTGGCATCATTGGTGAGTATTTATGGCGCATTTTTGATGAAACTAACAAACGCCCAGAAACTGTAATTGAGGAAGTCTGGTGATATGGCTTTTTCTCGATTTATGATTGCTGGTGCCGTCAATACAGGGCTGACATACGCCATCTATCTTGGCTTGCTAATAATTGTGCCTTACGTCTTTGCTTATTCGCTTGCCTACGCCATTGGAATCGGCATGGGGTACCTGCTGAATGCTAAATGGGTTTTCCAAAGGCCGCCCAGTCTGGGCAGCGCCACGGTCTATCCATTGACTTATTCCCTCAATTATTTAATGGGTGTAGGGATGCTTTGGCTACTTATTGAATTGATCCATATTCCAAAAGAAATCGCACCACTGTTTGTGGTTGCAGTATCGATTCCGTTAATGTACATCGTCACAAAATCGATCTTCCTAGGAAAACCAACTAATGAAAAAAACAACAATTAATGACTGTAAGGTTGTCGCCTTGCCAAAAATCAATGATCCGAGAGGCAACCTTACGTTCATAGAGGGAAATAACCATATCCCCTTTGACATAAAACGTGTCTTTTACCTGTATGACGTTCCTACGGAGGAGGGTCGCGGTGCTCATGCTCATCACAATTTACATCAGTTTCTGATTTGCCTATCTGGCAGCTTTGATGTGGTCATTGATGACGGGGAATTCCAAGCAACCATCCACTTGAATAGGCCATGGAAAGGTTTACACATCCCTCCCATGATTTGGGCTGCTGAAGTGAATTTTGACCCGGGTTCTGTATGCCTGGTTTTGGTTTCTGATTCTTACAGAGCGGATGACTATATTCGTGACTACGAACAATTTTTGTCACTAATCAATCTCAACAAGTGATGACAATTTTTATTTTTTGGTAATCGGAATTGCGGCCTCCTTCTTTTAAAACACATATATCGTCTTCAAAAAAGGACAGGATCCCTCATCAATGACCTTTAACTCCTGTTACACAAAAATTCGGGCACCTTCGGCGTTCATGCTAAGCATTTTCTTATTACCTACGCCACCCGCTGTTGTTGAGCTCGACTTAGCTCAAAGAACATTGGTAACCGCACCAGTATCTTGGATTGCAAGTTAGTTGTTTCGAGCCCCCCGAGTGCCCGACCATAGCGTTGCCCAGCTGCAGAGGATTCAATTTTTAGATTAACCTGGCAAAACCGGACTACTTTTTAATCAAGGGTACGTCTCAAGGGGGCAGGTCAGCATGGCCTGCTTCTATGAAGAAATCAAAGACCTAAGCTGTCTCCTGCGCCGTGGGTGCGCCGTGGGAAATCAAGTCCAAGGTAAAATGTGATATTGATATTAAGTCAGAAAAAATCTACCAATATGATAAAAACTCCAAAGTTAATTAGTGAAATCATAAAATTTGCATACGTTACTAATCCAGCTGATAAACTATTTTTTTCCGCTGGCGCTGCTATTTCAGGTTTTTTCTTTATAGTAATTGGTCAAATCTTTTACGGTAATTTTAATAGCAATCATTTGATTTTATTAATTTATGCATGGATCTGGCTTAGGTTTATCAGTTCATTCCCTAACAATAATGCAATAAAAAACTCTAAACAATCATTTATATTTGCAATTACATGGCTTGCGCCTATAATATTTCTTTGTGTATGTGGAATTTTTCAAATCAAGATATTTAATGAAGCTGTCTACACTTTAGGGGCGATAGACTTTGGCTACGTTTTGTTAGTTAATTTTAAAAATAGGAATCACGCGCAACGAACAGCAAAAAATCTATTGTTTGGTTTTGGACTTGGAATATGCATGTGCATAGCAATAACAAACTCTCATTACCCATGGTTGGAAAAGAGTGCACTTGCTGGGCTTGGCTATGTAGACGATTATCGAGACGCTGCAGTCGTTATGAGTTGGGCAAATTACAAATCCCTTAGCCATGGAGTACATGGACTTCTTTTCGAGCCATATCACTCTCTCAGCGCATTATTCTTTTCGCCATTTATAGACAATGAACATAATGTGTTTGAAGTGTTCACTAGTTTTTCTTTCATTTTCACTCCTGCTCTAGTAATCTATGGTTGCATAAGCGTAATAGAGTTGATCTCCCACCCCGCAATTAAGAAAATTAAATATTACATCGTAATCTTATTTATATTCACCTTTTCAGGATTCGACTATGTTGCAAATCAAAGGTCCTTCCAAATTTCAACCCTGTTGTTAATTGGTATACTGCCATTACTTCATAATGCCTGCACTTCAGGAAAAGCATTCGATTCAAATGTCTTTTTATTGTCTTTTCTTACTCCACTGCTATTTTTTGCTCGAATTTTTCAAGGATTTTCGTTAGCTGCAACATTTTATTCTGCATTTATTTACAAAGAATTTCGAGTTAAAGCAATATTATTGGGAAGTGCAATGATCTCCGCGTTATTTATAATTTATTTCTATGGTCATACAGGCCGTACCAAAATAAAACTATTAAATTATGAGGTTTATTATTTATATTTCGAGCGACAATCTTGGTTTTTAAATGTCTGGTTAATGTGGGCAGTAGTAATCGGAGTCTTATTAATTTTATTAGATAACAAGACCTCGTATTTTAAACTAAAAACTTGCGATGGAACAAGGATAGGTTTTAGCACTATTATTGGTAGTATTTCATCTATAGTATTGGCAATGTTTTTACCAAGCAGTAGTGATGCCTTTTATCAACTTGCACCTTCATTTTGGATAGCATTTTTTCTTTTATCATCCGCCTCGTTCATTGAACTTACCGCAGCCTCATTCAAGAAACGAATGATATTTTTACCCGGAAGCGAGCGCATTGCAATTGGATCATTTATTCTAATTGTCAGTTATTCATACATAGCAAATGTTATTCCATCTTTTTTGAATTCAACCAAGACAGAAATACGAATTACAAGGGAGTTAACTAGTCAATGGAATCCTGAGGGCAATAACCCCGTTCTGTTGCATAGGAGGGCCTTTTTAATTGATTGTCCTACTAAAGATCACAGTACCGTATGCAATTTAAGGGCAAGAATTTTCGGAAGCGCCAACTTAGATAATTTAATTTTGAATTCGCTTCCCGCTAAGCTTGCTGCACAAGCCAAGTTAATTTCTTCAGATATGACTGGAATTTCTGCTGTCTATGTCCCACCTAACCATCCATATTGGCAAAAAAAATTCGAAAGAGATTCAATCCCAAGTATGTACTTTATGGCATCAATAGGTTTGCCAATGATATTTGGCGCTCATCCTAGAGATAATAACCCTGCTTATTCAATTCAAACAGCTCACAGTTTCGGTGGAACATTACGCTCGATCGATTGGCAAAACGATCAAATTTCAATTTGCAGTTTAGCAAAAACAATCGGAGTGCGCAACGTAATTGCATTTACTTTGGAACCCGACAGAGTAGATACGCTAAGATGTAGCTCCGATGGATTAGTTGTCGAATTTGAATCAAAAAAACTGTAGCAATCTTCAAATTTCAAACTGCTTTTAAAATGTTCAACCCCAAAACCTAGGTTATTCATACCCAGAAAAAGAGGTTCTCCTTAAAACTTCTAGATGCCTCAGAAAAATATTTCTAGATGTCTGCATTTGGGGTGGTTCGAACTACGTATATCAGTACACTAGTGAAATGAGGTGTTAAGTTGCAGATTATTATCCCAATGTCTGGATTTGGCGAGCGTTTTCGCAAGTCTGGCTATGCTGTTCCTAAGCCATTGATATTAATTGAAGGCAAGCCATTAATTGCTCATGTTATAGAAATGTTTCCTGGCGAAAACAATTTTTTCTTTATATGTAACCAAAAGCACCTTGACGAACCTGCTTACCAAATGGAAGTAGTCTTGAAAGAGTTTTGCCCTTCAGGTCGAATACTTGGCATCCAGCCACATAAACTTGGCCCTATTTACGCTATCAATCAAGTTGATCATTTACTTAATCCGGAAGAGCCTGTGGTCGTAAATTATTGCGATTTCACGTGTTTTTGGGACTGGCATCACTTCAAGAGCTACGTCAAAAAGACGGCCTGTGCCGGAGCGATTCCAGCTTATAAAGGTTTTCACCCCCACTCTCTTGGCAGCACTAATTATGCTTATTTGCTTGAAACAGATGGGTGGGTTCAAGATATTCAAGAAAAGCAACCTTACACCAATAATCGTATTGAGGAGTATGCCTCCAGCGGTACCTATTACTTTGCATCAGCTCACATCATGAGTGAAGCGTTTCGCGCGGTAATTGAGCAGGATTTAAATACAGGGGGTGAGTACTACGTCAGCCTCGCCTACAAGCCCTTACTTGCGAGTGCAAAACCTGTTGTTGTTTACCCTCTCCAGCACTTCATGCAGTGGGGAACCCCAGAAGACGTCGCTGAATACACTACTTGGTCAAAAGCGTTCCATGGGATGATTAAGTGCTCTGAAAGTCCTCCAACTTTCAAAGGAGCCCTGATTGTTCCAATGGCAGGTTTAGGGCTGCGGTTTGCTGATGAGGGATATTTGCTGCCCAAGCCACTTATTTCTATTTCTGGATTGCAAATGGTGGTCCAGGCGACCCATGATTTGCCACCCGCTGAGCATCACGTCTTTGTATTGAGAGCTGATATGCTGGGATACGCGGATGTGGCAAATCAATTAAGGACACACTATCCAAACGCAATAATCAAAACCATTGACCGCGTGACTGAGGGACAAGCTTACACGGCATTGATTGGTATAGATGCTCTGGAAGAAGTGGTAGGGAAAAACTGCCTCCCACTAACAGTCGGCGCTTGTGACAATGGAGCGCTTTACAACATCAAAGCCTTAGGCGAACTTGTCAACGATCCGTTGGTGGATGTCATAGTCTGGGGTATTCGCGGTTATCCAAATGCAATACGCCACCCTAAAATGTTCGGATGGATCGATGTTGAGGATGGACTGATCCGCTCGATTTCAGTCAAAACACCATTGAACACGCCGGAATCTGATCCCATCGTATTGGGTACATTCACTTTTCGCAGGGCTGGAGACTTCCGTAGTGCTTTGGATCGACTTATCGAACGCGATGGCCGGATCAATGGAGAGTTTTACATTGATTCTCTGATCAATGATGCGATCGAACTCGGATTACGGTGCCATCTTTTTGAAGTGGATAGCTATTTGTGCTGGGGCACACCAAACGACCTGCGTACGTTTGAATACTGGCAATCATGCTTCCATAAATGGACTAGCCACCCATACAGACTCGAGCTCGACGGTCGTATTCCAAGTGATCAAGTTGACGCTCTTGACACAAGGTATCAAGCTACTATTCCAGAGTTGCCTGGGGCACTTGCATGATGAATCGCGAACTAGCCATATTTTTGGTTGTTGGCGCCTTGACTGTATTGGTCGACTTCATTACTTACCATGGCCTGATTGGATTTCAGGTCATGGAAGTCGATATGGCGAAAGCAACTGGATTTCTGGCCGGAACCTTATTTGCCTATTTTGCTAATTGTTTTTGGACCTTTGGCCACAAGTCACATGTCCCGGGCAGTGCGTGGCGGTTTTCGGCCTTGTACGCTATCACGCTTGCTGCCAATGTTCTAATCAATGGGCTCGCACTAAAACTGCTTGCTGATGTGGCCGCTACTATTCAATTAGCTTTTCTGCTTGCGACAGGAGTCTCTGCCTGCCTTAATTTTCTAGGCATGAAGCTTTTCGTGTTTAGGCCGATTCCAACGCCGGAGCTGCAATGAGATTTTCTTTAGTCATTCCTTGTTACAACGAAGCAGCAAATTTGCCATTGTTGCTAGAGCGCTGCAAAGAATTGGCCGCTAGATCCGACGTTGAGGTAGTTCTTGTCGACAATGGATCGACGGATAGCACAGTAGAAGTACTCCAAAATTTACTTCCAAAATATCCTGGGTGTCGAAGCATTCGTGTCGAGCAAAACCAAGGTTATGGTTTTGGTATCCTTTCTGGTCTAAGGGCTGCTGAAGGTCAGATTCTGGGTTGGACGCATGCCGACATGCAAACTGACCCTCAGGATGCACTTTTGGGCCTCGATCTATTCAAAAAACACGGGGACAATATTTTTGTAAAAGGTCGCCGTTACGGTCGCCCCTTCATGGATGTCGTCTTCACTCTCGGCATGAGTATGTTTGAAACAATGTTGTTGGTTAAGCCAATGTGGGACATAAACGCTCAGCCAACTATGTTTACTCGTAAATTCTTCAATGAATGGAGTTCGCCGCCTGACGACTTTTCTCTCGATCTTTACTCATACTATCAGGCAAAAGCTCAAGGGCTCAATGTCTGCCGCTTTCCTGTAAAATTTGGTGAACGAGAGTATGGTGTATCGCACTGGAACGTTAACTGGGCGGCCAAATGGAAGTTTATCCGCAGGACCGTTAATTTCAGCATGCAGCTAAAGAAGAAAATCGGACCATGAAGCTTATATCTCATCGTCGCAATAAAATTGCTGAGCTAAGGGCAACTGACCAAAAATATGGCGTTGAAGTAGATATCCGGAGTGAGGGGGATAAGCTGATCATTCATCATGATCCTTTTGTTTCTGGCGAGTCTTTTGATGAGTGGGTTGATGCCTATCAGCATGGAACCTTGATTCTTAATGTTAAAGAAGAAGGTCTTGAAGCGCGTCTGATTGATCTCATGGCCTCTAAAGGCATTGACGATTATTTTTTTCTAGACCAATCATTTCCGTTTCTTGTGAAGTGGTCGAAAGTTGGTGAGCATCGTTGTGCCGTTCGGGTGTCAGAGTTTGAATCAATTGAGACGGCTCTGACTTTGTCAGGTAAGGTGGATTGGGTCTGGGTGGATTGTTTTACCAAATTTCCTCTGAGTGAAGAGGATGCTGTGCGCCTTAAGAATGCTGGCTTCAAACTCTGTATGGTTTCTCCAGAATTGCAGGGGCGTAATGCTGAAATTGAAATCCCAGCGTTAGTCTCGTTGTTGAGAACACGGAACATCGAATCGGATGCGGTGTGCACTAAACGTCCGGATCTTTGGGAAAAAATGGCAATCGCGCAATGAAGAAATTGTGCTTGCATCCATTGTTTTTCTTGGGACTTGTAATTCGGTTAGCCCTGATTATTGGCATGGCCCCTTTTGCCGTATCTGAGTGGTATGTCCCATTTCTGGACATCAGCATTTCTTCATTAACACTCGACCCGTGGTCAGTATGGTTATCTCAAGGTGGTGCTTCGGCGGCCTTTCCGTATGGCTATGTAATGTGGTTGTCTTTTTTACCAATCACACTGGCCACCAAGCTGATTGGTATGCCGTTGCAGTACGGCTATGAAATGACCTTGCTGGCTTTTGATTTTTGCTTATTGATCACGCTACATCACCTTTTACCAGGGCGTCATCAGCTATTGCTGGCCGTCTATTGGCTGTCACCGATTGTGATCCTAGCAAGTTATGTTCTGGGCCTAAACGACCTAGTCCCCGCTCTACTGTTAACTTTATCTATATTTTTCATTCGACGAGTTGATCTAAAGATTTCCGGTTTTTTCTGTGCAGCAGCGATTTCTGCCAAGTTGAGCATGATCGTGGCATTGCCTTTTGTTGTTTTATATTTATACAACAATAAAGCCCTAAGGCAGCGTTTCTCTAAATTCCTAATTGGGTTTACAGCTTGTTCGCTTATTTTTGGCGTGCCCTTTCTTTTCTCTTCCTCGGGTATTCAAATGTTGTTCGGCAATCCGGAGATGGAAAAGATTTTTCGTGTCGCGCTGAACTTTGGGGGGAGTGTTTCCATCTACATAGTCCCACTGATTTACTTGACTATGCTTTACATGGCCTGGCGAGTGCGGCGTTTGAACTTTGATTTGTTTCTAGCAGTTACGGGAATGTCTTTCTTGTTGATCGTACTAATGACTCCAGCCTCTCCTGGCTGGTTCGTTTGGTGCATGCCCTTTCTTGCGATTTATCAGGCAATGAGCGGACGAATTGCCGTCTTATTGATAGAAGTTTTTTCCGCTCTTTATTTACTCAGCACGCTCCTTGTTACGCCACTTCTTTTTTCGAATGGACTGAAGTTTGATTTGACCCACGTACTCCACGTTACGGGGCAATCAGGAAACCATGCCGCCTCACTACTGCACACTTCTATGGTGGCGATAGGGATAGTGTTGGCGATCCGAATCTGGCGCGAGGCAATCAGCCGAAATGACTTTTTTAGACTAAGCCGCAAGCCGTTTGTGATCGGAATTGCGGGTGATTCTGGGGCCGGTAAAGACACCTTTGCTGATGCCATCACGGGACTATTTGGAGGCCACTCAGTTGTCAAACTTTCAGGCGACGACTATCACCTGTGGGATAGGCATAAACCAATGTGGCAGGTGATGACCCACTTGAACCCCATGGCTAACGATCTAGAAGGTTTTTGCAGGGATCTTGTGTCTCTGACTGACGGAAAAAATATCAAATCCAGGCATTACGACCATGAGACGGGCAAGATGAGCAAACCGTTCCAAATTGAGAGTAATGACTTTATTATCGCCAGTGGTTTGCATGCGCTTTATCTTCCAATACTAAGAGATTGCTACAACCTTAGAATTTACCTCGATATCGATGAAGGGTTGCGAAGGTATTTCAAGCTCAAACGAGACGTAAACCAGCGAGGCCATACCGCAGATCGGGTACTAACCACGTTTGAAAAAAGAGAACCCGATTCTGAGCGGTTTATCAGACCTCAGTCTACTTTCGCTGATTTGACCTTTGCCCTGCAACCAATTCACCCACTGTTATTTGAAAGCCTCAATGACAAACATCCTCTTCGACTAAAGCTGGTAGTTAAAACACGGCATGGGTTCAACGAACTTTCTTTGAACCGAGTTTTGGTCGGCTTATGTGGACTTCATGTCGATATTTTAGTTAGCGACGATGGTGCTAAAGTTCAGATAACCATCGAGGGCGAGACTTCGGCAGCAGACATTGAGCTTGCTGCAAAGATGCTTTGCCCGTGGGTACTCGAATTTTTAGACTTTCATCCCAAGTGGCAAGATGGTATGGCGGGCTTGATGCAGTTGATCACCCTTTCACATATCAGCCAAGTATTGACAAGGCGATTCCTATTGTGAAAATTAATAACCCAGAGCGTTTTACTCGTCTACCTGATGCCTTTTTATTCGATACAGACAACACACTGTACCCTTACGATACTGCACATGACGCCGCCCTAATAGCCGTGAGAGAGAAGGTCTCCAAAACCTTCTCAATTACTCCTGAAGATTTTGACAAAGCCTTCAAAGAGGCAAGGACACAGGTAAAAACGCGCCTTAAAAACACTGCAGCATCTCACAGCCGCTTGCTTTACCTACAGCGGATGCTGGAGATCATGGGCTTAGGGTCACAGGTTCTCTTGGCATTGGATTTCGAGCAAACCTATTGGCGTACCTTTTTGAGCAATGCGGTCTTGTTTGACGGTGTGAAGGAGTTGTTAGATGACATTCGCTTGCTGGGAATACCGACAGCAATCGTGACGGATCTGACGGCACAGATTCAATTTCGAAAGGTTGTTTACTTCGGGCTTGATCACTACTTTGACTACATTGTTACGAGTGAAGAGGCTGGTTTCGATAAACCACATGAAGCCCCATTCAAAATAGCGTTGGAAAAAATGCAGCCAAAAGGGGATTGCATCTGGATGATTGGGGATAACCCAGTGAATGACATCCGTGGTGGTCGAGAAAAAATCAATGCCGTCACATTGCAAAAGATACATTTCGGCGTAGAGGTTGGCACAGATATCAATGTCGCAGATGCGACGTTCAATGATTTTAGCCAATTACGAAAAATGCTTTCAAAGCTTGGAGAGCAGAAATGACTATTTCAACTGCAGATATTGGAAAACAAGTGAAAGCATTTTGTGCAAAGATTGGTGCTGATCCTCTTCTGGTGCAGGGCGCCGGCGGTAATGTTTCTTGGAAGGAGGGAAATGCTCTGTGGGTTAAGGCTTCCGGAACGTGGCTTGCTGAAGCTGAATTGAATGAAATTTTTATTCCAGTGAATCTCTCATTGCTGGAATCAGCTTTAATGGAGCAAAATTTTTTTGTTAACCCAGAGGTTACCGGCAACTCTAGTTTGCGGCCTTCGATCGAGACATTACTTCATGCGTTGATGCCACATAAAGTGGTGGCGCATCTTCATGCTGTCGAAATACTTGCCCATTTGGTTCAGGCCAATGCAATGCAAAAAATTAAATCACTTCTTGGGGACGATCTTAAGTGGGTCTACGTAGATTACTGTAAACCGGGAGCCGACCTAGCAAGAGCAGTATCTGAAAAATTGACCAGCAAAAATGATGTTGATATTGTGTTTTTGGGTAATCATGGCATTGTGATTGGCGGTAGAGATGTAGATGAAATTGTTGCCACACTGCATATGCTGATATTCAAAATGGAATCTAAAACATCTGCATCGCTGTTTGAATACGGCGGGTCATCTCGTGAGTCAGACTTTTTGGTGAGGGGTTACGTTGCCTGTGTTGATAAGGAGGTAAGCTCAATTGCAATCAAAGATGAGCTTTTTAACAGGCTTCGTCATGAGTGGGCGATATACCCCGATCATGTTGTATTTCTAGGGGCAAAGGCATTTATTTTGGAAAAAAATTTCAATTCGCTCGAACTAGATAAGATTGCACGAATCAAGCCTCCATTTATTTTTGCACATGGCGATGGGGTGTATGAAAATCTTTCGGCAACGCCTGCACAAAAAAGCCAGTTACGTTGTTATTTTGATGTCATCGCTAGGCAGATTGTCGCTGATAAGCTTTTAACATTAACTGATCAACAGGTTACAGAGCTGCTTGATTGGGATGCCGAGAAGTTTAGGCAAAATTCCTCAACCTAAGTGCTTCTTGTGTTGACATTCTTTAGTTCGTAGAAGAACTACTAGTTGCTATTTAAATCATTAGCGGTAGCACTTTCATTCAGAGAACTAACTCAGCGATACGTTCTTCACAGACGTAGTTCATGCCTAGGAAATTTGTCAAGGAAATATCTGGTTTAAAATTAGATACTTGACAGGAGTGTTTATGCGTTTAACATTATGAATTGGGGCTAACGTCTAAAATAACTTCTGCCTTACAAAAATAATGAATCAGCTTACTCGCTGCTGAATAAAGCATAAATATTTCTATTAGGCTATCAATAGGTGAGGTGCAGTAGAGCTCATTCACCCCAAACGCATGCATAACTACACATTAATAAATAACCGTAAAATCCGCTTGGCACTAGTTGGTTGTGGTCGAATTTCTGCTAATCATTTCGGTGCAGTAGAAAAGCACGCTGACAGCGTGGAACTGGTTGATGTTTGTGATGAAGATGACCTTGCACTGCAGAAAGCTGTTGCCCGCACTAAGGCCTTAGGGCACCGCAACCTAACCCAAATGCTGAAGAACACCAATGCTGACTTGTTGATCTTGGCCACTCCCAGTGGCCTGCACCCTGAACAAGCTATTCAGATTGCCCAGTCAGGCCGCCATGTTATGACCGAAAAGCCCATGGCCACGCGGTGGAGAGACGGTATCCGCATGGTCAAGGCCTGTGATGAAGCCAAAGTACGACTCTTTGTAGTTAAACAAAATCGCCGCAATGCGACTTTGCAACTTCTCAAGAAGGCCATTGATCAAGGTCGTTTCGGAAAGATGTATTCGGTCGCAGTAAATGTGTTTTGGAATCGTCCGCAAGAGTATTACGACAGCGCAAAGTGGCGTGGTACTTGGGAATTTGATGGGGGCGCATTGATGAACCAGGCTAGTCACTACATTGATTTGCTCGATTGGCTGATTGGTCCCGTGGAAAGCGTGATGGCTTACACGGCAACTTTAGCGCGCAACATTGAAGTGGAGGACGGTGGCGTAGTTGCGTTGCGATGGCGAAATGGTGCAATGGGTACTGTCAATGTGACCATGCTCACCTATCCGAAGAACACGGAAGGTAGTATCACCATACTTGGTGAAAAGGGTACTGTACGTATTGGCGGTGTGGCGGTCAATGAAATTCAGACTTGGGTGTTTGCTGATGTCCGTGCCGAAGACGCTGAAATTGCCAACGCCAACTACCCGATCACTTCAGTCTATGGTTTCGGCCACCCTCTCTATTACGACAACGTAATCAAAACTCTGCGTGGCGAAGCCGAGCCCGAAACTGACGGTCGAGAAGGACTCAAAACACTTGAGTTATTGATCGCCATGTACCTCTCTTCTCGGGATGGAAAGCGGGTTGCATTACCGCTAGAATATTAATAAGTTGGAAATTTTTTGGTAATGACTCAATGAGTGTCTCCATTCACCCAACCGCAATCGTTGATGAAGGTGCCCAAATTGGCGACGGCAGTCGAATTTGGCATTGGGTGCACATCTGTGGCGGCGCTAAAATTGGTAGTAATTGCTCGTTCGGCCAAAGTGTTTTTGTGGGTGATCGCGTTGTGATAGGAAACAACTGCAAAATCCAAAACAACGTGTCGGTGTTCGACAACGTAACAATGGAAGACGACGTTTTTTGTGGCCCCAGTGTCGTTTTTACAAATGTGTACAACCCCAGATCTGGCGTAAACCGAAAAAATGAATACCTCAACACGATCGTAAAGCGAGGCGTCACCCTTGGAGCCAACTCCACAGTAGTGTGTGGCACAACGATAGGTGAATACGCTTTTGTTGCCGCTGGGGCTTTAATTAATCGCACGGTCAAGCCCTATGCGCTGATGGTTGGAGTACCAGGCAGGCAGATCGGCTGGATGAGTCAGTTTGGAGATCGGCTCAACTTGCCTCTTAAAGGCTCTGCTGAGGCTATTTGTCCTCATACCGGTATGAAATATTTGCTATATGACGGCAACTGCTTCGTACAAGAAGAACTCACAAAATAATGGAATTCTCCGACCTTAAGGTTCAATACCAAAGACTGAAAGCTGACATTGATGCGGGCATTCAGCGAGTGTTGGACCACGGTCAATACATCCTTGGCCCCGAAGTGGCTGAACTGGAAGAAAAACTGGTCAACTACTCTGGTGCCAAGCATTGCATTACAGTAGCAAACGGCACCGATGCTTTGCAAATTGTCCAAATGGCTCTAGGTATTGGCCCGGGAGATGAAGTCATCATTCCTGGTTTTACATATATTGCCGCAGCTGAAACAGTGATGCTTCTGGGAGCCAAGCCGGTCTATGTAGATGTCGATCCGCATTCCTACAACATTGATCCAGCTTTGCTGAGTGCGTCTATTTCCAAGCGCACCAAAGCAATTATTCCGGTCAGCCTATTCGGACAGTGCGCGGACATGGATGAAATTAATGCTATTGCGGAGAAACATGGCATCCCTGTAATTGAAGATGGAGCACAAAGCTTTGGTGCTACCTACAAAAGTCGAAAAAGCTGCAGCCTGTCCACGATTGCTTGTACAAGTTTTTTTCCTACTAAGCCGTTGGGTTGCTTTGGCGATGGCGGCGCTATCTTTACCAATCATGATGAACTCGCCAAAGTGATGCGACAAATTGCAAGACATGGTCAAGTTCGCCGCTACCACCATATTCGCGTCGGAGTGAATAGCCGCATGGACACACTGCAAGCAGCTATTTTGTTAGCGAAACTTGCAGTATTTGATGAGGAAATTGCCTTACGACGGCAAGTAGCCGTAAATTACGATACTCTTTTATCGGCTTTGCGAAATGTTGTATGCGATGCAAAAATTCATCCCCCACCTCGAATTGAGCCCTACAACAAAAGCGTTTACGCTCAATACACCATACGCGTACATGCTCGTGGCTTTGTTCAAGAAAAACTCAAAGCTGCCGGTATTCCCACCGCTGTTCATTACCCAATACCTTTAAATAAGCAACCAGCTGTGGCCGATTCAAGCGCACATTTGCCTGTTTCTGAACTGTTGGCTGAAGAAGTAATCAGTCTACCGATGGGGCCTTATATAACCCTTGCGCAGCAAGAATATGTCGTACAAACGCTGGCAAACGCATTTGTCGAAGTTTCTAACATAGCTGACATTTAGTAAGCCATATAGCATGAATCTCAATGGAAAAAAACTGGTTGTCGTTGGTGGTGCAGGTTTAATTGGCTCTCACACTGTTGATAACCTTCTTAAAGAAGATGTCAAAGAAGTCTTAATTTATGACAACTTCTTGCGAGGTAGCCGTGAAAATCTAACCGATGCCTTAAGAGACACACGTGTAAAAATTTACGACGTGGGAGGCGACATTATGCAAACTGACATTCTTCAGTCTGCATTTAATGGGGCTGATGGTGTTTTCCACCTTGCCGCCCTGTGGCTCTTACAGTGCCACGAATACCCACGTAGCGCCTTTGACGTGAATGTGCGAGGTACCTTCAACGTGATGGAAGCTTGTATCGCCAAAGGGGTAAACCGCTTGGTTTATTCATCTTCAGCTTCGGTTTATGGTGATGCAGTTCACGAACCAATGGAAGAAGACCATCCTTTTAATAATCAAAACTTTTATGGCGCAACCAAAATCTGTGGTGAGGCCATGTTGCGCGCCTTTTACCATCGCTACAAGCTTAACTTTGTTGGCTTACGCTACATGAATGTTTACGGTCCGCGGCAAGACTATCATGGCGCTTACATAGCCGTCATCATGAAAATGCTTGACGCCATCGATAAAGGCCAAGGACCGACTATTATGGGGGACGGCTCAGAGGCCTTCGATTTTGTCGCGGTTGAAGATTGTGCTTTGGCGAATGTTTGCGCAATGAAGGGGGATTCCGTAGACCAGTTCTATAATGTTGGCACTGGTAAACGTACTTCTTTGAAGCAACTTGCAGAGTTGTTGTTGGAGATCACCGGTTGCGAAAAATCAATTTCTTATGCGCCGCGCAGTCAAGCCACTCTTGTCCGTAACCGCATTGGCAGTCCTAAAAAGGCAACCAATGAAATTGGTTTTACATCAACTATTGACTTGCGTGAAGGGTTAAAACGCTTGATCGAATGGCGTGCTAACCACAAAGCTGAAGTGTTAGAGCGACGCAAAGCTGTTGGTTTGCCTTTATGATCGAACTTTAATGATCCAAATAATCTGATGTGCGGCATCACTGGAGTCATCCATTTAAATGGCGCTCATGTGTCGCCGGTTCTTCTTCAAAAGATGACCGAAGCCATTGCTCATCGTGGCCCTGACGGTGAAGGCCAATGGATTGAGGGTAATGTGGGCTTCGGCCATCGACGTCTAGCTATAGTCGACCTTTCGCCCGCAGCACATCAACCAATGATAAGTAGCGATCATCGTTACGTACTTGCCTACAATGGTGAGATATACAACCATCTCGAGTTGCGAGCAGAGTTGGAAGCATCAGGTTACAGATTTCAAAGTAAATCTGACAGCGAAGTGGTTCTGTACGCGCTTGCGCAATGGGGGGTTGATGCGCTCCTGAAATTTAATGGCATGTTCGCATTCGCTTTTTGGGATCGTAAAGAGAGATCTTTGCTGATGGCCAGGGACAGATACGGTATCAAGCCACTTTATTACAGCCAACAAGGCGATTGTTTTGCATTTGGCTCAGAGCAGAAGGCCATCATCGCTCAGCCCCTTTTTAGGCGTATTCTGGACAAACCAGCTTTGCTTGAATACTTTACCTTTCAGAACATCTTTACCGACAGTACCTTGCTGCAAGGAATCCGAATGTTACCCGCGGGGCACTACGGTACTTTCGACATGAAAGCTGATCGGCCGTCATTCAAGCAAACCCAATATTGGGACTACCGCTTTCGCGAACCTGATCACCCTGCCAGCAAAGAAGAATATCTCGAAGAACTTGATCGCCTATTTCGCCAGGGGGTAAACCGTCAACTGGTGAGCGATGTCGAGCTAGGAGCCTACCTTAGCGGAGGTATGGACAGCGGCTCCATCACCGCCATTGCTGCACAGTCATTTCCCAATCTGAAAACCTTCACCTGCGGTTTCGACCTCAGCTCTGCATCCGGCATTGAATTGGCCTTTGATGAGCGCCCCAAAGCTGAGGCTATGTCAGCCCGCTTCAAAACCGAGCACTACGAGATGGTGCTCAAAGCAGGCGATATGGAGCGCTGCATGTCCCAATTGGCCTGGCACCTTGAGGAACCTCGGGTGGGGCAGAGTTACCCCAACTATTATGCGGCGAAGTTGGCCAGCAAGTTTGTGAAAGTCGTGCTGTCAGGCAGTGGTGGCGATGAACTTTTCGGCGGGTACCCCTGGCGATATTACCGTGCTGCCAGCAACCAGAATTTTGAGCATTACGTCGACCAATACTACCAATATTGGCAGCGCTTGGTGAACAACAACGAACTAAAAAAGATGTTTGCCCCGGTGCAAGCCGACGTCAAAGGCGTATGGACCCGCGACATTTTTCGCGATGTATTTGCCACACACGACAACGTGCTTGATCGACCCGAGGATTACATTAACCACAGCCTCTACTTTGAGGCTAAGACTTTTCTGCACGGCCTGTTTGTAGTGGAAGACAAGCTCAGCATGGCCCATGGCCTGGAAAACCGGGTCCCATTTATGGACAACGATCTAGTGGACTTTGCCATGCAATGCCCAGTTGGCCTAAAGCTCAACAATTTGGCTGAAGTGATGCGCATTAATGAAAACGAACCAGGGGACAAGCAAGGCAAGTTCTTTCAAAAAACCAACGATGGCAAGCAAATCCTACGGGATATGATGAGCAACTACATTCCTATTGATATTACCCGCGCTAATAAACAAGGTTTTTCTTCACCAGATGCTAGTTGGTTTAAAGGGGATAGCATTGACTTTGTGAAACGTACCCTACTCAAAAAAGACGCTCTTATCTATGAAGTGCTGGACCGTAAAGCAGTGGAGTCTTTGATAGGGCAGCACCTTAGCGGTGAGCAAAACAGGCGTTTGCTGATCTGGTCACTACTGAATGTGGAAAGCTGGATGAAGGAATTTTTGTGAAAGTCAAGTGCAGTTCTTGGGTTATATGGCTTCTTTGAAATTTATACAGAAAAATATCTGATTTTAAAACGTCTTTTTGAAGGAGTGTTAAGGGTATGACTGCCATGAATATTTTTATGTGTATTGGTTGTTGTTCAAATTTGCCAATTAAGACTTCTGGTGAATATAAATGCACTACCTGTGGGGAGCAGTATCTGCTTGCCGAAGGATATTTGAAAACAAATTTTGATCAAAAGCTATTTGATGTCTTTAAGAAGGACTATCTTCTTAATAAAGTGCTAAATAATAATGGTTATATAAGCTATAAATTTCTGCAGGACGGATCAATTTCCTTGGCTGACAGGAAAGATGTTCTGCTTTTTCGTCAGTTTCTCGAGTCCAACTTCTTTGGTCGACGAATTCTAGATGCCGGTTGCGGAATTATGGAATTACCTGGTTACTTGATGAACTTTGATACGGATGAGTTCGAACTCATCGGTGTTGACCCGATTGATGACAACTCTTTTGTTGGCCATCGTATCGTAGGCTGCAGTGAGTTTGTCCCATTAGTAGATGGATCAGTAGATACGATAGTATTTGCGACTAGCCTAGACCACGTTTGCAATCTTGATAAAACCTTGGCTGAAGCCTACAGGCTACTTTGTAGTGGTGGTAAGGTGGTAGTCTGGATGAGCGACCAGAGTTGCTCATTAGTGTGTCAGATTAAGAGGTGGTTACGTTGTCGTTTTAACTCTTTTAAATTAGGGTATCCATTAAATAAATATCGCATTTACCCAAACTGGACAGTTTTGGCAATACCCTCGGGTGGCATGGATCCTTTTCATAGTTCTTTGGAATCACCCAAAAAGATGAAAAAAAAATTTTCTAATGCTGGATTTAGATTGACTAAGCAATTGACTTATTCTCAAAATGAGGTGTTCTTAGCGTTCATTAAGTAAGGGCAATTTCAAATAGTAATCACAGGAAAAGCATACATTTTGTCAAAACTAAATTTGAAATATTTTTATAAAGTAGTAACGTGGCTGATAACGCCGTTTTTCATTTTTATAGCTTATTTTTCGGCACTCTTAGCACGTAGGCATGTAAGCCCTGAAAAGCCTCGCTTAGTTTGGGGAAGTGATCCAATCATTAACAATAGTTATTGGTCTAAAGGGATGAAGAGCGCAGGCTATATGTCGGAAACTTTTACAACAGATTACTTTTCAATAAATAAACGTGATGATTGGGACCTTATACTTTCTGAAAAATATGACTGGACTCTGCCGCAACTCAAACCGCTTGTGGCCTTTGTAGATAGTCTATTTCGGTATGATGTATTTATTATTTCCTTCAAAGGATTTTTTATAGGAAAGTGGCCATTTTCTTATCTACAGGCTCAGATCTTAAAACTTGCTGGAAAAAAAATTATCGTGATTCCGTATGGAGGAGATTCATATGTGTATCGTCGAATTCGATCAATGGGAACGCTCCATGGCTTGATGATTTCCTATCCAATGCCGAGTCTTGATCAAGAAAGGATAAGTCGTGACGTCGATTATTGGTGCGCTAATGCAGATGCGGTAATACCTTGGTTTATGGGGCCCGATGGGTTTGGACGGTGGGATGTTTTGATACCTTCCCCATTGTCAATTAACCTAGAACATTGGGCAGCAACTACTAGAGATAATGATGCGGATGGAGCATCCGGTACTGTAATTATTACGCATGCTCCAAACCATCGAGGTTTTAAAGGTACGGAGTTTATTTTGAAGGCGGTTAGTAATCTTCAGGCAGAAGGGTTAAAAATTGAGTTAAGGTTGTTGGAGAAGATTTCGAACATAGAGGTCTGTCGCATCCTCCAAAAAGAAACAGATATTCTGATTGATCAGATAATATGTACAGGCTATGCAATGAATGCCCTAGAAGGCCTAGCATCTGGTTTGCCTGTAATATCAAATTTAGAAGATGAAAATTATACGATGCCAATGCGTAGATGGTCTTTCTTAGGTGAGTGTCCAATTGTTTCAGCCTCACCAGAAACTTTGGAGGATGTCCTTCGAAAGTTAGTCACTAGGCCTGAACTTCGCAAGCAGCTCGCAAGTGCGAGTCGAGCTTATGCCGAGAAATATCATGGACTTGATTCTGGACAATACCTATTCCGCAATGTTATAGACTATGTATATGGCCGATGTGATTCACTCATAAATCTTTACCATCCATTAATAGGCGAATATCCAAATCGCATTCCAAGGATAGAACACCCTCTTGTAAATAATAGGATTATAAACTGATGATCTTTCGACGTATCGCAAATGATTCAATGGTTTATGGCGGAGTCGATTTTCTCATCAAATTTATTTCGTTTCTTACTTTTCCACTTATTGCCGTGGCGTTGACTCCTTCGGCGTTTGGCGTGTTGGATTTGATTTTAACCGCAGTTGGCTTGCTTGGGATAGTGGCTGGCTGCGGTCTCAATAACTCGGTACAGCGGTTTTACTGGGATCAAGACACCGCAGCGGCAATGAGACTGCGAATTGTGACTTCAGGGCTGTATACGCAGTTTGCTTTTGCTTTGCTGGTGGTTACCTTGGGGCTAATAACTATTCCGTGGTTGATCCCTTTTGTGGAGGGCGCGGAATTGCCTTTCACATGGATAGCATTGGTTTCTGCGCTAATTCTTGTAGCGCTAAATCAGATTTTGCAATTTGTGCTTGACGTCGTTCGCCTGCATTTTTCTCCACTGAAATTTTTTACTCTTTCTCTCGTCTCTCGTCTCTCGGCTATTAAGCATTGGCTTTGCTTTGGTCGCGGTAGTAGTTTTGGGCTTGGGGATTGATGGGTTGTTGGCTGCGCAAGTTTTGGGAATTTTGCTTATTGTGCCTCTTGCGCTTTGGATGATTCGACGTGATTTTCAGCTACGTGGGTTTGATCGAAAGTGATTTGTTGAATTGGTGCAGTTCGGTCACCCATTCATCTATGCTGGACTTGCTTACTGGCTACTTAGTTCTATGGATCGATGGATGTTGGCATCTATGACCACAACAGAAGAGGTCGGAATCTACTCGGTTGCATTTCGATTTGCTTCTTTGGTACTTTTTGTCTCTTCTGCTTTTGGTCAGGCTTGGAGCGCGGTAGCAATCAAAATTCGCATCGACTATCCTGACCAATATCGAGAAATCTTTGGAAGCGTCTTGCTGCTGTTTATATTTAGCCTGTTGACTGTCGGCGGCGGTGTTGCTCTGTTTGCAGGCGAATTGATTACTCTCATCATGCCAGCAGAATATTTGGCAAGCTCGTTACCTCTTGCGATACTTTGTTTCGGTGTCGTAATTCAATCTACCCAGCAAGTGACAGCTATTGGAATTTCATTGGAGAAAAAAACCTACCTGCTTGCAAAACTTGCTATGGTTACCGCTGCTGTTAACTTTGTGATTAATTGTTTACTGATTCCGCCTTTTGGCGCGGTTGGTGCCGCCAGCGCCAGTTTGATCTCCTATTTAGTACTGACCTCAAGCTATTTTTATTACACACAACGATTGCACCCTATGAAGATTGATTGGAAACGCCTGTCTGCCTTGATAGGGTTGGGAGTTGTTGTTGCTGTAGTATCACTGACTTGTGTTGCAACAAAATTCAATAGCTCGTCTGTACTAATGAAATTAGGACTAGCTACCTCCTGCCTACTTCTTGGATGGCAACTCCTTCCTCGAAAGACATTTAGCTTAGTATAAAATGAAGAAGATTCTAATAACTGGGGCGAGCGGTTTGCTAGGACGGTACATCTGCAACAGGCTTGTTCCACTAGGTACGGAAGTTTACGCCATTACTCGCATGGTTCCGGCTAATCCGCTTCAAGGTATCAGGTACTATCCGATTGATCTAACCAGTCATTGGTTTGATGATGATCTCCCAAGTGAGGTAGATGCAGTAGTTCATCTGGCGCAATCAAGCAAATTTCGTGATTTCCCCGAAAGTGCATTGGATGTCTTCAAGGTCAACATAGAATCTACCGCCAGGTTGCTTGATTATGCCAAGCGCGTCAAGGTGAAGCAGTTTATCTATGCTTCGTCGGGTGGGGTTTATGGGGGCGGTAGAAATCCCTTTAGTGAGAGCTCAAATAGCTTTCCTTCTTGCAGGCAGTTGGGGTACTATTTTGGAAGCAAGTTGTGCGGTGAACTTCTTGTTAATAGCTATGCGGATATATTTAGTACTGTGGTTGTTAGGCCTTTTTTTATTTACGGCGCCGGCCAAAACCGTGGCATGCTAATTCCGCGACTAATTGATAACATTGCAGCTGGCAAGTCAATCAATATCAAAGGCGAGAATGGCATTCGTATTAATCCGGTCCACGCGGCGGATGCAGCTGAAGCCATCGTTGCCGCCCTCTCGCTTACGGTAAGCGCTACCTTCAATATAGCTGGGCCAGAGGTATTGTCTATTCGTGAGATTTGTGAAGGAATAGGTAAGTACATTGGAAAAACACCGTTATTTCAACTCCAAGTTGGTGCGCCGGACGATTTGATTGCAGACATTACTTCAATGAGCGCCTCGCTGATTGCGCCTCAAAGACGGCTGTTAGATATGCTTGTTGAGTTAGCGTAAATATCAGCACCTTGTGAAATATAAAAGTCTACCTCTCTTGGTTGGACCTCAAATGATTTATTTTATCAAATCTTTTTACCCTTGTTCTAAGGCCTATTATCAGCTTATTTTTTAAATATTTCTATAGTTCGAAATTCCCTAATCATCCGGAGGACAGATGAAAATTGCCTTGGTAGATAATATGAATAATAATTTTTTTTCAATAGCCCGGTATTTTAGGGATATGGGTATTCATGCAGATTTATTTTTAATACCCAACTCTACACCTCTCCTATTTCTTCCTGAAAATGATAGCTTTGATGATGTCAAAAAAAGTGATTGGATAAAGTTTTTCCCAGTAAGCTACAGTTTTCTCGATTACATTTTTCCACGAAATAAGATTATCAGGAAAACTTTTCGAGACTATGATAAGGTAATTGCCTGCGGACAATCAATTGGATTGCTATCTCGTGCAGATATAAAAGTTGATTTATTTATTCCATATGGAGCTGATCTTTTCAATTTTCCTATATTTCAAATAGAAAAGGTGTCGCGGAAAATCACACGATTTTTACCTAGTCTGATAATGGCATTACTACGTTCTAAGTACCAAAAAATTGGAATAAAAGCTTCCGGTACTACAATAATTAATATGAATTGGGGTGTTGCGAAGGAGGCAGTAGAGAAGCTAAATATTAAGTTTGTGAACCTTCCTCGATTGATGATTTATGATAACCCAAGTCCAACACAGTCGGGAGTAGAGGTTTTTGATTTTATGTCTAATAGTGACTTTGTCGTCTTCAGTCCGACAAGACATCTTTGGAAAACAAATTCTGACCCTATAAAAGATTTTCATGTGCATGGTGGAGTTAAGCGTAATGACAAGCTGATAAGAGCTTTCTCTCAAGTAGTTAGAAATAGACTGTTCAAAAATCCTATACTGGTATTATTTGAATATGGTACAGATGTAAAATTTTCAAAATTATTAATATCAGATTTGAACATTAAAAATTTTGTAATTTGGTTACCAGAAATGCCTCGTAAACTATTGCTGGCAGGAATGCTAAAAGCTGATTTCATTGCGGATCAGTTTCGCGAAGGGATGTCTGCTACTTCGGCGGGCGTGACAAATGAGGCAATTTCATGCGGTGTCCCAATTATTTCAAATACTGAGGGTGCAATATATGATCATCATGATCCATACTATGGATGTCCTATTTTACAGGCTTTGACAGTAGATGAAATCTATTACTATTTCAATGATTATTATGAGAATAAAAAAAAATATATTGAATTAGGCAAATCATTGAAAATTTGGTTTGAAGAGAATTTATCACGTGGTTTGGCAAAAAAATATGTAGATTTATTAAATAGTATGGATTCTAAGTAAATTGGATTTATATTTTCACTTTTTATTCAACCTTAATGGCATTAGAATTTTAATTTAATTTATTTAACGTCACTGTAACATTTTCACATTATGAGTGCAAAAAACTTTGGTATTTCTGTAGTAATCCCAAACAATAATGATGACCAAGAATTAATTAGTATCATGAAAGCCGTATGCAGTCAGACGGTTAAACCTGCTCAAATAATCATTGTAGACTCATTAGATGAACTGCGTACGTGTCCAGCAGAAATCGTAGTAATGTGCGTAGAACGTCGTATTGATTTGAGTTTCAAATACTATAAAGGTGCCTTGCCAGGCGGCGCAAGAAACATCGGTCTTGAGTTAGTTAATTCTGAACTCATTGCGTTTATTGATGTTAAAACCATACCACGGCCGCACTGGCTGGAGGCGTCTGTAAACGCGCTTTCTGCGGGAAATGTCGCAGGTGTTTGGGGTAGCACCTTTTTCAGTTCACAAAGCAAGTTCGAGAGGCTAGTGCGCGATGGCTTCTATGGTGTGAAACCACGAAGGACTCTGCCTGGCTCTGTTTTCAGGTTTGAGGTATTTATCAAGAACGGGCGGTTTATTGATTGGGTGAGGGCTGGAGAAGATACCGAATGGATGCTGCGGCTAGCGTTACACAAAATCCCAATTATTTCCTTATCCAGCGCGACAGTTGATTATGTTGGGCTAATAGGCTTAGACATGGAGCAATTGCTAAGAAAATGGTATCGCAACTACTCAGCTTCGCGAGACCTTCCGCATTTCTTTCCCCAGAAACAGCTTCTGTGGCTGGTTGTTTATCCCTTGCTTGTTTTAATAGCTTTCAACTGGAATTATCTGATAGCCGACTGGCAATTAAATTCTCCTTTTTATATCGGCCATGTAACAAAGCTAGTTACGATCATACCTATTCTGATCTATGTGATCGTCAGAGGGGTTGTGATTCCATTAAAACGAGGAGTACAAATTAGACAGTTGCTTCCTGTCCGTTTCTTGGCGATCTTATCAATCTGTTTTGTCGCAGATTTAGTGAAGGTTTTGATGCTTGCTCTATGGAAGCGCAGGCATGACGCCATTATGCCAAATACTGACGTTGTCCCGGCGGTGAAGGAGATAAGCAGCCAAGATTAGTTCTATTTGGTAAACCTCGTAAACTCCTCTTTCAATTGGAAAATTTAGAATTAGAAATTTCCTTAACAAATTTCCTAGTCATGAACTACATCGGAGCCACATCACCCAGGGACTCATGTGGCCTGAACTCGTTGTAATCCTGAACCCAGTCATCTGCAGCCTCTTGAGCTTGAACAACTGAATTGAACAGGTTAGCGTTCAACATCGGACTACTTCTTAATCAATGGTACGTCTCAAGGGGGCAGGTCAGTGAGTTAGCCCCCTGAATGACAGTCCCATCGGTATTCCTTAAACTAAGAACTAGGAATATGACTATGTCATCAAAGTGTAAGAAAGATTATTGGGAGTTTTGATGTGTTTAAATTGTTAAAAATTGGCTGGTCAACTGTCGCGCTAAGCTTACTTGCTGTAATTTTCTTGTATGTGGTTTGGATACTCACAAATTCAGATTCAAAAGAAAGATTCAAGAACTCCGTATCTGATGTGATACACAGCATTGGGCAATCTAAAATTTCTTCATTTGTAGTGCACTCATTTGCAAGAGAACGAATTGCTAAGAACGGTGAGCCGATATTTTTTCAACAGACTGTGATCGTTGATGCTGATGTGTTTTTAGCGCTTACAGATCGCTTGGTCTATAAAAAAGGATCTCATCCATTGCTCTTTGTAAGAGGCCAAGGTGATTTCTCCGTTGATGTCAAAAGTTTTTCAAGTGTTAAAAGTGAGCGTATTCAAAGCTTTCAGGGGAAACTCAAAAAACAGAATTTTCCGTTAGCGTTTGATACGTTTGACGGGTTTGACAAAAAACAATTTGAAGTATTTCCGATTGATGTAGGCGGTCATAATGGCTGGATACAACTTACTGTCACATCGTCAAACAAAATAATAAATATCCCAATTTTTGTTGAAAAAGCACCGAAAAATGACATCTTGTTTGTTGAATCAACAGATACGTTCAAAGCTTATCAATCTGGTGAATCTATGAGGACTTATTATTCAAGGGTCCCTCAATCTATCCTGGGAAACTTTACTCGTCCAAATGCTTATCCGACGTATTACAAAATTTCACACTGGGCTCTCGCGTCGGATGACATGACGGTTGGGGGGTGTAAAGACCATCTAATTAATGCGGATCTTGTTCTCAAACACCATCTTGATAAGTTGGGGTTGGTTCATAGTGTGGTCTCTGATGAGTTTTTTGATACCGATCATGATCTTCAAAAGTATCGGATGATAGTTCTCGGTACGCACAACGAGTATTGGACGGCAAAAAAAATTAGGAGAGTAAAAGAGTATGTTGAAAAAGGCGGGAGCTTGCTGATACTCGGGGGTAATACTGCATGGCGTTGGGTCGTAAGAAGTAATAATTATGAATTATTTTGGGGTGATGGAATTCTAAAAAAAGATACACGTTATGAACCTTTCTTAACGCAGATCCTTGGTAGTTATTACGACGAAATTGGCTATGAAACCTATGCTCCTTTTAAGTTTATTGATGGAGCGAGTTTGATTGATGTGAACACCCAAAAAGGCAGTGAGTTTGGCGTAGGTTCAAATTTTGAGTTGTGTAAAGATATGATTAAGGGCGCAAGCGGACTCGAAACTGACAAGTTCTATATAAAGTCTGATGGTTTCACTGTCATCGCAAAAGGCATGAACGAGGGTGGAGTCGGAGGATCTGATGTTGTCTATAAAAAATTTGCACAATCTAACGGACAAGTTTTAAATTTCGGATCACTATCGCTTTGGCATCGAATAAGTGATCCTATAGTCCAGAATTTGATTTTAGGTTTTCATAAGGCGTCAAAAAAATAGTTAGTGGTATGCGTTTGATGTTTTGCTGGCGGAGTTGCTTAAGTGATACTTTAGGGCAGAACTGTGTGCGAGATTGTGTGGTAGCGCAACAAGCATTTGCTTACACACTTTGATACACGCCATCAGACCTCCACAGATGTGAAACCGTTTAAACTTTAAAACCAATGAGCCAATCTCACCTTTAAAAAATTAACCTATCTGTCTCAAACCATTTCGTAAACTCCCCCAAATTGAAAACAATATGAAAATAGAGGCTTCCATTTCTTCAAGGAGAAATGATGATGAAGTCAAAGTTCACGGAGAGCCAGATTGTTGGGTTCTTGGCTGAGGGCGAGTCTGGATTGGCTGTGGAGGATGTGTGCCGTAAACACGGCATCAGCAACGCAACCTTTTACCAGTGGAAGAGCAAGTACGCGGGGGTCTCTGCCAACGAGCTCAAACGGATCAAGGATCTTTAGGCCGAGAACGGCAAGCTCAAGCGCATGTATGCCGAGCTTGCTTTGGAGAATACGGCGATCAGGGATGTTTTATCGCGAAAGTTGTATCGCCGGCAGCAAAGAGAGCGGCGGTCATGGTGATGGTTCAAGACCATCAAATCTCCAAGGCCAAAGCTTGCAAGATCGTGGGTTTCTCGCGGTCGGCGTTCTACAAATCCACAGTGGACTGGGCGGC